>Ga0163144_10019706_pt1 | contig 13548 bp, 10 predicted proteins | sample OliLak19BULKMAT1_FD_123175 | JGI IMG/M metagenome (GOLD analysis project Ga0163144, IMG submission 123175) | Freshwater microbial mat bacterial communities from Lake Vanda, McMurdo Dry Valleys, Antarctica - Oligotrophic Lake LV.19.BULKMAT1 | ecosystem: Environmental > Aquatic > Freshwater >... | reverse complement strand
GCTGACGCGGAGCAGATCGTCGGCCTCGGTCTGCACGACGTGGCAACCGAAGGCGGCGGTGAGCGCGGTCTGATCGGTCTGCATGTCGAGCATGTGCTCGATGGGATGACCGAAATGGCCGAGGCGGGCGCGCTTCAGGTCGTGGAGCGCCATGGCGATCTCGCACCACTCGACGAGTTCGGCTTCGGCGGCGGGATCGTCGTGGAGCGTGCCGAGGATGACCTCGGGCGGGCGTTTACCCATGCGGATGGCGACGCCGGTGAACTCGGGCACCGAGCAAAAATCGTCGTTGGCGAGCTGCAGGTGCGTCGTCGCCTTCGCGTAGTCCATCGCGGCGAGCGGCTGGAGCGCGACGAGCACGATGGGCACGTCGAGCCCGCGAATGATCGCGCCGAACGTCGCGGAGGTGGCGTAGGTGACCATGTCGCAGAAAACGAGGTCGAGGTCGGCGGCCTTGAGTTTTGGGAGGAGCGCGTAGGCGTCCTGGGCTTTGTCCACCATGCCGAAGTTGGTGACGGTCGCGCCAGTGGCGGCGACGCGTTGTTCGAGCACGGCGAGTTTCGCGAGCAGCTCGTCGAGCAGGCCGGGGAACTGGCCCCAGTAAACGTGGTAGCCGACGCCGAAGAGGCCGATGCGCGCGGTGCGCGGCTTGCGGCGCGGGATGCGGACGACGGGGGCGGAGGGCGAAGCGGGGGAAACGGAAGAAACGGGCATGGGGAAAATTTAATCCGGAAACATAACACCTGAATCAAACCAAGGCATGAGTCACAGAGGACACGGAGCCCAGCCACGGAGAGCACAGAGCAAGACAGCGTGCTTGGCTCCGCCGCCTCTGTGTCCGAACTCTGTGCGCTCTGTGGCAAAAAAGGATTTTCACGAAATGTGATTGCTGGGGGTCAACGGAGCGGCGAGCGCCCGCTCAGGATCAGCCACGCGATCGGATACACGACAGCGGAGGCGAGGAAGATGGGCGTGAAGGAGTAGTTGTCCACGACGGGGCCGATCACGAGGTTCGACAACATGCCGGCGACGCCGCCGCAGAATCCCGTGAGGCCGACGGTGGTCGCGACATCGCGCGACTCCACGGTGTCACCGACGAGCGTCATGAAATTCGTAATCCAGATGCCGTGGGCGAACATCAGCACCGCCATGAGCACGATCGCCAGGCCGGTCGTGCCGGCGAGGGCCACGCAGAACGACGCAGGCGTCAGCAGCGCCGCCACCAGCATCAACGTCAAGCGGGCGCGCGCGCGCGGCCAGCCGCGGGCGACGAACATATCCGACGCCTGACCGGCGGCGAGATTGGCGATTTCGAGGGCGACGAACGGAATCCAGATCAGCGCGCCAATTTCCGCCAGCGACAAGCCGCGCTCGCGCGACAGATACTGCGGAATCCAAAACATGTAGAAATAAAACACCGGATCGAAAAAGAACCGGGCCGCGAGCAACCGCCGCACCTCGCGCCGAGCGAGCAAGGCGCGCCAGCTCGACACCGGGCGATCCTCGGCGCGTTTCGCCACCACGGGCAGCCCGCGAAACGCGAGCAGCCAGGCCGCCAGCCAGATCGCGCCAAGCGCCGCGGTCGCGGCAAAGGCCCCGCGCCAGCCGAGGTGCGAGGCCGTCCAGACCACGAGCGGCGGAGCGATCAGCGAGCCGAGCGACGCGCCGCTCGTAACGAGACCGACGGCGAGACCGCGGCGTTTCGGATCCATCCACTCGACTGCGCCCTTGATCGCGCCGGGAATCGCCGGGCCCTCGCCGGCACCGAGGAAAAAGCGAGCGAGGCCGAGCGTCAGCGGACCGATCACGAGCGCGTGGGCAGCGCTGGCGAGGGACCAGAAGCCGACGAAAATCCCCAACCCGCGCCGCGTGCCGAGCGCGTCCATGATGCGGCCACCGAGCACGAGCATGACGGTGTAGCTGAGGACGAAGGCGAACACGACGCGCGAGTAGTGCGTGTTCGTCATGCCGAATTCCGCGATGATCTGCGGCGCGAGCACGCTGAGCACCTGCCGGTCGAGGAAGCACAGCGCCGCCGAGAAGAACAGCAGCACGCAGAGCAGCCAGGCGCGCGCGGGAGAGATCATGCGATTCCGGGTAGGGTCGGCGCTTGCCGCCGTGCCGCAGCGCATCCGAACCGCGGCACGGCGCCAAGCGCCAGCCCTACAGGCGGGAGACGGCGACGGTGCGAACGTTCCGCCGCCCGGTCCGCGGTGGGCCGTGGTTTGACCGGGAAACCTCGCGCGGCGGCCAACGTCGGCGGCATCAGAGGTCCACCGAGAACGACACGCGCCAACTGCCAGGCGCCCGCGGCGTCACGCGCCAGAGGCGGCTGCCGTCGGCGGAATAACGCAGCACCTGGATTTCGCGGTTGTTGAGCACATTCGAGCCGTTGATCTGCACGCGCCAGTTGGTGCGCTGGCCGAAGAAATCGGCGCGGCTGGAGTAGCCAAGCAACGCATCCACCTCGAGAATCTCGGGGCCGTAGAGCGTCGCGCCGTAGATCGGGCGGCCCAGGGCAGAGAGGCCGGTGACGATGCGCTGGATGCGGTTCTGGCTCTGCCAACGCACGCCGCCCCCGAAGAAGACGCCGCGCAGCCGGCCCGCGCCGACCGTGTAACGCGTGAACATGTTGGCCTTGTAAGGACGGTTGTTGAACCCGAACGCCCCGGCGTTGCGCACGTCGTCAATCGCGAGCTGCATCCGCTCGACGTGCTCCGCGATGTTCACCGGGCTGTTGTTCTGATCGACGAGGCCCGCGGGACTGCCGAAGCGTTCGAGATAGGGCCGCACCTGCGCGAACCACGGATCGAACTCGGCGAAGATATTGCCGCGCTCGAGCTCCGTGTAGGAAAACGCCCCCGTGAAGGTCCAGTTGCGCGAGGGGTTGAACTTCAGGTCGGCTTCGTAGCCCGTCGTGACGTCGTCGGAGAGGCCGTCGAGCAGAGCGCCGCCGTAGGTGCCGACGGTGCCGCCGCGCGACTTGAGATAGACAAACTTCTCCTGCGCCTCGGCCGGCGTCAGATACGGACGGCCCGTGGCCGGATTGTTCGAGCTCATGAGCGCGCTGACGATCCGGTCGTGGTCGACCACGACGGAGTTGACGCGGTTCACGGGGTTGCCGGGGTTCTCGCCCTTGAAATAGGTGAGGCGGGCGTTGAAGCGGTTGTCGAAGAGGCGGACCATCACGCCGGTGTCGTAGCCCTTGCCTTTGACCGGACTCGGGACGTCGAAGTTGTTGGCGATGACGCGGCGGTTGGTCATCGCCGGGGCGACGTTCGTGGCCTGGTTGGCGAAGAGAGAGACGTGCTTGAGCGCGTGCCAGACGACGCCCGCAGTGTAGGTGTCGAAGGTCTCGCTGTTGATCGGCAGATACTGGTCGGTGAGCACGCCGGCGCCGGCGTAGCGCGCGCCGGAGGTGACGCGCGGGTCGGTCGCGGCGAGGAGCGAGGCGACCCGGGTGAGCGTCGTGTAGTCGTCGCGCCGATACCCGAGTGAGACGAAGACCTTCTTGTCGAAGAACGAACTCTGCGTCGCGAGGACGTAGGTCTTCGACTCGGCCTTGTTGCCGGAGACGCTGCGGTCGGTGAAGTCCTTTTTGTAGTCGATGCCGTTGAGCCGGACGACCGGATTGCCCGAGAACGAGCCGGCGAACCACGAGCGGTAATCGGTGCCGGGCGTGATGTAGGTGCGGTAGTCGACGCGGTTGTTGGCGTTGCGGATGTCGGCGTTGGCGATCGGGGCGTTGGTGCGGGCGTTGATCAGCACCTGGTTGCCCTGGAGCTGCGAGTTGGTGTTCTCGCTGCGTTCCCACATCCCGAGGATCTTGTGGTCGCCGAGTTTTTTGAGGTTGAGCTGGTAGAGGGCGGAGGCGCGGAGGGCCTCGTTGTTGTCAGTGTTGATCGTGCGGAGCGGAGCGCCGTCGATGTAGTAGCGGCCGACGAAGGGATTCGATTTCACGCCGCCCGCGCCGTCGGGGATGTAGAGGTTGGGGTCGGCGGAGATCTGCGTATCGAGGCGGAACGCGGAGCCCTGGGCCTTCTCTTTCTGATAGGCGACGTCGAGGAAAAGATTCTTGCCGACGGGCTGCTCGATCCGGACGAAGAACCGCTCGACGTCGCTCGCGTTGGTGGTGTCGGGCCCGTAGCCGACCTGGTAGGGCGCCACGAGATTGGCTTGGTAGGGGCCGTTGCGGTCGGCTTGGCGTTGGGTGGCGGGCAGGAGCGTCTGGAAGGTGTCGCGGAACAGCGCGGGCTGCCAGCCGGGGACGACGCCGACGAGCGTGTTGAACGCCGCCGCGGTCTCGTAGAAGCTGGCACTCGTGTAGAGATTCATCCCGCCGAAGACTCCGCCAATCGTGTTGGCGAAGGTCTCGCCGGAGTTGGTCACGATGAAGTGCCGGTTGCCGGCGATGCGTTCGAGACCGCGGGCGGCGGCGAGGTTGGCGTTGAGCGCGGCGGTGGGGCGGTTGTCGACGAGGCGCACCGAGTCGGGCAGCGTTTCCCAGAACGAGACGTTGTCGGCCATATTCTGGGGGACGGACCACATGCCGGAGAGGTTGGCCTTCTCGAAGGACGCGACGATCTGAGTGCCGGCTTTCTTGAAAGGCACGACGCGCAGCGAGCCGGTCGCGCGGTTGTCTTCGCGGTTGTCCCACTCGCGCCAGCTCTCCTTCCGCGCGTGCATGCCCAGCACGCGAAGCGCGATGCGGCCGGGGACAATGACGAAGTTGGTGTCGACCGACGCGCGGTAATCCTCCCAGCGGCCCGCGTGCGCGGAAAACTTGTAGTGGTTCTTCCGCAACTCGGCCTGGAGCGTGGAGGTGTTGATGGAGCCGGCGGAGTTCGCGACGCCGAAGAGCACGCTGTTGGGACCGGAGGCGAAATCGAAGCGGCCGGTGTTGTAGGCGTCGACCGGCATGCGCGACCGGAAGAAATCGGTGAGGCTCGAGCCGAGCAGGCCGCGGTTGTTGATGCGCGTGTTCTGCAGGCCGGCGTCGACGTAAAACATCGTGGGGTCGGGCCGGTTTTGGTCGAAGTCGATGTTCGAGTTGACGCCGTATTCGAGGACTTCGGCGAGCGTGGTGGCGCCGAGATCCTTGAGAAACTCCTCGGTGAACACGGAGACCGTCGCCGCGGAATCCATCAGCCGCGTGTTGAAACGGCTGGCGGCGAGCGAATCGCCCGCGGCGTAGCCGACGTCGCTCGCCGACGTGACGGAGAACGGATTCAGCACGACGGGCGCGGACTCAGCGCGCGCGGCGGCGCCGGACCCGCTGCCGGCGGTCACCGGTGCGGCGGCGGTTTGCGCCTGTGCCTGAGCCAGGCCACCGGCGGTGAGCGCGAGCGCGAGCGCCGCGGCGCGGAAGCAGAGCGACACGCGAAACGGCCCGCGGCGGAGCGAAGCGGGAGGCGGGGTCAGGGGATGGGGTTGCATGATTGGGGTTCGGCGCAAACAGAGCCGGCGAGGGTGGATGAGGGTGCGACCGCCGCCGACAACGGGCGGGGCCTGATTGGGGATGGCCAGGGTTGCAGCGACCGAATCGCTTCGCCCGGCACCGGCAAGACCAAATTCGGCTAATGTGAATGTTGTTCCGATTAGCCGAACACTCCGCGCTTGCCTCTTCCCGCCCTTCCGCGCCACAACGCCGCCCGTGCCCCGCTCCGCCTCCCCTTCCCGCCCGCGCCGCGCCGCCGGTTCCACCACGGCCAAGTCTCTCGCCCCGGCGGCGGCCGCGGCCGCGACCGCTTCGCGACCCGCCGCTTCCTCGCGCCTGCCCGCCTCCCGCAGCACGGTCCAGTCTGTCGACAAAGCCCTCCGGCTCCTCCAGGCCCTCGACCGCCACGGCGACTGGCTCGGGGTGCGCGACCTCTCCCGTCTGCTCGGCGTCTCCCCACCCGCCGTCCACAGCCTGCTGAAAACCCTCCAGGCCGCGCAGTTCGTCGAGGCCAACGCCATCACCCGCCAATACCGCCTCGGTCTCGCCGCCGTCCGCCTCGGCTCCGGCGCGGATCCCCTCGCTCCGATGCGCCGCTTCGCCCGCCCGTTCATCGAGACGCTCGCCGCCAATTCCGACGAGACCGCAGTCGTCCTCTCCTGGCAGCACGATCACGCGGTGGTCGTCGATTGGATCCAGGCCGACCACGCCCTCGCCGTCACGCATCGCATCGGCGCGATCGAGCATCCGATCGGACTCGCGTCGGGCCGCGTGTTGCTCGCCTTCCAGGAACCCGCCGTGCAGGAGCGCTACGCCCGGGCCGAAACCTACGCCCGCCTCGGCCCCAACAGCCCGCGCACTCCCGCCGAAGCGCTCACGATCCTCGCCCGTGTGGCCCGCGACGGCTTCGCCGTCACGGAAAACGTCGGCGCCAGCGGTGTCGCCGCCGTCGGCGCCCCGGTCTTCGACGCCAACGATCGCCTGCTCTTCGCCGTCGGCTGCAGCGCGCCCATTTCCCGCATCGGCCCGGCCCATCTCGTGCAGTTGCGCAATCGCCTGCTCGACCTCACGTCTGAAATGACCGCGCGCCTCCGGCGCGACTCCGCCGGCCCCGCGCGGTAGCCTGCGCCCGGGCCAGACCTGACATCAGCAATTGGAAGCGCCGAAAAAGGTGGCCGGACAACAGAGGGCGCTACGCATCCGGCAGGGATCGGCAATCAGAAGTGATTTTCGCAACTGTTCGCGTTGAAAGATTCCGCCTCTTTTCACCCGCCGACCATGCCACGCAGAATACGACGCCTCGTCACTTTCCCCTTCCCACGCAACTCGCCGCGCCCCACCGTCGGCGCGCGGTCGCTTCACTCGCAAGTCAGGTTCACTCCAGGAATTCCAGCCATCGGAGCCGCGCCACCCCGCGGCTCATATTTTGTCTTTCCAATGTTCGCATGATGCCCGAAGCCGATCCTTTCCGTAATCTCATCCCGCGACCGTCAGCCTATTCGTTGTTCGCGGCATGACGCTCAAGGAAACGCGCCGCACCGCCAGCACGGCCGCCACGCTCGAGGGAAAACTCGCCGGCCAAAAGCAGATCAAAACCCTCGAAGCTCAGCGCAACGAAAAGCGCCGCTCGCTCTTCGAAGCGCAGGACAAGGTGGATCAGCGCCGGGAGGAACTGATCGCCAGCATCGAGGGTAAGCTGACTCAAAGCGCATCCGCTTTTCCGCTGTTCACGATCCGCTGGCAGCTCGTCTAAATTGAACTGACAGCGGAATTTTTGCCTCGCACGCTGCCTCGTTGAAATGAAATCCGCGCCTATCACCAAGCTTCTCATCAAGCGGTTTCGCAGCTTTCCGACGGCGACGCTGACTTTTGACAATCCGCTTTTCGTCGTTGGACGCAACGGTTCGGGCAAGAGCAACCTCTCGGACGTTTTCAGCTTCGTCTCCGAAGCGATGTCCTCTCCGCTCCAAGCCGTGTTCGATCGACGCGGCGGCATCGTGGCCGTGCGCAACCGCAGCTCCGGGCAACAGAGTTATCCGCCCAATTTGGGCCTGGCTTTCGAATTCGGCCCGATCAACGGCATCGATGGCGGGCGGTTCGCCTTCGAGGTAAAGGCGCTGCCCAATTACGGCTACCGCATCGTCCGCGAGCAATGCCTCGTTCGAAAAGTCGGCGGCGCTCGCTGGTGGTTTGACCGGGCGGACACCTGGCAAAGCAATGTCGAGGGGCTGACCCCCGCACTCGAGCCCTCCGCCTTGGCGTTGCCGCTCGTGGGTGGCGACGAGCGCTTCGCACCGATCTTTCGCGTGCTCGGCGGCATGAGGGTTTACTCCATCCAACCCGCGAAGCTCCGGGAAATGCAGGACCCCGACAGCGGGATCGCGCTCCGGCCGGACGGGAGTAACGCCGCCAGCGTTCTCCAGGAATTGCTCCGTGGTGAAGGCGCCACTGCCACGAAGGCCGAGATCAATCGCATCCTGGAATCGATCGTTCCGGCCACCAAGGCGGTCACGCCCAAGAAGCATGGCAACAAGCTCTCCATGAGTTTCTCTCAGGAATGGGGCCAAAAAAAGAAGCTGACCTTCGACGCCTTCAACATGTCCGACGGCACCCTGCGCTCGCTCGGCCTCATCATGGCGGTCTTCCAGAAGCCCAGCCCCAGCCTGCTCGTGATCGAGGAACCGGAGGCCACCATCCATCCGGGCGCTTTGGGGGCCGTGCTCGATCTCATCCGCAAGGCGACAAAAACGATGCAGGTCGTCGTTACCACTCACAGCCCGGAATTGCTCGATGCCCGGTGGATCACCGATGCCAATCTCCGCATTGTGTCGTGGCAGGAAGGCGCGTCGCATCTGCTCCCGCCCTCCGAAGCCACGCGCGAGGCGATGCGGCAGCACCTCATGGGGGCCGGGGAACTGCTCCGCTCGAATGCGCTGCACGCCGACGATCTTTTTTCCGCCACCGAAGCTTTGCACAACGGCGACCTCTTCGAGTCCCTCGCATGAAGGTTTATCCGATTGTCGAGGGACACGGTGAAGTGGAGGCTGCGCCGGTGTTGCTTCACCGTCTTCTCGCGGCGGCCAACTGTTCCAACGTTGGCGTCGGCCGCCCGATCCGGCGGACCCAATCGCAGCTTCACAGCAAGGAAGGCATTCAGGCCGGGGTCCGGCTCGCCCTGCTGCAACCCGAGTGTGCCGCCGTCGTGATCTTGTTCGACGGCGAGGACGACTGCCCCAAGGACCGCGGCGCCGAAGTGCGGGCGTGGGCGCGGGAGGTAGCGGCCGGCCGGCCCTGCGATGTCGTCGTCGCCTATCGGGAATACGAGACCTGGTTTCTCGCCGCGGTGGAATCTCTGCGCGGACAATATGGCATTCGTCCCGACGCCACCGCCCCGGCGAATCCCGAGTCGCGGCGCGACGCGCAAGGCGCGCTGGAAGCGTTCATGCCGCCCGACCGCGCGTATTCCGAGACCGGCGATCAACCGGCAATGAGCGCGGTGTTCGATCTGGGGCTGGCTCACCGCCGCAATCGCTCCTTCCGCAAACTCGTCAAGGCCGTCGGGGACGTGCTCGCGCAACTCCAACAACCTCTGCCTGCCTGGCCGCCAGCCCAGTGGCAGCCGGAGTGATTTTTGCGCGATGTCGAAAAAGCAGAAACTCGAACTGACCTGGATCGGGAAGGAGAACCGGCCGCGGCTGGAGCCTCGAATTCTCCTCGAAGACCCGGAGAAGTCCTATCACGCAACGCCACGGGTGACCGAAAACGACCGGTTCGATAACCGGCTCATCTTCGGCGACAATCTCCTCGCACTCAAAGCACTCGAGCAGGAGTTCGCGGGGAAGATTAAGTGCATCTACATCGATCCGCCTTACAATACGAGGTCGTGGTGAGCAAAGGTTTCACTGCGCTCAAGCCGCTGGCATTTACGGCACCGGCGGATGAAGCGATCCACCACCACCGCAGGCCGGTAGCCGACAAATCGAAGATCGCCCAAATGGTTTTTGGTGGGTTTGATCGCTGCCTTTATCCGGTGCAGAAATTCCAGTCCGACACCGAGCGAGTGCTATCGGTGATTCTCGACCGGGAAGCGACCAAGTGGTTCAAACCGGGACGCGGGCAATTTCAGATTTTCTACAAATGGGCCGCCGACCAGCACGAATACCAGCCTGACTTCGTCGCTGAAACGGGCGACGCCATTTTCATGTTCGAACCCAAAGCGCGCAACGACATGAGCGATGGAGAAGTCGTCGCGAAGAAGGACTCCGCTGTTCGCTGGTGCCCACACGCGACCGCGCACGCGCTGAAGAATGGCGGCAAGCCGTGGAAATACATCCTCGTTCCTCACGACGCCATCGCCGAGAACATGAGCATCAAGAGGCTGGCAGCACAATTTGCGGCGAGGTAGACGCTCCTCGCATACCGCGCGATCTCCGACTGCAACGGTCGATTCCAGCCGGTCCATGGCCATGCCTGCGTTTTCCCCGGGGACCCGCCCCAATACTTACGCCCAATTGAAGCGTGGCGTGGAGGTGGCCGTCTTCGCCGGCCGGGCAAAAATCGAGGCAGCTTGGCTGCGCACCTATCACGATGCGGGTCGCCTGATTCATGAGCACCTTTTCTTAAACGAAGATCGCGCCGACTATGGGGCCAAAATTTTCTCTCGTCTCGCGAGCGACACCGGCATCAGCAAACGCGTCCTCTACGAATGCGTTCAGCTTTACCGCTGTTTCCCAATTGTGCGGTCAACCGCACAATTGACTCGCACCCACTATCAATTGCTCTGTCAGGTCTCCGACCAGAAGGAGCGCGATGCGCTCACCAGCCAGACAATCAAGCAGGAATGGACCGTCGCCGAACTTACGAGCCGCGTTCGTGCAATCAACGCCGCGGTTTCCAGACTACAGAATGACGACAACCGTTCCGCGCCACATTCCTCCACCGCAGCCGTGGGGCTGCTCACTGCCAAACGCGGAACGCCGGGCCTCCACCTGATCACCGCCCGGGCCACCAGCCCGAACGGAGCCGAACGGCTCGTCGTGGACCTCGGGTTCAAGCTCTACCGCCCGCTCTCGCCCGAGCTGGCGCGGTGCCATGCCAAGGGCGACATCGTGCGGCTCGATGACGACGGCTCGCTTCGCCGGGACGACAACGCCACCAAAGCCGATCTCTTCACCTATGCCGCGACCCTCCTCCGCACGATCGATGGTGACACGCTCGTGGTCGCGATCCACGTGACGCCCGAGGTGGTGCTCGAAGAGAAGCTGCGTCTGCGCGGACTCGACTGCGCCGAACTGGACACGCCGGAGGGGAAGGCCGCGAAACGTTTCGTCGACCGCCTGCTCTTGCCCGGCGGCGAGGTCGTTCTCACCACGACGAAGCCCGATAAATACGATCGGTATCTGGCGGATGTCTTCATCTTGCCATCGGACACAACGGAGCCCGTTTTTATCAACAACGCCCTGCTCGCCGCCGGCCACGCGGCCGAAAAGACCAGCTACGCGCCGCGGGACTGGGACGATTTTTTCCGCTGACGCGCGTCTCCACCGGGCAGCCCGCCGTAATTTCACCAAAACTCGCCGCGTGGCTACTAGGCGGTTGCCTCAGGCATGGCTAGGATGCTCACTCCTTTTCCCCCAGCAGCCTGTCGGATTTGCCATGCCCCCTTCATCTCAACCGAACATCTCGAGCGCGAATTCACCCGGCGCCCCTGACCGGCTGCTAAATCAGCGCGGCGCGCTGCAAGCACCGGCAGGTTTTGAGTTTCGTTTACCGCCTCGCGCCAAATTTAGGAATTTGTCGGAGAGGTATGTTCGCTGCGCTAATCGATGCCCTGAAATTTTGCCTGCGTTCGACCCGCATCCGACAAATTCCTAGCCATGCCGAACTCCTCCGTCCTCGATCTCAAAACGGTCAAAGCCAAGACCCAAAGCCTCGTCGAAGGCGCGCTCGCCGACACCGGCGGCCTCCTCCGCCTCGCGCCCGCCTGGGTGCCGCGCTCTTTCCTGCAGCCCGGCCTCCGCATCAAGCTCCACCCCGACGACACCTACGCCTACGGCCTCAACCGCGGCGGCATCGACGAACGCTGGTTCGCGTCCACCACGCCGACCGCCAACGAAGGCCGCGCCTGGGACGAGGGCCTGAGCTGGTGCGTTGTCGGCAACAAGCGCTTCACGCTGCAGCAGGCCGTCGCGGAGTGCGGCTCCACGCTCGTCGGCAGCTCCATCTGGAAGAAATACAGGAAGTGGCCCGTCTACTCGAAGTTCTTCGATAACATGGGCCCGATCCCGCATCACATGCACCAGTCGCAGAAGCAGGCGAAGCTGGTCGGCCAGGAGGGCAAGCCCGAGTCGTATTACTTCCCGCCGCAGCACAACAACGTCGGCAACAATTTCCCCTACACCTTCATGGGCTTCGAGCCCGGCACCACGAAGGAGCAGGTGAAGCAGTGCATCCGCCACTGGAACAAGGGCGACAACGGCATCCTCGATCTCTCGAAAGCCTACCGCCTGAAAGTCGGCTCCGGCTGGCTCATCGATCCGTGCATCCTCCACGCGCCCGGCTCGCTCTGCACCTATGAGCCGCAGTGGGGCTCGGACGTTTTCGGCATGTATCAAAACCTCGTCGAGGGCCGCGAAGTGCCGTGGAGTCTCCTCGTGAAAGACATGCCGAAGTCAAAGCACAAGGACATCGACTTCATCGTCGACCAGCTCGACTGGGACAAGAACGTCGACCCGAACTTCAAGGACAACCACTACCTCGAGCCCGTCCCGGTTGCCGACACGCGCAGCGCGGGCTACGTCGATCGCTGGATCGTTTACGGCAAGGTCGATGGCGAACAGCTCTTCACGGCGAAGGAGCTTACGATCGATCCCGGCACCACGTGCACCGTGAAAGACACCGGCGCCTACGGCCTCATCTGTGTGCAGGGCAGCGGCAGGATCAACGGCCAGCCACTCGTCAGTCCGAAGCTGATACGGTTCCACGAGCTGACCGAAGACGAATATTTCTGCACCGAAGACGGCGCCAGGGCCGGCGTCACGTTCGAGAACACCAGCAGCACCGAGCCGCTCGTGTGCCTCCGCTACTTCGGCCCCGAAGTGAATCCCGACGCCCCCGCCATGGGCGCGTATCGGAAGAACAAGTTCTAACCTTTTATCGTGTTCGAACAGATCTGCTTTGCCACAGAGGGCACCGAGCTCGGACACAGAGAACACGGAGAAAACAATTCCTTCCTCTGTGAACTCTGTGTCGGAACTCTGTGCACTCTGTGACCTCGTCCGGTCCGTCCGAATTTCTTTTTAGGCTCCTCCATCTCCATCCCTCAAAATCCATGTCTCAAAACAACTACCCCAAACTGCACAACGCCATGTGGCCCGGTCTCGTCGGCAAGGGCTCGCCCGGCGCGGAACCGTTCATCGACCTCGACACCATGCTCGACATGACCGTCAAGGCGGAGGTCGGCGGCGTGAAGTTCGACGGCGTCGATCTCTTCCTCTACAATCCGCACACCGACATCGACATCTCCGACGACGGCATCAAGGCCCTCGCCGCCAAGATCAAGTCCAAGAACCTCGTCGTCGGCTCCGTCGTCGCGCCCGTGTGGTTCGATGCCGCCGCCGGCGGCGACGAGAAGGCCCGCGCCAACTTCGTCACCCACGTCCGCAAGGCCGTCCGCATCGCCGCCAAGCTGCGCAAGCTCGGCGTCCGCCCCTACGGCATCGTCCGCCTCGACAGCGCCACCGGCGTCGGCGCCTGGGACAAGGATCCGAAGGGCGTCACCAAGCTCATCGCGCAGACCTTCCGCGAATGCGGCAAAATCGCGAAGGGCGAAGGCGAGCGCCTCGCGGCCGAAGGCGAGATCTGCTGGGGCGGCATGCATTCGTGGAAGAACATGGTGAACCTCCTCGAGGAGGTCGGCATGCCCAAGGTCGTCGGCTTCCAGGCCGACATGTCGCACACCCACCTCTACACGCTCGGCTACAACGCCGCCGAGGATCGCATCGTCCCCGAACCCTTCAACTGGGAACCCGCCGCCCTCGACCAGGCGCTGGCGACGCTGACCGCGGCGCTGCGTCCGTGGACCATCGACTTCCACATCGCGCAAAACGACG
>Ga0163144_10019705_pt1 | contig 13548 bp, 9 predicted proteins | sample OliLak19BULKMAT1_FD_123175 | JGI IMG/M metagenome (GOLD analysis project Ga0163144, IMG submission 123175) | Freshwater microbial mat bacterial communities from Lake Vanda, McMurdo Dry Valleys, Antarctica - Oligotrophic Lake LV.19.BULKMAT1 | ecosystem: Environmental > Aquatic > Freshwater > Lake... | reverse complement strand
TGTCCGGACACCGCGATCGCGGCGGCGATGATCGAGCGGATCGAGCGCGCCCGCAAGGACGGTGACTCGCTCGGCGGGTGCGTCCGCGCGGTCGCGCGCGGCATGCCGGTGGGGCTCGGCGAGCCGGTGTTCGACCGCCTCGACGCTGACCTCGCCAAGGCGATGGTCAGCCTGCCGGCGGTGAAGGGGTTCGAGGTCGGCTCCGGGTTCGCGGGCACGCGGATGACCGGCTCGACCCACAACGACCCGTTCTACGCCGCGACGGATCCGGAAGGCCGCCAGAAGATCCGCACCCGGACCAACCACTCGGGCGGCATCCAGGGTGGGATCTCCAACGGCGAGGACGTCACGATCCGCGTCGCGTTCAAGCCGACCGCGACCATCATGCGTCCCCAGGAGACCGTCGACGAGCACGGCGCCTCGACCACCCTGAGCGGCCGCGGTCGACACGACCCGTGCGTGTTACCGCGGGCCGTGCCGATCGTGGAGGCGATGTTCGCGCTCGTGCTCGCCGACCACTGGCTGCGCTATCGCGGCCAGTGCGGGGGCTAGCAGCTCAGTACGCCGACTGCGCCGAGACGTCGAAGCCGTGCTTCGTCACCGACGAGTCGGTCACCAGCTTGAGCTGGAAGTACTGGCCCGCGAACTCCTCGCTGATCGCCGGGGCAGTGGTGCCGGTGTAGCGCTTGAGGCGCGTCCACGCCGCGTTCCGCCACGCCCACACCTCGAGGTAGTCGTAGCCGCTCTCGAGCTCGAACGTGCCGGTCTTGACCAGGCGCATCTTCGACGTGCCCGCGGGCAGGTTGATCGCCTTCCACGTGGCGAGGTTGTTCGCGTACGGGTGCGCCGTCGCGAACCGCGAGCCGCTGACCGCCGACCACGCCGGGCCGGTCTTCCACGCGCACGCGTTGGTCTCGCACGCCCACGTGCCGGGGACCGCGATGTGCGGCAGCGCCGCGCAGTCGGCGACCGCGTCGCAGTAGGTGCCGGCGACGCACGAGCCGCCCGCGTCGGGGAACGGGTACTCGTAGGTCGACGCCGCGAACCGGCACTTGAAGCCGTCCTTGCACTCGAGGCCGCGCAGCGTGCCGCACGCATCGCCGGCGATGCCGCACTCGCCGTCGTGCGCGACCGGCGCGTTCGCGCAGCCCGCGGCGCAGCCGTTCGAGTACGTGGTGCCGTTCTCGCCGCAGACCGGGTCGTAGTGCGCCGGGCACATGCAGATCTCCTCGGCGACGCAGGCGTCCGCCTGGCAGGCGTAGCCCTCGTAGCAGGTCAGCGGCGCGCCGCTGCCCTCACACGTGAACAGCTCCTCGAACCGGGCGATGAGCGCCGCGTCCGCCGCCGAGAACGAGCCCTGCGGGCGCGTGAACGTGTGCGCGACGCCCTGGACCGTGATCGAGAACGTCTCGTTCCAGTTCGACGTCAGGGCCACGTCGGCGCGGCCGAGCATGCCGCTGTTGATGATCTCGCTGATGACCGCCTGCGCGGCGACCACGTCGACGCGGCCGGTGGTGATCACCTCGTCGGGCTGACCCGGGAGGTACTTGACGTTGTTGCCGTCGCGGCCGACCAGGCGGTGGCCGGTGACCTGGCCGGTGAAGCCGCCACCGATGGTGTGCTCGATCACCACGTCGGGCTGATCGACGCACTGGCGCGGGCCCGCGCACGCGCAGGTGCCGGTCGGCTGGGTGACGTCGAACTCGACCCCGTCGCACATGATCGTCGGCGGCGCCGGGCAGCGGAGGCCGGACAGCGTGTCGACCGCGTCGACGCGGAAGCCGTAGCCGGTCACCGAGTAGTCGGACTCGAGCTGGATCTTGACCTGCTTCGGCGAGCCGACCGGGATCCAGTCCGACCACAGGCCGTCGTGGTTTCCGGTGAGCTCCTGGACGGCGACGCCCTCGGGGTTGAGGAGGTTGACGTAGTCGTAGTTGGCCTCGGTGCGGAGCGCCGCGAAGTGGAGGCGCACCTGCTGCGTGCAGGACGGGACCACGGTGGCCAGCGCCAGCGTGTACGTCTTGGTCAGGTTGTTGGTGTAGGGATGGGCGGACTCGATCGACACCGGGAACTGGGTGCCGCCGTCCGCCTTGCCGTCGAGGAGGTCGGTGGGCGCGCCGGGCGGCGAGCTCTCGTCGACGGCGCCCTTGGGCAGCTCGTCGGCCTTGTCCTCGACACACGCCATCATTGAGGTCCCCGCCAGCGCGAGCGCGCCGACGGTCAGAATCCCGCGGAAGTAGCTACGAAGGGTCGACATGACTGTGCGCCTTGCCAGAGCAACTGCCGTTCCGTCGGGACGGCGAGATCCGTCGCACTTGGGCGACGCGGGTACGCGGGGTTGCCGCGAACCAGGTGGCGGATCGAGTTGCCAGGCAGGCAGGCCCGCCGCTACGACGACACCGCACGTCAGACCGGGTTCGTAGGTTGGCCTCGTGAAGCCTGCCCGTCCCTCGGTCGCCACCGCCGTCCGGCGCTGTCCGCGCGGCGAGGTGAGGCCGGCTCGGGACGCCGACGGGCAAGACGTCGCGGTGGTCCGGCTGACGTCCGGCGAGGTCTGCGTGGTCGCCGACCGGTGCCCGCACGACGGTGGCCCCCTCTCCGACGGGTTCGTCGAGGCCGACCGGCTGGTCTGCGGGCGACATTTCAGGACCGTGGACCCCCGCAACCCCACGTGTTCTTGACCCTCGGGCCGTTCGTCCGATAGCGTGGCCCGAGGTGGCGTGTGTCCTCGTCCATATCGAGGCGGATGACGACCAGCCAACCCCCGCGTCGCTCGCTGCGCTGGGCGAGGGCCGGCGTGTCGCCACCAGCTCGGGCGCGACGCTCTACGCGTGCGTCGTGCTCGCGGGTGAGCTCCCCGACAAGAACAAGCTCGGCCACGCCAGCACGATCCCGCCGTTCGGCGCCGCCGACACCGCGGCGAGCGCGAACGAGGCGCTGGTGACCGCGCTCGGCGTCCACGGCGCGGACAAGGTCGTGTTCGTCACCGCGGCCGGCGCGGTGCGCCCGGTGATGTGGTCGACGGTCGGCGCGCCGATCGCGGCCGCGTGCACGCACCTCCGCCCCGCCCTCGTGTTGCTGCCGGCGAGCGCGGGCAGCCACGACGTCGGCGCGCGGCTCGCGACGCGGATGGGCGCGGCGTACGTCGACAGCCCGGTCGTCGAGCAGGGCCCGCGTGGCGAGATCGTGCTGTCGCGGCCGGTCTACGGCGGCGGCTGGCGCCGGCGCACCTCGCTCGACGATCTCGATCGCGCGGTCGTGGTGACGCTGCCGCCGGGCCGCCGGCCCGCCCGCGGCGCCGACGAGGCCGAGGTGCTGCTGCTCGAGATGCGCACGCCGGGCGACAGCCGCGTCCGGCTGATCGACGAGAAGTCTGACGACGGCGCCGCGCTCACCAGCGCGCGGGTCGTGGTCGCCGCCGGCGGCGGCGTGAACGCGGCGAGCTGGCCGATGGTGGCCGAGCTCGCCAAGGCGCTGGGCGGCGAGCTCGGCGCGACGCGCTCGCTGTGCGCGCGCGGGATCGCGCCGCCGACGCGCGAGATCGGCGTGGGCGCGCGCCACGTCTCGCCGATGCTCTACGTGGTGTGTGGCGCGTCCGGCTCCGCCGCGCACCTCGGCGCCGTCTCGCACGAGGCCGAGATCGTCGCGATCGATCGCGATCCCGACGCGCCGATCTTCAAGCTCGCGAGCTACGGCATCGTCGGCGCGATCGAGGACGTCGTGCCCCAGCTCCTCGAGCAGCTCCGCGCGGAGGCGCGCTGATGGCGGCGCCGGCGCCGGTCGTGGTGCTGCTGCGACGCCTGCAGGCGCGGCCCGGCGCGCCCAACGCACCCTCGTCCAATCAGGACGAAACCGACGTGCTCGGCCGCTGCGAGGGCGGCGCGCTCGCCGCCGCGATCTCGCTCGCCGCGCGCCTCGAGACCACGGTGGTCGCGATCGCCGTCGGGCCGGCGCGCCGCGAGGATCGCGTGCTCGCGATGGCCCTGCGCGCGGGCTGCACGCGCGCCGTCCGCATCGACGACAGCCAGCTCGGCGACGTCGACTACCTCGGCCTCGCGCAGGTGCTGGCCGCGGCGATCAAGCACGTCGGCGCGCGCACGGTGCTGTGCGGGGATCGCTCGCAGGACGAGGGTGCGGGCGCGATCGGCCCCGCGGTCGCGGAGCTGCTCGACTGGAGCCACCTGACCGGCGTCGTCCGCCACGCCGTCGAGGGCAACGAGGTCGTGGTCGTCCGGCAGGCGGACACCGCGCACCAGCGGTTCCGGATCCCGCTGCCGGTGGTCCTGTGCGTCACCGCGCCGCCGGTGCAGGGCCCGGCGGTCCCCGAGCCCGAGCGCAAGGACGAGGACGAGGACGCGCCCGAGCCGGCGGCGAAGCGCGCCCGCAAGCGCGCCCGGACGCCGGTGCCGACGATCGAGGAGCTCGATCTCGCCGACCTCGGGATCGACGCGCGCGCCGTCGCGCCGCGGCGCACCTCCGCCGGCAAGCTGCGCGCGGTCCGCGGCCGCGGCTCGCCGATGATGTCGACGTCGGCGAGCGATCTGGTCGCGCGGCTCCGCGCCGATCGCCTGCTCGGCGGTTCGGACTCGTGACCCGCGCCGCGCGCTCGCCGGCCGCGGGCGCGGGCGCGATCCTGCTGCTCAACGACGGCGGCGCGCTCGGGGACGACGTCGCGACCGTCCTGCGCGCCCGCGGCCTCGCCGTCGAGGTGTCGCACGATCGCGTCGAGGTGGCGGTCGCGCGCGGCGGTCACGTCGCCGCGGCGCTCGCCGAGCCGCCCGACGCCGCGGCGGCGGCCACCCTCGCGCCGGCGTGCCGCGGCGCGGCCGAGTCGGGCCGCCCCGTGATCCTGCTCGTGCCGATCGGCCGCGGCGGTGGCAAGGCCGCGCTCGAGCGCGCCGCCGCCCTCGCCCACCTCCGCGCCCACGGCGCGATCGTCGTCGCGGATCCCGACGCGTGGATCGAGGCGATCGTGCTCGTCGCGCGGTTCGGCCTCCCCGCCGGCCCCCGCACCTCGGTGATCGCGCCGCCCGGCGGCTGGCTCGCCGCCTCGGCGCGAGCCCAGGCCGCCGAGGCCGATCCGTCCGGCGATCGCGCGCCGTCGATCGCGGCGGTCGCCGCCGACGTCGAGCCCGCCGACGTCGTGCTCGTCGATCGCGCGGCGAGCGCCGACGTGCCGTCCGCGCGCGCGGCCCGCGCGCTCGTCGTCCCCGTGATCGCGCGCGGCGAGCTGCTCGACGGCGACGACGTCCTCGTCGGGCTCCGCGCCGCGCTCGCCGCGGTCGCGTCGTGCGGCCGCGCCGCCGAGCGCCTCGCCGCCGGCCTCGGGCCCGCGCCGCACGCCGCGCGCGCCGAGCTCGAGATCGACGACGAGCGCGTCGCCCGTCAGCTCGGCCGCCTCGCGTCGTCCGATCGCCGGATCGGCGATCACGAGGCCAAGGTCCTGCTGTCCGCGTACGGCGTCCCCGTGATCCGCCAGGCGGTCGCGACCACGCCGTCGGCGGCGACGCGCCTCGCCAAGAAGGCGGGCTACCCCGTCGAGCTCAAGCCGTGGGGACCCGACGTCCCGGCGGAGCGCGCCGGCTGTCCGGTCGAGCGCGACCTCGCCACCGCCTCCGACGTCCGCCGCGCGTACCTGTCCGTGCTCGGCGCCGCGGGCCTGCCGGTCTCCGAGTCCGGCGGCGCCGCCGTGATCGTCCGCGAGACGCCGCCCGCCGGCCGCGAGGTCTCCGCGTCCTTCGTCCGCATCGGCGCGCTCGGCTGGACCGTCCTCGTCGAGGTCGCGAACCAGCCGCCGATCGCCGCGCCCGCGCCGCTCCGCCTCGTCGACGCGATCTCCCTCGCCGCCGCCGTCACCGCCTCACGCGCCGGCGACCCCGAGCCCGATCGCGTCGCCCTCGCCAACCTCCTCCGCCGCACCTCCCACCTCGCGGTCGATCAGGACGCCTTCGATCGCGTCGATCTCGGCCGCATCATCGTCGCCCCCAAGGGCTCGCGCACCCTCGTGATCGACGCCGAGATCCTGCTCCGCTGACAGACCCAGCATTAACGCCAAGGACGCCAAGGACGCCAAGCTCAGACGCCAAGCTCAGAACCATATTGGTTCTCAGCTTGGCGTCCGACCTTGGCGCCCTCGGCGTCCTTGGCGTTAATGCTGGGTCCGGGCGCGCGCGACGATCGCGGGCAGGATCGAGAGGACGCGATCGACCTCGTCGGCAGTGTTGCCGGCGCCGAGCGAGAACCGGACGGCCTCGCGGGCGCGCTCGGGCGGGTGGCCGAGCGCGAGCAGCACCGGCGACGGCTTGATCGATCCGGAGGTGCAGGCGGCGCCGGTCGACACCGCGACGCCGGCGAGATCGAGCGCGATGACGATCGCGTCACCGCGCGCGCCGGCAAACGCGGCGTTGATCGTGTTGCCGATGCGCGGCGCGTTCGCGCCGTGGACGCGCGCGCCGAGCGCGATCAGGCCGGCCTCGAGCCGGGCGGCGAGCGCGGAGACCTCGGTCCGCGGCGCGGCGGCCGCGCCACCGAACCCGGCGACGCCGATGACGTCCTCGGTGCCGGGGCGGCGGCCGCGCTCCTGGTGGCCGCCCGGGAACGGCGACGCGACGTCGACCCCGCGACGGATCCACAGGGCGCCGACGCCCCGCGGTCCCCCGAGCTTGTGGGCCGAGATCGCGACCGTGTCGGCGACCGCGGTGAGGGGCGCGAGCGGTGCGCGGCCGGCGGCCTGGACCGCGTCGACGTGGAGGAGCCAGCCCGGTCGGACGATCGCGGCGATGGCGGCGACGTCCTGGATGATCCCGAGCTCGTGGTTGACCGCGCCGATCGCGACCACGCCGCCGCCGCCGGCCGCGCGGGTGCGGAGATCGTCGAGGTCGACCCGGCCGTCGGCATCGACGGCGACCCGCTCGACGGAGAACCCGAGGTCGGCGAGCCCGTCGGCCGCCCCGGCGACCGCCGGGTGCTCGATCGGCGTGGTGAGGACCCGGGCCGGCCGGCCGAGCCGGCGCGCTGCCATCGCCAGCCCGACGACGCCGAGCGAATCGGCTTCGGTCCCGCCGCTGGTGAACACCACCTCGTCGGGCTCCCCTCCAAGCAGCCCGGCGACCTGCCGGCGAGCCCGATCGAGTAGCGCGCGGGCGCCACGGCCCTCGGCGTGGATGGAGGACGGGTTCCCCGGCTCGTCCAGCCCTTCGAGCGCCCCGAGCCGCGCCGCCGTCGAAAGTGGCGCCGTGGCGTTGTAGTCCATGTAGATTCGCATGGTTGGTTGACCCGACGGTCCGCTCCGGCGATGATCAGCCCGCTGTGTCCAGGGGCGCTGGGCGATCCCTAGCAGAGATCGCGGCGACCCGCCGAACTGCATCACCATGGCCGACGACGCCGGCGCGCTCCTGGTCCGAACCGGCCTGATCTCCGATCAGGCGCTCGTCTCCGCGCGCGCGTCGATCTCGGCGCACGGCGGTACGATCGGCGAGCAGCTCGTCCTCGGCGGCGCGGTGTCCGACGACGCGCTCACCGAGTTCTTTCGCAGCCGCCTGCTCGTCCCGAAGGTGAACCCGAACACCCTGGCGCGCCTGCCCCCGCCCGTCGTGGAGGCGATCCCCGCCGACATGGCGATCGAGTTCCGCTGCGTGCCGGTGGCGCTCGATCGCGAGGGCAACCTGACGATCGCGATGAGCGATCCCAGCGATCGCCACGCCGTCGACGAGATCGGCTTCTTCACCGGCAAGTACGTCGTGCGCGCGGTCGCGACGCAGATGCAGATCGCGTGGTGCCTCGCGCACTACTACGGCCACATCACCGAGCTCGGGCAGCGCCTGCTCAAGCCGAGCGGCGAGCCCGTGCCCGCGCCCGCGGCGCCGCCGGCCGCGCCAACGGCGCCGCTGCCGCGCACGCGCGGGTTCACCGGCCGGGTCGACGCCGCGCGCCACAAGGTGCTGCCGCCGGTCGCCGCGCCCGAGATCAACGTGCCGCGGCCGTCGGATCGGCTGCTCACGCCGACCACCGAGGACCTGCAGCGGATCGCCGCGGCGCGCGAGGGCGCGGTCGCCGCCGCGCGCGCGGCCGTCGAGGCCGAGGCGACGACGCAGAACACCGGGCCGGTCGCGAAGGTGGAGCTGCCGCCGGTCGCGACGGCGCCCGCGGCGCTCGCGGCCGCCGCTGCCGTCTCCGATGGCGCGCCCACCGCCGAGGCGCCGCCGGCGATCTCGGAGCCGTATGCCGCGGTGCAGGTCCACGTCTCGCTGATGGCCGGCGACGAGCAGACGCCGCCGCGCGGCGTGCCGCAGCGGCCGCAGCGGCCGCAGCGCAAGGTCATGCCGGATCCGCCCGAGCTCGCGGCGCGCAGCGGCGAGATGGAGGCGCACGGACCCGCGCGCGACGCGCACCTCGACGCGCTGCCCGCCGTCCTGGTCGCGATCGAGCCCGACGAGCCCGAGGCACCGCCTCCTCCGCCCGAGCCGCCGACGCCGCCGGCGCCGCCCGCGCGCGCGCAGGCGATGATCATCGATGACGACGACGACGCGCCCGAGGTCGACGGCGACGTGCTGCAGGCGATCGACGATCGCGAAGACTCCGACGACGATCAGCCCGACGACCGGCACGGCGCGCCGGACGACGACGCCGCGGTGATCCACGACGTCGCCAGCCCGCGCGACGAGGCCGCGCCCCTCGGCGACCACAGCGGGACCGAGTCGACGCCGATCCTGCTGATCGCGAAGCCGCGCCCGGCGCGCGAGACGCTCGACGACGACGATGACGACGAGCCGGTCGTGCTGCTCGACAAGCGCCGCACCGAGACGCCGGCGACCTCGGCGGCCGCGGTCGCGACCGCGGGCTCGATCGCCGACGCGGTCGACGAGGCGGTGCGCGCCGCCGCGCAGCGCCGGCGGCCCGAGCGCCGCACCCAGATCGGCGTCGGCCTCCCCGAGGTCGCGCCTCGCCCGAACCGGCCCGCGACCGACGAGGAGACCGCCGCGGCTTCGGCCGCGATGAAGGCCGCGGCCGCCGCGCTCGCGAGCGCACCGCCGCCCGACGCCGTGCCCGTCCACGTCGCGCCGGCGGTCACGATGCCAGGCACGACCGTGGCCGCCGCCGCGGCGGCGCTCCTGAGCTCCGCCGCGACCGCGGTGCGGCGCAGGGTCGAGGCGCCCAGCGGCGCGGTCACCGCGCCGGTGAAGCGCGCGGCGTCGCAGCCCAGCATCCGCACGCCCGCCGACGGCATCCCGGCCGTGATCGACGACGGCGTGAGCGACGCGTCGACGCGCCCGCACTATTCGCCGCCGTCGATGGACGAGGTCGACGAGGGCTGGGGCCCGCCCGGCACCACGATCCCGCCGCCGTTCCTCGGCGCGATGCCGGGCACCGAGACCGGCCCGCTCCTCGACACGGGCTCGATCCCCCTGTCGTCCGACGACGATCAACCCGCGCTGCTGGTCGCGGTGCCGGCGCCGCCGACCGCCGCGCCGACCCTGTCCCGGCCGATCGTCCTCGACTCCGCGGGCATCGTCCGCGAGCTCGAGCACGCGTCGACCCGGCTGGTCGAGCTGCTGCGCGCGCTCGATCGCGCGAGCACGCGCGACGAGGCGGTCGACATCCTGATCGCGTTCCTGGTCGACAGCCACCACCGCGCGGCGTTCCTCGCGATCAAGGGCGGGCACCTCACGCCGTTCGTCCAGCGGCCACCGTCGCCGCACACGCCGCCGCAGCTGGCGCTCGACAGCCCGTCGACGTTCCAGGACGTCGTCGGGACGCGCCTGCCCTACCGCGGCACGCTCGCCGACGCCGCCGCGCGCGAGTTCACCCGCGCCGCGTTCGGCGTCGATCCCGACGAGGCGTTGATCCTGCCGATCGCCGTCAAGGATCGCGTCGTCGCGGTGCTGTACGGCGACGGCCGCAAGCGCCACACGTTCGACGAGCACTTCGCGATCGCCGGGCGTGCCGCCGGCCTCGCGCTGGAGCGGATCCTCCAGACCCGACGGAGCACGAGCTCGTGACCGCGAAGCGCTCGATCCGCGACCTCGAGAAGCAGAGCAAGAAGGAGCCGGAGAACCTGGTGCTGCGGCTCCTGCTCGCGGCGGCGTATCGCGAGGGCGGGCGCACCACCGACGCGGTGCCGCTCTACCGCTCCGTCGCCGACGCGTACAACAAGCTGGGGCGCCGGACCCAGGCGGTCGCGGTGCTGCGCAGCCTGCTCGAGCTCGATCCGGTCGACACCACGTCGCGAGCGCTGCTCGAGCAGATCGAGCGTGACGGCAGCGGGATCATGACCGCGATCCCGGACCTCGGGCCTCCTCCGGGCGTCGCGATCGCGGTGCAGGCGCTGCCGGTGCCGAACCCGACGCCGCTGCCCGGCGTGCTCGCCGCTCGCGCCGCCGAGCTGCACGGCGACGACGTCGATCGGCCGCCGACGATCCCGAGCCTCGACGGCCGCCGCCAGACCGGCGCCCATCCCAGCGCGCGCATGCTGTCCGAGGACGTCGCGATCCGCGAGCTCGCGCCGGTGCGTCCGCCGGGCGTGCCCGCGTCGGGGCGATCGCCGTCGCGCGCGCCGGTGGAGCCACCCCCTCCGCCGCCGGCGCCGCCCCCGCTGCCGCGCCCCGCGCCACCGCCGCCCGCGCGTCCGCCGAGCCTCGCCGCCGCGCTCGCCACGGGGCCCGCAGGTCCGGGCGCGCGCGGCCCGAGCGCGAGCCGCGGCAGCTCCGCGATGTACACGCCGACGCCGCTGCCCACGCCGATCCCGTTCCACGAGGTGGACGCGACCGGCCAGCACGAGCGCGCGCCCGCCGCGCACGACGACGACGCGGCGACCCGGATCGCCGACTCGTTCCGCGCCGGCCGCGCTGCGTTCGAGCCGCCGCCGCTGCGCCCGCCGACGCTCGATCCGCGGCTGCAGGTGGTCGGGGACACGACGACGCCCGATCTCGACCTCGCCACCGACCTCGACACCCGCCGGGTGCGCCGCCTGTCCGAGCACGAGCTCGGGATGCTGGGCGTGCCGCCCGGCCAGACCGATCTGCACCAGCGCGTCGAGCCTCACGAGCTCGACGCCGACACCAACCCCGAGGCGTCGCCGCACCACCGGGTGCCGACGAACGACGACCACATCGCCCGCGGCCTCGACGACGAGCCGACGCGGATCGCGTCGGCCGATCCTGGCGCGCACGGCTCGCGCTCGAGCAACGAGTTCGACGCCCCGACCGGCGTCCGCGATCGCGCGGCCGCGGTCGCGCGCGCACCCGAGGGCGTGGCACGCCCGGCGAAGTCGCCGCCGCCGACCGTGCCGGCGACGCCCTCGGCGCGGGGGCCTCGCGATCCGCAGCCGATCGCGCGCCCGCGGCCGATGCGGCCGCCGACGCCGCCGCCGACCGCCGATCCGATCGAGGAGCTCACCCGCGTCGCCGGCGACGACACGCCCGTGCGTCCGATGATGCGCGAGGAGGTCACGACCCAGGGCGAGCAGACGCCCGGCCCGAGCCGCCTCGACGCCCGCCTCGACGCCCGCCTCGACGCTCCGGACGAGCCGACCGATCCGCACGGCGCGCGCGCGCGGGTCAGCCGCCCCGGGATGCACCGCTCGAAGATGTTCCCGGCGTCGTTCAACGAGACGCTCGAGGAGATGGATCCCGACGGCGCGGCGATCGACTCGCCGCTCGACATGTTCTCGATGCTGCCGCCGCAGGCGCTCGCCGAGATGGAGCGCCGCGTGATCCTGCGCCGGTTCGCGCCCGGCGAGATCGTGCTCCGTGAGGGCGATCCCGGCGACGCCTGCTACGTGATCATCGACGGCGAGGTCCGCGTGCTCAAGGCTGACCCGCTGCAGCCCGACGCCGGCGCGGTGGAGCTGGCGCGCCTGGGCAACCGCGCGCTGTTCGGCGAGTTCGCGCTGCTCGCCGATCGCCGACGCCACGCGACGGTGCAGGCGACGACCCACACCGACCTCTACGAGATCCCGCGCCAGGTGCTGCGCGATCTCGCGGTGAACTACGCCGAGGTCGGCCCGGCGCTCGAGACGTTCTACCGCCAGCGCCTGCTCGCGACCCTGCTCCGCACCGCGCCGTTCTTCTCGCCGCTGCCCGAGGACAATCGCGCGCGCTTGCTCGCGCGCTTCGTGCCGATCCGCGCCGAGAGCGGCGAGGCGATCGTCCGCGAGGGCCAGCCGGCCGGCGGGCTCTACCTGATCGTGATCGGGGGCGTCGAGATCACCCGGCGTCTCGAGCGCAACCGCTCCGTCATCCTCGCCACGCTCCGCGAGGGCGCGTACTTCGGCGAGATGTCGTTGCTGTCCGGCGAGCCCACCACCGCGACCGTGATCGCCACGGGCTCCGTCGAGCTCGCCCTGCTCCAGCCCCGCGACTTCTACGAGATCGCCTCCGAGCACCCCGAGCTGTGGTCCTCGATCCGCCGCGAGGCCCGCGCCCGCGCGCTCGAGAACGCGCGCCTGGTCGCCGGCGAGACCGGCACCGTCTGACGCGGACCAGCGGTCTGGTCAGGTCGGCTGCAGCTTGACGGTCGCCTGGTAGGTCGACGACGACTTCACCGGCGGCAGCGTCCACTTGGCGGCGACGCCCTTGAGGCAGGTGTCGAACTCGGACGGCAGCGTGACGTTGCCGCTCGACACGTTGACCTTGGAGAACGCCCCCGACGCGGCGAAGCTGGCGCGGATCGTCAGCGGCACGACGCGGCCTTGCAAGTTCGGCGACTTCTTGAGCACCTGCTCGTAGCACTTCTGGATGTTCGTCCGCGACTTGTTGACGAGCTCGAGAAACTTCTGCGACATCGCCGACGCCGTTGCCTCGTCGAGGCCGCCACCACCACCACCGCCGCCCCCGCCGCGGATCGGCTTGGTCGTGACCACGAGCGCGTCGCCGTTGATCGTGAACACCCACTCGATCTCGCCGCCGGCCTCGGTCTCGAGCCGGGCGTTGTCGTCGCGCAGCTTCTGGATCAGCTGGGCGTCGATCACGAGCTGGCCCTCTGCCTTCGCCAGCTTGTCGAGCGTCTCCTGCGAGTCCTTGGTGCCACCCTTTTTGCATCCGGCGATCGCCAGGATGAGCAGGAGCGAGAGGGCCGTGCGGTTCATGGGGTCGGAACTCCGGTGAGACGACGGGTGGGCGGGGCGATCAGCGCCTGGACGAGCTCGCCGCGACCGATGTGGTCCTCCACGAGGACCGGCACCATCTCGACGAGGACGCCATTATACAGGGCCGTCGCGGTCGCGGGGGGCGAGGCCGGTTCGGCGTGCGTGACGATCTCGCGAACCAGCACGTTCGGACCCTGCGTGCACCGGCCGAAACAGCTCTGCCACCCCAGCTCGCAGCGCGCGGCGAACCCCCTCGCCTCGAGCTCGGCGCGGAGCGCGTCGTAGACCGCACGCGAGCCGCGGCGGTCCCCACACTCCGGGCCGCGGCACACCACGATCCGATAGCGCCGCGGCTCGGGGTCGGTCACCGACCGAGCGCGGCGCGGACGTAGATCTTGACGCCGTCGAGGGTGCGCTCGTCGTCGGCGACGAAGTTCACCGTCTGGCGATCCTCGGCGCCACCG
>Ga0163144_10019704_pt1 | contig 13548 bp, 14 predicted proteins | sample OliLak19BULKMAT1_FD_123175 | JGI IMG/M metagenome (GOLD analysis project Ga0163144, IMG submission 123175) | Freshwater microbial mat bacterial communities from Lake Vanda, McMurdo Dry Valleys, Antarctica - Oligotrophic Lake LV.19.BULKMAT1 | ecosystem: Environmental > Aquatic > Freshwater >... | reverse complement strand
GCTGGCGGTTCGCATGCAAGCGACGTTGCCTGTGCTTGCGTGACGACCTGCAGGAGGGTGGCGCGTGGTTGCCGGAAAACCTGGTCGGGCAGGCCAAAACAGGCCAGCAACTTGCGCGCCGTGGCGTTGCCGACACCGTCGCTCAGAACGAGTCGCAACCAGGCAGCAAGCTCGCCGCGCTCCATGGGCTCGGGGGCGGTCGTGCTTTGGTCGGTCACGCAAGCGCCCGGGAAACACTTTGACTGGCGGCGCCGTGCGCGCGAACCTGTTGCGGGCTTGGTTCTGCCCCGGCGTCAGCGCGGGTTGGCCAATCGGTCGCCGACCTTCACGCCGTCCGTGATGTCCAGCACCAGCGCATAGGAAAGCCGCTCGAAAGTGCGAAACACCATCAGCAGCCCATTGCGCTCATCGGGCAGCTTCATGGGAGCACGGGCTGCGTCCGTCTTGTCGATCATGCGCTCGCCGTCCTTCAGGATCGCAAGCACATAGCCGACCTCCATCCCGTCGCGCGTACCGCGATTGATCGCAACGACCTGGTTTTGCGCCGCATTCACCACCGCGCTGCCATACACCGAGACGATGCGGCCCTCGACCTTGCCGACAGGCGCGCGTGGCGCGTAACTGACCAGTTGGCGCGCCGGCTCCGGCAGCATGCGGTCACCCACGCGCATTTCTTCCTTGGCGCCGACAATGTCGATGGTGGCCGGCACCACAACCGAGGTCTCCTTGCCATCCTTGTCGATGCTGGTCTGCTGGGTCTCACTGCGTACCAGCACAGCCTTGCCGACATACTGTGCTTCGTAACCCAGCACTTCGCCACTGCCAGGGTCCCTGAGCGGCGTCGCGTTGCGAAAGATCCGGAATTCCTGTTGCTTGCCCGGCGCGTCCAGCATCGGCTTGCCGGTTTGGCCGCGCGCGTAGGCGCGGTCCCCGTTGGTCAGCAGGACGCGCCCGTCCAGCGCGGCCACGATGCGCGGCGCAGCCAGCAGGCTGTTCTCGTCCACGATCTCTGGTTCGGCCAGGAACGGTTCGATCAAATGGGCTTTTAGTGTCGGCAGGGCGCCGCCCTCCAGCGTCTCGAAGCGGGTTCGCGGAGAAACCCGGATCGTCTCGATAGGCGGGGAGTCGGCGCCGGCACCGGCACCGGCCAAGCGCAAGGTGGCGCGGCCGTCCTTGCGCTCCAGCACCAGCCTCTGCCCCGGAAAAATGCGATGCGGGTTGCGGATGTCGTTGAGGTTCATCCCCCACAACTCTGGCCAGCGCCACGCGCTTTTGAGGAACAGCCCGGAAATCGCCCACAAAGTATCGCCCGATTTCACCGTGTAGCTGTCCGGGGCGTTGGCCGCCAATTCGGTCAATGGCACACCGGCCTGCGCAACCTGCTCGGCGACGGCTTTTTGGCCCGGGGTCACGGTCAGGTTCTGTGCCAGCAGGCTGGCACTGCACAGGAGTGTGGTGGCCGCAGCCGCCAGAGCCATGGCCAGTTTGGTCCTGGCCGACTTGGGATAGGTCATTTCATGTTGCATGGTGGTGGCCCCTGAAGGCTCCTCCGGGTTGGCAAAGACAATGGCTGGGACCGGGGAAGTCTTGATAAATCACGCACGATTTTGCGCTCAAGTCCTTGATTGGGCAACGTTTTCTGTTGTTTGATCATGTCCGAGGCCGGAAAAGTAGCGAAAATAACGACATCTTTCAGGCGATTCCATGGCGTTGTTACCCATTCTTTGTTACCCCGACCCACGCCTGCACCGGATCGCCGACCCGGTGCGCGAGGTGGATGCCCGCATCCGCACGCTGGTTGCGGACCTGCTGGAGACGATGTACGCGGCAAAAGGCATCGGGTTGGCGGCGACCCAGGTCGACATCCATCAACGGCTGATCGTGATTGACGTGTCGGAACAGGGTGACCAACCGGTGGTGCTGATCAATCCCGAACTGGTCTGGACCAGTCCGCAGCGCCACCTTAACGAAGAGGGCTGCCTGTCGGTACCTGGCATCTACGACGGTGTGGAGCGGTTCGACGCAGTGCGGGTGCGCGCGCTGGACGAACACGGCGTGACCCACACACGTGAAGCCGACGGAATGTTGGCAATTTGTGTGCAGCACGAGATGGACCACCTGCTGGGCAAAGTGTTTGTGGAATACCTGTCGCCACTCAAACGCAACCGCATCAAGACCAAGATGCGCAAACTGCAGCGCGAGGAGCGCGATTGAGGGTCATCTTCGCCGGTACGCCAGAGTTCGCCGCAGTTGCCTTGCGCCGTTTGTGTGCGGACGGGTTCGAGGTGGCACAGGTGCTCACCCAGCCCGATCGGCCTGCTGGTCGCGGCCTGCAGATGCAGCCGTCGGCGGTGAAACTGGTGGCGCAGGCGCATGGCATACCGGTGCTGCAACCACGCAGCCTGCGTCTGGACGGCGTGGCAGCCGATGCGGCCCAGGCCGCGCGCGCCGCAATTGCCGCGGTGGACGCGGACATCATGGTGGTGGCTGCGTACGGCTTGCTGTTGCCGCGCTGGTTGCTGGACGACATGCGACGCGCGCGAACACCACACCGTGTGCCCCATGGTTGCATCAACATCCATGCCAGCCTGTTGCCACGCTGGCGCGGTGCGGCGCCAATCCACCGCGCCATCGAAGCCGGTGACGCGCTCACCGGTGTCTGCATTATGCAAATGGAAGAGGGTCTCGATACCGGGGGCATCATTCTTTCGGCTCCGCTACCGATAGAGCACGATGGCCCGCATGCCGATACCACGGGCAGCCTGCAGGACCGGTTGGCACAGCTAGGCGCGGACTTGGTGGTCGCGGCCCTGCGATCGGCGCAACGTGGACCGCTGGTCGCGCAGCAACAGAGTCTGGACGGGGTCTGTTATGCCACCAAGGTCGGCAAGCAGGACGCCTGCGTTGATTGGACCCTGTCGGCGGCGCAGGTAGAGCGCAGAGTGCGCGCGTTCAACCCGGCGCCGGGTGCCTGGAGCACATGCAACGGACAGGTAGTCAAGTTGTGGCGCTCACAGGTGCTCGGCGGTGCGGTCGCTGGTGATTCACCCGGACGCATTCTGGCGGCCGACCGGCAAGGCATCGACGTCGCGTGCGCAACCGGCGTGCTGCGCCTGCATGAGTTGCAGCGCGCCGGTGGGCGAAGGCTGCCTGCCGCCGAGTTCATGCGTGGCTTCGAGTTGCGCGTGGGGATGCATCTGGGCGACGCAGCGGCTGCAGCCTGATGTTTTTTCTGCGCTCCAATTACCGCCACCCCGAATTCCGGGTCGGCATGCGTGAGTTCCAGGGCCTGGCGCCAGGCATCGCAGCCTGGGGCCTGATGACTGGTGTGGCGATGGTCAAGTCCGGCATGGGTGTGGTGGAGGCGCTGTTGCTGTCGGTGCTGGTGTTCGCTGGAAGCTCCCAGCTGGCGGCGGTGCCCCTGATCCTGGCCGGAGCGCCGGTGTGGGTGATACTGGCCACTGCCTTTTGTGTGAACCTGCGTTTTGTCATCTTCAGTCTTCACCTGCGCCCCTACCTGGCACACCTCGACCGCTGGCAGCGCCTCGGCCATGGGTACTTTACGGCCGATCTGAGTTACGTATTGTTTACCCGGCGTTATGCGCAGCCGGCGTCGGACGCAGCCGGTCGCAAGGCGCAGGAAGCCTACCTGGCCGGCAACGACATGGTCAACTGGTTGTCCTGGGTGAGTTGCAGCGTCGCCGGTGTGTTGTTGGCCAATCTGATCCCGCAACAATGGGGACTGGGTTTTGCCGGTATCCTGTGTCTGGTGGGTATTTTGTGTTCCTTGGCCAGCACCCGGCTGCGGCTGTTGTCGGCTGCGGTTGCGGGGGTCGCCGCCGTCGCCAGTTATGCCCTGCCGCTCAAACTCAATATTCTGGTGGCCATCGCGGTGGCAGTTGCGGCATGTGTGGCCGTCGAGAAACTCGCCCCCGCGCGCGCCGAGGCAGCGCCACCGTGACCATGCCGGATTGGCACACCGTCCTGGTAATCGTTGGCTTGACGCTGGTAACGGTGCTCGCGCGCGGCTTCTTTCTGATCTCCGACAAGGCCTGGACCCTGCCCCAGTGGGTGCAACGCGCCTTGCAATATGCACCGATTGCCGCGCTGGCGGCGGTGGTGGTGCCCGAAGTGGTCACAACCAATGGCAATCTGGTCAGCAACTGGCAGGATGCGCGCCTGTTTTCCGCACTTGCCGGCGCCCTGGCCTATTTCTGGCGCAAGGACGTGTTGGCCACCATCGTCGTCGGCATGGCAGTTTTTCTGCCACTGCATGTGGCGTGGGGATGGTGAAGTGGTGAAACCCAAGCGATTGTGGAGCTTGTTGGAGCTGACCCTGGCCTTGGGGCTCTGGCTTGCCGTGGCGGGCAACCTTCCGTTTTGGAAGGCGGTCTGGGCCTTGCCAGAACATGTTGGCTGGCGCGCAGCCCTGTTCTCGCTTGGCCTGGCCGTCGGGATCGCAGCGGCGCTGGTGGCTTTGCTGAGTCTGGTGTCCTGGCCGCGCCTGTTCAAGCCGCTGGCCAGCGCGCTGCTGCTGGCAGCGGCGGCAAGCAGCTATTTCATGTTGCAGTACGGCGTCGTGATCGACTCCAGCATGATGGCCAACGTGGTCAACACCGATGTGCGCGAAGCGCGCGACCTGTTGTCCTGGTCGTTGCTGGTGAGCCTGCTGCTGGTGGCCGGCGTTCCGATGGTCTGGTTGTGGCGTCGGCCGGTGTTGCGACGCGGTTTCTGGTCGCAGGCAGGGCGCAACCTGGTGGCCGTCTTGCTTGCCGTAGCAGTGCTGGTGGCAGTGACGCTGGCCACGTACCAGGACCTGGCTTCGCTGATGCGCAACCACAAGCACGTGCGTTACCTGGTCAACCCGCTCAACGTGTTGTACGGTGCAGCCAAACTTGCAATTGAGGAACCGCCCGGGACGCAACGCCCTTTGCAGGCGATCGGATTGGACGCCAGACTGGGTGAAACCTACCGCCAGCAGCAGCGCCCACCACTGGTTGTGCTGGTCGTCGGTGAAACCGCCCGGGCGGCCAATTTTTCGCTCGGCGGGTATGTGCGCCCAACCAACCCGCAACTGGAGCAACTGCGCGCCGGCGGCGACCTGACGTACTTCAGTAACGTGCGCTCTTGCGGTACCAATACCCAGGCGTCCGTGCCGTGCATGTTTTCGCACCTCGGCAAGACCGGGCACGAAAGCAGCAACCAGCGCTATGAGAACCTGCTGGACCTGTTGCAACGTGCCGGTTTGGCGGTGTTGTGGCTGGACAACCAGTCGGGCTGCAAGGGACTGTGTGAGCGCGTCGAACAGGCACTGACACATTCGCTGCAGGTGCCGGGGCTGTGCGCGGGCGGTGAGTGCCTTGACGAGATCATGCTCAAGGACCTGGACCTGCGCATTGCTGCGCTGGACCGGGCGCGCGCGGCGCGCGGAGTGGTGGTGGTGATGCACCAGATGGGCAGCCACGGGCCCGCCTACTTCCGCCGTTCACCGCCAGCGTTCAAGAAGTTCCTGCCCGAATGCACCAGCAACGAGTTGCAAAACTGCCCGCGCCAGCAATTGGTAAACGCGTACGACAACACCCTGGTCTACACCGACCATGTGTTGGCCAGTACGGTGCGCTGGCTGGAGCAGAAAAGCCGCAGCGGCCAGGCCGACACGGCCATGCTGTACGTCTCTGACCATGGCGAGTCGCTGGGGGAGAACAACCTGTATCTGCATGGCCTGCCGTACGCCCTGGCGTCGGACTTCCAGACCCGGGTACCCATGGTGACCTGGGTGTCGCCGCCGATGCAACAGCGCCTGCGCCTGCGCAACGCGTGTCTGCAAAAGAACGCCGCGCTGCCACTTTCACACGACAACCTGTTTCACTCCATGCTCGGGCTGCTGGATGTGCAAACCGGCCTGCACAAACCTGCACTGGACGTGTTCGCGGCTTGCCGCTGAGTCCTACAATTCAGCCTGATTTCGACGCCAGCGCGCCGCTCACCTTATGCAATTCATCCGATTCTCCGACCTCTGCGCCCAAGGCAAAGTCAAGGGCCAGCGTGTCTTCATCCGTGCCGACCTCAACGTGCCGCAGGACGCCACCGGCCACATCACGGAAGACACGCGGATTCGCGCCTCTGCCACCTGTATCCGAATGGCGCTTGATGCGGGTGCCGCCGTCATGGTGACTTCGCACCTGGGGCGTCCGACCGAAGGCAGTTTGCAGCCCTCCGACTCGCTGGCGCCGGTGGCGCAGCGCCTGGGCGAACTGCTGGGACGCCCGGTACCGCTGGTGGCGCAATGGGTCGACGGCGTACAGGTGGACGGCAAGGCGCTGCAGGCAGGTCAGCTGGTGATGCTCGAAAATTGCCGGGGCAACGTCGGCGAAAAGAAAAACAGCGACGATCTGGCGCGCAAGATGGCATTGTTGTGTGACATCTTTGTGCATGATGCGTTTGGCACGGCGCACCGTGCCGAAGCCAGCACCTACGGGATTGCGCAGTACGCGCCGATCGCCTGCGCCGGGCCTTTGCTGGCGGCGGAGATCGATGCCATAACCCAGGCCCTGAAAGCACCCAAACGCCCGCTGGTGGCGATTGTGGCGGGGTCCAAGGTATCGACCAAACTGACGATTCTCAAAAGCCTGGCGCAGAACGTCGACCAGTTGATCGTTGGCGGAGGCATTGCGAACACCTTCATGCTCGCGGCCGGGCTCCGGATCGGCAAGAGTCTGGCCGAGCCGGGCCTGCTCGCCGAAGCCCGTGCCGTGATCGACGCCATGCGCGAGCGTGGTGCTGCCGTGCCCATCCCCACCGATGTAGTGACGGCCAAGGAGTTCAGGGCCGACGCACAGGCCACGGTCAAGTCGGCCACGGACGTTGACGACGACGATCTGATCCTGGACATCGGGCCACAGACTGCAAAGCGCCTGGCTGACCAGTTGCTGCGGGCTGGAACCATTGTCTGGAACGGCCCGGTCGGGGTGTTCGAGTTCGCTCAGTTCGAAGCCGGCACACGGGTCATTGCGCAGGCAATTGCGCAAAGCGCCGCTTTTTCGATTGCCGGGGGTGGCGACACGCTCGCCGCGATCTCCAAGTACGGTATCGCGCAGCAGATTGGCTACATTTCCACCGGTGGCGGAGCGTTCCTTGAGGTACTCGAAGGCAAGACGCTGCCGGCGTTCGAAATTCTGGCGCAGCGCGCGGCTGGCTGATGCGCGGTCCGTCCGGCGCGCCGCAGGGATGCTCTGCAGCGCGCGCGCCATGCGCGTTCGAATCCGAAACGGGATGATTTGCCCGCCAACACAGTGCAGCGTGCGCCCGAGGCACCCGCAAGCGGTTTGGTGGGCAAAAGGCCCGTTCTGGTTAACGTGAAATAACTTTCATGATGCGGGGTGAAGAGTGGACCTCATGAAAGTTTGAACCCCGGTGGGGTCGTGGTTTTGCGGGCGATTCGCTGCGTTGCAAACCCACGCAGGGCCTCGGCCCGGCCCGGGTTTTTGCGCCTTGCGCCTCATCCCGCAAAACCCCCGCCGCGCGCGGCGCGAGTTATGCAGAGCATCCCCAGCCCGGTAACCGCCCGGTAACCCTTCCGTGTGAGAATGGAAGTCACTAAAAGGAGACTTCCCAATGGCACCTCGTCGCGCCACCAAGATTGTTGCCACGCTGGGGCCGGCATCAAGCGATCCGGCTTTGCTGGAGCAGATGATTCGTGCGGGCGTCAACGTGGTGCGGCTGAATTTCAGCCACGGCAAGGCGCAGGAACATATTGACCGGGCGCAGATGGTACGCGAGGCGGCACAACGCGCCGGACGCGAGGTCGCCATCATGGCCGATCTGCAGGGTCCGAAGATCCGGGTCGGCAAATTCGCCGATGGCAAGGTCATGCTCGAGCCCGGCGCCAAATTCACCATGGACGCGTCGCGCACCGAGCTCGGGGACGTCAATGCAGTGGGCCTGGACTACAAGTCTTTGCCACGCGAGGTCAAGGCCGGAGACACACTGCTGCTCAACGACGGACTGATCGTGATCGTGGTCAACGCGGTGGTGGGTGATGCGATTCACACCACGGTCAAGCTCGGTGGCGAGTTGTCCAACAACAAGGGCATCAACAAACTCGGCGGCGGGTTGACGGCGCCCGCGCTGACGGCGAAGGACATGGACGACATCCGGACCGCGATGGCGTTCAAGGCGGATTACGTGGCGGTCAGTTTCCCCAAGAACGCAACCGACATGGAAATGGCACGCCAGCTCTGCACGGTGGCGGCAGCCGATTACAACCACCGCCCGGGGCTGATCGCCAAGATCGAACGCGCCGAGGCCATACCCAAGCTGCTGGAAATACTGCTTGCCAGCGACGGCATCATGGTGGCGCGCGGCGACCTCGCGGTCGAGGTCGGCAACGCCGCCGTGCCAGCCTTGCAAAAACGCATGATCAAGCTGGCCCGCGAACACGACAAGGTGGTGATCACGGCCACCCAGATGATGGAGTCGATGATTACCAATCCGGTGCCGACGCGGGCCGAGGTCAGTGATGTGGCCAATGCCGTGCTCGACGGCACCGACGCTGTGATGCTGTCGGCCGAGACCGCGGCGGGCAAGTATCCGCTGGAGACGGTGGTGGAAATGGCCAAGATCTGCCATGCGGCAGAAGCCCATGAGGTGGTGAAACTCGATGCCGACTTCACCGGCAAGACCTTTGGCCGCATCGACCAGTCGATTGCCATGGGTGCATTGTTTACCGCTTACCACCTGGGCGCCAAGGCAATTGTGGCCATGACCGACAGTGGCTCGACCGCGCTGTGGATGAGCCGCCACCTGATCCAGATTCCGATCTACGCGCTCACGCCCCGTGTGGCCACGCAGCGGCGCATGGCCTTGTACCGCAATGTGCGCCCGTTGCTGATGGACAGCAGCACGGACCGGGACACCGCCCTGCTGCAGGCCGAAGGGCATTTGAAGAAACGCGGCATCGTGCAGACTGGCGACGTCTACGCGATCACCTGTGGCGAGCCGATGGGCGCGCCAGGTGGAACCAACATGCTCAAGATCTGCCAGGTGGAGTAGCGCCAGGGTCGGTGGCGCCGTAGCATGACGCCGACCTTGTGCGCGGGACCGGCTGCTGTCGCCAATGCCGGTGCCCGGCCGAGTGCGCCTAAACTGCACTCGCGCAGGCGTGAAGGCGCCGGGAACCGGACGCTTGCTGTCAGTGTGCCCAGCAGTGTCGAGCGGTTCGCTGTGACCACGCCAGAGTGTGTGGCGGCGATACGGTGCACTATGGACCAGCCCAGTCCGCTGCCGGGTTCGTTGCTGCCCAGGACCCGATAGAAGCGTTCACCCAGCCGCCGCAGTTGTTGCGCGTCCATTGCGGGGGCGCGTCCCCAAACAGTGTGCAAAACCTGACCGGCATCCAGCCGCGGCAGTTGTTGCGCGTCCATCGCGAGGCCGCTGTCTTCCATCGGAAGTTCGACTCCGGTTGCGCTGCGGAGCACATAGACGTGCACGCGACTGCTTGGCCGCGTGTAGCGCAGGGCGTTATCCAGCAGGTTGCGCACCAGTGGGCTGGGCAACGCTGCGTCCCCGAGGACTGGGGCCGCCTGTGGCGCGTCCAGCGCCAGTGTCTGCTGCTTGTTGATCGCCAGTCGGGCGAGTTGTGCACTCACGTCGCGAGCGACCACCGACAAGTTGTTCGCGAGACAAAACACGACCCGCGCTGAGCATCAGCGCGTGCAACAAGTCGAAGTCGCGGCTTGCGAGTGCCACCGGAACCCCTTCGCGTTCGACCAGGCGTGCCGCGGGATCGAGCACGATGCCGCGGGCCGACAGGCGCTCTGCCGGTTGGCCGTGCGAGCGGCGCACCAGTGCCCGCAGGCGGACCCGCCAGTTCATGCAGATCCACTGGTTTGACAACATCGTCGTCTGCACCGGCGTCGAGTCCGCAGATCCGGTCCGGCACCCCTTCACGGGCGGTCAACACCAGCGCCGGTGTCATGACCCCGCTCCGCCCACTGCGGCCAATACCGCCAAACCGTCCTGGCGCGCCAGTTCCAGGTCGAGCACCGCCGCAGCAAAGGACCCGGTGCGCAACTCCCGCTGCGCCGCGTCGCCGTCGCGCACCCAGTCGACCTGGAATCCCAGCTGACGCAAGCCCTCGCGCACGCGCTCACGCATGCCGTCGCCAAGCAGGGGATCGTCCCATCCAGCAGGATGCGCATGGCCAATCAGCGTGGTGTGCAGCGGGCAGCGGTACCGGCCCGGCCACACTGGCCATGGCGGGTGCCGGGTGCCGGTACGCCTCCTACAATCCGCGCATGGTCAAGGATAAGCTGGTCGCCTGCTGTGCCTTGTTCTGGGGTCTGGTGGTGTTCATGCCGGTGGGCATGAACTACCTCGCGTTTTTTGCGCTTGGCCTTGCCACGCTGGTCACCGGTAGCGCTGGCGCGCGCTGGCGCCGGGTGCGTGCCCATCCTCTGTACTGGCCACTGGCCCTGTTCGTGACGTGGACGCTGGTGGTGCTGGCATTGCAGCCTGTCTGGTATGCGCAAACGCCATCCAACGTGTGGCACGGCGCGCGCATCGCCGCGACCCTGGCGTTGGCCCTGTCGCTGGCGGCGGATGAGGCGCGTTGGGCGCTGCGCGGATTCATTGCGGCGGCCATTTGCAGCCTGGCCATCATCGTTGTCCACGCCGTTGCCGACTTGCCGGAGCTGGGGGTTTGGCGCAACCTGATCAGTTACTCGGGCAACAAGTCCATTGCCAACGCCCTGTTGATGGCGGTGCTGGCCGGATCGGCGGTAGTGCTGGCGTTGTCGACGGTCGGCAAGACGCGCTTGGTGGCTGTCGCGTTGCTGGCGCTTTTGACGGCCGTGCTGGTTCTTGCATTGCCAAGCCGCACCGCCTTGTTGATGGTTTTGCTGGCCCTGCTCACAGCCGTGGTGCACCAGTGGCGCCACCACAAGCCTACGTTGTTGCGCTTGCTTGCACTGGCGCTGCTGGCCTCTGCCCTGTTTGTGGCCGCCGTGCCGGAAGTCCGGAGCAGACTCGCTCAGGGCGCGAGCGAGGTGCAGCAGGCGGTTGGCGGTGAGGTCGCGTTCAAAAGCTGGAACATCCGGGTGCAAATGATCCGCCATACCGGCGCAATGGTGCTGGAGCGGCCGTGGATGGGTTGGGGCATCGGCGCCTGGAACGACCAGTGGCGCAAACGCGTGTCGCCAATGCTGGCAGACCTGAACATGCCGCACAACGACCTGTTGTGGATGGGCGCCCAGGCCGGTGTGCCGGGCGCGCTGAGCTGGCTGGTGTTGATGCTGGCGGCGTGCCGGGCCGGATGGCGGCGTCAGGACGTCGTCGGGCGGCTGGCTTTTGTGGCCGCCGTGACGCTGTTGCTGAGCGCCCTGGTCAATTCAGCCACCCGTGACGCGGTGATCGGCCTGAGTTTGCTGTGGGTAGTCGGTGTGTACCTGCGGCTTGCCGCCGATCCGCAATTCGACCTGCGTTTGGTGTTCGCCCGCGCCGGTCCGGCAGCGACCTGATTTGGGAAACCATGGCGCCGCCGCCTGCAACATCCGCAAGCCCGCCGGTGCGTCGGTGGCGGCAGATTGCCGATTCTGAATCGACCGGCTTCCTGCCATTCTTGCTTGTTGTGTGGCTTGGCCTTCGTTTCCCCCGTGGCTGCCCCATTGCTGCGACCGCCCTGCATCTGCACCACGTAGATCGGCCGCTGCCTGACCTCGTCGAGAATGCGCCCGATGCACTCGCCCAGAACACCAATCGACAGCAATTGCACGCCGCTGAGAAACATGGTTCCTGCCACCACCGTGGCCCAGCCCGGTACCCGGACACCGAAGATGAAATATTCCGCCACGATCCACGTGCCGTAATCCAACGCCAGTGCGGCAATCGCCGCACCCACACCGCTCCACCAGCGCAAGGGCGCGGGGTGCTGAACGCCGTCACACCGGTGAACGCCAACCGGGCCATGCTGCGCCGCGAAAAGGAACTGCGTCCGTTCGGCCGCAGGTCGGGCGTGTACGGGATGACGACGTTTGGAAACCGACCCACGCAGACAGACCTTTCGTGAAGCGGTTGCGTTCCAGCAGGGATTTGAGCGCCGCTACGACCCGGCGGTCCAGCAGGCGGACGTCGCCCGCGCCAACCGCCATGGCTGTGGCCGGATTGCGATTGACGACGGAATAGAACATCGCCGTGCCAAGGCGCCTCGCAAGAGTTTCGTCGCTACGCGCACCGCGCGCGGCGCACACCATGTCGGCACCGTTTTGCCAGTTATCGAGCATTTTTGCAATCAAGGCGACCGGGTGCTGCAGGTCGGCGTCCATCGACACAACCACGTCGCCACCGGCATGGTCAATGCCGACGGTCAGTGCAGCCTCTTTGCCAAAGTTGCGTGGCAGCCGCAAGTTGCGCACGCCTGGCCGCGTCAACCACGGCGCCATCGCCTGCACTGTGCCGTCCTTACTTCCATCGACAACCACGATCACTTCCCAGCGCCCGCTCAGGGTCGCGAGCTGCGCCGTGAGGGCCATGAATAGCGGTTTCAAATTGCTCTCCGCGTTGAACGCTGGTGCGACGCGGCTGATAAACGGGTGCCGGATTCGGGAGCGCGTGACCGTGGTGTGGCGGTGCTGCAAGGCATGGTCTGCCAGACTGGCTGAGCCGGCTACGGGCGCGGCGACCGTGCTAAAGACGCCAGGGAGCAGATTGCGACGGGCCTACAGAACCTGGCACGCGAGCCAGGCACAGGCCACGTCGGGTACGGGCGCGGCGACCGTGTTGAAGACGCCTCGGACCAGGTTGCAACGGGCCTACGGAACCCGGCACGCGAGCCAGGCACAGGCCACGCCGATCAGAGCTCCGGCGAACACGTCGGAAGGAAAATGCAGACCCAGGCTGACCCGGCTCCAGGCAATCAGCGAGGCCAGGCCGATAGCGCTCAGTGCACACATCCAGCGCTGCGTGGTCATCGCTACCGCAGCGGCAAAGGCAAAGGCCACGCTCGCATGGCTGCTGGGAAACCCGGAGCCGCCGCTATGTGGCAGCCATGCCGTGCCAATGCCCATGGCAAATGGCCTGGGCACGTGAATCAGCGCCTGGCCGATGTTTGCCATTACCCAGGCGATCAACATGGCCAACAGGACGCGCCACACACTGCGTCGCAGGTTTGCATCGCTGACCACTAGCGCGCCAACGGTTCCCGCAAGCAGCCACTGGGGCAGCTCCTGCGAACCGAATCGGGCCAGCTCGATCAACCAGGCGGGCGTAACGCCGCTGGCGTTGAGCTTCAGGAAGAGGGAGATATCAAGTGGAAACATGGTGCCGAACCTGCAAAGTCATGCGGCAAGCATGCTCCCGCAATATCAAGAAAGCATCAACATGGAAACCGCAATTGACCGCATTCTTCCGATGGATACGCCTGATGCACTTCAGCTTTCGAGCGCACGGGCAAGGTCACCTCAAGGGTGACAGCGCTACGCGCCCGATTGAGCCGCACTGGCGCCTGCTTGCGGCGCTGCTTCTCCTTGCGCTCAGGAGCTGGCAGCGTCGTTC
>Ga0163144_10019703_pt1 | contig 13548 bp, 11 predicted proteins | sample OliLak19BULKMAT1_FD_123175 | JGI IMG/M metagenome (GOLD analysis project Ga0163144, IMG submission 123175) | Freshwater microbial mat bacterial communities from Lake Vanda, McMurdo Dry Valleys, Antarctica - Oligotrophic Lake LV.19.BULKMAT1 | ecosystem: Environmental > Aquatic > Freshwater >... | reverse complement strand
GCCGTGTCTGGCCCACCACGCCACGCCCCGGCACCCAACCTATCCAAAATAGCCGTACCCCGCGTATCGCGCGCCCATCAGATACGGCCAATCGCCCGAGCCCGGCAGGCCACTCCATGCCGCCGCCGCCGAAGTTCACGGGGCGCAACGCATGCCTCCCGCACCAACCGGCCATCACCGCCGTTGCCGCCTTTTGCGCCGCTCCGCCTCTGCATGTGTCGTCGTGTTGGCGCTGGTTGGGGCGTTGCTCTGGGAATGTTGGACGCCCTCAAGGGCGTGGTGACGTCCGCGGAGGAAGGGTGATGCCGGCCGTCAAAGGCAAGGTCAAAGGCGGCAACGGCGGTGATGGCCAGTTGGTGCGGGAGGCATGCGTTGCACCCCGTGAACATCGGCGGCGGCGGCATGGGGTGGCCTGCCGGGCTTGGGCGATTGGCCGTATCTGATGGGCGCGCGATACGCGGGGTACGGCTATTTTGGATAGGTTGGGTGCCGGGGCGTGGCGTGGTGGGCCAGACACGGCAGTGGCGTTGGCGAGGGCTTTTCCTGTAGAAGCGCTGGTTTGTGTGTGACTTTTTCAGCTGTCCAGCACGCCAAGCGCCGCCAGGCTGGTGCCAATACTCACCACCTGCGTGGGCGAGATTTCAATGTGCGGAGGCTTGCCAAAAAAGCGCTCCAGGCCGGAGCGCACCACTGGGAGTTGCGTGGAGCCACCGGCCAGGAACACGGCGCCAATGTCTTTGCGCTCAATGCCCACACGGTGAATGAGGTCTTCACACACGGAGAACGTCCGCCTGACCAGGTCCGCAACCAGCTTCTGGAGTTGGAGCAGGTCCAGAGGAATGCGCGCTTCTGGAGGCAACATCACCGGGTCCACCTGGCTGAGGTCCACCTCCGTGCGCTGTGAGAAGGAGAGCCGGATCTTGGCCTGCTCACACTCATTCACCAGGCGGTCAAACGCCTCCCGGTCTGCCCGCAGATCCACTCGCCACTGCCGCAACACTTCCAGGACCGCCCAATCTGCCAGGGCAAAATCAACGTCGTCACCGCCAAGGAACGGGTCACCATCATGGCCCAGCACCTTGAACGGGACGGAAGAACAATCAAGCAGCGAGAAATCAAATGTCCCGCCGCCCAGGTCATACACAGCAGCCACCGAGCCCTTCCAACGCCCCGCATACGCAAACGCCGCGGCCACCGGCTCCTCCACCACCGCCACGTCCGGGATACCCGCCTGGCGAACCGCCTCCGCCGTGGCCTCCCGCTGCGCGGCGCCAAAAGATGCGGGCACCGCCACCGCACACCGGCCCCGGTGCGCTTCCGGAATGTTCTTGATCAGCGTGCCCACCACCATGGACGCAATGTCCACGGGCGAAAATTTGCCGCCGCGCGTGGCAAAGATGACGTCATCACGGGGGCCCTTTTCCAGGACAAAGGGGTAACGCTTGCGGAACTCCTGTGCCTGCGGGCTGTCCCAGGTGCGGCCAATGACGCGCTTGGCGCTGTAGATGGTGTTCTCCGCATCAATCACCCGCCGCCGCCGCGCCGCCGCGCCCACCAGCCGCGCGCCGCTGGGGGGAAACGCCACCACGGACGGAAGGATCACGTGCGCAGCGCCCAGCTCCACCGCGCGGCCGCCCAGCGCGCCCACGGTGTTGGTGGTGCCAAGATCAATGCCCAACAGATGCGGTCCTGCCGGCGCCGTCATGCGGCCCCCCGTGCAAGGAGAAATGCGGCCACCAGTCCGCGCGCCTCCTCAGTCATGTCCAGAAATTCCAGCCCGTATTGCATCAGCTCTTCATCCACCACGTGACGCACCACTGCGTCCACGCTCAACCGCTGCTGCGTTCCCGGCAACACCAGGTGCAGGCGGACCTTGCTGTCTCCGTCCAGCGGATGCTGCGCCTCCAGGCGCACGCCGGCCGTGCTCACATCCACCGTGTTGGCAAACATGGATTTGAAAGGTGTCTCCCCCAGTGACGGAAGCTCCAGCTTCACAAGCACCTGGACGTTGACCCGCTGGGTCTTACGCAGCGGCAATCCCAGGAGCTGTGCAACCAGCGCGGCCAGCGCTGCGGGCTCCGTGCTGCGGGCCAGCACACACTCTCCGCCGCTGAGCTTGAACTCCAGGGCCGCGGGGCAATCCGGTTCATCATGCAGCAGGATCAGCTTGCAGCCCGCGGAGGGCGGCAGCGCACGCACCGCGCGGCAGAACTCCGCAGCAGAGATGGCGGAGCTCTCACGGTCCAGCAGGATGAGATCTGCGCGCTCGGTGGCAGCCATGCCCAGCGCATCCTGTTCACTGGCGGCCACGTGGATGGCCACACCGTCACGCGCCAGGCAGGAGGCCCGCAGGTGTGTGCCCAACGCATCATTTCTTACAACCAGGATCCGGTGACCACGCATGCCGCAACGGGTTGTAGCGCAACCCACCGGAACTTGTCCGCAACCCTCACCGAGGACGCTGACCGCCGCGCATCATCACAATGGCATCCGCAAATGCCTGGTCTTCATGGGTGACCGTCACATTGGGCACCCGTGCCAGGTGCCTAACCGCCTGCGAAACCGAGGTAGGCAGAAGGCGCCGGCTGGTGTGCAGCGTCGCCCACTCCACGTGCTTCATCAGCACGTACACGTAGCGGGCAACGTCCACCCGGTTGGCCAGGGATCCGCGTGGCTCGCTGTGGGACATGTCAAACGCCAGGAAGCGGGGGTAACCAGCGCGGATGCACTCGGCCGTCAGGGCCGCGCGCCAGAGGCGGCTTTCCGCTTCCCGCACCTCACCCTTGAGCTCAAAGCCCAACAGCTTGCCTTCCCGCCAGATGGTGTAGGTCCCGTCCGTGGAGACAATGTCAGCACTCACAAAGCTGTACATGGCGCAGCGTCCGTTAGCAGAGGGGGCGGCCGGAGGTGCATCCGTCCGTCATCACGCGGCACTGGAATCCTCCGCAAACACCACGCGGACCACACTCTCCGCCACGCACACCGGTTTGCTCTCACCTTCCGCCTCCACCGTGAAGCGCTGCACCAGTTGCCACCAGCCGCTTTCCAGCTTCTCCATGCTCAGCAACACCAGGCTGGCGCGCAGGCGTGCCGGGATTTTCACGGGCGCCGGGAAGCGCACCCTGTTCCACCCGTAGTTCACACCCAGCGCCACGCCCTCCAGGTGCACCAGCGCATCACGGAACCCGTCCACCATGCCCAGCGTGAGGTTGCCGTGCGCAATGGTGCAGCCGTAGGGGCTCTCCCGAATTGCGCGCTCTGTGTCCACGTGGATCCACTGGTGGTCGCCAGAGAGCCGCGCAAAGGTATTCACCATCTCCTGCGTGACCACACGCCACGCGGTGGGCCCCACCTGCTGGCCAACCACCGCCTGTACTTCCGCCATCCCCCGGGCCTTCACCAGCGCAGTCATGCGCCGGCGCGCTGCTCGGCGCCATCCGCGGGATACATCCCTTCCACCTGCGCGGAGTAACGCGTGTTCACAATCTTGCGCTTGAGTTTCATTGTTGGGGTGAGCTCACCGGAATCCACGGTGAACTCCGCGGGCAGCACCACAAACTTCTTGATGGTTTCATACCGGGCAAGGCCACTGTTGATGCCGTCAACACCCTTCTGCAGGTGCGCCAGGAAGGTGGTTTCCTGGGCCAGCTCCGCCGTGGTGCGTCCGCGGGCGCCGCATTGCTCCGCCACCCGTTTGGCGGCGTCCGGATCCAGGGTCAGCAACGCCGTCAGGTACGGCCGGCGGTCACCAATCACGGCGGCCTGCGCAATCCCCGGAACGGACTTGAGCAGCGCTTCAAGATTCTGCGGAGCAACGTTCTTTCCGCCGGCCGTGATGATGAGGTCCTTCATGCGGTCCGTGATGCGGAGGAATCCCTGCGCATCAATCTCGCCAACGTCACCGGAGTGCAGCCAGCCGTCCGCGTCCAGCGTCTCCCGGGTGGCCTCTTCATTCTTCAGATAACCCATGAAGACGTGGTCACCCTTCATGCAGATTTCCCCGCCCTCCGCAATCTTGAGCTGTGTGCCCGGCAGCGGCGTTCCCACCGTGGCCAGCTTCCAGCTCTCCGGTTTGCTCTGGGTGGTGGGGCCGGTGGACTCACTCATGCCGTAGAGCTCAAAGAGTGGGACACCAAGGGAAAGGAAGAACTCCAGTGTGGTGCGCGCAATGGGCGCGGATGACGTCACCGCCAGCTTGCAGCGGTCCAACCCCAGTTTTTCCCGCACCTTGGAAAACACCAGCTTGTCCGCAAGGCGGTAGAACATGGGCGGTGCCTGGTGGTGCTGCGCGCGTTTGCCCGCTTCCAGCCCCACACCACGCGCCCACGCGGCAATCTTCTTCTTGAGCGGCGGGTTGCTGGCGCCGGCCTCCACCATCTTGGCCTGGATCTTCTCCCAGACACGCGGCACGCCCACAAACACGGTGGGACGGATTTCCCGCAGCCCGTCCGCCAGTTTCTCCAGGCTCTCCGCAAAGCTCACCGTGCCGCCCGCCGTCACCGGCAGGTGGATGGACATCATCTGTTCCGCAATGTGGGAAAGCGGCAGGTAGGAAATGAACTGCTCATTGTCTGTGATGTTGGAGAGTGCATCTATGACGGAGCGCGCGGTGAAGATAAGATTCTTGTGGCTGAGCATCACACCCTTGGGCGGACCGGTGGTGCCGGAGGTGTAGATCAACGTTGCCAGCGTGTTGGGGTCCAGCGCTTCCAGCCGCTCATCCAGCGCGCTCTGCGGAAGCTCCTCACCCATCTTCATCAGCGCATCAAACGTGATGACGTCCGCGGCGCCTTCGGCGGTGCCGTCAAAGAGGACAATCCACTTGAGGTTGGGCAGCTCATGCCGGCGCTCCTGGAACTTCCGCAGCTGCGAGACATTCTCCGCAAACGCAATGGTGGCCTCGCAGTGGCCGGTGACGTAGGCAACCTGCTCTGAAGTGCACGTGGTGTAGATGGGTGCCGGCACACCGCCCGCCGCCATGGTGGCCAGGTCCGCAACCAGCCACTCCCAGCGGTTGTACCCAATGATGGCCACCGCGCCGCCTTTGGGGAGACCCAGCTTCACCAGGCCGCGCCCCACCACGCGCACCCGCCGCGCATATTCCGTCCACGAGAAGGACTGCCAGCGCCCCTCCACCTTCCAGCGCAGGCCATCCGCATTCCCACGGCGGGCAGCGGTATTGAAGAACACGTGCAGGATGGATTTTTCCATGGTGGTTCCCCCGGTGCATCACGCAACCGGGCTGCGCTTAGCACAGCGTTACCGGAGCGTGGAAGGCACGGCCGGCCGGTCCTGCCGCATTCCGTAGTGAGACGCCACCAGGCCGCTGAAGAGCAGAATGCCAAAAATGTCATACGTAATGCGGAAGCGGCTGTCCCCGTAGAAGAGCAGTGCCACCGGGAGGGCGGTGAGCAGCAGGCCCAGCAGGAGCTGCTCGGCGCGCTGGTGGCGTTTGAAGCGGAGCGCAAGCGCCACACAGGCCAGCAGCGCAAACGGGTAGATGAAGCTCAGGGACATCACCAGCCAGACGGGCTGCAGGTTGTAGACCGGCCAGGGCTGCACGCCCCAGAGGAAGTCCTCCAGGTTGGTGAGGAGGCGCTCCACGTGGGTTATCCCGTCACTGCGGATACACTCCATGCCCAGCCCAAAAAAGTAAGCGTCTTCCCATGCCATATGGCCCTGGATGACGGTGGTGGTCTTGGCGCGGCCTTCACGGTGCAGCCGCTGCAGGCGCGCGGGGCTGGCCCAGACGTAGACGCCACCATCCGCCCTTGTCTCTACAACGCTGACCTCACAGTGGCCCTGGTAGAAATTGAATCCGCCGTTGGTGGCCAGGCCAATGGGCGCCTTGGCGGCGTGCCGGTTGAGCGCCACGCCGCCCAGGGGGGCCAGCAGCAACGCCGCCAGCAGCGCGGACATCTCCAGCAGGCGCAGGCGCGGAAGACTCCACGCGGCCAGGAACAGGCACAACATACCCACCGTGATCACCATCTGCGGGCGGATGGCCACCGCCACGCCGCCCAGCAGCCCGCAACCCAGGTAGGCCAGGACGCGCAGGGGCCGTTTTCCCTCGTCAATGCGCTGGGCAAGCAGGCCGGTGAGGACCGTGGTGGAGAGGAAGAACGCGCACGGATTCTCACTCATGAAGAACGCGGCAAAACCGGAGAACGGCAGGTAGGCCCAGCACAACATCATGGCCAGCAGCGCCGGAACCGGATGTCCAAAAAGGAGGAACGCAATGGCACCCACCGCCCACAACGTGCCCACCGCCATCAACCACCAGAGCATCTGGTTGGCCGCCATGCCCGCCTCACGGTCACCGGTGAGCATGAACAACGGCGTCATCAGGACGTGGGTACCGGGCGGAAAGAACGCATCAAAGCGGTTGAGATGGACGCCGGGAGACGCCAGCCGCCACGCCCGCTCCACGTAGCCCGCCATGTCCGAATACACATTGGCAACGGGCGGCTGCACCAGCAGCACATAGAGACCCCGCTCCACCAGCATGGCCAGCATCATCCAGGGCAACGCCGCAAAGGCGCGCGCACGCAGCGGCTCCCGGCGCTGCACCATGCGCCACCAACGGGACCGGATTGCGGAAGGAGACATGGTGTGTTTTCCGCCGTCAGAAGGCGGAGATCAGGATGCGGAACATCATCCAGACAAACTGTTCAGTCCACGTGTCCCAGAGGCCAAAATAGCGGAGCACCAGGGAGATGGGCAGGACCACCAGCACGGAGGTCAGACCCAGGAGCACCGCGACACCAATACCCACGGCGCCTGCGACGAGCAGGGTGATGCCGCCACCGGAGAATCCGTACAGGATGAGCAATGCGGAGAGCCCACATCCCATGGCGCTGGCGGAGCACAGTGAGAGGCCGCTGCACGTGGTCAGGGCGGTGAGCAGCATGCGCACCAGCGTCTTGCCAATGTTCTGGGCTGCGTCCTGGGGACCGGGCTCCGGCTGTCCTCCCATGCCCATGGGATCTTGTGGATCCTGCAGGTCCTGCACAAGGGTCAGGTCTTCCGGCGCCGCCTCAACGGGCGTGGCGGCGGCGGCCGGAAACTGCGGGAGGACTGCGAGCAGGAGGATGAGGGGAAGCGCGCGCATCCCGTGGTGATGCCGGAAGCTGCCGCCCGGCACAAGGGCCAGGACGGGTGCGCCTCAGGGTGGGACAGCGGCGGCGGGCTCACACACGCCCAGGATGGCCTGGCAGACCTCATGGGGATCATCCGTGACCAGGAGCAGGTCCAGGTCCGGCCCGGCAATCTTGCCGCCTGCCAGCACCGTGCCCTTCAGCCATTGGATGAGACCCTCCCAATACGCCTTGCCAAAGAGCACCACGGGGAAGCGGTGGATCTTCCCGGTCTGGATGAGCGTGATGGCTTCAAAGAGCTCATCCAGCGTCCCAAATCCACCGGGAAAAATGACAAAGGCCGTCGAGTACTTCACGAACATGGTCTTGCGCACGAAGAAGTAGCGGAAGTTGATGACGGTATCCATGTAGGGATTGGCGCGTTGTTCAAAGGGCAGCTCAATGTTGCATCCAACGGAACGCCCACCACCTTCCTGCGCGCCCAGGTTGGCCGCTTCCATGATGCCCGGTCCGCCGCCGGTGATGATGGTGAGGCCATGTTGGGCCAGCATGCGCGCCACGGCGCGGGCGGCCTGGTAGTGCGGGTCCTTGGGGCTGGTGCGCGCACTGCCAAACAGCGTCACGCCCTGCGTCACGGTGGAGAGCGTGTCAAAACCCTCCACCAGTTCACCCATGATGCGCAGCACGCGCCAGGGGTCCGTGTTGGTGAACTGTGCCGGCGCCACGGTGTTGAGCAGGGCCTCATCTTCGGTTGCGGGACGGCCGCGCTGGGCGGACTTTCGGGCCACGCGGGACCCCGCTTTGACAACAACGCCCAACGTGGCGGGCGCGGGTGGCGTGCGTCCTGCCATCCGCTCACCGTCCGCCTGGCGTTGGCGGGTGGCTTCCACCGCACGTTCCTCCACGCGCTCCCGGGCCGCGGGAGCACTGTGTTTGCCTAGGGTGGTCTTGAGGGGAGGGGAGCGTCTGCGCTTGGCGGCCATGGGCGGAACGTAGCGCATGGGCGGGTGCGTTGGCGTTCACGTCCTGACGCGCTAGACATTTGCCATGCGCATCCGTGACGCCCAGCTCAGCGCAGTTCTCACCTCCCAGCGCGCCAAGAGTGTGCCGGATGACGCCGTGTTGCCCATGTTGGCGGCGTTGGCGGATGACGCGTCAACTTCCATGGAATCCATGCTGGCGCGGCTGGCGCCCATGACGCGCGCGCAGCAGCTGGAGGTGGTCCGCACCGGCATGGACGCGGAGGAACTGGCCGACGTTGCGGAGCTCCTGGACGGCGGCGCCCACGTCTTCACGCCGGCCACGCGCAATTTCCTGGAGGCGCTGTGCGGCCGCGCGCAGCTTGACACGCAACTTGCCGCGCTCCCCGTGTCCATTGACGGAAACGGGGTGGTCTCCGGAACGCTGGCTGCGGGTGAGACGGTGGAGGCCATCAACCTTTCCACCGCACCCACCGCCGGGCTGCGCGTGCAGGACGGCGTGGAGATTGCCCGCGCAGACAACTGGGGCCGCTTCACGGGAACCCTGGCCAACGCGCAGCACGGAGATGTGGTCCGCCTGCAGACGCGCAACGCGCAGGGGCGCATCACCAGCGTGCTCAACGTGCGCGTGGAACAGGCGGGCGCGTGGGATGGACGCGCGGCGTACGTGAACCTGGCCCGTTTGACGGCGTCACCGGCCAGCGGCGGCATGGTGGAGATCAACCAGGTCAGCCGGCTTCCACTGTGTGAGCCGGGCGCCGTGGTGCGGTTCTCCAACCCCAACTCCGGCCGCTTCACAGACGTCACGGTGGACTTCAACGGCCGCATCCCGCCGGTGAAGCTGGGCGGCCAGGCCGGGGATCCCATCAACGTGGCGGTGAGTGACGGCGCGGGTAATACCAATTTCTCCGCCATTGCCGGGACACTGAAAGTGACGGAGCGGCTGGGCGGTGACCTGCGTGAGCCGGCGGCGCAGCTCAGGGATGGCTCCGTCAGCATCACGCGGATGGCCGCACCGCTGTTCCCCGGTGAGGTGGGCCCGGATGACGTGAAGCAGGGCTCCATTGGAAACTGCTACGTGCCGGCCGCGTGTGCTGCGGTGGCGCATGCAGACGCGGATGCCATCCGGGATCTCATCCGTGACAACGGAGACGGCTCATTCACCGTGACGTTTCAGCCGCCGGATGCGGCCGCAGTGGAAGTGCGCGTGGACGCGGACCTCTACACGTCAGGTGGCCGTCCCAAATACGGACAGGGCGCGTTGTGGTTCAGCCTGGTGGAGAAAGCGTTTGCCGTGTGGCGCGGCAGTTATGAGGTGGTGGGGCAGGGCGGCAGCGTGGGCCGGATGATGGCCGAGCTGCTGGGACGCCCCAACGCGGAACACTGGCTGCGGGATGTGTCCGCGGATGCGGTGTTTGCGTCCCTCAAGTCCGGAGTGCGTGACGGGCGGGCCATGGCGGCAGGGACGTATGGTTCTGCAGAGGCGGCGCGCTACACCAACAGCGGCGTGTACGCCAACCACGCGTATTCCGTGCTGGGTGTGGTGGAGAACGGCGGTGCGCGTGAGGTGATTGTCCGCAACCCCTGGGGCACTGGTGAGGCGGGCAATGACGGCAAGAATGACGGTGTGTTCAAGCTGCCGCTGGAAAAGTTCATGAACTTGTTTCAGGTTGTGAACATCTGCTGACGCCCGGCAGGCCGCCCATGCGTGGTACCACCGGCCACCTTCACGACGGAGCGCCGCATGGCTGACGCAGATTTTGTGATTGTTGGAAGCGGCCTGGCGGCACTGTCCTTTGGCGCGCTGATGGCCAACGCCGGCCGCCGCGTGGTGATTCTGGAAGCACATGAAAAGGCGGGCGGTTATGGTCATACTTTTGAGGCGGGCGAGTACCGCTTCAACGCCCAGCTTCACTACGTCTGGAATGTTGGTCCGGACCGGACGGTGGGCCGGTTCCTGGCTCGGCTGGGGCTCACGGACAGTGTCCCCTTTGTGCAGCTTGACGCCAATGGGTATGACCATATGCGCATCCCGGGATTTGCGCTGGACGTGCCCTACGGGTTCCCGGAGCTTGCCCGCCGCCTGGTGGCACTGTTCCCCGCGCACGCCACCGCGCTGACGGATTTTGTGGAGGAGGTGCGGCGTACGGATGAGGAGCTGGAGTCCATTCCCTCCTCGCTGGCCCAGCTTCCGCTGGTCATCCGCGGGCGCGGCTACCGCCGGATCATCCGCTACCGCAACGCCACGCTGCAGGACGTGTTTGACCGCTACCACCTGCCGCCGGAGGCGCAGGCGCTGATTGCCCTGCAGTGGCCGGACTTCCTGCTGCCGCCCGGACAATTGTCCTTCTTTATCTGGCTGAAGCTCTTCTGCGGCTATGCGCGCGGCGCGTATTACCCAAAACGCCACTTTCATGACGTCATTGACGCGCTGGTCCGGGTCATTGAGAAGGGTGGTGGCCAGGTGCGGCTGTGCCGCAAGGTCACCTCATTTCTGCGTGAGGGGCGGCGCATCCGCGGCGTGCGGGTGGAGCAGGTGGACACCTCCGGCATTGGGCAGGGCGTGTTTGAAGACGTCATGGGCCAGGAGGTGGTGTGTAATATGGACCCCCGCCAGGCCGCGGAGATGATTGGCTTTGATCATTTTGCGCCGTCTGTCCGTAAGCGCCTGCAGTACGAATATTCCCCCTCCAGCTTTGTGGCCTACTGCGCGGTGAAGGACCTGGACCTGCGCCAGCACGGGTTTGGCGCCTGGAACGTGTTCCACGCGGACGGGCCGGACCTCAACGGCATGTTTGAGGCCATGCATGAGCGCGGGGACTATTCCCGGATCAGCTTTGCCATGAGCACCCCCAACCTCATCAGTGACCAGCCGGGTGACGCCCCGCCGGGCCACCAGCTCCTGGAGCTGCTCACGGTGGCCAGCCACGCGCGGTTTCTGGAGAGCAAGCTGGATGCGCCGCGGGTCTACACGCAACAAAAGAAACACATTTTTGAGCGTATGCTGGATGTGATTGAGCGTGACTATGTGCCGGACATCCGCAAGCACCTGGTTTTCCACATGACCGGGAGCCCCACCACCAGTGAGCGGTATGTGCGGGCGCCGGCGGGCAACTCTTACGGGGCCACCATGACGCCGGCGCGCATCTGGCCGGGCAGGCTGGATCACCGCACGTCACTGGATGGGTTCCACTTCTGCAACGCCTCATCCGGTTTTGCAGGTTTTGCGGGGACCATCTTCACGGGCTGCCGCCTGTATGAACATCTCAGCGGAGACCGGGTGATGCGCTGACGCCGGGCAACACGCGCCCTCCCAGCGCGTTGGAGATGGCCAGTGCGGAGCGGACGGCGCCCTCATGCAGGCCATCACCCAGGAACGCGCCGGCAAACCAGGTGTGGCGCGTGCCGTTGCGCTGGGAGATCTCACTGCGCGCGGCAAGTGCGTCTTCCGTGTAGGCCGCAACGTCGTGAGATTGGCGGTGGATCACCTTGGTGGGGTCAAGCTCTGAATCCAGGTCAAAGGCCAGCCCGTAGTGCACGGGCCCGTCTTCCGGGAGTCCGGCCAGGCGGTTCAGGTACGCGTTGTATCCGTGGCCACCGGTGGGCAACTCAAAGAGATCAAACTCAGACCAGCCGTGGACCCCGCGGCGTTGGTAGGGACTCAGGTCCGTGTGCAGGACGGTGTGGATCACGCCGCCGTGGTAGCCGCCAAACCAACGGCGCTCCTGGTCAGATGGGTCAGCCAAGAGCGGCAGCACCCGGTGAGGCGGCACGGCAAGGACCACCGCATCAAAGGATTGCTGGTTGCCATCCGCGTGAAAGAGTATGACTCCTTCCTGGGTGCGCCGGATGGATTGGATGTTGGCATTGAGCACCACCGGCCCCCGTAGACTGCGCGCCACCGCGTCCACGTACGAGGACACGCCGTCCGGCAGGTGGGTCCAGTGGGGTGATTCCAGGAAGAGGCGCAGCATGGGGACGGCCATCTCAGCGGAGACGTGCGCCACCTCATCATAGTGCATGGAGTACGCGTACATGAGCATGCAGCGGACCCAGGTGGAGAACGTGTCATCAGACAGCAGGCGGCTGATGGGGGTGCCGGCCAGGGCTTGGGGCTGCGCGCCCTGGGTGTTGTTCAGAAAACGGCGGCGGCGCAACGCAAGAGGGACCAGGTGAAGCAGCTCTGCCATGACCGCAGTGACGGCGGGGTTCTCAACGCCAATGGCGCCGGGTGAATGGAAGACGCGGCCATCTCCCAGAAACAGTGTGGAGCTGCCGCCCTTCTTCAGGTCCTGCATCTGCACGTCCAGCACCTGCATCCAGGCGTGGAACGCGGGGAAATTGACGCGGTCAAACTCAATCACACCTGTGTCCAGGCGGACTCCGGGAGGCAGCGTTTTACACGCAACGTTTCCGCCCAGGGTGCGCACGTGCCCGCCCAGCACGGGCTGGCGTTCAAAAAGTGTGACGTCATGGTGGCCATCCAGCAGCCACGCAGCGGCCAGTCCGCTGGCACCACCACCAACCACGGCAACACGCACGGGTTCAACCTCCGGGAACAGACGCAGTGGTAGGTGCCCCTGGACGCCGCTGCAACATCTGGTCCGCCCCACGCGGGCGGTGCGGGTTCATGGGGTCAACACCAAACTTAACGACGGCGCTGCCTTGTGCGCGGCGGGATCCGTGCGCATGGTGCGGGCCCGTTCATTGGAGTGTGACAGATGAAAATGATGGGTCAGAGAAGCTGGGCCGCCGGTGAACCGCTCACCATGCTGGAGCTGGCCACGCCGGAGCCGCGCGAGGAAGAAGTGCGCGTGAAGGTGAAGGCCATTGGTGTGAATCCCGTGGACTGGAAGATGCGCAAGCGCGGCCCGTTGCGGATTGCTGCGCGCCTGGTGGGACCGCCGCCACCGGTGGTTGTGGGCGTGGACTTTGCGGGCATTGTGGACGCGGTTGGCTCGCGGGTCACCGACGTGAAGGTGGGTGACGCCGTGGTGGGCGGCACCAATTTCTCTCGTGGTCAGCGGGGCAGTTATGCGGACACGGTGTTGGCCAGCGCGTCCCAGGTCTGCGTGTTGCCGCCGGGCTTTGATCTGGACGTGGCGGGTGCGCTGCCGGTTGCTGGCTGCACTGCGTGGATTGCCGTTGTGGAGATTGGCCGCATCAGCGCCGGAAAACGCATCCTGATCCTGGGAGCATCCGGGGGTGTTGGCCAGTTGTGTGTGCAGGTTGCGCGTCATGTGCGGGATGGGTTTGTGGTTGGCGTGTGCTCAGGGAAGAACGTGGAGTTGGTGAAGGGCCTGGGCGCGCAGGAGGTGATTGACTACGCCAACGGTGATGCGCTGGAGCAGGCTCGGAAACATGGGCCGTTTGACGCCATTGTGGATTGTGTGGGCGGCTATTCCGGGCCGCGGTGCCGGGGCATGCTGGTCAGCGGTGGGCGCCACGTCATGGTGGCGGGTGAGTCGCCG
>Ga0163144_10019701_pt1 | contig 13549 bp, 10 predicted proteins | sample OliLak19BULKMAT1_FD_123175 | JGI IMG/M metagenome (GOLD analysis project Ga0163144, IMG submission 123175) | Freshwater microbial mat bacterial communities from Lake Vanda, McMurdo Dry Valleys, Antarctica - Oligotrophic Lake LV.19.BULKMAT1 | ecosystem: Environmental > Aquatic > Freshwater >... | reverse complement strand
GGTCACGCAGCGGCGGACCGTTCCGCTCTGCGTGACCCTCTTTCATTTTTCAAAATCCTGAACAGATTTCTCATTCAGGATCGGTTTCGGATCGGTCTTCGGCGTTTCATACGACAAGGTCAAGGCGCCGACGATGGCCAACAGAATACCCAGCGATTCGACGAAGGACAGACTTTCCGACAGAAAAATTATCGCCAGCACAATCGTAAAAACCGGTTGCAAGGCTCCGGCAATCGTGGTGACTTTCGATGCCTTTCCTTCGGCGCTGTAGGCGGCAAAACTCGCCAGCACCCCCAAGCCATTGAGCAGCCCCGCCAGTGAGCCAAGCGCCAGCGTGTTGGCGGACATCGCCAACTTCGCCCAGCCAAACGCCACAAAAATCAGGGCAATGAGCACCGACGAAACGATGAAACTGACGTACGACCATTCGGCGGAAATAAAGTTGGTCGTCTCCTTCTGGGCGGCGCTGAACACCCCCCAAAATACCAGCGCCACCAGCGAGTACAGAAGCCAGGAATTCAGTCCGATGTTTTTGAAGAAAGCTGCCGGGTTTTCAAACAGCAGCGTCTCGCCCGACAGCATCACCACCGCCGGAATCGCCAGCAAAATGCCGATGGCGTTGATCCAATTGAGTTTTTCCTTGAACACCAACAGGGCGATCGCGATGGTGACGAGCGGGTACAGATTCGTGACCGGAATTACGATGGCCGCCAGTCCACCCGTACTGAAGGCCTTGTAAACCGCCACGTTGCCCGTCACGGCAAGCACGCCCGCAAGCAATCCCCAAAGAATGCCCCGGCGGTTGGGTTGGGTACTACGGAGCCGTTTGACAATCAGCGGCAGGGTGAGCAGCATTCCCACACTAAACAACACGTGGTTGGTAAAGGGGCTAACGTCGGAGGAAATCAGTTTGGCGACCACGCCCCAGGTACCCCAAAAGGCGGCGGCGGCGATGGAATACAGAATCCAGGGTTCGAGTTTGATTTTCATGGGTGAGGTACAGGTTTTGACGGATTCATTCGACGCCCCCTCAGCCAAAGAGGGCGGCGCTGCCTAAAATACCCGCCTGTTCTTCCAAAACCGAGGTGGTAATCGTCACTTGATACGATTTGTAGGACTTCAATAAAGCCGGGCTGTGCAGGCGCTCCACATCGGCCTTCAAGCCTTTGGCGATTCCCCCCCCCAGCACGACGAGGTCGGGCGCGTAATGATTGACGTAGTTGTCGATGCCGGTTTTCAGGTAGCCGAGGTATTCCTCCACGATCTCGGCGGCGTCCCTGTTTCCGGCTTGTCGTTCGGTGAAAATCGCTTCGGCGGTTAGCGGCAACGCCGGGTATTTTTGCTCCCACCCAAACCGGCTGGCAATCCGACCAATTCCCGACCCCGAAACGAGCGATTCCAGGCAGCCGGTTTTGCCGCAGTAACAGATAAAATCGTCGGTGGTGACCGTCTGATGCCCGCCCATGTGAGCGAAGGGCAACGGCCCGTCGAGCTTGCCGTCGATGGCAAACCCGAGGCCCAGGCCGGTGCCCAGCGTGAGCACCAGCACGCGGCGAAAGCCCTTGCCCTGCCCGTAAATCGCCTCGCCGAGGGCCACCACCCGCGCATCGTTGTCGGCCCGACAGGGTAAACCGTGCGCAGCTTCGAGGTGCTGAGTCAGCGGGTAATCTTCCATGAATTGGAGAAAACCGTAGGTCGAATCGACGGTTCCATCGGCGAAAACAAAGCCGGGCACGCCAATCCCAACCCCGGCCAGGGCGGACGATGGCCCGGTGGCGCTGGCCTTCAACTGCCGGATGGCATCGCCGATGGTTTGCAGAAACCGCTCTCCGTCCTTCGTCTCGGTCGGGGTAACCAGCATGGATTCAACCTGCCCGGTGGCGAGGCGAACCAACCCAATTTTAGTGCGGGTTCCGCCGATGTCGATGCCGATGGCTGTGGTTTTCAAATCAATTCGCGAGTTGAAGGCGGTAGGTAGTCAGTTGCGTCGGGGCTAAGGTAAGTCGTAGTTTCCCATTCATTGGTTGCAAAATCCCCTCGTTGGTTTCGAGGTGTGTGGTTTTCCAGGCCTGGCGAATCGGCGACGCGACGGTCAACGTGGGCGTGGTCGGCTTCGCCGCGACGTTCCACCAGCGGGTAATCAGGCCTTCGCCGATGCCCTCTTCACTGGGTTTCAGGCCCCAGAGCAGCACGTTTGGGTCGTCGGCGCTGAGCAGGGAAAACGCCGGGCTTGGGTAGGTATCCCGCGAACCGGTCACGGCTCCCGTCACGAGCGGGTTCTGGTGTTCGAGGGAAAATTTCATGGCGGCGACCGGCTCAAAATCCGCCCGGTGAGTCGTCAGCGCAAACTGGTACCGGAACCCGGTTTCGCCGTTTTGGTCGAAAATGCCCAGCACACCGTTGTCTTCCCGCTTTTTATCGACCGTGCCGCCCGCCAGGGCGTTCAACTGCGGGGAGCCTTCCCAGAGCGAATCGACGGTGCTTTCGCCCAATTTGAAAAAGCTGCAATCCACGTTCGAGAGCGTCACGCCGTAGCCGGTTTCGCTCAAATCCGCGAAGTGGTTGAAGGTCTGGTAGTCCACGCGGACGTTCTGGCTGGCGTAGTGGCCGCCGCGTGTTTCTTTTTTGGCGGTCAAAATCGCACCTAATTCTTCGTGGCGGGTGGTGGGTTTATCCAGGTTGAACGAAAACGCCCAGGTTTTTACATCCTTAAAATTGGCCTGCAAACTGTCTTCGATTTCGATGCGGGGACTGTTGGCAAACACCGTCACCCGCACTACGTGCGGAATCGGGAGGGCCGAAACCGCTTTCAACGTCACCGACACCGGCCCCGCGTTTTCGGCCACGACCGGGCTACCCTCCTCGTGGTTTTGGAAACCCAAATCGTTCAGAAATTTCCCGCCGATGGCCTTGACCAGCGACCGCCCGCTGGCCAGGCTGTCGACCCATTCGGTGATGGCTCCCGACGGACTGAGCCGCAGGCGGTACCGGGCGTTGCGCAACGTTCCCCCGGAAACCAGGGCGGCGGGCGGCAAGGCGGCGGGTTTACCCGGCTTCAACTCAAAAATTTTATAACCGACCGAAGGAATGGCCTGGGCAAAAATGCGCAGAAACCGACTGCCGCCTTTCTTAACCAACTGACTGGCTACTTCCCGATTCGTCGAAACGTCGATGACCCGCACCGGATACGCCCCGGCGTAGGCAAAATCGGCGACATCGCTGCGGGTCCAACTCAGGGGGTTGAAGACATAAAAGCGCGGGTTGGCGGCTTTCTTAAGTTGCGTGCCGAGGATGCGGGCCGAGAGCGAAAACAGCGAATCGACGTACCCGCTGATTTGCCCCTGAATTTTGTTTTGCCACGCGGCCCGAACGGGGCGTTGCACCGGCCCGTCGGCGGTCCAGTTGTGTTCCCAGTACATCCCGAAGCCCTCCCAGGCGAGGTCGCGGGCGGCGATCAGGCGGTTGGCAAAGGCGGGAATTTTCAGAGAAACCAGCGAAGCCAGTCCCTCGGCGGCGCGTAATTTTTCGGTGGCCCGCCGCACCCGCGCGCTGGTTTCGTTCATCGAGGCGCAGTACAAATCCCACTCGTTGCCGTAGCTGACCGCCTCGGCGGGCAGATTGGGGTAGGTTTTAGCGACATCTTCAAAAAAATCTTCTTCATTGGAAATCCGCACGTTTCGGGTGGGCGTGGTTTCCAATTTGGCCGCTTCGAGGAAGGGTTGGGACGTGAAATTATCGAGGTCGTCGTGGCCGTAGCCGAAGGCCCCGGCCACGTTGTAGGGGTAGGCGGAACCCGCCGAAACCGTGTCGCACATGGCGTCCAGCCGCCGCACCGTCTCCCGAATATCCTTGAGTTTGTCTTTCGATTTGATGACCAGGCGGCATTCGGCGTAGCCGCCAAAGGGCGCGGTGCGGCGTTCGTCGTACACGTACCACTTCATCAACACGCTGGAGGAATCCAGCCCGGCGTAGCGGTAGAGTTGGTGGCGGCGGTTGGCGCGGCTTTCGAGCGTCATCTGACTCCCGTAGCCCCCGATGCCCTTCCAACTGTATTTGACGCCCGACCCGGCCCAGAGTGAGCTGAGACCCAGCGGGATGGTGTTGTTTTCCATCGCCTCGGCCAGCCGAAAGCGGAGCTTGTACTGGCGTTCCAACTGCCCGGCGTAGTACATTCCGCGCAGCACGGCCTCGGTCGGCTGCGCCCCGTAGCAACTCACCAGGGTGTTCATCGGGCTGCCGATGTGCCGCGAACGAATGGCCCCGATGAGCCGGTCGAACTGCGCCGGGGAGCGGTATTTCTGGTAGGCCCGGAGCCAGTAGCTGCCATCGGTGTTGAAGCGCGCCTGAAAATCGGAGGGACTTGTTTTGGTGGAGTCGATTTGCCGGAGGTAAAAATCGAGCATCTGCACGAAGGCCGTGTCGTATTTGGCTTCGTTGGCCGACCACATGTAATCGGTGTGGTCGTCGTTGGCGAGGTAAAGACGCTTGACGGATTGGGCATTTACCCCGGTCAGGCTAAGTAGGAAAAGGAGGCAGGCGAAAAGCTGTTTCAATGGGTTTCGGTTAAACGTTTTTCCAAATGGTGGCTAAGCGGAAAGAATCCCCGGACATCATTGCCGGACTACGTTACTGACCCCCAGCAATTTATCATCCCGATAAATCAGCAGTACGTACAGACCCCGCGTCAGGTGCTGGGTAGTGAGTTGGTGCGTCGGGCCGGTCAGGGTTCCATTCAGCACCGATTGCCCGGAGCCGTTGAGGAGTTCAAACCGGCCTTTCGCACCCGGCGCCTCTGCCCAGTTGATGGTCACCGCGTTCTCCACGGGATTGGGAGCCACCACGACGGTTTTGAAAGAAGGCTCCTCGATAGCGGTGATCACCACAACCGGCTGGTTCGTAAACTCGTAGGCCCCGATGTCGGGCTTCGTGCCCTGCGGGCGGCTGACACCCAGAATGTCGGTCTTGCTGAACTGACCGGCCATGTTGCTTCCCCGGTCGACGGCGGGGCTGGTCGACTTCAGCCTGAAATTCCCCAGCACGCGGTCGGTTGAAAGGTTGACAAAACCCGGATCGGCAACGAGGTCGTTGGGGCCTTGCGCGGCCACTTTTCCGTTGAAATACACATTGAAATTGTAAATTTCGCTGGCGTTTTTTGGTTTTGAATTGCAGTCACCCCCAGGGCGGGAATAGATGAGGTTATTGATGATGTTTACATCCTTGCAGGCATTGGAAAAAATGTCTGGATAGCCCACCACGGTACCGTTGTGATACGCCGTGTTGTTGATAATGTCGACGTGGTCGGCAGAATACGAATGGATGCCGGAGCCGCCGTTATTGACACTCACGTTATTTTCAACCAACGTCCGCCCAACGTAGGGTTCTCCTTCGCCGGGCTTCAGCCCGTAAGGGTATTGATTGACGTCGATAATGATACCGTTCCCGTCACTCAATTTTTTCAGGCTGACCCAGGGAATTGTCGTTTTGTTGGTGTTACAGATGTTATTTCGAACGATGTTTTTGTAAGTGGTCAGCTTATCGCTGTTGAAGGGAGTCAAGATGCTGATGCCGCTTCCTCCGTACATCATGTACCAGGCGTTGTTGTAAACCAGGTTGTTCTCAATCGTCGTGTAATCGGCCTGAATGGAATTGATCCCTCCGCCCGGAAAATCATGCACGCTGCACTGGCGAATCGTCACGTGGTGCGGGAATTTTGATTCGGTTCGCGGCCCACCGATGGTAAGGGCATTGGTATTAAAATTCGCGTTTGGGCTGGCCGTGCCGTTGTTGTAATCGGTGTAGGCTTTGAGGGCGGCATCGTAGGAGAGGTTGGCGTTGTTGCCCGCGAGTTCAAACCCCTCGAAGACGATAAACGAACCATTGATCGAAACCGCATTCCAAACATTGCCCGAAGCGGTGATTTTAGGAAAATGGCCTTTCATCGCTTTGAACGTGATGTAAGCATGGACGCTGCCCGATCGGGTGATCGTCAACACAGGCCCGGACGTTGAGTTATACGTACCCATCATGGCGAAAACCGTATCCCCCGCCACCGTCAAATCGGCTGCTTTTTGAAGGGTCAGGAAGGGCGTGGAGATGGATTTACCATCGTTGGTATTGGTACCGGAGGCGGAAACGTAGTAGTTCGTTGCCAGAGCTTTTAATGAAACGCAGCAGCTCAATAAGAAAAATACAACCAGTTTCATGGTGAAGGTAGTTGGGGCAAAGTAACAATCCGTACCCGTAATCCGGCACCGGTACGGATTACGAAAAAAAAACGGCAAAAAAAATCGATCGATGAAATCACAAATCGATTCTCATTCACAGCTTACAATCCATAGGCACCGGCAGTCGGATTTTTGGAAACGGGTCGCCGTTTCTGTTCCAGATCAATGACCGGCACCAACGAACTTCTAACGCCCGCGTTGATGGCCGGACTGCCCGGTTTTAACCGAAAATCGGCCACGGCGGGGTCAATTGAGGCATTTATAAACATTGGATCCCCAACGAGATCCCCCTGTCCCTTTATGTTTGGTCTAGCGCCGCCAAAATAGAGGTTGTTGATTCGGGTAATTTTCGACGTATCCCGGTCGGTTCGGTGCAACAACCAATAATCGAGCGGGCGGTCTTCCAGGGCGACCACGATGTTGTTGACGAGCCGCACATCCTTGCAGTAATCGAAACCCAGGTTTCCCCATTTCAATTCGGGCGTGAGGCCGTTGTGGTACATCGTATTGTTGACGATGTCCAGCCGGTGACTTCCCCAGTTTTGGATTCCGCCGCCGCCGTTGCCGTAGACCAGGTTATTCTGGATTAGCGTCCGTCCCAGGTAAAAGTCGGGATGCAGATACGCTTCGCAGTTGGCATCGAACAAAAAACCGTTTCCGTTAAAAATTTTGGGGGTGGTTTTCTTGTACACTTTACACTGATTGCCGTACGCCTGATTGCCACGCACCAGAATTTTGGTCACATTCTCGGTTTTATCAAAATCGGCGTAGTGCATGAGCGAAAATCCCGACATCGCCCAGTGAACTGACGTGAAGCAATTATACCGGAGGATGTTGTTTTCCAGCGTCAGCCAATCGGTAAAATCTGCGTAAATCCCATCGGCTCCGCAGTATTCGGCAATGCAATCGGCAATCCGAATGTGGTGGTACATCCGCACGGGCGAATAATTTCCGTCGAGGTAAATTCCCGTGGTTTCGGTGGCGGGGGTCGAGGTGCCGAGTTCCGGCGATTTTTTGGTGAGCAGTTCCTCGCTGTTTCCTTTGAAGTGTAACCCCCGCACTTCGAGGTAGGCCAACAGGGGCGAAATCGAGGCGGTGCGTTGCGTGCCCTGGGCGATTCGTACGCCGTCTTTGCCCACACAGCGGAGTACTGGTTTATGACCGGGGTAATTTTTCAACGTAATCCAGGAAGCCGGAGCACCGGCGCTCACAAAACTGGCCACCGCGCTTTGCCTGGCATTTCCCGAATAAGAACCATTCATCAGCAAAATAATATCGCCGGGTTTGGCCACATCCAAGGCCGCCTGCGGGTCGGCAAAGGCCGTTTTTTCGCTGCGCCCGTCGTTGCTGTTTTTACCCGCCGGACTCACGTAATAGGCGGGCGTGCTTAACGAAAAATTGTCTAGTTGTACCGTGTGTTTACCCGGCGTATCTTCATCGGTTTTCGATTCGCCAATCGTAAAACTGGCCTGGACAAAAGCGCCTCTGGAATCAAACTTTCCCTCACCGTAGGCCTTCATCTCCGACAGTTCGATGGCCGCGCGTAAAAAATGATTGGCCGTGGCCGGATACACCGTTATTTCCAAGCCCCCGCTGCGTTTTTTATTGGCATCGTACGATTCCAAACGCACCACCACCGGGCGTACCGACGAAACCGAATGATCGAAGCTGAGCGTAATTTTCCCAAGATTAGTTTCGCTCATTTTTATCGGAAGCAACCCTGAATTCAGGCTGGCAGTCCAGCTCGTTGGAGAACCTGTATTTTCAACGGCCAGTTGCAACCCATTGGAGGGGATTGTGGTATTGGCAATGTCAATCATACCAAACTTTCCCCAAGTCGCACTGGCGTTGGGGCCGCTGGTGGTCGCCGACAAATCATTCCATTTTTCGTCGGGTCGGTAATCCTTAAACCAGGGTTGTTCCCGGTTGAAATCGGTGACGATAATCGACTGTGCCAGGGCCGTAGAAAAGGAAATACCAGCGAGGCAAAAGAGGAGAACGAACGGCCCTTTTTTCGTAAAAAATGAGTTCGTCCTACTATTATTTATTTCCGGGGTAAAAAAGAAATCAGTCATCAGAGAATGGTAGCTAAGGGTCAGTAAGAGGTTGATTATCAGATTTTCAACAGCGGCTGAAGCTTATTTTTTCGGTGGGACGTAAGCGGGTAATTCAAACTGGGGATTGAAGCGAAAACTCGCCAGATTAATGGCATCAGAGCCTTTGACATTCGTGACTTTCATCAAATACGTTCCCTTTTTTAGTTCGATTCCGGTTTTGGTCAGGGTTTTGAACAGGTACCATTTTTGGGTGTTGGGCACTGAAATCAGCCCCGTTTTATCCACGCCGTCAAATTCGATTCGGAATCCATTTGGCTCGTCTTTCCAGCCCGCAACGACAAACTCCGCGTCGTAGAGGCCCTCGTAATCCACCTGGACGGTGTAGTTGTACCATTCGCCCTCCCGGATGGCGGCGAGCATCATCGTTCCCCAGCCTTCTTCCAATTCCACGGGTGTTTTGCGGTAGGCCAGGCCCAGCGCCCGGGGGCCGGTTTTAGCGTCGGGTTCCATGACCGGCTCCACGTTGTGAAAAGCAATGCCTTCGACACCTTCGTCAAAATTTTCGGCTTTGATGGTACCGGGAATTCGGGCTGGTTTACCACCGAAGGGCGTTTTTTGCGCAAGGGCCAGCGTTTGAGAAAGGGCAAGGACGAACAGGGTGAAAAAGAGGGTTTTTTTCAAGGGTATTCGGGTTTATAAACTGTAATTAAGTAGGCAGAACATGTTGGTTTGAGTACGTTCCCTTCAATTTTTCATTGATCCAGCGAAGTTTTGTCCGCGATTTTTTGCAAGGTCTTGGCCATTTCTTCGGTTAGCCCGGCACTGGGTTTCCCGTTCCGAATAACCTGCCGGGGCAGGCGAGCCGCCTTTTTCCGGGTCATGACGCGATACAGCACACAGCCCGCCAGGTAACTACCCGCCAAATTGGGGTGCCGCCCGTCGGAACCATGCAGGGTCAGGCTGTCACTCAAGGCGCGTTTCCAGGCTTCGCCCACGGGCGCTACCAAACTTCCCAGCTCCTTTCCAATCGTCTGGTAGGCTTCGGTTAGTTTCGGCTGCTCGTCGGGTTTTGCTTTGGCCGCCCAGGTGGCGTAAAAAAGGGGTTTCGCGCCCGTTTTTCGGATTTCGGCGTCCAGCAGGCGGGCGTATTTAAAAAAGGCTTCCCGCTGGGTAAAGGGCCGCACGCTTTGTTCCTGAAGCACGACAAAATCCCAGGTTTTGCGGTGAATCGCCGCCTGCGCTTTGCCCTCCTCCCAATGTTTTTGCAACGTGGCTCCCCCAGTCGTGACGGATTCATACCTGAATTTTACGTCTTTGGCGGTCATCAATTGGGCGAGCAATTCGGGCAGGTCGTTGCCGTAGGTGTAGCTGTTGCCGATGAACAACACCCGCAGGGAGTCGGGTTTCGCCCCGGCGAACAGGCCGCCGCTCCCGAAAACAAGGCAGATAAAAAGAAAAAAATTAGTGCGCTTCGGGTAGTTTGGCATGACCAGGGTTCGGGTGATTAATCAGATTGCAGTGGTTCCGGGCAAACGGGCGGGTGAAGCGGGCTTCACCCAACGGAAAAAAGCAAGACGTGGACTCCGTGCCTGGTGGTAAATTGGCTTACTGGACGCGCTCGTTTGGCCCCAGGGGGAAGCCCGTTTGCGCGCCGTCGAGCAGAAAATACGTGTTGTTTTCGTGCGTGAAACCGTCCTGTTTGGCGACCACTTCGGCGGCTTCTCCGCCCAGCACGACGAGGTTGTTTTTGAAAACCAGCATTCCGGGCGCGAGCGTCCCCTTCCCCAAGCCGAGCAGGTTGTTCCACTTCGTGCCCTTTCGGGAAACAATCGTGTTGTGTTCGATTGTGAAATTCTGAATGTCCGCGCGGAATTTCCCCCCGAGGTGAAAGGTCCATTCGCCGTTTTCGATGGAAACGTTGTGCGACACCACGATGCCCCGGGCCGTACCGCCGCCAATTTCCAGGAAACCGTTGCAGTCTTCGGCGTAATTGTGGTGGACGTAGCTGCTGTCGCCGTTGGTGTACACTTCGAAAAAGCCTCCGTCGGAACCGTAATCGTAGCTCGGCGCCCGACAGCGCTCCGCCCGGTTGTAGGCGATTTCGTTGTTGGAATTGAATACCCAGTACGCCACAGCCCCGTAGTCGTCGTCGCCGCCCACGGTGTTTTTGACCATCACCAGGTCGTGGGCAAAGTTTTGGGTGACGAGGTTGTGCCGCCCGTGGAGCATCACCCCGCCGCCGCAGTTCCGAATTTCGCAGTTTCGGACGACGTTGTGGTCGGCCCCCTTCGCCAGGTACACCCCGGCCTGGTTGGCATCTTTGGCCAGAAACCCCGCTACCACCACCCAGGAACCGGTCACGTCGATGGCCTTCGCCCCTTTCCCGGCCTTGCTGAACATGGGTTTGACCCCCGAACCAACGGCCTGAAACACGAGGGGTTGGCGGGGCGTGCCGCTGTCGTCGATGACCAGCCCGGTTTCCCAAACCGAGCCACACTCGAAATTTACCGTGTCGCCGGGCTGGAAGTTCCGGGCGTGGACGGGGGCCAGGGATTTCCAGGGGCGGTTCCGCGCCGTTCCCGCGTTGGCGTCATCGCCCGAAACGCTGTTGACGTAATAATTTTGGGCGAAAACCGGGCTGACCAACGCCACTATCAGACTGATTTTCAGGAGGAAGCCGTGAATTTCTTTCATGGGCAACGTCATTTCAGATTTTTCAGGTAGGCAATAGTCTGCGGCACCTGAGCGGCGTAGCTGGGGCTTTCGTCTTCGATGTAGTAGTGTTGAATGGCCGATTTTTGGGCGGCTTTCAGCACGGCGGGGATGTTCAACTGTCCCGTGCCCAGGGCCACGTCGTTTTCCACGGGGGTGCCGCCCGACAGGTCGCCCGCCACGCCCTTCCGCAGGTCTTTGAGGTGCATGAGTTTGAAGCGGGTCGGGTATTTTTTAATCAATGCGGCGGGGTCGGCCCCCGGAAAGGCCGTCCACAAAATGTCGAGTTCAAAACTGACGTTGTTCGGGTCGGTGTTTTTGATGAGGTAGTCCATCAGCGTGCCGTCTTCGTGCTTCTCGAATTCGTAGCCGTGGTTGTGGTAACAGAAGGTGAGGCCGAAGTCGTCTTTTAACTGCTTGCCGACGCGGTTGAAGGTTTCGACCGCTTTCTGGGCATCGGCCAGCGTGAAGGGGGGGGTTGCCATAATCCAGGCCACCCGCACGTAGCTGGCACCGAGGGTTTTGGCGTTCTGGCCCACCTCGGCGGTTTTATTCTGAACCTGGTCGTAGCTCACCCCGAATGAGGAGCATTTCATGCCGCGCTCGTCGAGGAGACCACGGAGTTCGGCGGCGGTTTTGCCGAACAGGTTAGAAAACTCCATGTCGGTGATGCCCAGTGCCTTGATGGTGTCGAGGGTAGCCGCCACGTTTTTGGCGAAACTGTTGCGGTAGGTGTACGACACCATGCCGGGGGCTTGTGGAAACAACTTTTTCTGAGCGTAAATCGAATTACTGCCCAAAAGAGCTAGGAGGAAAAAGAGGAGAATGCGGGTGGTCATGGGCGTGTACAACAAAGAGTGAGATAATACGAATAGTACTTACTGTTCAAACGCTCCCCGGTCGGGCGCGACCCGGTCAGGGGCGACCCGGCCCTCAGCGGTTGGACGAGTCTTGCCGGTGATGTCCGTTTTCAGGGTCACTTCGCTGCTCCCGGAATCGAGCGCCCGATGGCCTTTCGCCAACCGGAAATCACCCTTCGTGGGGTCAGATTGCACGTTGACAAAATTCAGGTCAGCGACGATGTCGTTTGCCCCGGTGAACACCTCCTGGGCTGTCGGGTACACGTTGTAGTCCCAACGAATGGCCGTGTTGCGGTTGTTGGACGTTACTTTTCCGCCCGGTCTGGGTACGATGACGTTGTTGAGAATCACCACATCGGTCGAGCGGTTGGGGAACAATTCCTGGTAGCCCACGATGCCGCCGTTGTGGTAGGTGGTGTTGTTGACGATGTCGACGTGGCTCGTGCGGAAGGTGTGAATGCCCGAACCGCCATTGAACGCACTGACGTTGTTGGCAATCAGCGCCCGGCCTTTCCATTCGGGGCGTTTGGGTTTCTCCGGTGTTACGACCGCCGGAGCCGGTTTTTTCACGGTGTCCGCCCGGGGCGCGTCCGCCCGGGGCGCGCCAGCCTTCACAACCGCGTCGGCATTGGGGTTGGTGGCCCCCTGTGCTGGATTCTGGTCGGTCACGTCGAGCAGGATGCCGTTGCCATCGCTCAGTTTGCCGATTTTCTCCCAAGGCACCAGCGTTTTGTTGTTCCAGACATAGTTGCGCTGAATCACCACGTGATAACCCGGCGCGTCATCGAAGGCCCAGTTGTTGAGCGTCGTGATGCCCGACCCGCCAAAGCGCATGAACCAGGCGTTGTCGTACACCTTGCAATCCTCGACGGTGAAGTAGTCCATTTCGATACCGACGATTCCCCCGCCCGCGCATTTGGCCACCGTGCAGTTGCGGATGGTGACGTGGTGCGGTTTTTCGTTGGGAGACTTCCGGCGACCTTCCACAAAAATACCGTTGGTGTTGAAGTACGGGTCCGCTTTGGGCTTTTTGGCGTCTTCCTGAGCGGCCAGTAGCACGATGGAATCGTTGTTGCCCAGCACGGTCAGGCCATCGAGCACGTGGTACGACCCGGAAACATGGATGCCGTTCCAGCCCGTCGGGCGGATTTCGGGGCGGTGCCCCGGGCTGGCTTTCCAGGTAATCCAGGCATCGGGTTTACCGGAAGTTTTGATGGACAGGATCGCGCTACCGTCGCCTTTTTCGGCGTTGGTGTACGTGCCGTTTTCAATCCAAACCACGTCGCCGGGCTGCACCACGTCGGCGGCTTTTTGTAAACTACGAAACGCCGTGGCCGACGTTTTTCCGGCGTTGGCGTCGTTTCCGCTGCCGGAAACGTACCAGGTTTGCGCAAAACCGGCGCTGGTAACGGATAACCACAGGAAAGAAAGAAAGAGGGTACGCTTCATACGGGTTGATTCGGGCTTTTGCGGATTTGGTTTACTCTCTTAAGTGCTGCTAGGCATTTACTGGCTTCAGTTACCAGGTGAAAAGCCGCCGGGGGTTGCTAATCAGGAATTTGTCGATGGTTTCTTTGGGTAATCCCTGCTCCCGCATCCAGGGAACTACCTTGCGGAGCGGATAGGAATAGGTGCGGTCACTGCCGTCTTCGTTGGTGTCGCTCCACAGAATTTTGATGTTTCCATTGTCAAAACT
>Ga0163144_10019700_pt1 | contig 13549 bp, 12 predicted proteins | sample OliLak19BULKMAT1_FD_123175 | JGI IMG/M metagenome (GOLD analysis project Ga0163144, IMG submission 123175) | Freshwater microbial mat bacterial communities from Lake Vanda, McMurdo Dry Valleys, Antarctica - Oligotrophic Lake LV.19.BULKMAT1 | ecosystem: Environmental > Aquatic > Freshwater >... | reverse complement strand
CTTGGCGGGCGGCTTCTTGGCGGGCGGCTTGGCGGGCGGCTTGCGCATTGCGCTCAAGCCGACGGTGCGCGCCGACCGACCACGCGCTCAACGATCAGGTCGAGCACGAGCCACGTGACCAGGAAACCGCCGGTCTCGAGCATGAAGCTGTGAAACTTGTAGAACAGCTCGGCGATCAGGAAGGCGGCGATCAGCGTCGGCATCCGCGTCACGAAGCCGCGGTCTTGGATCAAAGCGCGCACAAAATCCAACATGGCATTTCTCCATTCGCTCGCTTGGCCACCCCAAACGGCTGCTCGCCAACCATAGTCAATGCATCGTCGCCCGCAAACAACATCGCCGTGACACGCGTTCCACCGCGCGATCGACGAATTGCATGGTTTGTTCCCGCGACTCCCCGCTGCGTTCTATATTTGCGACGCTCCGTCACGCTCAGGTCGAGATGTCCGAAAGCCCATCGCGCCGACTGCCCCGCCAGCGCCCCGTCGTGCTCGTCGTCCTCGACGGCTGGGGCCATCGATCGCGCCCCACGGCCGACAACGCGATCCTGCATGCGCATACGCCCAATCTCGATGCGCTCGGCGGGACCTCGCCGCACGCCTTGTTGCAGGCGTCGGAACTCCATGTCGGACTGCCCGTCGGCCAGATGGGCAATTCGGAAGTCGGCCACATGAATCTCGGCGCCGGGCGCGTGGTGATGCAGGAATTGCCGCGCATCGATACCGCCGCCGCCGATGGATCGCTGGGCCGTGAACCCGCCGTGGCTGCTTTCGCCGCCAAGGTCCGTGCGGCCGGCGGACGCGCGCATCTCATGGGGTTGGTGTCACCCGGCGGCGTGCATGCGCATCAGGATCACATCGCCGCCTTGGCGCGCGGCCTGAGCGCGCAGGACCTCGAGGTCGTCGTGCACGCCTTCCTCGACGGGCGCGACACGCCGCCTCGAAGCGCGCTGGGCTTTCTGGAGAAATTCGCCGCCGACATCGCCGGCTGCGCGACCATCGGCAGCGTGAGCGGTCGCTATTACGCCATGGATCGCGATCAGCGCTGGGAGCGCGTCGCGCTTGCCTACGACGTCCTCGTCGATGGCGCGGGGCCGAGCGCCGCGAGCTGGCGTGCGGCGATCGAGGCTGGCTATGCGCGCGGCGAGAACGATGAATTCGTCAAGCCGACCAGCCTGCCAGGCGATCACGCGATGCGCGATGGCGACGGCCTGGTGATGGCGAATTTCCGCGCCGATCGCGCGCGCCAGCTGCTCACGGTGCTGCTCGACCCCGGATTCTCGGGCTTCACGCGCAAACGTGTCGTGCGGTTCAGCGCCGCGCTGGGCATGACGGAGTATTCGAGCGCGCTCAATCCGTTCATGAGCGCGATCTTCCCGCCGACCGCGCTGAGCCACGTGCTCGGCGAGGTCGTCGCCCAGGCGGGGCTGAAGCAGCTGCGCATCGCGGAGACCGAGAAATACGCGCATGTCACGTTCTTCTTCAACGGCGGCGAGGAACGCAGCTTCGCCGGCGAGGATCGCATGATGGTGCCGTCGCCCAAGGTCGCCACCTACGATCTGAAGCCCGAAATGTCGGCGCCCGAAGTCACGGATCGTCTGGTTGCCGCGATCGAGTCCGGCGTCTACGACTTCATCCTCGTGAACTACGCGAACGCGGACATGGTCGGACATACCGGTGACTTCGGCGCCGCGCGCCGCGCCGTCGAAGCCGTCGATCTGTGTCTGGGCCGCGTGGTGGATGCTGTCCGACGCCAAGGCGGCGCGATGCTGATCACCGCCGATCATGGCAATGCCGAGATGATGACCGATTCCGGGACCGGCCAGCCGCACACCGCGCACACGACCAATCCGGTCCCCGTGCTGCTGGTAGAGGCGGCGCGACCTGGACGCAATACGGTGCTCGGCTTGCGCGACGGCAAGCTCGCCGACGTCGCGCCGACGCTGCTCGAACTGCTCGGCCTCGAGCAGCCGCGCGAGATGACCGGCCATTCGCTCATCATCCAACCCGAGCTGGCCCAACCGGATCTGGGGCATGCGCGCGCCTGATCGCGCCGCCCTGCTCGTCCTGCTGCTCGTGGCGGCGCTGGGCGGCGCCGTGCGCGCGCAGACACCGGACACGCGCGCGCGGCAGCTCGAACGCCAGCTCAATGACGCGAAGTCCCGCGACAAGCTCTTGCTCCAAGACCGGCAGGCGCTGGCGCGCGAACTCAATCAGCTCCAGGGCGAAACCAGCACGGCGGCGACCACGATCCAATCCACCGAGAGCGCTGTCGTCGCGCTCGAACGCCGTCTCGCCGAGTTGGAGCTGCAGCAGGCGCAGTTCGAGGACACGCTGGCCAATCGCAGGGAGAGGCTGGGACAGCTCGTGCTGGCGGTGGAACGGCTGGCCCGCGTGCCACGCGAAGCCTTGCTGCTGCGCGACCAGGCGCCGCTCGACGCCGCGCGCACCGGTCGGCTCCTGGCCTACGCGGTTCCCGCCATCGATGGCGAAGCGGCCCAGCTGCGCAGTGAGGTTGCAGCGCTGACCGCCACGCGCGCGGCGCTCGCGCGCGAGCGCGTGCTGCTGGCGCGCACGAGAGAGTCGCTTGGCGCCGAGCGCGCACGCCTCGACGAATTGATCGAACGGCGCAAGCGCCTGGTCGCCAATCTCGACGCCGAGCGCACCGCGCTGGCGCTGCGCAGCGAGCGTGTGGGGCGCGATCTGGGCAGCGTGCGCGAATTGCTCGAAAAGCTGGCAGCCGAGAAGGTCGCCGCCGAGCGCACGCGCCAGGCCGCGATTGCCGCGTCCAGGCCCTTCACCGAGGCGCGAGGACGCGCGCGCGTGCCCGTCGACGGCGCCCTTCTGCAGGGCTGGGGTGCGCCTGGCGAGGGTGGCCAGCCGCAGCGCGGCGTCACCTTCACAACTGCGCCATCGGCGACGATTGTTGCGCCCTGGCATGGGACAATCGTTTATGCCGGGCCTTTTAGGGGCTATGGCGTCATCTTGATCCTCGAAAGTAGCGATGGATATCATTGGCTGATCTCGGGGCTGGGCCGGCTCGACGTCGCGCCTGGACAAGCCGTCCGATCGGGTGAACCGATAGGTCTCGCGACGACCGGTGGCCGATCCAATCCGGTAGTCTACGTTGAACTGCGTCGTCACGGGCAACCCATCGATCCTGGGCCCTGGCTGACGGCGCCTAGTGGAAAGGTAAGCGGATGAAGCTTTCTCGTGCGGTAGCCACCTTCGGCATGGCCGCAACTCTGTTGCTCCCTCAATTCGCTAGCGCGCAAAGCAACACTTCCGAAACCTACAGGCTGCTTAATCTGTTCGGAGAAGTCTTCGAGCGGGTGCGCGCCGACTACGTCGAAGGAGTCGAGGATCGCAAGCTGATCGAGGATGCGATCAACGGGATGCTGTCGTCGCTCGATCCGCATTCCAGCTACATGAGCGCGAAGAGCTTCCGCGACATGCAAGTGCAGACCCGTGGCGAGTTCGGCGGCCTCGGGATCGAAGTGACGATGGAGAACGGGTTCGTGAAGGTGGTGTCACCGATCGACGAAACGCCTGCCGCCCGCGCCGGGCTGAAGCCGGGCGACTTCGTCACGCATATCGACAACGACGCCGTGCTCGGCCTGACGCTGCAGGAAGCCGTCGAGAAGATGCGCGGGCCCATCAACTCGAACATCAAGCTGATGATCCGCCGCGGCTCACAGGGTCCCTTCGAGGTCACGCTGACCCGTGCGGTGATCAAGGTGCAATCCGTGCGCAGCCATGTCGAGGGCGACCTCGGCTACATCCGCATCACCTCGTTCACCGAGCAGACCGAGACCGGAGTCAAGAGCGCCATCGACCGCATCAAGCAGCAGACCAACAACAAGCTCAAAGGTCTCGTGCTCGACATGCGCAACAATCCCGGCGGTCTGCTGGATCAGGCCATCTCCGTCTCGGACGTGTTTCTCGACAAGGGCGAGATCGTCTCGACCCGTGGTCGTCGCAACGAAGAGGCTCAGCGTTTCCACGCCAAGCCCGGCGATCTGCTGAACGGCCTGCCGATCGTCGTGCTGATCAATGGCGGCTCGGCGTCGGCGTCGGAGATCGTCGCGGGCGCGCTGCAGGACCATCGCCGCGCGATCCTTCTCGGCACCAAATCCTTCGGCAAGGGCTCGGTCCAGACGATCATTCCCATGGGCAATCAGGGCGCGATGCGCCTGACGACGGCGCGCTACTACACGCCGTCGGGCCGCTCGATCCAGGCTCAGGGCATCGAGCCGGACATCGCGGTCGAGCCGGCGCGCATCGAACGCGTGGACCAGCCGCGCGCGCGGCGCGAGGCCGATCTGCGCGGCGCCCTGCGCAACAACCAGAATCCGGCGCAGCAACAGCCGCCGCAGACGCCGCAAGCGCCGCAACAGGCGCCGCAGCAGCCTCCAGCGACCGAGGGCGATGAGCCGCCGCCGGCCGCGACGCTGGGCGATCCGGCGAACGACTACCAGCTGGCGCGAGCCTACGATCTGCTGCGTGGCCTTGCGCTGTTCAACCAACGCTCGGCGAACTGACGGAGCGGGATGCCCGGCTATCTCACCCTTAGTGCCAGCCGTGGGCGTCTCGTTGCGTGGCGAGTTCCTGCGCCGCTCGCGCTGCCGGCGCCTGCCGGGCATGTGCCGCAGCTGCTGCCGGATCTGTGGCGGCCGCGACGGCGCAGCCTGCTGCCGCTCGTCTGGACGTCGCTCGGCACCGCGATCATCGGCTTCATCGTTGCCGGCACGCTGATCTCGACCGACCGCGCGGGTACCGATGGCGTTGTCGGACGGCTGAACCTCGCCGGCGACGGCGCGGCGATCCCGAGCGAAAGCCGGTTGCGGGGTCTGGGCGAAGCGCTCGCGCGGCTGGTCCTCACGCCGCCGCCGGCGCCCGTCACCATCCCGCTGACGCTGCCGCCCGACGTGCGAGCGCCGGCCGAGACCGCATCGAGCGACTTGATCGCCGACGATACGGTCACGTCGCTCGGGGCGCTCGCGGACACGCTCAACACCCCCGCGCTCGATGTTGGCACTCTGGGCGAAGCGCTGCCTACGGATGGCGCGCCGACCGCGACCTGGAGCGGCCGGATCGTGGGCGCCACCGCCTCGCCGACCGACAATGACGCTCTGCCGGCGACGCAAGCGATGGGCCTCGCGCCGCCGGCGACGATCACCGCGAACGCGGCGACCGCTGACGACGAGGACGACGAGCCGACGCCGACACTGCTTGGCGCACCACGCCCGCCGCCGGCGGCGCCGTCGCTGCGACGCCCCGCCGCTGCACCGCGCCTGCCGCGGATCACCCAGATCCAGCCGTCAGCCGGTGGACGCGCCGCGACGCCAAGCGCCAGCATCAGCATTCCGCTGCCGCCCTTGCCCGAGCCGCGGCAAGTCGCGGTGATGCGCCCGGTCCCGCCGCCGGACGGCTACATCACGCAGACGACCGCGGCCCCGGCGGCGCGCCAGGTCGGCAGCGCGAACTGGATGAAATTCGCACGCGCCTTCGATCCCAATGACGGCCGGCCACGCATCGCATTGGTCGTCACCGATCTCGGGCTGGCGGCCGCGTTGACGGATCAGGCGATCAATTACCTGCCGGGTCCGGTCACGCTCGCCTTCAACCCCTTCGCCGAGAATCTGCAGCGCTTGATCGAGCAGGCGCGCAAGGCGGGCCATGAGGTGCTGATCAATCTGCCTCTCGAAGCCTCCGGCACCCAGCCGCGCGATGCCGGCGCCAGCCCGACACAGGCGGTAACGCCACTCTCGGCGGATGAGAGCCTCGGGCGGCTCGAATGGGCGCTGGCGCGCGCTACCGGCTATGTCGGCGTGGCGAGCTTCATGGGCGCCGGGGTGAACGGCGGCGACGAGACGCTGCGCCCGCTCCTGACCGCACTGCGCGACCGCGGTTTCATCTATGTCGACCGCCAGACCGGGCCGCGCGCCGCGGCCCAGCGCCTGGCCAGCGAACTCGGCGTGCCACGGGCGGTCGCCGATCGTCAGCTCGATGCCGAACCGACCCGCGAAGCGATCGAGGCGCGGCTTGCCGAAATCGAGCGCCAGGCGCGCGATACCGGCTTCGCGGTGGCGCTCGTGCGGCCGCATGGCATCAGCTTCGAGCGGCTGGCGATCTGGCAGACGACATTGGATGCGAAAGGTATCGCGCTCGCCCCGATCACTGCGGTACTGAATCGTCAGCGCAACCGCTGAGTCGTTCCGCCGCCCAAGATGCCCCCCCGCCCGCGTGTCGATCCCACGACGCTGCCCTACCGCCGCGGCGTCGGCATTGCCCTGTTCAATCGCGCGGGCGAGGTCTTCGTCGCGACACGCATCGACACGCCGGGCGATGCCTGGCAGATGCCGCAAGGCGGCATCGATCGCGGCGAGCGGCCGCGCGCGGCGGCATCGCGCGAACTCGCCGAAGAGACGGGGATCACGAAGGCGAAATTCCTCGGCGAGAGCAAGGACTGGATCCCCTACGACCTGCCGGCGCCCCTGATCGGCAAGGCCTGGCGCGGGCGCTATCGCGGGCAAATGCAGAAATGGTTCGCGCTCGGGTTCACCGGTGATGATTCCGAGATCGACCTGGCCGCAACCGAACATCCGGAATTCACGGCCTGGCGCTGGGTGAAGCTGGTCGAGACGCCCGCCCTGATCGTGCCGTTCAAGCGCGTGCTCTATCGGCGCGTGGTCGAGGAGTTCCTGCCCTTCGCCGTGCCGCGCTGATGGCAGGCGTCACGCTCCGCGGCGTCACCAAGCGCTTCGCTGAAACGGTCGCTGTCGACCATGTCGATCTTGACGTCGAGGATGGCGAGTTCGTCGCCGTGCTCGGCCCGTCGGGCTGCGGCAAGACGACGTTGCTGCGGCTCATCGCCGGGTTCGATTCGCCCGATGCCGGAGAGATCGCGCTCGGCGCACGCATCGTCGCCAGCGGCCGCGACGCCGTGCCCCCCGAGGATCGTCGCGTGGGCGTCGTCTTCCAATCCTACGCCCTGTGGCCGCACATGGACGTCGCGCGCAATGTCGGCTACGCGCTGGAGGTCGCGCGCGTCGCTCCGGCGCAGCGCCAATTGCGCATCGCCAATGCGCTCACGCTCGTCGGACTGGACGACTACGCGCATCGCCATCCCAACGAGCTCTCCGGCGGACAGCGCCAGCGCGTCGCGCTCGCACGCTGCCTCGCGATGTCGCCGGAGCTGCTGCTGCTCGACGAGCCGCTCGCCAATCTCGACGCGCATCTGCGCGCCGCGATGATCGAGGAATTCCGCGCCGCCCACGCACGCACGGGCATCACCACGATCTACATCACCCATGATCAGGCCGAGGCGATGGCGCTCGCCACGCGCGTCGTGGTGATGGCGGCCGGGCGCATCGTGCAATCCGCCCCGCCGGCGATCCTGTACCGCGAACCGGCCAACGCCATGGTCGGCCGGTTCATCGGCCGCGGCGCGATCCTGCCGGCGAGGCTGCTGCGCATCGATTCGCGCGGCGGCGGCAAGATCGAGGCTCTTGGTCGGCATGCGCGCGTGCGCGTCGCTGGCGGCGCATCCATCGGGGCGGTCGAACTCTGCCTGCGCCCGGAGGATCTCAGCCTGACGACACGAGATGATCCCCGCGCGATCGCGGCACGGATCCATCGGCGGCTCTATCGCGGCGGCTTCCACGAATTGGAAATCTCGCCGCTCGCCGACACGGCGCTGCGGCTGCGCCTGGACACGCGCGATGACATCGCCGAGGGCGCGCAGGTCGGCGTGCGAATTCTCGACGGCTGGGCGCTGCCGGCGTGACATCGGAAGAGGGAAGACGATGCGCGATGATCTGATCACCCGACTGGCGAAGCTCTACACCTCGGCCGTGCACGACGTGCTGCGCGGCCTCGGTCACGAGCGCTGCGTATTGCCGCACCAGATCCGTCCACTCGATCCGAGCTGGCGGCTCTGCGGCCGGATCTGGACGGTGAGCGGCCATATCGACCGCACCAAATCGACCGATGCCACGCTGCTCGCCTGGACCGGCCTGCTCTCGAAAGCGCCGGGCGGTCGCATCGTCGTCTGTCAGCCGAACACCCAGGAGATCGCGCTGATGGGCGAGCTTTCAGCGCACGCACTCAAGCTCAAGGGTTGTCTGGGATACATCGCCGATGCGGGCGCGCGCGACGTCAACATGCTGATCGAGCTCGGCCTGCCCGTCTACGCGTCCTTCGCGACACCGTCCGACATCGGCGGGCGCTGGATCCCCGATGCTTTCGGCCAGCCGATCACGATCGGCGCCGTGACGCTGAGCACCGGCGACTATCTGCTCGCCGACGCCGACGGCATCGTGGTGATCCCGGAAGCGATGGCCGCCGACACGGTCACCAAGACCGAAGCCGTCGCGACCACCGAGAACAAAGTCCGCGACGCCATCCTCGGCGGCATGGACCCGCAACAAGCCTATCTCAAATACCGCAAGTTCTGACGCGGCCAACCCGTCGTGCTTGACGTCCCCAATCCAGACGACGACCCCATGCCACCCCCCCGAGCCGATAGGTTTTTTGCGCTCGCGCCGTCCGGCGCTCGCGGCGCTCGCTTGGTGTGGAGGGAACATGCGCAACGAAAGCAACGTATCAGGCAGGATAGCCGTGCTGGCAACCATGGCCGCGCTCGGCATCTCCGCAGCGACGCCCGCCGGCGCAACGGTCGTGTTCTCCGACGGCTTCGACGATGGCGACGTGTCTGATTGGAGCAAGACGACGAACTATGCAGGAACCACCGCCGTGAGCATTCGAAACGACCTCTTCGTTTCACCCAGTGGCGCACTGTTCGTCTATCTCGATGCGCCACCGGGTGGCTCAGCCCTGAATGTGCGCGCATCCCATGGCTTCAACGCGCCGGTCGCGGGCGACTACACGCTCGGCCTCTCGGCACGCAGTGCGCCATGCGACGGATGCACGATCTCCTATGACATTCTCGTCGACGGGGTGCTTCTCGATCGACGCTCGGCGGCGAGCGCGTTCGATGGCCGGAACTTTTCGCTCAACGGACTGACCGCCGGGGCGCACACGCTCACACTCGGCATGTTCACGATCGTCGCCTTCGCCGGCCGCTTCAATGCGTCCTTCGACGACGTGGTGATCGCCACGGCAGCGACAGCGCCAGAAACACCGGTGCCCCTGCCAGCATCGATCGTCCTGGTGGGCACGGCCCTCGCCAGCCTGACGCGGCTGAAAGCCCGCAGCAGCGGACAATAGATTGTCCAGCCGAAAGCCGCTCTGAAGTCAATCGAAGCGTCACGCGTGGCGACCGTCGGCTTGCGCGCCGCAATCATCACCGCTGATCGAATAGCCGCGGGACGGACAGCAGCACACGCACGAGTTCGGTCTCGCGGCGGCAATCCAGCTTCATGAACAGATTGTCGAGCTGGGTCTTGACCGTGCTCGGCCTGACGCCGTGCTGCGATGCGTACTCGCTGCGCGAGACACCGCTCGCCAATGCCGCGGCGAGCCGCGCCTCGGCGGGCGTGAGGTGGAAGGCCTGGCGCACGCGCCATTCGAAGCGGCGATCGACGCTCAGCGGATCGTTGACCAGCACCCGCGCGAGCGGTTCGGTGACCCCCATGCGCGGACTCAGCGGCGCGACCACCGCGATCAGCGACGGCTCGTCCTGCCCGCGCGGCACCCGGAACATGCCGCCGCAATCGAGATCCGGATCGACCTGCGCCGCCGTCGCGACCGCGCGGCGCAAGGCCTGCGTCGTCTCGCGATGCGTCGCGGCGAGCAGCGGTTCGCGCGGACTCGCCGATAGCCGGATTCCGGAAGCGGCACGATCGAAAGCCCGCGCCGCCTGATTGGCGAACAGCACGCGCGCCTTCGCATCGCAGACGATCGCCGCGACCTCCAGCTGCTCCAGCGCCGCGAGGCCGAGCTGCGCGATGCGATTGGCCGCCTCCAGCCGCCGCCGCACGCGCTCGGCCCGCACGATGTGCGGGAAGACGATTTTGAGCTTCGCGAGTTCCGCATTGCCGAAAGCCGCGGCATTGCGTGGCCGGTGCAAGCCGATGACGGAGACACGATCGCCATCGAAGCTTCCCACCTCGGCCAGGAGATGATGGATGTCTACCTGGGCCAGCAGCTCGTTGTAGAAGCGGCTCGCGACGAGGTCGCACTCGGCGACGAGTTCTTCACCCACCAGCGGTTTCCAAAATTTCGTGCTCAAGCCACCGCGCAGCCACAGATCGATCTGATCGAGCTCCGGCACGAAAGGCAGCAGCACTTCGCTCGGCACCGTAGTGACGATACGGTCATGCCGGCCCGTCGCGCGGTCTGCATGGTAGAAGATCACGCTATGCGCGCCGAAAGCCCGCGTGAGCTGCCGCGCGAGCAGCCCCGCATCGTCTTCGCCGATCACCGTATCGTAGATCGCGCCGATCAGAGCGCTATCGTCCCCCCCTCCGTTCATCCCATCCCCCCGCGGCACTTGGTGCGATCGCTTGGCACGATCCTCTCGAGCGCAGTCTATCTGGATTCATAGGACGACACTCATCCCCTGAACAGGGGGTGCGGCGTTTGCCGAGGTATGAACGAATTCCACCGATGAGATTGCCAGTCTCGGCATCGTCCACGCGGCACAAGCGACGCGCGCGGTCTAAGGAGCAGGGATTTCGATGTCAAAGCTTCGATTGGTAGCGGCTGCAGTCTGCGTGGCGCTGCCGCTACTAAACACACTGGGAAGGGTCTTGGTTCGCAATCAGCCTAGTCGTTAATCATACGTTAGTGGGGGGACATAGAAAATGAATCCAATTTCAAGCTCAATGCTACGACTGGCGGCCGCTACGGCGCTGACAGCCGTCGCGACGTTCGCAGCCACGCCGGCCGACGCGTCCCTGACTGTGTTCAATTCGTTCTTCGGATCCTACGGTCTGTCGACGGATGGCGGTTTCGACAACGGCTCCACCCACAACAACCTGGTCGTCAATGCGCCGGTCGGCGCGGTGGTGGAGAGCGCCTATCTCTACACCAGCCGCAATAAATCCCCTGGGCAGAACCCCAACAACGCCGTCACCCTGAACGGCTCGGCGGTCAACGGCTTCGGCTCGCTCGGCGTTCTGCCGCTTCCCGCGTGCTGCACGCTCGAGGCTTGGCGCACGAACGTCACGAACATCGTCAAGCCGGTCGTCGATGGCGGCGCCGGCGGCGCGTACACGTTCCAGTACCGCGAAACCAATACGGGATCGACGATCGACGGCAGCGCGCTGGTAGTCGTCTTCAGCAAGGCCGGCCTGCCGAATCGCTCCATCGGCATCTATGACGGGTTCTCGAACTCGGCCGGCGACAACTTTTCAGTCAATCTGGGAGGCCCACTGAACAAAACCCCGGACTTCAGCGCGGAGATGCGGCTGGGCATCGGTTTCAGCGTCAACAACAACAACAGCGGAGGACAAGTCTCGACCGTCACGGTCAACGGCAACACCCTCACGACTTGGGCCGGCAATCCCGACGACGGCATCTCGCAGGATGGCGGCCTGATCACTGTCGGTGGCGACGATGACCCGATCATCTCCACCCCGCCGGCCAATATCTCCGACGACCACGAGCGCTACAATCTCACGGACTTCCTCGCCAACGGGATCACGCAGATCAACCTGCGCACCCTCAATCCGAGCAACAATGACAACATCTTCCTCGCTGTGTTCGATCTCGGCCTGCGCGCCGGCTTCGAAGAGCCACCTCCGCCGGATCCCTGCATTGCAGACCCACAGTCATGCGTGCCGGTCAATAACGTGCCGGAGCCCGGCTCGTTGGCCGTGCTCGCGAGCGCGATAGCGGGTTGGACAATTCTTCGTCGCCGCCGCCGCGACTGACTCTGGACCGAACCAAGCGGGGCGACCGAGGACGGAGCCCGGCGAGTTCCCGGCGTGGCAGGAGACGTACCCCCTGGACAACTCAACTGATCACGGAGACTTCGGATGTCAGTTGCGAGCATATCCTGAGGGCACGTCCCCTGCCACGCGCCCCTATCCATGAGGACTTCAACACGTCGATGGGTTTACGGACTCGTCCAGCCACTATCTGAAAATGGAGTGAACAATGAAGAAGATCAACCTCGCCGTGTTCAGCCTCGCTGTTGCCTTCGAAGCGGTTCTGCCAACCCAATCGCAAGCGACTGTTTGGGACGCCGCAAGTGATTTCACTTTGCTCACCACTACAAATCCCAATGGCGTGTGGTCATACGGATATGATCCGGCGTCCGCAGTCGGTTATCAGTTCAAGGCGTTCAATCAGTTCTCCGCTGCCGTGGGTTCGTCAATCATTTAGGTAGATGGGTCATACGTGACTCTAAACACCCCGTCTCTTTATAAGAACCTGTCGTTGTCCAGCGTCGTCGGGATTTTACCGGGCCAGATCAGTTTGCACCCTGGGCGACGTCAAACGGCGACGCTGCCATCCTGCGCTTCACCGCCCCGACGACCGGATCGTACGGAGTTGACGCTCACTTCTTTGCTGGTGATACCTCGGAAACGGACGCCTGGGCCGTATTGAACGGCAACTTCAATAGCGCGCTGCAATCCCTCGGCCTGACGAGCACGAACCCGATCTTCTCGACTGGAGCCCAGGCTCTGACCGCTGGCGACACACTGGACTTCGTAGTCGGCAATGCCGGCTCGTACTTCTTCGACTCAACTCCATTGGCTGTGCAGATAGCTCAGCAGCTATCTCCAGGGGACCGCGTACCCGAATCCGCAACCTTGCTTCTCGTCATGGCAGGCCTGTTCGCAATCGGAATAGGTGCCCGACGCAAGGGCGCTACCTCGATCTGACGCAAGACTGATGGCGCGTCAGACGCGGCGCCGATCTCCGATATCCACGCGCTCATCGTCTGAATAGGGGGCATCCCCTATTCAGACGATGAAACGACGAGACGCTGCCTTCACTGTCCCGACACTCGCGACACTCGCGACACTCGGGAGGGACACCATGCGATTGTCATCGACCTTGCTCGCCATTCTGCTCGCAACAACCGCCCATGCCGGGGTGATCTCCACCGGCGACAACACCTTCCCCACCGATCCCGACCAGTTCCGGATCGGACTCAATGGCGTCGGCTCGTGGACGATCGATGGCGGCTCGGCCGTGACGATGAGAGGCAACCCGGCCAATATCGGTCTCGTTCCCTTCACTGTCGCGGAACCCTTCCTGATCGTAGGGCGGCGGCCCGGCTCGAACGGCACGGTGCTCATCGACGGCGCCGGTTCGCGCCTCGACATAGTGGCGGTGGGGTCAAATCCAGCGGCCCCCAATATGGACGGCGCCGGCGCTCAGATCGGCCGTCAAGGCGTGGGGTCAATGACATTGCGCAATGGCGCTACCCTTACGATAAGCGATACAGCCGGTCCCGTTGGCAGCGGTGCCCGCAGCGGCGAATCCGTCCATGTTGGGCGGGAAGGCGGCGGCGTCGGTACGCTCAAGCTCGACGCGTCGACGCTGTCGATCCAGGGGCCCGGCGCCTTCATTCAAATTGCCCGTGACGGCGGACATGGCTCGACCGAGATTGTCAACAGCTCGACCGTTAT
>Ga0163144_10019699_pt1 | contig 13551 bp, 18 predicted proteins | sample OliLak19BULKMAT1_FD_123175 | JGI IMG/M metagenome (GOLD analysis project Ga0163144, IMG submission 123175) | Freshwater microbial mat bacterial communities from Lake Vanda, McMurdo Dry Valleys, Antarctica - Oligotrophic Lake LV.19.BULKMAT1 | ecosystem: Environmental > Aquatic > Freshwater >... | reverse complement strand
GCAATAGCGCCGGGAAGAAAGAACGAAAGGACAACATCATGCGTTATGCAGACATCGTGGGCGCCGAGGACATCGTGGGCGCTGAGGACAACTTCAACGGGCGTGGCCCGCTGGAGGTCGGCGCCGATGGCCCCCGCGCGGTCGACCTCGGAGCCCCGAGAAAGATGCGTCAGATGCCGCTCGGCTTCCCCGAGACGAGCATGGCGGCCGGTGCGTCGACGACCATCTCCGCGACCACTCAGGTCATCTTCCGGGGCCGTCGCCTCATCATCCCCAGCGACATCTCCGCTTCGCTGCTCGTCACGGACCTCAAGGTCGGCAAGAACAGCCAGCTCCCGTCCGAGGACCCGCTACCCGGTCAGGTCTTCTCGGAGGACGCGGTTGGTGTCGACCTGTCGCTGGACACGGCGCAGATCTCGCAGACCATCTCCCTCTCGCTGGAGAACGTCTCGGTGGGTCCCATCGACTTCACCGGTACGATGCTCGGCGACGCGGCCGAGTTCTGAGGTACAGCCCGCTCCTTCCAGGGAGCGGGCACCTCTCACCCATCCACCAAAACTTCCAGCTCAGAAAGAAACAGGTTCACATCATGTCGGACAAGAAAGCACGCCAGTACCCGCTCGGGTTCCCCACCACCTCGATTGCGGCAGGCGCTTCTGCGAACGTCACCGCGACCACGCAGGTGCTTTTCCGCGGTCGCCGGCTCATCATCCCGTCGAAGATTGCTTCGTCGGTGCTCATCGACGACTTCAAGGTCGGCAAGAACAGCCAGTTCCCGTCGTCCGGCCCGGTGCCGGGTCGCGCGTTCCTGGAGAGCGCAGTCGGCGTCGACCTCGCGCTCGACACCGCCCAGGTGGCGCAGAGCATCACGCTCGCCATCACGAACACGTCTCTCGCGGCCATCAACTTCAACGCGGCGCTTCTCGGCGACGCGATGGAGTGAGGCTCCCCCTCTACGAGAAGGTGACGAGCGCAGCTCTCAGGCTCAATTCGCACCGTCCGTAGAGGACAACCCGACAACCCCACTTCGCTCTCCACGCGGAGTGGGGTTTTCGCTTTCCCCAGACCGAGTCCTCCTGTAGAACAAGCGCCTGTCCTTATACGCAAGGAATGACAATGGAAACCTCGACCAAGATTCTCCTCGCCGGACTCGCAACGTTCGCCGGTTTCTCGATCTACTCGAAGAAGGCTAACGGTAGCTTCAACCCGTTCGTTCTCCTCAACAGCGGTCCCCCGCTTCCCTCGACGACGCCGCAGCTCACGCCTGGTGCTCCCCTGTCGAGCGCTCCACCGCCGGCCTCTACGTCTCTCCTTCTCGGCAATTCGCCCGAGGTGCAGGCTGCCAGGGAAGCCCTCAAGGCCATCCCCTCTTCGTTCCCGAACTCGCCCGAAGTCAAGGCGGCGGTGAACACCGTGCAGAACGCGCCACCGAACAGCCCCGAGGCGCAAGCCGCTATCAACCTGCTCAGTGGTCTTCCGGCGAGCCCCGAGGCGAAGGCAGCTCTCGGCCTCCTCAGTAACGCGTCGCAGCCGACGACCTTCGTTCCTGGGACAGGGTTCGTTCCGGGCGTTATCGATGAGCCGGTCGTCAAGAACGGCGATATCGTGAACGTCGATATGTTCACGTCGGGTATGGCGCTCCCGCAAAACATCCCGCTCGTCGGCCTCATCTTCATGAACGTCGACTCACTCGAAGCCGGCGCCCCCGACAAGTTCCTCGGCAGCTTCGTGAGTCCCGAGTTTCGCGTCTTCGGCCAGCAGATGGTCAACCGCTCGGCCATCAAGGGCAAGGGCTGAGCGACGATGGGCTTTCGCATCACTTTCGACCTGGACCTCTTCAAAGGTCCACAAGAGGCGGAGCTGTCCCATAAGGTGCTCCAGGTGATGCTGGACGCGCTCTACACGATAGACTGCCTCTACTTGCAGGACAACCCGACCACCCCTCGCATCTACAGCCCCAGCCTCGTCACGCGCCGCCCCAGGATTCGCTACGAGCGCGAGGATGAGGGGAGGGAGCTTTGGCAGGACATTCCGACCACCCTGGCCCTCGGCCAGGGGGACTGCGAAGACTTGGCCTGCTGGAGGGCCGCCGAGCTGACGATGCTCGATAAGATTCCAGCCAAGCCCACGTTTACTGTGAAGCCGCGAGCGAGTGGGGGTATGCTTTACCACATCCTCGTCAAACACCCGGACGGGACACTCGAAGACCCGTCGCGCAAGCTCGGAATGTAAGAGAGACGCTCTCTCGCAAAAAGTGTAAGACCAAAGGAATCCGCCATGCCCTTCCCCCTCGTCCCCGTTGCAATCCTCGCCGGTCTCGGTGCCGTCGCTCTCGTCGTCACGCGCAAGAAGACCGACCCCAACGCCGAGCCCGTTCCGGGTGGTGGCAAGGTTGGTCCCCAGGCCGCGACGGGCGCACCCGTCATGACCCCTCAGATGCGTCAGGCTTTCCTCGCGCTCCTGTCGGGCTCTGACCCGGAGGCGATGGACAGCGCCGCCGACGAGCTCGAACCGTTCGGGTTCGAGGCCGAAGCCGGACAGCTTCGCGCCCAGGCCTCAGCCATCCGCAACGCTCGCACGAGCGGTGTGCAGGCCCCGGCACCGCAAGAGACCACCCCCGCGACACCCGCAACACCCGCAACACCCGCAACACCCTCCGCTGCCTCCACTGCCGCCGCCGCTGCCGCCGCTGCCGCCGCTGCCGCCGCTGCCGCCGCTACCAAAGCTTCGGCCGCTCCGCCCGCCGCGCTCCCAAGCTTCGCGAGGGTCACGACCAGCGAAGCTGCGCCTCGGGGGGACCTCATGGTGCGCCCGGCTCCGAACGCTGCCGGCACCCCCGGTGTCGGCGCGGAGAAGAACGGCATCGTCACCGTCATCAAGAAGGACGTTCTCGGCGATGGTGTCTGGTCCCAGATTGTCTGGGGTGGTGGCCCGCGTCTCGGACCCAGCTCTGGCTTCGTCAAGACGGAATACCTCCGCCCCAGCGCGGTCGGACCGTTCGGTACAGCCATCGCCGGCTCGAACGACGGACAGGTCCGTTGCGTCGCGCCGAGCGGCTGCCGTCTCCGCAAGAGCCCCTCGGTCGTCGCCGACTTCCGCGCCATCGTGGGAAACGGTGAGGTTGTCAAAGTGCTCAAGGTCGTCCGCGGCCCCAAGCTCGAATCGTTCAGCCCCGGTCAGGGCGGATGGGCGAACGTCCAGTACAAGAGCCTCATCGGCTGGGTTCCGCTGGAGTGGCTCTCCAAGTAACCAATCCTTACGTATAAGGAACGAACCATCATGACCGAGCCCAACAAGAGCCTCATCCGCAGCGTCGCTCGCCTCCACGACAAGGCGAGTCGCGGAGACTCCCCAGCGAGGGAGCACCTCCGTAGCGTTAGCGCCGCCGCCTCGGAGGGTGAGCTGTCAGCCATCGCAGCCATGAACACGCTCGCCGTGGTTCGCTTCGCAAAGAAGCATCCGAGGGCGTTCAGAAAAGCGGGGACCATGCTCACACTCATCGAACAGAAGGACCCTGTCGCGCTCAACTGGGCTCTCGACATCCAGAAGCGTGCAAAGGACGGCGACCCCAGGGCTCGCCGCATCCTCTCCATGCTCAACGCCCACAAGGAAAAGAACGTCGCTAGCGCCTGGGCAACCCCCGGAAGCGAGGACGGAAACACTCGAACGAGGAACACGCCCATGACATTCGGAAGCAATCGTCGTCCCGCAGTCAGCGGCGCGTCAGACACCATCACCTCGGCCGTTCGCAGCTTCTTGCGGATGACGCCGGACGACGAGCAGCGCCTCACGGCGATGATGCTCCGTGGCGCGGCGTCGCGCGGCGTGAATCCCACAACGGAAGCCCAGCTCGCAAAGGCGGTGGCTGCGGCACCCATCCAGTCTCTCGGAGCGCAGATGGCGGTCTTCACGCAGGCCGCTGCCCCGAAGGCCGCCACGGATGCGGTGCTGGAAGCCTACAAGGCGACGCTCACCAACAACAGCATGCGCTACAGCGCTGGCCAGATGATTACCGCGAACAACGCCAACATCAAGGCCATCCACGACGCGCGTACGGGTGGCTCTGATTGGGACCTCGGGTTCTACATCGGCGTCGCCACGTCCCTCGGTAACTCGCTCGAAGGCCCCGGTCAGAACGCCGTCCGCGACAGCATGTTCGGCGACATCCCGAACGAGCCGATGCGCGGCAGCCTTCGCCACAAGGGCTTCGCCGAGGCGCGAGCTATGATGTACGACATCACGCTCAAGAAGACCCCGCTCATCCTGCCCACCACGACCAAGTCACTCGGCCGAGTTGTCAGCACGAATCCCAGCGCAGCACCGACGTACACGGGTTTGCAGGCTATCTGCGATGCTGCAGCCGCTGCACTCGCCCGTCGTTCGCCGGCAGCGCCTGGCTTGGTCACGCAGTGCTCTGCGCTGCGCCGCGCCAACATCATGAAGGGGCTCTACATCGCGGACAATCTGTCCCCGAACGACCCCGCCTATCGCGTGGCCCTCACGGATGCCGGAAACGCGGTCATCGCCAAGAACCCCAAGATGGACCAGTTCCGCGCCACCCTGCCGGTCTCTCAGCAGCGCGGCTTTACCATGGCCATGGGGGCTCGTGCCGGCCAGCTCGACCCGAAGTTCGTGGCCTTCGTGACGCCCGGCCTCTCCGTCGACCCCGAGCTTTTGCGCGGATTCCTCGACGGCATGAACATGTGAGACGCGTTCGGGTCGTCTTCCCGTCCCCTTGCACATAAGGAATCACCATGGCTCAAGATGACCCCTTCTATAGAAACCCGGCCGCCCAACGACAGGGCGGTCGAAGCCGTGTTCGTGTGCCTGCCCTCTTGCAAAAGCCCCTGACGGGTGCACCGGCCAATTCGCGTGGTCAGACGATTCTCGTCACGCTCGACCCCTCAGTCGTGGATGGTTCCGTCGCGCAAAAACTCGCCGTCGTAGAGGTGCCGAAGCAGTGCGGAGAAGACGCCGAGGTCATCGTCGTCACTCTCGGGATGGAGCTTCCTCCCAACCTGGTGTTCAGCGCCAACAACTACAACAACCTCGACTATCAGGTGAACTGCCTCGTCGAGTGGGGTATCGGGAGTGTCTCCTACAGCGCGGAGATTGATTGGCGAAAGGGCATGACCTTCGCTCTGACTGCCAGCTGGCTGCGTGTGTCAGCTCTCATTCCGAGCGTCCCCTTCTTCTTCGGTTTGGCACCCATTCAGATTCGGCTCATGGCGACGTTCGCCTACGGAAACTTCGTCTCGAACCGACCCATCTGCAAGACCGAGGTTCTCGGAGACGCTATCGGCTCTGATAGTATCGCGGCCGGCGGCCTTAGCCTGACCCAGTTTCCCCTGGTGTGGGCCCAGAGCCTAACCATCATGGACGGAAACGCCGAACCGCCCGATTACCTCGTGCAGTTTTTCAACAACATCGTGAATCCCGCCATCTTCAGAGGGCGGGTCACCACTCGCCCGACGTGGGATACGGACTTGTGGGTACCCATCCCCAAGGACGCTCGCGGATATGTCGTCACGAACAACAGGGGTGTTGCGGCCACGTCCGTCAGAGTCATCTACAACCTAAACTTCTAGGAGCTGTCATGGGCAAGCAGATTCGCACGTACAACAGCTTCGAGCTTACGCAGGCCATCGCAGCCGTCGCGGCTGGAGGGTTTATCTGTCAACTGAAGATGCCCACTCCTCCAGCAGGAACGAATGGTAGCGTCCAGATGGCGCTCACGCGTCTGGAGGTCCAGCTGACTACCGCTGTCGCGACCGAGCTGGCGCTCGTCGAAGCCGCGACGGCAGGGACAGCCACCGCACCATCCACGTTCGGCGGGGTCAACGTTTCAAGCGGCGGTGGGGGTGTGGGACCAGGCACAACCGTTTTCCAGGGCAAGGTCATCACGGCCTGGTCTGTAGCTCCTACCGTGGCCTCTACACCGAAGTACCTACGAAGGAGTTTACTCACGGCAGCCATCGGTCAGAGCTTCGCCTGGACCTGGCCGGAAGACGACCCCTTCTGCGGTCCCCCTGCCCAGTCTCCGCTGATTGCTAGCCTGGCGTTCACGGGAGCCGGCATGCTTCTGCACAACGTCGCCGCAGTCTCCTCCGGCGCCGTCATCGTCACAACGAGATGGGTGGAGTACAATGCTTCACTGAACACGCTCGACTGAACACGCTCGACAGACAGGCTTACGTATAAGGAACGTCATGCTCCGAACCCTCCACGACATCAGCAGCACCGTCGTTCGCGCGGCGAAGCAGCACCCAGGTATCGCCATCGGCCTGGGCGGCGTCGGTGTGCTGCTGCTTGTCGCGCTCGCTAGGCGGGATTCCGGAGCACTGCAGTTGCCTGGTAGCTCTCCAGCGGGCGGTCTTCCAAGCGGCCCGCTCCCGAAGGGGACCACGAGCCTCACTAGCTATCTACCTGACGCGTTCTTCGTCGGCATTCACGCCATGGGTGAGCGCTTCCGGTCGCGCGGAGCTACCATCACGGACGAGGACATCATCGCCATCCTCATGGCGGAGTCCGGTCTTCACGCGAACATTCCCAACCGCGTCAACGGGGTTTGCGTGGGTCTCAACCAGATATGCCCCAAGCTCGATGCTGCTCACGACCCCAGCCGAACGTCAGGTCTTCGAGCGGTCGGCTTCCAGGGTACGCTCGCCGAATACTCCGCGCTATCAGAGACCGCTCAGCTACCGTTCGTACAGGCGTACTTCGACAACGTCGGCAACGCTAAAGCCCTGAGGAGCGTCGGCTCTCTCTACCTCGCAAACTTCTCGCCCGCCTTTCTCGGCAATCCCGACGACTTCGTCATGTATCGTCCCGAGGGCATCACCCACGGCAAGACATTCTTTGGGCCCAAGTATTACAACGACAACGCCTCCGTCGACTCGAATCCGCGAAAGGGATTCATCACGGTGGGGGATATGTCCAAGTTCGCCATCGCGGCCGTGTCTGGCAAGAACGCTGCAAAGTGGAATGAGCTACGCATGCGCCTCCGAAACGCAAACGGTGGCGCAGCCATCGCCGGCATGTCTCCCGAAGACATTCGTGGAGTTCTCATCTCCTGCGCACCAGGGATGACAGGATGACGTTGCAGGGAAACACGCTCTTCGCTGGCGATTCCATCACGGTCGGTCTCAAGCCGTTCGTGAAGGTCGACGGCGAGAAGATGGAAGCGGCCAAGGGCGGTCAGTCTTCAGCGCAGCTCCTCGCCATGCTCAAGACCCCCGAGGCTCAGGCGCAGCTTGCCCGAGCCCAGAACATGGTGGTCCTCATCGGGACCAACGACATCGGCGGCGGCGCGTCGATTCCGACGCTAGCGCAGACCATCATGGACATCTGGGGTCTCGCCAAGAGCCGCGGGATTCGCGTCTACGCTATGACCGTCCCACCCGTGAAGGGGTATACGGGCTTTCGGGACTTCGGGGCGGTCAACGCACGGCGCAAGGCGCTCAACGTGGTCCTCGAAAAAGCGGCTGCAGCCGGCGCCGCAGACCACCTTATCGACCTGTCTGCTCTCTTGGCGGACCCTGCAGACCCCGACAGGCTCGCGACGAAGCATGACGGGGGCGACCACCTGCACCCCCGCAAAGACACCATGGGAGCCCTCTTGTCGACCGCGCTGGTCAGTTCAGCGGTGTCTGTCCGGCCGGGGGCTATCGTGCCAACAGGTACACCCTTTCCGTGGGCTACCGTATTCCTTCTTGTGGGGATAGCCGTTGGTGGTACTATCCTCCTTGCACGCAAGGACTCGCTTGGAAGCTCTTTTGCCTCCCGCGTCCTTCACTGATTCTCGTAAGTCTTTTCAACCAACAACACTCGAAGGAGATTCCATCATGCAGCAGCCTTCCGCTCAGGTCGTCGTCAGTGCGGCCGCCGCCACCCCCACACTTCCCGTTTCGCGCGGCTACAACTGCGCCGTCACCGGCCACTCCGCTGCCGGCCTCTACGAGGTCACGCTCGACGAGGGCATCGACGCCACGGAGTGCGTGTGCTCCGGCCAGGCGACCTCAGCGGTTGCCGGCAACGCGACCCTGGAGGTCATCCACGTCTCCGACACCGTCAAGCGCATCGTGACCCTCGAAGCGGGCGTCCTCGCTGACACCGTCGAGTTCAGCATGACGTTCTACCGTCTCCCGGCCGGTCACCCCGCGGCGTGAGCCAGCCACTCCCCTGAAGTCGCATAGGCGGCTTCGGGGGAGTGCTTTCTTTCCCGTCACTATTCACGCGCTTCGGAGAAAAGGACAAAACCATGAACAGCCAAGGTCGAGGCGCCGTCGCAGAGATGAGCCCCTTCAGTCGCCCCGCACGCGACCCCAACACCATCCCCAGCGGCTGGGGTGCCACGACTCCGATGGAGATTGCCGGCGACCCCAACACCATCAACAGCGGATGGCGTCATGGGTCCGTCAGCGGCGAGGACGACGGCAACCTGATGTCGACTTGGCAGAAGCCCGTCTACCCCATCGACGTCGGCTTCGACCCCGCCACGTTCATGTCCGAGAACAAGATTGCCCTCGCCATCGGCGCGGCAGTCCTGGCCGGCGGGCTCGCCTACTACTACGGATACCGCTGAGATGCTCGGCGCCGGCTACGCAAGTAGCGGCCTCGCGGTCCTCACTGGCTCAGCGCCCGACAAGGGGTGCTGCGCCGGCTGCGATGATGCCGAAGACCACGGCCTGAAGACGCCGTGTCAGCGCGCCGCCGAGCGCGCTGCGCTTGTCTCGGGCATTCGCGATGACCTGGCCACGGCCCAGTGGTTCCTCGACAACCGCTGGACCATCATCGGCGCGTCCTTCGCGGCTGGCGGGCTCTTCTTCGCCACTGTAGCGTACTTCGTCAACCGCAACCCCTGAGGTCGTCATGGCTCTTGAAAGCTACGGAATGGGAACGGGGGTAGCTATTGGAGCGGTTTGCTTCGTCGCTCCTCTTGCTGCCGTGTTCGCTGCGCTGTTCGCGGGTAACCCGGATGACAAGACAGTCATCCGCAGCTTTGCGGTTGCTGGAGGTCTCGGCCTCGCAGCCGCGTGTGCCGTAGCTTACTACGCACCTACGGTGAGGAGCGGCATCCTCTACGGTGTACTCGCCGGTCCGGCGGTCATCGCTGTTCCTGCCATCCTCGACGGGCTCGACAGAACAGTGGATGGTCGGTTGAGCAAAGCAACCATCGGAGGCGCGTCTTGAAAGGTAGCGAGTTCGCTGCATCGTTCGGCAAGCAGAGCCCTGCGGCCTGGGAAGCTGCTGCCTTCGAGCTGGAGCGCTCGGGTAAGAACATCAAGCCCATCTTCGTCCCCGTGCTCCTTGCGCATAAGGATGGACGGACCGCCATCATTGATGTTGCGTCCGACTACTTCTCTGTCGGCGAGGATGACGACTTCATTCGTCTGCCGCTGACGCCTGGCACCGCGCAGAAGATTGCCAACCTCACTGGTTGTCTTCTTCCAACTCCTCGCCTCGACTACCGCATCTGGCAGGCGTCGCAGAAGAAGCTCTCTCGTATCAGCATCGCCGCTCTCGGTGAGAGCAACAAGGGCCCGAACTTCGCGCAGTACGTGAAGCACAACAAGGCCATCCAAGAGCAGCTCTCGGGTGTGCCTCGCGGAACGCTCATTAGCGGACACAAGAAGGACATCGTCGTCGGTGACCTCGCGAAGCAGGGGACCGTCCTCATCCACGGATGGTACAAGCCCTCGCCCGACGTCTTCGACGACGGTAGCAACTGGCAGGTCCCTGACCGCCAGCCGCAGCAAGCGTTCTCCAACGCTCACGGCGACTCCTACGTCGACTACTCGCACGGCGTTCGCCTCATCTCTCCGCTCATGACCATCGACGGCAAAGACGTCGAGACCGAGACCGTCTTCACGAGCGCAGACCTCTGCAACTTCGTGAACGACAAGCCGCTCAAGCAGCCTCGCTATCCCGCCCCCTTTCCGGCTGGAGGCCCGCCCAAGCCGCAGACAGTGGCTCTCTCGTTCTTCGATAGGTTTCGTCCTCCGACGCCGGGCTACGCTCAGCTCGGGGCTCAGGTTCTTATCGCATACTCCAGAGGTTGACCATGGACGCTAACGACTACGCAAACCTCGGTGCAGCCGTCCTCTCGGGCAACCCCGCCTACGTCGAAGGCATCGATAACGACGCCTTGCATGCAAGGAATCGCTCGCATGAGCTTCGGCGCCTCATTGCGTACGCCATCCCGACCGAGGAGAACCTCCAGACGCGCATCGATGGTCCCATCGTTGGCTGGACAACGCCTGCACTGACCTACGACAAGCAGCGTCAGATAAACGGTTCTGCGCTGTCGCTCAACTTCGACATCGAGGCAAACGTCACGCGCAAGCAGTTCAAGGACTCCTGGAACCAGTGGTTCAAGAGCTGGCAAACGTTCTTCGCTCGCTATCAGACGTACGGCGGTAAAGCATCGGCACTCCTCGACACTGACCTTTTGGCAGCGCAGACCGAGTCGTTTCGTATCCAGCTCGTCGGAAGCAACGACACGCCCGGCTGGATTGACGCGTACAAGGCCGAGGCCCCCGACGCGCCGAGCAGCGCTCACCCGGTGCCGAAGGTCACGCCGACCCCTCCCGGCGATGGCGAGAAGGGTAAGCCCATGCCATGGTGGGTCATCGGCCTGTTCGTTGCGGGTGGTGTGGGTGTCGTGGCGGGGTCGTTCTTCATCATCCGCCGCAAGGTCATTCAGGGGAAAGAGGCCGAGCACTTCATCAAGCGTGATGTCTTGCCCATCGTTCTGGGTAGCTACATGGGGCCATCTGGGGTAGCCTTGGCTCAATCGGCTACGAACAGATTCTCGCCCGCGACGGACCCGTCTGGTGGAAGTGGACCGACCTCCCCCGGACTCAGCCGGACCGTCGTGGGGTAACACCCCAGGAGACGGACCATGGCGCGTGATGACGATGACTTCGAGAATGCGGTTTCGTGTGAAGGCAGCGACGAGGCGAAGGGCCGCCTCCGCGAGTGGCTCAAGATTATCGCCAAGAGCGTCGAGATTGAGGGTGACGTTCCCCTCGAACTATGGAACGTGGGTCACGGCGCGGAGGATGCTGTCTACGCGACCGAGTGGGACATCACTGAACCTGTCGACGACATCATCAACGAGATAATTGAGGAGGCCGAGACGGATGCGATGAGCGTCGGTCGCGGTCAAGTTCGTTTCAAGGTCATCGTCGCAGGAAAAAAGAAGATGGGGCGTGCAGCGTTCACGCTTCGCATCCCCAACAACGGTGACCTCAACGCAGACGACATCGAGGACATCGAAGAGCTGGCCACACGCAAGGGTCTGCTGACCCAGTTGATGCGTCACCAAGAGAAGACCATGAAGGTCGGTCTTGGGACCACCGACAAGGTCATCACGCACCTGAATCGCTTGCTAGAGACGGCGCACACACGCATTCGAGAGCTAGAAGGACAGTTCCTCAACAACGCGAAGACGTACGAGGAGCTGCTCTCCGGCAAGCACATGCGTGACCTGGAGCTGCGCAAGCTCGATAACGACGAGCGACGCAAAGAGCAGGTTGTTGGTGTCCTCATGCAGGGCATGCCGCTCCTGCTCAACAAGATGCTTATGGGTAAGTCCCCATCGGCAGGTCCAGAGTCTACAACTAGCGCACCAGTCTCCTCAGGCGACAGCGAGCTGACGCCGCTAGAACGTCAGGTGGAGACTTTTCTTCAGACTTTCACGCAACCGCAGCTCCAAGACATCATGGCCAAGAACGTCTTCAGCGGCGAGCAGCTCATGATGTTTATGGAGATTGCTCGAATGATTCAGGCGCACCAAGAAGCTCGCGCGGCGAAGCAAACGGCAGCGGCGAAACAAACGGCAGCGGCCTGATGTGCCCTACATTCGCCAGGCACCTCGCCAGAAAGTAATAGCCGAGTAATACGGGGGTAATAGCCCCCACCTATTACTTTCTCAGAAAACTCGACAGGCTGACCATTCCGGTCGTATGCTTGTGTATAAGGAATGGGTCACTGACCCTCTCAACGAAAGGACTTCGACGATGGCCCGTACCCGAAAACGCGCTTCTGCTTGGACCACCCACGTGCGGAACGTGATGCGTGCATGCAAGAGCGCCGGCATCCCCCACATGCGAGCAATGAAGCTCGCATCTGCCACCTACAACAAGTCTTCCGGCAAGCCCAAGGCCGACTGGAAGTCCTACCTGCGCAAGCACGGTGGCAAGAGCGGTGGCAAGAGCGGTGGCTCTCGGCGGAAGGCAACCACCACGCGCCGTAAGGGTCGCAAGGGCCGTCGCGGCGGAGTGAGCCTCGATAGCTTCTCCGGCCTCGACAGCTTCCTCTCGAAGCTGCTCGGCCACGCCAAGCGCGTGCTCGCGCCCCGTCTGCGCCCCAGCGAGACCCTTGCCCAGCGCAAGGCGAACCTGGAGAAGCTCATCGACAAGATGGGTGCTGGCATCTCGGCCCTCAAGGACCGCGAGAGCATCGAGGACATGAACCGTGCACAGTACAACGCGCATGTCGCGGAGCTGAAGCGACTCCAGGCGGCGCAGAACGCGCTCAAGAAGGCGTGGCGCGAGGCCCACAAGAAGACGAAGAGCGGCAGCTCCGAGCCCTGGGCCGGCCCTGGCGACTTCGGAGGCTTCATGGCCTCCGGTGACCCGTCGCGTCGCCGCAAGAAGGCGAAGCGCAAGGCTCCCAAGCGCAAGGCTCCCAAGCGTCGCGCGTCGAAGAGCGGCAGCGCTCGCAAGCGCACCAGCGGTCGTCGTCGCGTGAGCGCTGCGACCCGCGCGAAGATGAGCCGAGCGGCCAAGCGTCGCTGGGCGACCATCCGCGCGAAGAAGCGTGGTGGTGCTCGCAAGAGCCCGAAGCGCAAGGGTGCAAAGCGTGGTCCGAAGCGCCGCAAGAAGGCCCGCCGTGACTGGTCGGGCGACTTCGGCGGCGATTCTTTCTAGGAAGGCCCGCTAGCGCGGAACTAGCTCAAGGACGGGACGTGCAGCCTGCGCGTTCCGTCCCTGCCTTCACGCTCGACAACCGCTCCGGGTACGAGACCGCGGACCTTCGTAAGTTCTTTGCGAAGGGTCTGCGGGCTCTCGGTGCGCGTGGTCGACGCCACATCGTTGTCGTCGCGGCGCATGCGCGTTCGCGCGGTTGCGCCGAGATTGGAATGGGTCGCAGCGAAGGACGGAACATCGTCATCGCCATCGCGGCCCCGAATCGTTTCTGTCTTCGTAGGCTGGCTCGCCTCTTCGAGCACGAAGTTGCTCACACGAGGGGTGCGGACCATGAAGCTATGCCTCACAACGTCCTCTGGTCTCTGGGGGCAACTCCCGCCTGGGCCGCAGGAACCAAGCTCCGATACCGAGGGCGGGCTCCTTCTCAGGTTCGATAATTCCTTGCACGCAAGGAACCTAGACTACTATGCCGAACAGCTCTGCAGGGAATGGAACAATGGCAACCAAGCGCTCACGCCGACGTGACCCCGAAAGCCACGTTCCTTCTAGCCGGCCGAACCCTCGGACTCTAGCGCAGTTCAGGCGCGAGGTGGTTGCCCTCTTGCGTGCCGGGCAT
>Ga0163144_10019694_pt1 | contig 13554 bp, 14 predicted proteins | sample OliLak19BULKMAT1_FD_123175 | JGI IMG/M metagenome (GOLD analysis project Ga0163144, IMG submission 123175) | Freshwater microbial mat bacterial communities from Lake Vanda, McMurdo Dry Valleys, Antarctica - Oligotrophic Lake LV.19.BULKMAT1 | ecosystem: Environmental > Aquatic > Freshwater >... | reverse complement strand
GCGGACATGTCGATCGCGACGAAGTCGCCGCACGCGTGGCGCTGGTTGGTACGGTACAGCCACAAGTTCCGGCGCCGCGTCAGCAGCGCGCGCGCGAACGCGACCTCGGGGCCGCCGAGCGCGAACACCTCGCACAGCCGGACGCCGAGCGCCTGCGACGCGAGGATCGCCTCGAGCCGGAACCGCGTGGCGGCCCAGAACGGCAGGCGGATGGTGGACGGCGTACGCATCGGGCGCACACGGTGGGTCCGGACCTCCGCACCGTCAATCCAAGGGGCTGCACCCCTCCCCGCCGGCTGAGCCGGCAGGGCCCCACCCCGCGCGACTCGCTTCGCTCGTCAGGTCGAATGATCCGGACGCCGCGCTGATCCGTAGTGCTCCCCGTGGGGGGGAGCCGCTCGAAGACGTTCGCGACCACGGTCGTCAAGACGCTGCCGTTCCGGGCGCCGCTCGTGTTCGGGGTCCTGTCGGACACCAACCGCTGGGATCGCCTGATGGGCATCCCTCCCACCCGGTACCACTACGAAGCCCTCGATCCGGATGACCCCGCCACCCGTACGCGGGTCGGGACGGTCGGTCGGCCCACCCGGGAGGTGACCTTCCTCGAGGAGGGCGAGTGCTGGGTGCCGCGGCGGCTCCACGGCGAGCGGGTGTTCCTCGGCAAGTTCGCGCGCCGGATGCCGCGCGCCTTCCTCGAGGTCGAGGCGGTCGCGGACGGCGAGTCCACGCGGATCACGATGCGCGCCGGCGCCGAGGTGCGCACGCTCCGCGGCTGGTTGCTCGGCGTGCTGGTGCTGTGGCGGTGCTGGTTCGCGCTCCGCCGGTACGTCCGCGCCGTCGAGCAGGTGCTCGCACGCGCGCCCGACGCGCCGACCGAGACGCCGCCGGCCACGCAGGCCAAGCGCGCGCTGCTCGCGACCGGCGACGGCGGCCGCGAGGTCTCGGGCGACCACTCGCGCATGGGCGCGGAGCACGCGACCCGCGCCGCGCGGTTCGCCGACGCGCCCGTCGACGGCAAGCTCCGCGACCGCCTCCTGGCGTTCTTGACCGAGCAGCCCGACGAGGCGCTCGTGCAGATCCGCCCGTTCGAGGTCGCCGCGGCGTGGGGCGCCGATCGCCGCGAGGTCCTGCGCACGTTCCTCCACGCGGCGAGGGTCGGGCTGCTCGAGCTCGAGTGGCAGATCGACTGCCCGACCTGCCGCGTCGGCGCCGACTGGGCGCCGCACCTCGATCGCCTCGGCCAGCGCGTCCACTGCGAGGAGTGCGACATCTCGTTCGACGTCGACTTCGCCGACAACGTCGAGGCGACCTTCACGGTCAGCCCGGCGGTGCGCGAGGTGCCCCGCGTCGTGTGGTGCGCGAGCTCGCCGTTCTGGCGGCCGCACGTCCACGGCTTCCTCACCGTGCCGCCGCGGACGTCGCGCGTGATCGGCCCGCTGCCGGCGTGCGCGGTGCTGCTGCGCGCCCGCGGCTCGGCGCGCCAGCTCCGGTGCGACGACCCGCGCCGCCCGCTGGCTGTCCGGGTCACGGACGAGGCGATCGTGCGCACCGAGGCCGGCGAGGCCGCCGCCGCCGATGCCCTGGTGATCGAGAACGCCACCGATCGGCCGGTCCGGTTTCTCGTCGAGCGCGCCGACTGGACCGCGGATCGCGTGCTCGGCCGCCTGCTGCTCGGGTTGCCGGACTTCGTGACCCTGTTCGGGACCGAGGCGCCCGCCACCGGGCTGCAGCTCAGCGTCGGGTCGATGGCGGTGCTGTTCACCGACGTCGTCGGCTCGACGGAGCTGTACGAGACGCTCGGCGACGCGCGGGCGTTCGCGCTGGTCCAGCGGCATTGGCGGTCGTGCGAGGCCGCGGCCGCGCGCCACCACGGCACGGTGCTCAAGACGCTCGGCGACGGGCTGTTCTGCTGCTTCGGCGGCCTCGGCGACGCAGCCGCGGCGGCGATCGAGATGATGGCGGCGGCGGAACAGCTCGCGACCCCGGGCGTGCGGTTCGCGATCCGCGCCGCGATCCACGAGGGTCCGACCTACCTGGTCCGCGCGAGCGAGCGCCTCGACCTGTTCGGCTCGACGGTGAACCTGGCGTCGCGGTTGATGACGGTGACCGCCGGCTCGCAGCTCGCGATGCTGGCGTCGTCCGCCGCGCACCCGGGCGTCGCCGCGGCGCTCGAGGAGACCGGCGCCCTGCTCCAGACCAGCGAGACCCGCCTGCGCGGGCTGCGCGGCACGTACCCGGTCGCGATCGCGACCCGCGCGGACGCCGCGGTGTTCACGACCGGCGAGCACGCGCCGGTCGTCGCGCGCGCGCCGAAGGCTCAGAGCCCCGCGGGCGTCTCGTAGATCGCGCGCACCGCCGAGAACCCGATGCCGAGCGACAGCGAGTCGTCCTCGCCGTCCGAGCCATCGAGGCCCTCTTCGTCGAGCAGGTCGACGTCGGGGGCGAGCACGATGTCGAGCAGGCTCGAGTCGTACAGCTCCTGCAGCTGGACCTCGCAGTCGGCGTCCGTGTCGAACAGGTTGACGACGGTCTCACCGTCGCTGTCGGCGTCGCAGCAGTTCGGCGACGTGCCGAAGCAGTCGCGGGCGGTGACGGTCGCGATCGCGTCGGCGATCTGCGGCAGCACCTCCGCCTGCATGTACGTGTCGGGCACGGCGCCGCCGAGCCGGCCCTCGGTGAGGCCGGTGTCGCCGACGTCGACCTCGGCGTGGGCGCCGATCACCTTGAGGGTGAGCGGGGCCGCGCCGACGATCACGGGGACCTCGAGGAAGATCACGCCGGAGCTGCCGCTGAAGTGACCGTTCGCGATCTCGCCGAAGATCATCGTCTCCTGCGGCGTCGCGGTCGTGACGTCGAAGCTGCCGGTGCCGGTGAAGTGACGGCGGCACACGGTGTCGAGCGTGTCGATGCACGCCGGCGGCTGCGGGTTCGCGCCCGACCACACGAACATGCCGACGTCCTCGGCGGCGTCGAGCCCGCGGGCCTGCACGTCGGCGAGGTGGATGATGTCGCCCTCGTCGATCTGGTCGGTCAGCGCGGCGTTGGGATCGTTGCCGTTCGAGGACAGCAGCGCGATCACCGTACCGAGGCCGTTGTCGACCTCGTGGTCACCGTCGATGTCGAGGCCCAGGGCCTGCGACTCGCTGTCGTTGGTCGGCAGCAGGATCGAGTCGATCGCGTAGGGGTGGTGGTCGCCCTGCGGCTCGCGGAGCTCGGCGTCGGGACGCACGGCAGCGTCGACGGCAGGAGCCGGGTCGCTGCCGCAGGCAGCGGCGGCGGACATCAGCGTGATCGACAGCACCCGGGCACCGTTCCTCATGCGTGCAGGCCTATCCCGGCGGCCAACGAAAGTCACGCGCTACTCTCGCGGCCGCTTCTCCCACCGCGCCTTGGCCTTGGCCGCCTCTCCCTCCCGGGTCCGGGGGGCGCCCCGCGCCTCGAGGTGCTCGAGCAGGTCCCTGGTGATCGTCGTGATCGCCGCGACCGCGGCGTCGAAGACCTCCTGGTTCGACTGCGATGGCTTGGTGCTGCCGCTGACCTTGCGCACGAACTGCAGCGCGGCCGCCTCCACCTCCTCCGGCGTCGTCGGCGGCTCGAAGTGGTGGAGCACCCGGATGTTGCGGCACATGGCGCGAAGTCTACACTGCGCGCGATGACCAAGCCCAAGCTCACCTACTTCGACGCCCCCGTCAGCCGCGGCGAGGAGTGTCGCCTCGCGCTGCACCTCGCTGGCGTCGACTTCTTGGACAACCGTCTCGGCCGCGACGCGTGGATGGCGCTCAAGCCGATGTCGCCGTTCGGCAGCGTCCCGATCTTCGAGATGGAGGGCCACCCGCCGCTCGCGCAGTCCAACGCGATCCTCGAGCTGATCGGCCGGCTCCACGGGCTCCACCCGGCCGACCCCCACGAGGCGGCGCGGCACCTCGAGATGATGTGCCACGTCGAGGATCTCCGCGGCCAGCTCAACCCCACCATGCGGATGGCCGACGGCGACGAGAAGCGTCAGGCGCGCGAGGCGCTCGCGACCGGTTACCTCCCGCTGTGGGCCGCGAACACCGAGAAGCACCTGCTCGGCGACGGCCCGTTCTTCGCGGGCGACCAGCTCCACGTCGTCGACCTCAAGCTGCACATGGCGGTGCGGTGGCTGGCCGGCGGCGCGGTCGATCACATCCCGGCGACGATCTTCGCGCCGTACCCCAGGCTCAACCGGATCCACGACGCGGTCCGCGATCACGCGGGCGTCAAGGCTTGGTACGCGAAGCGATAGCGCGCCGCCGGAGCTCCGCGAACTCGCGCTGATCGGCGGCCAGCTCGTCGTCGTCGGCGTCCTCGAGATCGGCGAAGTTGTTGCGCGCGTCGGTCGCGCGGATCAGCTCGTCGAGCTTGAGGTGGAGCGCGCGCGTGTCGCGGTTCTGGGTCGCCTGGATCAGGAACACCATCAGGAACGTGAGGATCGTGGTGCAGGTGTTGATGAACAGCTGCCACGACTCGCTGAACCCGAACACCGGGCCGGCCGCGGCCCAGCCGACGACCAGCAGGATCGCGGCGCAGAACGCCCACGGCGAGCCGAACTTCCGGGACGCGACGTGCGCCACGCGCCGGAAGAAGTTATGGGCCATGGGCCCACGCAATGCATGCCCTGTACCCGTGGCTCGTCGCCACACGCCAAGGAGCACGTCATGCATCGCACCGAACAGGAGAACGAGCTGCTCTCGCTGGAGAAGCGGTACTGGCAGGCCATGAAGGACCGGGACGTCGAGGCGGCCCTCCAGCTCACGGATTTCCCGTGCATCGTCGCGGGCCCGGAGGGCTTCATGAAGGTCGAGGAGCCCGCGTTTCGCGAGATGATGACGGCGCGCAAGGACCAGATCGACCGCATCGAGCTGGGCGAAGACGCTCAGGTGCGGCTGATCCGTGACGATGTTGCGATCGTCGCCTACCAGCTCCACTCCGAGAAGACCGTCGATGGCAAGGCGGTCGTGACCGACGCCACCGACTCGTCGACGTGGATCCGTCGCGATGGGCAGTGGAAGTGTGCGCAGCACACGGAGGCGCCGCGTGAGCCCGCGCCCGATCGCAAGCCCGAGGACCCCAAGCCGTTCGACTGACGGCTACGATGCGCGCGTGACCCTCGCGGCGCGCCGCCTCGTGCACCGCGGCCTCGCGAGACCGCACCGCGAGCACCTCACGCGCGCCGAGCTCGCGGCGGTGATCGCCGCGGGCGGCGTGTCGACGACGGACCAGCGGCTGTCGCACCTGCTCGGGCGCGCGGAGCTCGCCCTGACGATCACAGGGTCAGCGCGAAGCAGCGCTCGGTCGCCTCGATCCCGAGGTCCTTCATCCGCTGGTTCTGGCCCGGGCTCTCGTCGAGCTGCGCGATCGTGACGCCGGCGTAGAGCGCGTGCACCTCGGGCGCGCCGACGCTGAACGGCGGACCGTCCATCGCGGCCTGCGGGTACTCGAGCGTGATCAGCAGGCCCGGGGAGCCCGGCGCGATCAGCGCGCGCACGTGCGCGGCGTACCGCGGCCGCAGCTCTGGCGGCAGCGCGATCAGCGCGGCGCGATCGTAGAGCGCGTCGAGCGGCCCGAGCAGCGCGGCGGTCGTCGTGAAGATGTCGCCCACGAAGATCGACACGCCGCCGGCCGCGTACTCGACGTGCTCGGCGTGGCGCGTGATCGTCGGCGACGTGCCGGCGAAGAACTCCTGCGCGGCCTGCTCGACGAGCTCGACGCCGATCACCGCGTGGCCTTGCTCGGCGAGGTACGCGAGGTCGATGGCCTTGCCGCACAGCGGGACCAGCACGCGGCGCCCCGCGCCGAGGCGCGCGCCGTACTTCACCAGCCTCGCGTTGGGCTGGCCCTCGTGGAAGCCGATCTTCCCCTCGGCCCACCGGTGGTGCCAGAACCCCGGCTCCATCACTTCGCCGCGAGGTAGCCGTCGGCCTTGAGCAGCTCGGCGGTGAGGACGGCGCCGCCGGCGGCGCCGCGGACCGTGTTGTGCGACAGCGCGACGAACTTCCAGTCGAAGATCGGATCGGGGCGGAGGCGGCCGATCGTGACCGCCTGGCCGTGGCCAGCGTCGCGATCGAGGCGGGTCTGCGGGCGATCGTCGGCCTCGTGGTAGTGGAGGAACGGCGTGGGCGCGCTGGGCAGCTTCAGCTCCTGCGGCCGGCCGGAGAACGCCTTCCACGCGGCGAGGATCTCCTCCCTCGAGGGCTTGCGCGCGAACGAGACCGAGACCGCCGCCATGTGGCCGTCGGCGACCGGCACGCGCAGGCACTGCGCGGTGATCACCGGCGAGGTCGCCGCCATGATCTTGCCGTCGCGGAGCGCGCCCCAGATCTTGAGCGGCTCCTGCTCCGACTTCTCTTCCTCGCCCTTGATGAACGGGATGATGTTGTCGTTCATCTCCGGCCAGCTCTCGAGCGTCTTGCCCGCGCCCGACAGCGCCTGGTACGTGCAGACGGCGAGCTTGGTGGGTCCGAACGCGAGCAGCGGGTGGATCGCCGGCACGTAGCTCTGGATCGAGCAGTTCGGCTTGACCGCGATGAACCCGCGCTTGGTGCCGAGGCGGCGGCGCTGCGCCTCGATCACGGCGGCGTGATCGGCGTTGATCTCCGGGATCATCATCGGGACGTCGGCCGTCCAGCGGTGCGCCGAGTTGTTGGACACCAGCGGCGTCTCGGCCCGGGCGTAGTCCTCCTCGAGCTTCGCGGTCGCGGCCTTGTCCATGTCGACGGCGCAGAACACGAAGTCGACGCCGCCCGCGACGGTGGCGACGTCCGACGCGTCGACGACCGTGAGCGCGGCCGCGGCCTTCGGGACCGGCGACGCGAGCGCCCAACGGTTGGCGATCACGTCCGCGTAGATCTTGCCCGCCGAGGCGGGGCTGGCCGCGACCGTCACCACCTCGAACCACGGGTGATCCGCGAGCAGGGACACGAACCGCTGGCCGACCATGCCGGTCGCGCCGAGGACTCCGACCTTGAGCTTCGTCATGACGAGGCCAATCTAGCAGAGCTGTCACGGTTGACGGGGTGTCAGGCCCTCGAGCCAACGAAGGCGCGCGCACGTGGCATCTCGCGCCTTTGGCGGTGGACTCGATCTTGCTGTGGTCTGGGGCGTGGCGTGGGCGCATCAGCTGGTGGGTGGGACTCGTTGAGGGGCGCGGCCCTCATCGACGAGCTCCTGGGTCCGCGGTTCCGCGCGCTGGCCGAAGACGAGCGCCGCCGCAGCCGCTTGATCGCGGCCGCCAACGTGCTGTTCGCGGTCGGCGCGGCCGTCGGCGCGCTGTTCGCGCTCGCCGGGTGGCCATCGATCGTGCCGTTGCTCGCCTTGGCCAGCGTGCTCTACGCGGTCAATCTCGCGTTGCTCCCACGGATCGGAAGAGCAGACTTCGCGGCCGGAGCGACGATCCTCATCGGGGCCGTCATCATCGTCCTGGCCGCCGTCCGGGAGGGTGGCGGGGAGAGCGAGGTCCTCGACTGGCTGTGCATCGCCGGCGTGGTCTCGCCGCTGTTCGTGGGGGCGCGGGTGAGCATCGTGCTCGTCATCGTCACGGCCATGGCGCCGCTGGTGCTGGCCCTGGCCGCGCTGGCGGGGCACGTGTTCCCGACGGAGTCGGTCGGCGCGGTCGCGAAGGTCGGGAGTCACGTGATCCTGATCCTGGTCGTGGGGACCGCCGCGTGGGTGCTCGATCAGTCGCGTCGCGAGGCGCTCGTCGCGCGCGACGCGGCGCGCGCGTCGCTCGAGCAGGCGGGCGAGGCGCGGCTGGCGCTGGTCGAGAACGTCGACGCGGTCGTGTTTTCGGTCGATCGCGATCTCAAGCTGATCACCGGCAACTCGCGGTTCGACGCGGTCGTCGCCGCGGCGGGCCACCCTCCGATCCTGCCGGGCGATCCCGCGCTCGGTGGGATCCCAGCGGATCAGCGCCCGGTCCTGCAGGCGCTCCTCGCGCGCGCGCTCGCTGGGGAGCAGTTCACCGTCGAGCAGACGCTCACGTTCGGACCCGTGACGGCCGAGATCGAGATCCTGCTCAACACCCATCCGCACGGCGTCGGGCGAGATCGATGGCGTGTCGTGGTTCGCGCGGGACATCAGCGCGCGGCTCCGCGCCCAGGAGCTGCTGGCCCGGATCCAGCGCGAGCTGGCGAGCGCGGCCCACCTCGCCGGCAAGGCCGAGGTCGCGACCGACGTCCTGCACAACGTCGGCAACGTCCTGGCGTCCCTGGACAGCACCGCGCAGCTCGTCGCCGAGCGGGTGCAGGGCTCGCGGGTGGCGATGTTCCGCCGCGCCCTCGCGGCGCTCCCCGCCGCGCCGCCGGGCGACGACAGCGGCGCCGACGTGCGCGCGTACCTCGCCCTCTTGACCGAGCAGCTCGAGCGCGAGCACGCCGAGACCCTGACGGATCTGCAGACGCTCGGCCGCCACCTCGAGCACGTCGGGTCGGTGATCGCGCGGCAGCAGGCCTACGCGCACAGCGTGCCGCTCGTCGAGGCCGTGCGCGTCGAGGAGGTCATCGCCGACGCGGTGCGGATGAGCGAGGCGAGCCTCGTCCGGCACGGGGTGGCGATCGCCGTCGAGTCGACGGTGGCGAGCACCGTGATGCTCGATCGTCACAAGGTCATCGAGATCCTCACCAACTTCCTCGCCAACAGCCGCCAGGCGCTCGACGCGTCCACCACCGCGGACAAGCGCATCCTGGTCCGGGCGAGGCGCAACACCGGCGGCAAGCTCCAGATCGACGTGATCGACAACGGCGTGGGCATCCCGGCCGACGAGCTCGACCGCCTGTTCAGCTACGGCTTCACCACCAAGCGCGGCGGACACGGCTTCGGCCTCGCCGGCAGCCTGCTCACCGCGCGCGCGCTCGAGGGCACCGCCCGCGGCACCAGCGCGGGCGCTGGCACCGGCGCGACCTTCACGGTCGAGCTGCCGTTCCGGACCGCCCCACAGGAGCGTGCAGCATGACCGCAGCGATCGAACCTCACCGCATCCTCGTGGTCGACGACATGGAGGATCTGCACGAGGTGTTCCGCAGGCTGCTCGTTCCCCGGCGAGTCGCGGCCGAGCTCGCGAGCCTCGAGGCGTCGCTGTTCGGCGGCGGCCCGGCGGTGCAGCGCGACGTGCCGTTCGAGGTCGAGTGCGCCTCGCAGGGGCAGCAAGGCGTCGAGCGTGTGCAGGCGGCGCTCGACGCGGGGCGCCGGTTCGCGATGGCGTTCGTCGACATGCGGATGCCGCCGGGATGGGACGGGCTCGAGACGATCGAGGAGATCTGGCGGGTCGACCCCGACGTGGAGGTGGTGATCTGCAGCGCGTTCTCCGACCACACCGATCGCGACATCGCCGCGCGCCTCGGGCCGACCGATCAGGTGCTGTTCCTGCGCAAGCCGTTCGACGCGATCGAGGTGCGCCAGCTCGCGCGCGCGCTGACCACGAAGTGGGCGCTGCGCCAGCAGGCTCGGCTGCACCTGCGCGAGCTGGAGCGGAAGCTCGAGGGGCCGGTCGGGTGAGCCGCTGGGAGCTCGGGGCTACAGCGTCGCGAGCTGACGGTTCGTGAGCGAGCCGTCGCCGCTGTTGCGCGCGGCGACCTTGCGCTCGAGCGCGCCGATCACCGCGTGGGAGAAGTCGACCTTCTCGAACTTGGCCGCGCTGCCGAGCCCGCCCGGCGAGAACACGTTGATCTCCATCAGCTTGTCGCCGACGACGTCGAGCCCGACGAGGAACATGCCGTCGGCGATGAGCCGGGGCCGGACGAGCTCGACGAGCATCAGCATCTCGTCGGTGATCTTGGCGCGGGCGAGCCGGCCGCCGGCGTGGAGGTTCGAGCGCACGTCGCCCGCCGCCGAGATCCGGCGGAACGCGCAGTACTTGTCGTCGACGATCAGCGGCTGGCCGTTCATCACGAAGAACCGGGTGTCGCCGTCCTTGGCCGCGGGCAGGTACTCCTGCGCGATCGCGTAGCCGTCGCGGGTCACGACGTCGAGGATCTGGTTGAGGTTCGAGACCGTCTTGGGATCCAGGACGAACACGTTGGTGCCCCCCGAGCCCTGCAGCGGCTTGAGGCAGGCGCGCCCGCCCTCGGCCTCGACGAACTTCTTGAGGTCCTCTCGCGACCGCGAGATCAGCGACCGCGGCCGGCACTCCTCGGGGAAGTACTCGAGGTAGAGCTTGGTGGTCGCGCTCGCGAGCGCGTGCGGGTCGTTGACGACGATCACCCCTCGCGACGCGGCGCGCTGGCCGAAGATCAGGCCGGCGTTCTGCGCCCACGGGCGGGTGCCGAGGTCGGAGGCCGGATCGTTGCGGAGCATCAGGACGTCGAGGTCGTCCACGTTGACGCGCTCGACCTTCGCCTTTTCGCCCTGGATGTCCTCGAGGTACGTCTTGGTCGAGCGGTAGGTCTTGCGCGGCGCGGCGCGTGCCCACGCGCGCACCGAGCCGTCCGGATCGTGCGCGAAGTCCCCGACGCTCATCAGATAGACCTCGTGGCCCATCTCCAGCGACGCGAGGCCCAGGCGGGTCGTGGTGTACGTCGCCGTCTCGGTCGCGATGTCGTTACAGACGAGCCCGATCTTCATCGAATCGGGTGCTTTGCACGCCTCGGACCAGCTCGAGCGGACGCAGGCCGCTCCGGGCGCGGGCCAGCCGGGCGGGGGCCTCGGGCGAGACCAGCCAGCGCGGCCGGAGCTTCGCGGGGCGCAGGACCTCGCGCCGCACCAGCTCCTCGACCAGCGGGACCTGATCGAGCGCGAGCTTGCCGACCAGCAGCGCGTCGAGGCTGCCGCCGGCGCGCAGGTGCGCCAGCACCTGGAGCAGGCCGCGCAGGTAGATCGCATCCTTGGTGAGGCCGCCGCCGCGAAACACGCGGACCGCGACCGAGAACGCCGCGCGCACCGCCAGGCCGTGCTGCTCGGTGAGCTCGGCGACCAGCGTGGGAAACGCGACGCCCTCGACCAGCCGGCGCACCGCCACGACCCGCGCGGCGATCAGCCGCAGGCGCTCGGCATCGAGCCCGCCCGCGAGGTGCTCGGCGAACATCGCGAGCCCCTCCTGCAGCGCCTCGTACCCGGCGAGCCCGGCGGCGAGCACCTGCAGCGGCTGCCTGCGACCGTTGGCGTAGGTCACCGCGTGCGTCCCGATCTCGTGCTGCAGCAGCGCGTCGACGCGTTCGGCGGCGACATCGAGCCGGCGCGGCACGAGCAGGTGGCCGTGCGACACCAGGAGCGCCGAGATGTCGTCGCGGACGTGGACGGTCGTCGCGAGCGACGGCAGCTGCTCGCGGTACCAGCCGATCTCGCGCACCGCGCGGGCCGCGAACTCCTCGGCGCCGCAGCGGTCACCGCCGGTCGCGCCGACCGACGGCAGCTCCGCGAGGATCGAGAACGCCTCGGCGAGCAGCGCGTCGTCGACCGGCTCGTAGAGCTGGAGGCTGCCGTGGAGGAACCGCGGCGTGTCGCGATCCTCGAGCAGCCCGAGCTGGCGATCGAGCTCGCGGCGCTTGTCGCGCAGGAGCTGCGCGAGCACCGGATCCTCGAGGCGGTCGAGCGGCAGCGCGTAGAGCCGCCGCTTGCCGAGCTCGGGGTCGAGCGCGAGCACGCGGTAGCGCAGCGTGGGCGCGTGCTTGCGGCCACCCTTCGAGAACTCGGTCCACGCCTCGTCGGCGTTGACCGGCGAGACCGCGAGCAGGAAGTCGAACGAGCCGGTGATCTCGGCGAGCGCGCGGTCCGAGTCCCGGACGGCGTGGACCAGGCGGCGGCGCCCCATCATCTGGAAGTGCGCGGGGCGCGCCGGGGTCAACACGCGGGTGAACTCGAAGAACCCACGCTGGAGCGCGTGGCTGAGCTCCCGCGCGAGCGCGCGCAGGACCGCCGGATACACCGTGCTGCGCGAGCGGTAGATCGGCGGGACCTCGACGCCGATCACCAGGACGCCGGCGCGCGCCTCGACGATCGGCTCGCGCCCGGGAGGCGCCACGTTGTCACCGGGGACGATCTCGACGCGCACGTTGGGCGTCGAGGCCATCGCGCCGAGCGCGGTGGCGAGCGCGTCGACGGTGGAGGCGAGCCGGTCGTCGTCGGCCGCGTGGATCCGGAACGCGGCCGGGCTCGCGGCCTCGCCGGCCCACAGCTCCACCACGAGGCACGCGCCGCAGATCTCGACGAGGCTGCCGACCACGGCGTCGACGAGGTGGGGATCGGGCCCCTCGCGCGCGATCAGGTACGACGCCTGGGTGCGGACGAGCTCGGCGGTCCCGAGGTCGTGGCCGCGGTGCACGCACAGGAACGGCAGCGCGCGGTCGACGTGCAGCCGCCCGCCGGCGGGGAGCGTGCGGCGCACCGGTCGTCCCGCCGACACGCGCTCGCGGACGCTGTCGACGAGGTCGGTCATCCGCGCAGGGACTCGACGAGCCCGGGCAGCGTGCGGGCGATCGCGCGCGTCAGGTCGGAGAGGCGGGCGTCATCGACCACGCCGGTGCGCTCGTCCATGAAGGTCTTCTTGAGCTCGATCGCGAGCGCGCAGCCGCTCTCGGGGAACGTCTCGTGGATCCATCGCGACATGTGGCCACCCTGGAACTTCACGTTCTCGCGGACGTCGAGCGTCCGGCCCTCGGGCGAGCCCGCGATCAGATCGAAGCAGAACCGCTCGACGAGCGCGCCCCACATCGTGCGGTCCACGCTCCCCGTCCCGACGTTGATCTCCGGGTTGAGCGCCGGATCGGCGAGCTTACCGTCGCGCTGGTGATTGTACGAGTGGATGTCGAGCACGACGAACCGGCGGTACCGGCGCTGCTTCTCGCGCAGGACGCGCTCGAGCTCCGCGTAGAACGCGTCGTAGTCGGCGAGCGAGCGCTGGATCATCGCGTCGGGTGGCACGCCGCGCCACACCTCGAGGCCCCACGCGTCCTCGGGGCAACGGTAGACCGCCCGATCGCGCGGGCGGTTGAGATCGACCTCGAACCGCGAGCGCTTCGCGATCAGGTGGGTCGGCGCCACCTGCGCGATCCGCCCCGTGTACGGATCCTCCTCGCAGAGGCGCGCCGCGTCGTCGAGGCCAGTGCACGCCAGGCACTCGTCACGAAACGCGTGCCCGTCATGGATCGCGGTCGCGACGATCGGACCGTCGCCTTCGATCAGCTCGTACACCGGGTTGGCCACGGACCACCCTACCCGTGCGATCCGAGAAGCGGAAGGTGACGCAGGTCTCAGTGCTCGTCGCCGTCGGTCAGCACGCGCTCGAGGACGCGCCGCATGAGCTTGCTGTCGATCGGCTTTGCGATCACGTCGACGAACAGGCTGGCGGCGTCGGCGGGGATCTCGCCGTACCCGGTGACCAGGATCATCGGGAGGTCGGGCCGGATCGCGCGGATCGCGCGCGCGGCCGCGACGCCGTTCATCCGCGGCATCGTGAGATCCATCAGCACGACGTCCACGCGGGTCTCCGTCTCGCGACACAACGCGAGCGCGTCGGCGCCATCCGCCGCGGTGACGACGGACAGGCCGAAGCCCTGCAGGACGCGGTCGACGGCCCGCCGCACCGCGGGCTCGTCGTCGACG
>Ga0163144_10019692_pt1 | contig 13557 bp, 8 predicted proteins | sample OliLak19BULKMAT1_FD_123175 | JGI IMG/M metagenome (GOLD analysis project Ga0163144, IMG submission 123175) | Freshwater microbial mat bacterial communities from Lake Vanda, McMurdo Dry Valleys, Antarctica - Oligotrophic Lake LV.19.BULKMAT1 | ecosystem: Environmental > Aquatic > Freshwater > Lake... | reverse complement strand
CAATGAAAACAACAATGAAACGAAAACAAATTCAAAATCTAAACCCACTACAAAGCCATCTCTTCTTGAGCAACCTCGAAGGCCCCTACTTTTCTTCGAGAAGCCCGAACCCCTTCCACTGGGCCTTCGAAGCTTTGACGACTTTCTTCTCTATCTTCGAAAAGAGAAATCACTCCACAGTCTTGAACACATCTGCTCTCCTTACGGATCACAACGAGATGGACGAAACGAAAGTCGTTACTACGCCCGAGTGGGCAATCAGTGGATATTTTGGGACGAACACTCCAAACGTAGCTTCTTACAGGGCTATTTCGAAGAGATCCCTCAGCTCAGTCGTATGAGATCCTCTCCCTCACAAAGTCAGAGTTCATCTCACAACCCGACCCATGCTCGGTCCCACGAACCCAAGCTCAGCGCCTAAGATCTTTTGTCATGATTGAATGGTGTGCCAGTTCCTATTTTTCATTTCTTGAAGGAACTGGTAGCCCCTCAGATCTCATCAAAGAAGCCGAAAAGCTAGGCTATGAAGGCCTCGCTCTCGGCGACCGAATGGGACTCTATGGATTAGTCGAAGCTCAACGGGCGAGAGACACGATTGAAGAAACCTCGTCTAAAGAAAAGTTTTTTTATGCCCCCGGAATTCGCCTTCACTTCGATCATGCAGATCCTCTATTTGTTTATCCTCTTCATAAGAAATCTTATGGAGATTTGTGTGTGTTTCTTTCCGACTGGGCCCTTGAAGGTCTTGTGGAACGAGAAAAGGGCTTGCCTCCCCTCCCTTGGTCTCGTTTCCGTGATTTCTTAAGGGCCCAGAAGGAGAGTCTCCCTAAAGACTCCAGAGAACTCCGTCAGCATTTTTTATTTTTTTCAGTGAGCGGCCGTTTCTATCCATGGCCCGAATCACACAAAGACGAATTCAAACGAACCCAAACTCAAGACCTCATGCGAGTCGCCCCCAGTTTTTCGGTGCCCCCAACACAGAACGGACAATGCCCCTTCTGGATGATTGAACTCGCCCATCTCTGCGCAAGCCAAACTCAAAAAGGCGAAGACTCCGCACTTTCCCTCGTATGGCCACTCACTCTCGCCCCCGGAGTTTCCGATCTTCAATCATGGCTTTTCGAACAAAGCCGCCTTCTCAAAGTTCCTCTCGTCGCATCCACCCTTCCTCTCTTCACCCACAAGGAGGACTGCGACCTAGCTCAACTCACAACCGCCATTCGCCATCGTAAACACATCCAAAGCCTAGGCCTCCTAGGACAGGTCAACTCGCAACGCCGTCTTTTAAACAAACAAGAGAAAGAACATCACCTCGCATTTTGGAAAGAATTTCTTGAAATCGAAAAACACGACTATCCTTTCGCCGATCCTTTTCAACGAAGTGTTGATCTCGCCCAAAGACATTCTTTCCACCTCAAAGAACTCAACTACCGCTATCCTTCCGAACGCATTCCCGAAGGAGAAACAGCCAGCGCCTATTTCAAAAGACTTGTCTACGAAGGAGCACAAAGACGTTATCCCGAAGGCGTCCACCCCGAAACAGAAAAACAAATCACAAAAGAAATAGAACTCATCCGTGGCCTAGGTTTCGAAGACTATTTCCTCACCATCTACGACATCCTCGACTACGCCCGCTCCCAAAAAATTCTCTTCCAAGGACGAGGCTCCGCCGCCAACTCCGCCGTTTGCTACTGCCTAGGCATCACATCCATCGACCCCATCAAGATGAATTTACTCTTCGAACGCTTCATCTCCGCCGAACGCCACGAAGCCCCCGACATCGACATCGACTTCGAGCACGAACGCCGCGAAGAAGTTATCCAAGAAGTCTATTCCCGCTACGGACGCAATCGCTCCGCCATGGTGGCCAACACCATTCGTTTCCGAGGGCGCATGGCCGTTCGTGAAACAGGAAAAGCGCTAGGCCTCACCGATCAAGAACTTTCCGATCTAACCGATGTGATGGGCCGCGAAGGATTCAGCCAACTCAAGCTCGACTGCGCCCGAAACACTCTTCCCAACTTCATTCCTCAACACATTCGCAAGATCTTGCCCCAACTTATCCATCTTTCACAAAAGCTCATAGGCAGTCCACGCCACCTCGGAATTCATTCCTGCGGCTTCGTGCTTTCCAACGACGACCTGCGCGCACAGTGCATCCTCGAACCCGCTCGCAAAGAAATGCGCAGCGTGATTCCGTGGAACAAAGACGATGTCGATTATTTGAACTGGGTCAAAGTGGATCTCCTAAGCCTAGGGATGCTCACAGCTCTCAGAAAATGTTTTGATCTCATCGGAGAACAAAACAGTACCGGGCAAAAACTCCAACTCCATTCCATCCCTCAAGATTGTGCTATCACCTATAAGGCCATCCAAAGAGCCGACACCGTAGGCGTGTTTCAAATCGAGAGTCGCGCCCAAATGAACATGCTGCCGCGCTTAGCCCCCAAGAACTTCTACGACTTGGTTATCGAGGTGGCCATCGTGCGACCAGGTCCCATTCAAGGCGGCATGGTGCACCCTTATTTGCGACGACGCCAAGGTCTCGACAAGTGGAACTACGATCATCCCTCCCTCGAACCCATTCTCAAAAAAACACTCGGTATTCCCATCTTCCAAGAACAAGTCATGCGCATGGCCGTAGCCATTGGAGGTTTCACAGCGGGTGAAGCCGATCAAATGCGCAAAGTCATGAGCGGTGCTTGGCGCTCCAAATCCGAAATGCACAAACATAAAGACAAACTTTTTACAGGCATGGCCAAGAACGGCATCAAAAAAGATTACGCCGAACGTATTTATAAACAAATGGAAGGATTCGGCGAATACGGATTCCCCGAATCCCACTCCGCATCCTTTGCCATCATCACTTACGTGTCCTCATGGATCAAAGCCCACCACCCCGCCGAGTTTCTCTGCTCCCTACTCAATTCACAGCCCATGGGATTCTATTCGCCACGCGCTCTCGTAGGCGATGCCAAACGACATCGAGTCGAAGTTCTTCCTATCGATCTTTTCCACTCACACTGGGAAAGCACCCTCGCCCCCAATCACACCAAGCAAACTCCTTGCGTGCGACTAGGACTCCACCAAATCAAATCCTTCAAAAAGGAAGAAGCTCTTCTCATTCAAGATCTCCAAGAAAAAGGACTTCTCCATCCCTCACGTCGAAACTCCATTCAAATGTCCGACCTCCGCCTTCACCTGCAACAGAGCACTCTCGAAAAAATCGTGCGCGCCGGAGCCTTCACCCCACAAAAAGAAGAACGCACCCAACAAATGTGGCAACTCTACAAACTCCGCCACATCGACAAAGAGAACCCCTCACTTTTCAAAGAAGAAGAAGACCAAGAAAAATCCACCGACCTGATCAAGCACTTACCGCAATGGAACGAATGGGAATCCATTCTCGCCGATTACAAAACCTCAGGCCTCAGCCTCAAACGACATCCCGCCCTCTACGCTCGCACTCATTTCTTCAACGGCATTCACAGCAATCATCATCAATGGATCAACGCCGAAGAAGTGTGGAGTTGCCCCACAGGACGCGTGATCGACCTCGTGGGACTTCTCGCCATCAAACAAAAACCACCCACAGCCGGCGGCATGTGCTTTCTCACTCTCGAAGATGAGTCAGGATTTTTTAATCTCGCGCTCAAACCCAAAGTCTACGAAGCCTTCCGCCTCATGATCGATCGCGCTCCATTGCTCGCAGCAAGAGGCCTCATCGAACGTAGCCACTCCAACAATCCGAACGACCCACGCTCCAACGCCGTCAGCCTCAATGTCATGAAACTCTGGAACCCCTTCGACGAACTCGATCCACAAAAGACGCCGCCCGCCCAGCCTATCCCGAAGAAACGACACGCCACTTTCATAGACCGCTAGGGGTTCCTCGAACTAAGCTTGATTTTTGTATAAACAATCAGTCAACCGGCCAATGCTCCAGCACTGAAGCTCTACCTGCTCTCATTTATCGGCAAGAATCGTCAAAAACTCTTCGTAAACCTCAGGAGCCCCTTCCATCGCGCACCATTTTTTCACCTTGGAATGGTTAAAGGGATGCTTCTTCGCGACTAGCACAGCCTGATCAAGACACTATCGAGCGGAAAAATGAATATAGGATGACAAACGATCTCGAATACAATCCGTCGGAGAGAAAATTTTTATCTTTATTCCATCAACTTCGACTTCAACGGGCTGAATATTCGTGTCATCACCAATTCCACAAGGAGGGTTTTGAAATTCAACAAACAGGTGCTGGCACTGGAGATGCTTGTAATGGCGGCCTGACTCGACCCCGAAGCCAATCTCTTCCATAATTTCCAGTAAGTTTTTTACGAAGAAGTCCTGCAATACAAAATCTAGATCTCCAGACTTATAAGCCCCTTCGGAGTAGATCGAGACGACCGCTCCACCCACAAGAACAGAGTCAATTCCTCGCCTTTTGAGGGTGTGCCGCCACATATTTCCAAAGCTCTTCTTCTGTACAAATTCTCCAATCAGGTTCCTTCATAAAACAGGCTTCCCTTTACTACGAGGTCTGCGTCTAGATGCGAAGATTTGCTCACGTTGCTTCAACGGAATCGCCCTGTAAGCCACATCAACAAGGGCCTGAAGAGGTTTAGAATAAGGTGACTTTGCGTTGAACGAATAAACCCGCGTCCTCCCGACTAGCTGGGAATGTATCACTCCAGACTTCTCCAACCTTTCAAGCTGCGCTCTCACCGGAGTTTCCGACACCCCAAAATCCTGCGCAATAGCCCGCACATAGCTCTGTCCATAATGAAAGAGTGACAAAAGCACCTTTTCCGCCGTTTGGTTCCCCAAAATAGCCTCTAGCATGCTCTCATTATACACTATATATTAGTCTATATACACTAGATTATAGTGTATATCAGTTAGATCTTTAGCGGGATCTCTTCAAGAAACTCTCCGCTCCTCCGGCCAAGTATTCGACACACCTACCAAAGCATAAGCTTCTGTAATAATTATTCTTAACAATTAAATGCCTTCATTTTAGACAGCGTTTCTTGACAGCATATAACGCTACGCGTTAAGATTCTATGAAGGGCTGGGGATGTCAAACACAATGAGAACAATTCATGGGTTTATGAAACGCTTTTCCATTTTCGGAATAGCGCTCGCCACCTCACTCGCTCATGCTCAAATCGACCCCCAAGACCCCCTTTGGGACAGCTACGTAGTCAGCAAAATCGAAAAGATTCCCAACGCCAACATCCGCGACTACTTAATTGATTCGCGCGACAACAATCCTTACGGCAAAAAAATCGAAAGCCAACTCGCAGGTCTCGGCAACTTCGCTCCCGCCGAAGGAAACGTGTTTTGGCTTCCACACATCGAAGTGCCCGCCACAGAAGAGAACTGGCGTTTCCTATCTTCATTACAAAAAGTATCACCAGAGCTGCGCAATCACGCGTGGCATGAAGTGAATGGGAAAAACCAAATTCGCATTTTCCTTCACCCCTACTCAACCGAGCACAGCACCTTCAAAAAACTCGCCGCTAAGTTCGGCGGATTCAAATTCGAATATCAAGCCGCTGCCACAGCCTCTCCGCGATCCTTCGTAAGCTGGAAAGCCCAAACCAACGACGCCACAGCACGAGCACCCAAGCTCAGCTTTCCGACAAACCAAGACGACATCTTCCGAGTTAAAGTGAGCATCTACAAACTCGATGTCGACGGCTCCCGCCTCAACCCAGCCAAGAAAATGGTTCGCGCCGGAACGGTCAGCCACTTCTTCGACGCCATTCCTGAAGCCACAAAAAATAAAATCGGCTTCGCCTTCGAATCAGAAAACTTCGTAGCCGTGCCCGATGGAACAGATGCAGGTTTCGTCCTTCGCACAGCACCACCCGAACTCAAAAACCCCGCAGCACGCAAACGCGTCGAACCCGCATTCTCAGTTCTCCGCCCCGAACGTCTCGAAGAACTCGCAGGTGGCGAGCGCCAGCCCCTCAAATGGATCACCGATAATTTGTTCGCGCCCATATCCAACGTGACCTCCTACCTATTGATGGAAGAAGGCATGATCGGCGAATTCCACACTCAAAACTACGAATTCGTAGTCGACTCCAAAGGCAAACCCACGGGAAAACTCATCGTTCATGATGCCGATTCCTTTCGAAGCAATCTCTCCTTAAGAGCTCTCAACGGAAAAGATCTTTCCGCAGCCGTGCTCATCGACAATCCTTTTTTCTATCTCAAAGATTCTGCCCATCGCATCACCCAAAGCGCCAGCGGCGATCGCTATACACTCCAAACTCTTTTGAGCTATATCACCGACCCCACAGATGAAACAAGTTTTGTAAGCGCCGTCTTCGACTGGTGCCACAAAATTGCACGCCACCGTTCATGGTGCACTCAAGACAAAATAAAAGATTCAGTTCTTGGCAAACTCGCTGAAGACTTTTCTAAAGTGCTAGGCCGCAAAGTCGACCCCTCCGAACTCGATGTCGGCACACTCGAAACAGGAAAAAAAGGACTCATGGCTCTTATGGATGAACGCGTCGCTCAGCTTGTCGACGCCCAAGGCATCAGCGAAAACACCGACGCCAATCTACAAAAAAACATGGCCGCAGAGTTCGAGCGCCTCAAAAAACAAGGCAAAGCCCAAAGCTACGCAAGCCATTCTCCAGCTACAAGCCACTACTCCTTCATCCAACACGACGACAGCGCCATCATCGCAGCTTTCAACGAACGCGGAGGCAAAAAAACCCTTCGAGGCATCGCACTCGTCGATCTCAACGCCGACAGTGGCGCCAGCGTAAAATTTCTACAAACACTCCAAGCCAAAGGCCTTAAGCTCGGAGGCAAAAACGTGTCCTGCAACAAGCTCATTCTCAAACTCGTCAACAACAAGCTTCCTCTCAGACCCATCATGAGAAACATGGGAGGAGGAAACAATGTTAACTAAATTAACTAAAAACACTTTCACTCGACTCAGCTTCACAGCACTCCTTGCAAGTGGCAGCTTCCTCGCCCATCAAACATCGCAGCCCGCACACCGCGCTCCCTCATCGGTTTCACAAACCGAGTTCTACAATGAAATATTCGAAAGCAACGGCCAAGTGCGCCCCCAATACGAAAAAGTATGGGCCCACTACCAAACACTCAGCGCCGCACAAAAGAAACAATATCTCGCCATGACCATGAAAGACTTCGGCGAAGAATATTCCCTCTCACTTCTCCCCCGCCTTCTCACAGAAGACGAATACTCAACACTTCAAAAAGGTGTGGACCAACGCGGCCGCGCCCTCAACATGTTCTTGCAAGATCACTACAGCGGCCAAAAAAGCTACCTCGACAAAGTCATTCCAGCAGAAGTGGTTCAACGACTCCTCAGAAGATCAGGTGAAGAAGCCTACGACGGACTCATCGACCCTAAACGCATCGCCTTTCCCTACGGACCCGACATCATCCGCGACGCACAAGGAACATGGCGCGTGCTCGAAGACAACACAGGATTCATCGGCGGCACTGGCGACTTGTTAAAAGCTCGCCAATCCATCCAAAAAAACATGCCCGAATACAAAACAGCAGCCGTGCCCCTCGACGACCCCAAACAATATTACAAAGACGTTGCTGAGCGTATGCGCGCCAAATCCAAAAACGGCATACCCGTAGTCTTCATGGCCGGCAACTACGCCGACGACGAATACAAACGCTCCATGGCCCTCTACCGTAAAAACGGCATCAAGGTCGTAACACTCACCACTCGCGAAAAACTCGTCAGCGCCGACGACGGCCTCTACCTAGAAAGTAAAAAAGCTGGAAAAGTCACTCGCGAAAAAGTGGGCTACGTCACGCTCTACGGCGAACACGCTTGGTTTGCCGACGACTCACCCGCAACAAGAACAAAAATCATGTTGAGCGATCTCAACTGGTTCTCCACCAAAGGAAACTTCTCCGATGCCAACCGCAATCGTATCCAAGCCATGGTGGACGACTACATGATCACCGGCAAAATCGATGAACCCAAATACTTCGCACTCATGAAAGACCTCAACATCATGAACAACTTCGATGCCAAGAAAAACCAACGCATCCCCAACATGATGTCCCACTACTTCAAAGGCGCTTTCGAATTCGATTACTCCCCAGGAGTAGAATTCGTGGGAGACAAAGAGTTCACACCCTACGTCGAAGACCTCGTGCGCTTCTACCTCAACGAAGAACCCATCCTTAAAAACGTACCCACTCAAAGCTTTGCCAAATACGTCAACGGACGCCCGCGCCTCGAATCAGCTTTGCTAAAAACAGTGCGCGAAAACAAAGACCGCTACGTCATCAAAAAAGTAAACGGTCGTGGTGGCGACGGAATCTGGGTTGGCAGCAAAGCCACATCCGCCGATTGGGCTGACGCAGAAAAAGCCGTTCGCGCCGACCCCGCAAGTTTTCAAGTTCAAGAATTCAAACATCTCTCCGTCATGGACGATTACATCGTCGACATGCGCATGATCGGCTCCGTCGACGCCGACGGCGTCTACGTTTCCCCAACACCATGGGGCCGCGCCCTTCCCCTTTCAGGAAACGGCAAAGTCAACATCAGCGACGAAGGCCTAGAACAGGCTCTTATGATCGTTCGCAATCCGCCCAATCCTTGCAATGGTGCTTTGCGAAGTTTGCTTCACTAAATAGAATTTCAGGATCAAAGATCCAAAAACAAGAAAGCCCAAAAGCCGCGGTTCGCAGGGCCTCGAGCGGCTTTTGGGCTTTCTTGTTTTTGGATCTTTGATCCTGATGCCGCATCCATTGAAATTTAAATCTCAGCACACTCTTTTGGAAACTTCCATGAGTTGTCCAAAAGCCTAGCAGTAGAAAAGGAATCCGATAGAGCACCCCATCGGATCAGGTCGGAACGTTTCTTTGAACGAGTCGAGCAAGCTATGGCTACGCCTTTTGTTCTTTCTTCCTTACCCCTGGTAGAGAAGACATGTTTTTCTGTAAGAGTGTCGGCGCGGAAAACTCGTGAGCGGCTTTCGAAACGCACGTTTCCTTTTTCAAAAGAAACGCGATTGCCTCCACCAGCGTCGATCCAAAACGATTCAACGCCTTGCTCGATCAAGAACGATGACATTTCACCCAACGCCATTCCCTTTACGATGCCACCAAAGGTGAGTCGCTTCGGATCGCGCGTAAAACGCACGGATTTTTTCCCCGCATCGAGCTCCATGTTTTGTTGGCCTACTGCTTTGGCTTGAGATTTCCAAAGAATAGCACCTGTTGTGATATCAAAAGCGGAGTTGCTCAGCACATAGGCTTCTTGTGAAAGCAAAAGACCTTCCATGAAAAGGTCCGATACACGATGCTTGCGAGTGCCCCATCCGGAGAGTTCTATTTTTCTCAATTCGCTCTCATCGCTCCAATCGGAAAATGTGAGTTCGTAGTGAAGCGCAAAGCTTGTGAGCTTGTCCTTTAAAGCCGGAAATGATTTCGATGCCGGAACGCCCTTCATCGAAACACTCCATCGAGTGCCCATCGCAAAAAACGACGCATCCTGAGCCGAGGCATCATGAGTGGGAGCCAATCTCATCGAAGAACATGACAATAAACTTAGCGAAACCACGCCCAGAAGCGCTCTAATAAGAGTTTGATTCCAAAGAGATAATTTTTTTCCAGTTTTGGCTTGCATGTGTTCTTGTCTCATTCTATCTAATCCAACACCGAGTCGTTAGCTCAGTCGGTAGAGCATCTCCCTTTTAAGGAGAGGGTCCACGGTTCGAGCCCGTGACGACTCACCATTTTGAGTCTTAAAGCAGTTCTCACCACTTGAGGCAGACTGCTTCAGACAGAAACTAGGATTTTGTTCATGTGTTTCAACAACACCAGAACAAAATCCTTTTTTTTTAGCTATTTAGGCCCTCAAACTCACAGAGAATCGCATTCAACAGGAAGCAGTTCAGAACGAACGGTCCAATAGTTCTTATCCCCATTGGTCATCACCTCTTGCCAATGCAATGTGGGCTGCTCAGAAATCAAATCGTTCTGAAGAACGCCCTTCCACTCAACCCAGTTCAACATGTTCAAAGAATCCACAATATAAAGCTCAGTTGGCTTGATCCAACCCACAACGCCTTCAGTTCTGCGCCCACCCCAAACTTCGCCATCATTGCGCACTTCGTAATTGTTCTGATCCCAGCTGAGACCAAAACCCTGCACACAATCCATTCCATGATTGATCAAACTCAATTGCTCGCCATCTTTGCGAATTTCCAAACGCATTTCATTACAATTTTGAGGGGGTTGATGGATCAATTCCACATGGGCGCCGCCCGCCCAACAACCAATCAACTGTGAAGCCAAGTGAGATGCCAAAAGAAGACTTTGCATAGGCTACTTGTCTCCCACAAAGAGGCGTCCTAGACAAATAGATATATGACACACGGATTCGACATCACTAAATTCCGCATTGAAACAGACACCATGGGTGAGATGAAAGTTTCCAGCGACGCTCTTTGGGGCGCCCAGACCCAACGCTCCCTCGAAAACTTCAAAGTAGGGCACGACCGCATGCCCCGTTCCGTGATCCGTGCCCTAGGCATTCTCAAAAAAGGCGCCGCCCTCGCCAACCTCGACCTAGGCAAACTCCCTCAAGACAAGTGCGATGCCATTTGCAAAGCCGCAGATGAAGTCATCGAAGGAAAATGGGACACTCATTTCCCTCTCGTTATCTGGCAAACAGGCTCAGGCACTCAAACCAACATGAACGCCAACGAAGTCATTTCCAACCGAGCCATCCAAATGCTCGGCGGCGAAGTGGGCAGCAAAAAACCCATCCACCCCAATGACGACGTGAACAAAAGCCAATCCTCCAACGACGTTTTTCCTACAGCCATGCACATCGCAGCCGTAGAACAAATCGAAGGCCACCTTCTGCCCAGTCTTAAAAAATTCCACACAGCCCTCCTCGGAAAAGAGAAGGCTTTCGACAAAATCATCAAAGTGGGTCGCACTCACCTGATGGACGCCACTCCGCTCACTCTCGGCCAAGAGTTCTCGGCCTACCGCACCCAAATCGAATACGGCATCGAACGCGTGGAGCAAACTCTCCCCCGCCTCCGCCAACTCGCTCAAGGTGGCACAGCCGTAGGAACAGGACTCAACACCCACCCTAAATTCGCAGTGACAGTGGCCGCTCGAATCACCGAAATTTCCGGATGCAAATTCATAACAGCCCCCAACAAATTCGAAGCGCTCGCCACTCACGATGCGTTCGTATTCGCACACGGAGCTCTCAAAACTCTCGCATGCTCTTTCATGAAAATTGCTAACGACATGCGCTGGCTCGGCTCAGGTCCCCGCTGCGGAATCGGCGAACTCTCTCTCCCCGAAAACGAACCCGGCTCTTCGATCATGCCTGGGAAGGTGAACCCCACTCAAAGCGAATCCATGACCATGGTGTGCTGCCAAGTTCTAGGTAACGACGTAGCCCTCAACATGGGCGGCGCTTCAGGCAATTTCGAGTTGAACGTCTTCAAACCTTTGATGGCGCACAACCTCTTGCACTCGGTGCAATTGCTAGCAGACTCAGCCTCCAGCTTTGTCGACCATTGTCTCGAAGGCCTCACGCCCAATGAAGACGTGATCGCAAAACACGTTGAGAACACCCTCATGCTCGTTACCGCTTTGAACCAACACATCGGCTACGACAACGCAGCCAAGATTGCCAAAAAGGCTCACAAAGAAGGAAAGACTCTTCGCGAAGCCGCCCTAGAATTGAAACTCCTCACAGACCAACAATTCACCGAATGGGTCCGTCCTGAGGACATGATCTCGCCAAAGTGACACTCGACCGAGTCGGCAAAGATTGACCTGGCTTTTGAGGTTTTGAGCTTCAAAAGCCTTTTCTAATCAGGCATTTAGTGCCATTTTGGAACCACTTTTTCAGCCTTAAAAAATCTGACGCGGTGCTTAATTTTTTCTTTCTTCTTCTCTCCAACTCTGTTAAAAAAGCAAATTCTTAGAGAACGACTCTATGCGTCTTATGACTCTTTTAGGAGATCTTGAGACGTATTTCGTGTATAAAGCATCACGTCACGGATCCGACGGGGTGGCTCAGAAATGAGGGAACATGGACGCAAAGAAACAATCTAGTGAAAAAGCCCCAGAGCTTCTCAAAGCGAGACAGCTTGTGGCTGAAGGAAAGATCGACGAAACAATTGTTTTGCTCGAAACTTTCGCCCAGCAAGAAAGCACTCAGAACCGCGATCTTTTGAAAGCTTATAGCTACCTGATCCGCATCGCTGGTGAATCCTTCGATCTAGACCGCGTTCCCGCCTACATCGACGCCATCAAAAAAATCCCCGTAGAATCCGACGACGAAAAATCATGCTTCGCCGAATGCCTCTACTCTATCGGAGTGGGCTGGAGTTACCTTGGCGACAAAGAAAAAGCTCGTCGCAATCTGACCGAATCCCTCAACATCACTGCCGAGATCGGCAATCAAAAACTCAACTACCGCATTCGAGTGGGTCTTCTTGAACTCCTTCGCCAAGAAGGAAAATATGAAGAAGTCCTCAAAGAAATCGACGAACTCGAAGCTTCAAGCGCTGCTAAAGGCGAAGCCTCAGAGATCCCCGGAACAGTGAACATTCTTCGCGGCGATGCTCTTCGCAAACAAGGCCTCTATCAAAACGCTCTTATTGCCTATGAAAAAGCCCGCGAAATTTTCGGAAATGATAAAAACAGTCCTTTCTATCACTACGCACTTTGGGCTTTAGGAACCTGCTACGCAGCTCTCGAAGACAAAGAAAAAGCTGTTATCTACTTGGAGCTAGCGAGCCACAGTTCCCAGAGCATTGAGTTCTGGAGAATCAACATCCGCGCCAACCTCACTCTTGGCGAACTCCACACCATCAGCGGTGACTATGACGACGCTCAAGCCTGCTACAAAAAAGTTCTCGAGCATTCAGGAATGGACGAGAACTCTTACTACGGCAAACGCTACATCCGCGGAATGGCCTTGCTCTACACTCGCATGGGTGAATACGAGAAAGCCGACGAACTCATCGACAAACTCGTCGTTTCTGCAGTTCGCGATCAAAAAGAATCCGACATCATGCGCATCCGCCTTTTGAAAGCGGAAGTTCTCATTCGTGGCGGCGATGCCCCTCAGCACGAAGAAGCTCGCGCGATGCTTCAAGAAGCCCTTGCCTACTACAACGAGCGCAAGATCCTTCGACACAAAGCCTCCTGCTTGGAATTACTTGCACGTTTGGATTCAGCAAGTGGTTACCCTCAAGACGCCCTCAAAAAAGTCGAACAGACTATCGAAGTAGCTGTTCAAAGTTCGTTCGACCGTCTTCTTCTACGCGCACGCTTGGCTCGTAAAGTTTTGCAACGCAAACTCGGAATGGATCTCTCTCCCGAAGACCGCGCTAGTATTTTGGAACTTATTCACCGTCTCCACGCCCGTCCCGAGCGCGTGATTCTAGCTCGCTTCGAGTATGAAACTTACGACGAGTGGAGTGCAGAACTTCGCCAGCTCGACACTCACGGACAACGCTTCGTGAACGAATTCTTTGAAGACTTCCACTT
>Ga0163144_10019691_pt1 | contig 13557 bp, 9 predicted proteins | sample OliLak19BULKMAT1_FD_123175 | JGI IMG/M metagenome (GOLD analysis project Ga0163144, IMG submission 123175) | Freshwater microbial mat bacterial communities from Lake Vanda, McMurdo Dry Valleys, Antarctica - Oligotrophic Lake LV.19.BULKMAT1 | ecosystem: Environmental > Aquatic > Freshwater > Lake... | reverse complement strand
TTTCCCGCCGGGATGAGTCAACAATTAAACCGCTCGAATCTATGAGCAATTGTAGATCTAGATAGATGATTAGCTAAAACAGAACCCGGCTTACGGATTATCTGGCAATATAACAAAAAACCCACCTTCATAGGCGGGTTTTTTGGTGATAAGGGTATTTATTTACTTTGCAGCTTTGACAATTGCTTCAAATGCAACTGGCTCGTTGACTGCCAGCTCGGATAATACTTTGCGATCGAGAGTGATATTTGCAGATTTAAGACCGGCAATCAGCTTGCTGTAGGTGGTGCCGTTGATACGGGCAGCAGCATTTATGCGAGCATTCCATAATGCTCGGAAGCTTCGCTTTTTGTTTCGACGGTCTCTATAAGCATGCTGTAGGCTTTTAATTACGGCCTGTTTACCACGCTTGATACTCGAACGGTTAGGGCGAGTCATTCCCTTTGTAGCTTTGCGGATTTTATTGTGCCGCTGGTGGGATGTTACGCCTCTTTTAACGCGCATATACTTATACTCCTAATTTCAATTTAATGTTCTTGGCTTGCTTGCCGGTAACGATTTCAAGCCCAGCGTAAGTGCGCTTGCGACTAGCGCTTTTTTTAGCCAAAAGGTGGTTACCACTTGCGTGGCGACGTAGGACTTTACCGTTGTTGGTAACACGGATACGCTTCTTTGTACCGCTATGGGTTTTTAGTTTGGGCATTTGCTGTACTCCTTATCACGAATATTAACTGCTTACCGTTTAATTGAGGTTGTTGATCAACTGCGATTGTTTCCTGGAAACTTTCTATCACCCTGTCCGCTAGCTTAAAGCCAATATCGCGGTGGGCATTTTCTCGCCCTCGGTAGACTATGGCTATTTTGACCTTGTGGCCTTCGTTAAGAAAGTCAGTAATCTTACGTAGTTTAACGCCTAGATCGTGGTCGCTGATCTTGAGGCCAAAACGCATTTGTTTGACTTCTAAGGCTTTGGCGTTTCGTTTGTTCTTCTGTAGCTGCTTGGTGCGTTGGTAGTTATATTTGCCCCAGTCAACGATTTTGACGACTGGTGGCCGTGCTTCTGGGGATATTTCTACTAAGTCCAAACCTGCTGCTTCTGCGGCACGTAGTGCTTCTACGCGCGACATAACGCCTAAGCTTTGTCCATCTGCATCGATGACTCTCAGCTCGGATGCCCGAATAGCTTCATTCAGGCGGGTTGTCTTGTTGATAAACTACTTCTCCTTAACGGTTGGTGAATTTTCAACTCATTGTAACAGATACAACTCTAGGGGTCAAGGTGCAAGCGGTTACTGCAGTAGTCTGTTTTTGACAGTAATGCGTAACTTAACCTAATAGAGCCATAGTGTTTAAGTGGATCTATTTTAGATACTTATTATTAAAAGTGTAGTTAAGGCTACTGTTTTTCTGTGCTGTTCTTATGAATAGCTACAAAACAATGAAGTTTGACAATGTAAGTCCCGGTATTAATAACGATAGCACAGAGACCATCGCAATTAGGGAGAAAGTTGTGGTCTTAAATAAAGTCCACGATTGTGTGACAAGACTACTATTCGGCAAGTATAAACATACACTTTAGGCAAGAAAAAACCGCTTCTATTTTTGGAAGCGGTTCTTTTTTGTGGGTAATTTAGTTTTTTTGCTTTTTAAGTTTTAGTTTGTTTGTGGTGGTGGCAATGGCTTGCGAGAATCCATTGCCACCGAAGTGCTTTTTGTTTTTGAGCACTTTTTTTATTCAGTGCTAAAGGTATCTTATAAAGCATTGAAAGACATGTCAACATGATTATGTTTTTAGTTCTGTGCATAACTTCGGTTTAATCGATGACGGGATGCTAATTTATAGCCTAGCACGTACGGCAGCTTGCTTATTTTGATGCTGCTTAATGCGTAATTAGGCCGGAATATATTTATCAGAGGACGTCATGATTATGGCAAAATCTTATCAGTCTTTAGCTAGAATATAGCAATCGCAAATTAGTATATGGGTCGCAATGAGTCTGTCAGCATTAAAATTTTTCTATCAATAATCAATCAATCCATACTTAAATCTTTTAACAGTTGGGGTGCTGGAACGTTATTGAATAAGAGATGCTCAAATTATCTTACTTTAGTAAGCTTTAGTAGGTTAGATGACATTATTATAGTTAAATCCAGTTCCGCATAGGAATACTTATAAAAGTTTGTGGTTACTTTAGCTGTACGATCCGTAAAGACTAAGTAGTTGTAGTGGGCGATGTATTGTTTCATATATTGCCAAGAAAATGCAGCTCGTTATATTAACCATTAAATAAAATTAAAAAAAATGGGACGAAAAAGCGAGAGAGTAAGAAAATTAATAGTATTATTTCTGTTCATATTATGTACAGAAATATAATTATAGTAACTTCTTACAGCCTAAAAATATATATTAATTACAATAATTATAATAGGTGTAAAGCCATTATCTCTATTAGCGTTATTCTTCACAACAACATCCGTTTATAACATCTTATAATATAATATACAAATATATTATATTAATAAATATACACTCCATAAAAGTAAATGATGTAGCATCAGTGATATTTACAATTGTAGGAATAACAACAATATATTAATAGTATTTAACTGATGATAATATTATTCTTAACAACAATTACTATTGACTAATATAAGCATAAAGAGTATTATGAATTTGTGATTAACAAATACAAAAATATTCACAAAAAGTCATACTCATAATATGAACATCGCTTATTATTCGCTAAACGGATAATGAGCGGTCAGTCAAAGCCCAATGGACGGTAAGCGCTATAAAATCATACATTATTGGGCGCATTTACCGTCCGGGCTCCAAGTTATAAATACATTAAAATAGTAATCGCTTGCGTTTCTTAAAAAGCGAACAATGGAATAAAAAATGCTAAACACCCACATTAGAAAGCTCATCATTAGTGCTACGGGGGCTTCAGGCATTTTTTTATTCTTACTAATTACGAATCCTAGGTCTCTCTCTGCGCCTATGTTGCTACTTCTGCCGGTGCTTGTGGCAGTAACTTTATATACGATTTGTAAACTATTATTAGAGGTATTTTCTAGTATGTCTGGCTTGAAAATTAGAACCGTTAGTCTAGTTCTATCAGCTGGCCCAACACTGCTAATGTTGCTGGGTTCATTAGGTCAGCTAGGCGTCCAAGATTTTATGCTCGCATTCTCACTTATTGCTGGATTAAGCTGGTACATCATGCGCGTTCAAGCAATTCGAGTGTAGCTTCAATAGATTTAAAGGCTAGTTAAGATTACTATAAATACCTTGCACAGTAATCTGTTATAGGTTGTCTTTGTTTGCTATACTAAGTTGCAGAGACTATGAACCCAAATACACCCACGCCCAGCTTTGAATTGCCAACCCCACTACCGGCTCCTAACAGTGAGGCTGGCGCACTGCACGGCGAACAATCAGCTGTACTACAAGAGACTTATATTAATCCCCCTGTATCTGGAGCAGTACCTGTACAGCAACAAGCAGCAATCCAGCCCATGCCTTACCAACAACCTACTCATCCTATTGCTCAGTCTACTAGTCAGCTACCAGCAAGCGGCAGCCCAATAACGGCCGATGATGCCGATCTAATTGAAAAAGAGTGGGTTTTAAAAGCTAAACAAATTGTGGCCGCAACTAGGAATGATCCTCATATGCAAAATAAAGAAATAGGTCGTTTTAAAGCAGAATATTTAAAAAAGCGGTACAACAAAGATATAAAGATAGAGGAATCTTAAGGAGCGGGTGGAGTTAATATGAGCGGTTTCTTGGTTATTTTATTCATACTTTTACTTGTCTTGGCTGGTATAGGCACGGCTTTACTTATACATTCACGTCGCCTTTGGCGCGAGCAGAAAAATTACGAACGAAGTCTCAAGATGGTACCACTGCTAATACACTTACCGCCCAGAAGTGATGATACTGAAGGTGGATCGAGGGACGCACGCGATGTAACAGATGAGAATATTAGCAAGGCCCAGGTTGTCTATAACATTATTGCAAGCACTCTTCAGAAGGGCTTCAAGAGCCGTTTCTATGGCCAGAGGCACTTTAGTTTTGAAATAGTGGGGACTAAAGGCTTTGTACACTTTTATGCATCTGTACCAATTTCTATGTTGGATGTCGTACAGCAGGCAATTATCAGCGCATATCCATCCGCTCGTTTAGAGGAGGTATCCGAACACAACATCTTTAGCCCTATTGGCAGGATTAGTGGCACTATGGGAGGCGAGCTAACTCTTAAGGAAAACTACGCTTATCCAATTGCTACATATCAGGATTTAAAGCGGGATGCCTTACAAAGTGTTCTCAATGCGCTCTCAACGCTTGAGAAAGAGGATGGAGCTGGTATCCAGATATTGATGCGTCCAGCGAATCCTGAGTGGCGTAAAAAAGCGTCTGCTCTTGCGTCTAGAAAAAAGAAGGGCAAGGATTCAAGCAAGAATGGTGCAGCGGTACTAAAATTTTCTAGAGAAGTATTAACCGCAGTAGCTAAGCCGCCCGAAACTGGAGGCTCATCCGATAAACCAGAAGAAAAGAAGGAGCTATCTTCACTTGAACAGTCTGTTGTAGACGCTATAGAGGACAAGACGCGTTATCCAGGGTATGAGGTACTAATACGTGTAGTAGCAAGTTCTAATATATCGCAGCGAGCTCAGAGTATTTTAAACAACATGGTTGCAAGCTTTGCGCTTTTTGATGCACCAGGCAAGAATGGATTTAAGTACACACCAGCAAAAGATATTGAAAGTTTTACAACAGCATACATAATGAGGTTCTTCCCACAGGAGAGTAATCAGAATATATTGAATGCTGTAGAACTTGCAACACTGTTTCATTTTCCGGATGAAAGTAATATACCAACAAGCCAATTAGAACGGCAAGCTAGCAAACAAGTTGACGGACCACGCAACGTTCCCGACGAAGGCACGATGCTTGGGTACAATATTTTTAGAGGCTCAAAAAAGCGTATAAATCTTGGTGGTGAGGATCGTAGGCGTCACATCTATGCTGTGGGTCAGACTGGTACTGGTAAATCTACCTTTTTAGAGAATTTGGCCTTCCAAGATATGTTGGCCGGTAAAGGCTTTGCTTTTATTGATCCTCACGGCGATGTAGTGGAAAATCTTATGGCATTAGTGCCAAAAGAACGTGTAGAAGACGTTATTTACTTCAATCCTTCTGATATGGAATACCCCCTTGGACTTAATATGTTTGAGTTCGACGATCCTGATCAGATTGACTTCTTGATACAGGAAACAATAGGAATGCTATATAAGTTGTACGATCCACAACGTCAAGGAATCATAGGACCACGCTATGAGCATCTTTTCCGTAGCGCAGCCCAAACAATTATGGCTGACCCTGCTGGAGGCACTTTTGTCGATATACCGAAATTATTTAACGATAAGAACTTTGTGAACCAAAAACTGAAGCACGTCACTGACCAAACAGTTCTAGACTTCTGGCTTAAAGAAATGCCTGGTTCGGAGCGTTCAAATGAGTTTGGTGAAGTTAAGAGCTGGTTTGTCAGTAAATTCGGTGCGTTTTTGAGCAACAAGATGATGAGAAACATCATCGGCCAGACTAAGAGTTCGTTTAATCTACGCGACATCATGGACAATAAAAAGATATTGCTGGTCAACCTCAGTAAGGGTCGTACCGGCGAGTTAAACAGTAAGCTGCTCGGTATGATTTTTGTAATGAAATTCCAGGCAGCAGCTATGTCGCGTGCTGATGTTCATGAGAGCGAGCGCGTTGATTTCAGTCTCTACGTTGATGAGTTCCAAAACTTTTCAACGGATTCGTTCGCAAGTATCCTTAGCGAAGCTCGTAAGTATCGCCTAAGCCTGATTGTTGCTAACCAGTTTACTACTCAGTTAACCGAAGAAATTAGGGATGCTGTTTTTGGTAATATCGGTTCTATTGTGTCATTCCGTGTTGGTACTAACGATGCAGAGTTTTTGGCTAAGTACTTCTCGCCTGTTTTTGATATACATGATCTGCAACGAATACCCAACTATAGCTCGATTGCGCGGATGCTAATAGGCGGTGTACCGACCCAGCCTTTTAGCATGAATACGTTACCGCCACTCGGTACACCCAACCTACAGCTAGCAAATGCTTTGAAGCAATTATCTGCTGCTAAGTTCGGTAAGCCGAGAGCTAGGGTAGAAGCAGAGATTTTCGAGCGCCTAAAGACTGAGGAGCCCGCTAAGCCTGCTTTTAGTAATGATCCATTTAAGAGCCCAAGCTCAAGCAGAATAGGTCCTGCAGGCCCTACAAAACCCGGAGGGGGCTCTTTCTTGGACGACTGGCTGACTAAGCGCGAGAAGCCAGTTGCACCCCGTCCAGCTTCGCCTTGGGGCAAAAAGCCTAATTCATTACCTACAGGTCAAACTCCAGGACCTTCACTAAATAATCCAGACGCGGGAAGAGCAGTAAAATATTCCGATTCATTGCAGCCTAAAAACATCTCTAGCAACGAGCTTGAGCAGCAAGAGGCGCTACGTATTGCCGAGCATCTAAAGCAGGAGATGCATGCGCAGTCTACTCGTGAAGACGAGCCAGGACTTCCTAGTGGTAATTTAAGTAAGAATCAAGTTGTCGATGAAGATACTATTATTATAGATCAAGACGGTAATATGATGCGTTCAGAAATATCGCCATCAAGCCAACCAAACCCTCCTGATAAAGTCTAATCTTTTAAAGAGTTATAGGCAGAACCATAAATTGTGACCTTATCTTTTAGAGGCAAGTCTAAGGCCAATCTCAACAAGAAGGCCTATAAAAAAACCACCAACGAAGAATAGTGCAAACAATAGGAAATTGTACTCATAACCGTAATGACGGGATATCCATAGAAATAGACTACTACCCAAGAAGGCTGCTACACCACCAGCTAGAATACCGGAGGGTCGAGCTACTGTATTAGCAGCGAATTCACTGACTGCTTCAACTGAAGGTTGATGGATTATCTTGCTAAACGCTCTAGAGGGGGTAGATAAATGCTGACGTGTTCGCTTAAGCGTGCGTTGATAGGCTATGTTCTTCAGTTCGCGGTTAACATAGACTGGTTTTTCAGCTTTTGAAGGTGAGTCATCTTCAAGCTGCCGTCTTAGCGACTCTTTTGCGCTGGTTGCAGTAGATTCAGTTTCTTTACGGATATCATCCAGGCGTTCAGCGTGCTCATTCGTAGCCTTTTTACCCTGTTCTACTTTAATTTTAAGGGCCTCTTGCTGCTTATGGTGCTCGTGTGTTTGGCCACCTAAGCTCTCTAGTGAATGGGGTCTACGTTCACTCATAGTTTTAAATGCCTCCAGTGTTAGCAAAGTCAGTGCGTATTAAATCAAGCTCAGTAGCAAGTAAACGGGAACGGGCAAAGAAGTAAGCAATAATTGTGGTAGCTACGAAGCCAATAACCAAGCTGGTACCAGGACCAGTGTTCGGTAGCCGTTCGGTAATATATTCAGCACTTTTAGGTAACGGGCAATCTACGGGAATATCAAGTTGATTACCAAACTTGTTACTAAGCTGACAATCGAATGAAGTTGTCATAGTGCCAGGTTGGTTAGTAGAAGGGATTGGTGATTTCATCTGTACGCGGAACACTTTTACGAGATCACTGTTGGCCCCAGCCGTCTGATTCTGCCAGCTAATAGTCTTGGCAGTTTCGTCAAATGTTCCGCCTTGCTGAGTTAAGAAGGCCATATCTAATGTAGAGTATTCTATTATATCGCCAATATAATCACTGACATTTACATTGGTACGGTCGTATCCAAAACTGTTATGGGTAATAAGGCTGTATTCGATCGTGTCGGATGCTTTAGCCTTGCCCTTAATGGTGTTAGCAGCATCCAGGTTCTGGGTAAGATTACGGGCGGTTTTTTCGCGGCTAAGAGGCTGGTCCTTCTCTGACTCTATAGCCTCAGAACATGATATAGAACCATCTGTTTGGCCAGCACCTACACCAACTTTGTAATTGACTACCACGGTCGCATTAAAGGAACCGTCTTTGTATACGTGCGTTATGGTGTCATTAAAGGCACTGGAACGATTGGTTATAACTGCCGACCCGTCGCCGAAGTCGTATAAGTAGCTCTGTATATTAGTCAAAGATTGGTTACTTGAGGTAACTACGGTATTTAGAGTAAATGTCTTGGTCGTCTTGTTTATGTCAGAGTTAGTGATAGTACAGGCAAGTACTGGTATCTTACACTTAGGGTCATTTTGTGACAACGAGTTATCTAACGGGCAGGGGTTGAGGACTGTGATACAGAGGTTGCTGCCTCCGCTTGATGCCTCTGGCGCATTGCTAGCTTGCATGCTCGCTGCGTTGCAAGCTTTTGCTCCGTTGTCGAGGTTTGACTTAAGTCGAACGGTAATAATAAGTGCAGTCTGATAGTCGGGCGTGTATGGCACTCTACCAATTGGGTAAGTGAGACGGTTACCCTGGATAGGTAGGTCTGCTGGGCTGAGTACATCAAACTTATCTAATTCAAGCGTGTCGCTCAGAACTGCATTTTCTGCTGGCTGGGAATCCTGTACCGGGTTACGATATTCGAATCTAAAGTTGAAGCTGTCGCCCGGCTTTAAAGAGCGCGGTCCGCCGTCTATGGTTTTTCGCAACTGTAGGCCTGGGTTGTTTAGCGGCGGCTTGCCAACTTGGGTGAAGTTGCCGCAGTCTACGAGGATCCAGAATTTCTTGCCGTCTTTTGTGCCTTCGAAGGCATTGTAGGTATTGACTGGATTTACTATATCCCAAGCGCGTAATTGTCTAAGGTATACAGTGTTGCTGCCAGTATTAACAGGTATTTCATTATCCTTAAACTGTTGTTTTATCCTAGGTGCTTTACTGACTGCAGATAGCGATGTACGGCCAATAGTCCAATAGTCGGCGCTGTCACTTTTTAGAGTTACATTTGGTTGCAATGGAAGGGCAGCGATATCGCTGCGGGTAAGACCAAAACGCTGATAAATTTCCGCAACATTCCTGTCGGCTGTGCCTCCATCCCAGGCTCGAAGAATATCATCGCGGTTCCTAAGGCCATTGATAATGTAGTCACTAGAGTAGGCAAGTGACTTCTCTGGAGGTGCTATAACCGCAAACATCTGTATAAACATAGCTAAAGCAACAAAGCCAAAACCTAAGCGACGTAAAGATTCTTCGGCCTTAACTCGCTTTGCATAAAAAGAAACTTGACCTAAAAGACTAGGATTGAAAGGTAGATTACTAATAAGTTTTCGAAACATCGCTATGCTTTTTTATAGTTTAAGTTTTTATCTCTATTGAGCAAAACGCTCCATGCTTATTCAAACATACTTTTGTAAGTATGTGCAAGCAGGTTGCCCAGTCGTGCTTTTTTGCGTTATACTATGTTTAACAACCAAACAGACTAACACCGAGGGAGAGGGTATTACTAGTGGCAGATAAAGGTTATAGTTCTGATGATATTCAGGTACTTGAGGGTCTTGAACCCGTACGCAAGCGCCCTGGTATGTATATCGGTAGTACTGGTAGCGTAGGCTTACATCACCTTATTAAAGAAATCGCTGATAACTCTGTAGACGAAGCTATTGCTGGTCACGCAACTGAAGTAAAGGTTACACTATTGGCTGATGGCGGTTGTCGTGTCGAAGACGATGGTCGCGGTATCCCTGTAGATACACATAACAAAACTGGTAAAAGTAGCCTTGAAACCGTACTAACAGTTTTACACGCTGGTGGTAAGTTTGGCGGTGGTGGATATAAGGTATCTTCTGGTCTGCACGGTGTTGGTTCGAGCGTGGTCAACGCGCTTTCCACTAGATTATTTGCCGAGGTAAAGCGTCAAGGTTACGTATACACCCAGAGTTACCAAATAGGTGCACCGGATGCCCCTATAAAAAAAGGTGAAAAAACTGATGAAACTGGTACTGCAATAACTTTCTATCCAGACGCTAGTATTTTTAAGGAAACCATCGACTTTGATTTTCAATGGGTAGTAGATTATTTACGTCACCAAGCTTACCTAACAAAAGGAATTAAGACTACTGTTATCGACGAGCGTAGCAAGCAGCGTTGTAGCTTCTATTTCGAGGGTGGTATCCAATCTTATGTGCGCCATCTAAACATCGGCAAGGAAACTGTTGGTGAGAAGATCTTTTATGTAGAGAAACAAATAGAGGATGTAATGGTGGAGATCGCTATGCAGTATAACGACACCTACAATGAAGTTGTTAAACCTTTTGCGAACAATGTCATGACACCAGATGGCGGTACTCATTTAGTTGGCTTCAAAACGGCATTAACTCGAGTAGTAAACGACTATGGTCGCAAGAACGGTCTTATAAAAGAGAAAGAAGAAAACCTCAGCGGTGAAGATACCCGCGAAGGCCTTACGGCAGTTATATTAGTAAAAATTCCTGATCCACAGTTTGAAGGACAAACTAAGAACAAACTTGGTAACCCAGAAGTAAGGGGATATGTAGATAAGGCGCTCAGTGAGTACTTGGCCTATTACTTTGAAGAGAACCCAAGTATTGCACGCGGTGTTATTAATAAGGCTATGATAGCTGCTCGCGCTCGAAAGGCTGCTCGCGCAGCTAGGGATAATATCATCCGAAAGGGAGCTTTAGACGGTGCAAGCTTACCGGGAAAATTAGCTGACTGTGCAACTAAGGACCGCTCACAAGCGGAGCTATATATTGTAGAAGGTAACTCTGCGGGTGGATCGGCTAAAGACGGTCGCAACAGTCAGTTCCAGGCTATTTTGCCTCTCCGAGGTAAAGTGCTTAACGTAGAGCGTGCTCGTTTGGATAAAATGTTGGCAAACCAGGAGATATTGAACCTTATAAAAGCTATGGGTGTGGGAATTGCCGAACAATTTGACATGGAAGGCCTTCGTTACGAGCGTATAATTATTATGACAGACGCCGACGTCGATGGTTCACACATCCGTACTTTACTAATGACCCTGTTCTTCCGTCACATGTATCCAATCATTGAAGGCGGTCACTTATATGCAGCCCAGCCACCATTATTCGCTATTAGCCAGGGTAAAAAGAAGACCTATGCATATACGGATGAAGAGCGCGATCAAATTATCGATAAAATTATCGCAGACCGTAAGGCTAAGGGCATCGATATTGATCCTAAAGAAGACCGTATTAAGCAAGCAGGGGTAACAATGCAGCGTTACAAGGGACTAGGTGAAATGGATGCCGATCAGCTTTGGGAGACAACTATGGACCCTGAGAACCGCGTACTTGTGCAAGTTAAGGTCGAGGACGCCGAGAAAGCCGATGCCATTTTTAACAAACTGATGGGTACAGAAGTAGAACTCCGTAAGAACTTTATACAGACCAATGCTAAATTTGTGAAAGAACTGGATATTTAATATGAATCCCGAGATGACCGAAGAAGAAAAACGCATGAAACCAATTGATCCACTTAACCACTCTAAGACAATGGTTCTACGTTCAGTTGAAGACGAAATGGAGCAAAGCTATCTTCAGTATTCTATGTCCGTTATTGTTTCCAGGGCTTTGCCTGATGTGCGTGATGGTCTGAAGCCTGTTCATCGACGAATTATGTACGTCATGGATAAGACGGGCCTCAGAAGTACCGGTAGGCACACTAAGAGCGCTCAGATTGTTGGTGAAGTTATGGGTAAGTATCATCCCCACGGAGACTCTGCAATCTATGAATCAATGGTTCGTATGGCGCAAACCTTTTCCACTAGGTACTTATTAGTAGATGGCCAGGGAAACTTTGGAAGTATGGATGGTGATCCAGCTGCTGCTATGCGCTATACCGAAGCTCGTATGACCAAGGCATCGGAGGCCATGGTAGAAGACATAGACAAGGATACCGTGCCATTCCGGGATAACTTTGATGGTTCGCAGCAAGAGCCAGAAGTTCTGCCCGCTAAACTCCCCAACCTACTTCTAAATGGCCAGGTTGGTATTGCTGTTGGTATGGCAACCAGTATCCCACCCCACAACCTAGGTGAGTTAGTCGACGCCATTATAGTTCAGATCGATAATCCAGAGGCGACGCTGGATGATCTAATGCAGCACGTAAAGGGTCCGGATTTTCCAACCGGTGGTATTATCTATGGCAAAGAGTCTATTCGTAATGCATTTGCCACCGGTCGCGGTGGTGTGGTTGTGCGGGGTGTAGCAAATATAGAGGAAACCGCAAAAGGCCGCCAACGGATTATTGTCAGCGAGATTCCATATGCCGTTAATAAGGCTGGACTGGTTGAAAAGATTGCGGACTTAGTACGCGATAAAAAAATCAGCGGTATTTCAGATATTCGCGACGAGAGTGCACGTGGTAGCGTACGTGTGGTTATAGATCTCAAGAAAGACGCTTATCCAAAGAAGTTACTTAACCAATTATACAAATTAACTCCTTTACAGACTGCCTTCCATTACAATATGCTGGCGCTTATAGACGGATTGCAGCCACGCGTTTTAGGGCTCCAAGATATCCTTGTTGAATATATTAAGCATCGCCAGGTTGTGGTTCGCCGCCGGACCGAGTTTGAACTTCGTAAAGCTAAGGACCGTGCCCACATCTTGGAGGGTCTTAAGATTGCCCTTGATCATATCGATGAGGTTATCGCTACGATCCGCGCATCTCAAACTACCGACGAGGCTCAAGCAAACCTAATTAAGAGATTTAAGCTAACAGAGATACAGGCCAAAGCTATTTTAGCTATGCAGCTACGTACCCTTGCAGGGCTTGAACGCCAAAAGATAGAAAATGAACTGGCTGAATTACTTAAGATTATCGCTGGTCTTGAAAAGATCTTGGGTGACGAAAAAGAGATCCTCAACATAATTAAGACCGAACTATTAGATATGAAGAAGCAGTTCGGTGACGATCGCCGTACTTTAGTTATACCTCAAGAACTCGGCAAGCTCGGAGATGAAGATCTAATTCCTGATGAGCAAGTAGTTGTTACGCTTACAGCTAACAACTACATCAAGCGCAGCTCTATACAAGATTATAAGAAGCAGGGGCGCGGCGGTAAGGGTCGTCGTGGAATGGCGACAAGAGAAGAAGATGTCATCGAACATGTTGTTAACACGTCCACCCACGATTTCTTACTCTTCTTTACCAATAAAGGCCGAGTCTTTCGTCTCAAAACTTACGAAGTTCCAGCTGTCGGTTTAAACGCTAAGGGAGTTGCTATTGTTAACCTGTTACAACTACAGCCAGAAGAGACAGTCAGTGCCGTAATTAACGTTACAAAGAATGCTGAGCATGGACACCTTATGATGTGTACAGTTCGTGGTGTGGTTAAGAAGACACCTTTTGAACAATATAGAAACGTTAGAAGCTCCGGCCTAATCACTATTAACTTAGATCAAGGTGATGAACTCAAGTGGATTCGCACCACGACTGGCGACAACGAAGTGGTTATAAGTACGTCTCAAGGTCAGGCTATTCGCTTTCACGAAAAGGATGTCCGCCCTATGGGTCGTACCTCTCGTGGTGTACGTGGTATCCGTTTGCGATCAGGCGACCAAGTTATTGGCATGGA
>Ga0163144_10019688_pt1 | contig 13558 bp, 15 predicted proteins | sample OliLak19BULKMAT1_FD_123175 | JGI IMG/M metagenome (GOLD analysis project Ga0163144, IMG submission 123175) | Freshwater microbial mat bacterial communities from Lake Vanda, McMurdo Dry Valleys, Antarctica - Oligotrophic Lake LV.19.BULKMAT1 | ecosystem: Environmental > Aquatic > Freshwater >... | reverse complement strand
CTCTTCAACCTCTACGTCTGGTTCGAGATCATGCTGCTCTCCTCCTTCGTCCTCATCACCATGGGCGGCGAGCGCGACCAGTTGGAGGGCGGGGTGAAATACCTCGTCATCAATCTCTTCTCCTCCATCCTTTTCCTTTCTGGAATCGGCCTGATCTACGGAAAGCTCGGCACCCTCAACATGGCGGACATCGCCTTCCAGCTATCGCAAACGGAAGACGCATTCCTCATCAACTCCTCCGCCATGTTGCTCCTCGCCGCCTTCGGAGTGAAAGCCGCCATCTTCCCCTTTTTCTTCTGGCTTCCCGCCTCCTACCACACGCCGAACGTTACCATCTCCGCCCTCTTCGCCGGACTACTCACGAAGGTCGGAGTTTATGCGCTCATCCGCGCTTATACCCTGTTTTTCCACACCCAGTTCGATGTCGTCCAGGACATCCTGCTCTTCCTCGCCGGAGCCACGATGGTCACCGGCGTCCTCGGTGCCGCCATCCAGTATGAAATCCGGAAAATCCTCTCCTTCCACATCATCTCCCAGATCGGCTACATGGTCATGGGCCTGGCCATCGGCAGCTCGCTCGCCATCGCCGGAGCCATTTTCTACACCATCCACCATATCATCGTGAAGACGAACCTCTTCCTCATCACCGGCCTGATCATCCGGAAATGCGGCACCGCGGATCTCAAGAAAATCGGCGGCCTCTACAAATGGGCACCCGGCCTCTCCCTCCTCTTCTTCATCCCCGCATTCTCCCTAGGCGGCATCCCACCGCTCTCGGGTTTCTGGGCCAAGTTCACCGTCATCCGCGCCGGACTCGAAGGCCAGCACTACCTCCTCGTCACCGTCGCCCTCCTCGTCGGCGTCCTCACCCTCTTCTCCATGACCAAAATCTGGGCAGAGGCTTTCTGGAAAAACAAGGAACAGGCTGAAGCCGATACCGACCCCTATGCCGGGAAAAAACTGCCCTTTTCCATGACCGCCCCATGCATCGCCCTTACCGCGATGACTGTCGCCATCGGACTGTTCAGCAACCCTCTCTTCGTCCTTGCACAAACCGCCAGTGACCAACTCCTCGATCCCGCAACCTACATCGAGACCGTCCTCAACACCGGGCCATAATGCGAATCATATACGCCATCGAGCTGCTCGCCTTCTACCTTTACGAGGTCGTCATCAGCAACGCCCGCGTCGCCTACGACGTGCTCACCCCCACCCACCACATGAACCCAAGGATGATAGAGGTGGACATCTCCGCGCTGACAGACCGGCAGTTGCTCGCCGCCGCCAACCTCATCACCATGACCCCCGGCACCCTCAGCCTCGATGTGAACGAAGCGCGCACCCATCTCCAGGTCCACTGCATGTATGCGGATGAAGCCACCGCAAGCGGGATCGAAACCAACTACCTCCGCCGCATCCGCCGCGTATTTTAAAAGCGATGTTCTCAGAATTCCAAACCATCCCCGCCTGGGTCGCCCTCACCGCGCACTCCATCCTCGGCCTCTCCATGCTCCTCGCCGGCTACCGCATCTGGAAAGGCCCTTCCATCCCGGACCGCATCGTCGCCCTCGATCTCCTCGCTGCCCTGATCATGGGTCACGTCGCCCTGAGCGTCGCCCACAGCCGCTTTGTTTCTTACCTGGATGTCGCCACAGCCATCGCCGTCATCACCTTCCTCGCCACAGTCGCCTTCGCCCGATATCTGGAAAACAAAGACGCCCCGCTATGACTATCCTCGCAAGCATCCTCATCCTCGCCGGTGCGCTTTTCAGCCTCATCGCCGCACTCGGCATCGTCCGTATGCCAGATCTCTACTGCCGCATGCACGCCGCCACCAAGGCCGGTGCCTTCGGCCTCTCCCTCATCCTCATCGGCATTTGTTTCCTCGTCCCCGAGCCGCGGGTGATCATCCAGAGCTTGCTGATCGTCGCATTCTTCTACCTCACCACGCCCATCGCAGGGCAGATGATAGGACGCGCCGCCATCATCCGCGGCATCCCGTTTTGGAAAAGGTAAGCGGAGCTTTCCATTGCGAAGAACCCTGGCACCTGCGGGAATCAGAACGGGATATCGTCCTCTTCCTCGTAATCGCCCGCCGGGCCTGCGGATCCGCCCTGGCGGTCTCCTCCCGGATTTTCTTCGTGGGACGGCCTTGATCCGCCTTTGCCGTCGGGAAGGAACTGGAGGTTGTCGGCGACGACCTTGAGCTTGCTGCGCTTCTGGCCGGTTGCCTTGTCGTCCCATGTATCCATCTGGAGACGGCCCTCGACGAAAACGCCCCTGCCCTTGCTAAGGTATTTGTGGGCGTTCTCCGCACTGCTGCCCCAGACAGTGACATCCACAAAGGTGGTTTCGTCCTTCCAGCCGCCGTTGCCGTCCTGGATCTTCCGGTTCACGGCAAGGCCGAGATCGGTGACTGCGGAACCTTTCGGGGTGTGCCGCAATTCCGGATCGCGGGTCAGGTTTCCGATCAGCATCACTTTGTTGAGGTTGGCCATGGTGGGGAAATCAGGTTGTTAGGTGAATGTGCGATGCCACCGACGCGGCGGGTGAAGCGGAAGTTCAGGCGACGCGGTTGAACTGGTTCAGGTAAACCGAATCGTTCAGCGCGAGCTTGGCCTGGATTTTCGTAATGCATTCCGGCCCGCCGGAAATCGTGTAGGTGACGTAGTGCGCACCGTTGATATTGCGCGGGGTGTATGCGAAGTCCTTGCGGCCCATGTTGTCGATTTTCTCGACCTTGGCTCCCTCGGACTCGATGTCTTTGGAGATTGCGGTGACCAGGTCATCCATGCTGCCTTCCTGGTTCTTCGTGGTCAGGACAATCAGGCCTTCGTATTTGCGGCTCATCTTCGTTATTAGGGGTTGGTTTGTTGCGAGGTGTATTGAAACGGTTGGAGGCCAAGGCGACACCTTGGGAGCGCGAAAGCTGAACCGCTTCAAGTGCGGTGGCAAGCATGTTTTCAAGGGATTCCCTTTCATCCGGGGCGAATTTCCCAAGCACATGCCCGGTCATGCCCCCGCCAGCCTGCGCGGCGCCGATCCCCATCTTCAGACGTGGGAAATCCTCCCCACCGAGATGCTCGATGATGGACTTGATCCCGTTATGCCCCCCCGCCGAACCTTTCTCGCGGAAGCGCAGGTGACCCAAAGGCAGGGCGACATCGTCGTAGGCGACCAGCATCCTTTGCGTTTCCCATTTGAAAAACGCCATGAGCTGCCGGATCGAGCGGCCGCTGAGATTCATGAATGTCTGCGGCTTCATCAGGATCGTGCCGTCACCCAGCTTCGCGATGTGCGCCTGGAACCTCGGCTCGGATTTGAAATCCACACCTTCCGCAGCCGCCATTTCATCCAGCAGCATGAAACCCACGTTGTGGCGTGTGCCTTCATACTGCCTCCCGGGATTCCCCAGGCCTATGACCAATGATATCCCCATGCCTTGGCTCATTTGTCGCTGCGGCTGGATACGTGATCAAACAAAAACGCCCGGAGATGCGACTCCGGGCGTTCGTTGAAATCGCTGTCCGGGATGCGGCGCTTACTTTTCCTGGGCGACAGCCTTGGCCGGAGCCGGCTCTGCCACGGCGGAAGCCGCCTCGGAAATCATGGCCGCCGGTTTGCCGATGTGGGCGACAACGACATCTGCCGCATGGGTCGCCTTGACACCTGTGGGGAAATTGAGCTCGCCGATGTGAAGGGAGTCCCCTTCAGCGAGGTCGCTTACATCCTTTTCAAGGAATTCCGGGAGGTCTTTCGGAAGGCAGATGATCTCAAGGGTGTGGGCATATTGCTCGAGGATACCACCGGCCTTGACTCCAACGGCCTCACCGGTGAGATGCACCGGGATGTTCGCGGTGATCTCTGTATTGTCGTTGACGGCGAGGAAATCCACATGCAGCGCATGGCCGGTCAACGGATCGTGCTGGATGGTCTTGAGGAAGACGGAACGGGTGCCTACACCCTCCACATCGAGGTTGATGAGGATGCTGTCGGAAGAGCTGTGGGCGAGAAGCTCGGAGAAAGTCTTTGCATCCACCTTGAGGTTTTCGTTCTCAACGCCACGACCGTAAACCACGGACGGGAGCCAGCCTTCACGGCGCATCTGCTTGAGTTTTCCGGAGCCGCTGCGGAGGCGGGGAGCCGCTTTGAGTGTTGTGGTCTTGGACATTTCTAAATCGGTTGGTGGTGGATCGTCGGTTCCGCACAAAGGTATTTTCCTCGTGCGGGGGGCGTTCTTTAAACAGCAAATCGCGTCTTGTCAAAAATTTGTTCAAGCTTTCAAACAAAACCTCAGCCTTTTCTCGACCTGACGGAGCTAGCAGCCAAAACTGACGCGTGCTCATCGTCATCGCACCGGACAAATTCAAAGGCTCCCTCAGCGGGCGCGAAGCGGCGGACGCCATCCGCAAGGGCTTCGCCAAAGTGTTCCCGGACGCCATCTACGAACTCCTCCCCCTTGCCGACGGGGGCGAGGGCATCCTCGATGCCTTCCGGGACGCCGCCAGCGGCGAGACCAAGGAAACCAAGGTATCCGACGCGCTCGGTCGCCCCGTAAAAGCATCCTGGCTGTTCCTGGACGGCGGCACCGCCATCATTGAATCATCCCAGGCAAATGGCCTTTGGCGGATCAGCGAAAACGAACGGAATGTCACACTGTCATCCACCTTCGGGGTTGGCCAATTGATTCTGGAAGCAGCATCCGCCGGAGCGTCGGAAATCATCGTGGGAATCGGCGGGAGCGCCACCAACGACGCCGGAATCGGCCTTGCCGCCGCCCTTGGCTGCCGTTTCCTAGATGACAACGGCAAGCCCGTCGAAGCGGTTCCGTCGAACATGCCTTATATATCCTCCATCGATTCCTCGGCTCTCCGCAAGCTCCCCCCGATACGCGTCGCGTGCGATGTTTCCAATCCCCTCCTCGGCGCACGCGGAGCCAGCCGCGTGTATGGGCCGCAAAAAGGACTGCCTCCCGAAGACATGGAATCAGCGGAAGGCGCCCACCTGCACTTCGCACGTCTGTGCGGCGAGCATTTCGGAACCAAGTTCGAGGAAACCCCGGGCTCTGGAGCCGCCGGTGGGCTTGGATACGGACTCATGACTTTTTGCGCAGCCACACTGGAATCCGGATTCGATTGCATTGCCGGAGCCCTCGGGGCGGAAACACTTATCTCAAAAGCCGATCTCGTCATCACCGCCGAAGGCTCCCTCGACTCCCAGACACTGGAGGGAAAAACCCCGCATGGCGTTGCCAAGCTCGCCAGCAAGCACGGTGTTCCGGTTTATGCCTTCGCCGGACGCCTCGCTGACGAAGGACTGCTGCATGAGCACTTCGATGGCATTTCCTGTATCATGAATTCCCCGATGACGCTTGAACAGGCGATCGCGGATGCCCCGCAACTCCTGGAACAGGCGGCAACCCGCCTTGCCCATATCTTGGCGAAGTCCAAGCGCTGAATCCTCACACATCGTGCTGGAACCACAGCAGCACCAGCAAACCAACCCCGATCCCCCACAACAGCCAACTGTTGAAAATGAAATAAGGGTAGATCATCAGCGCCAAACCGATCGCCACCGGCTTCCACCGCTCCAGCGACCTGCCATAGCGCCACGAACCCCAGCCTATCGTTCCGAAAATGAAACCCGCCAATATGTTGTAAGGACTGAACATCAGGAAAACCGAACCATACCGGATCCAGTCCCAAGATCAATCCACAAATCCGCTTGCCAAAACCGCCCACCGCCACACATCCTCCCGCCCCCACAAAAGCGCGCTTAGCTCAGTGGTAGAGCACATCCTTCACACGGATGGGGTCGCAGGTTCGAACCCTGCAGCGCGCACCATTATTTCCCTTGTTTCATAAGGAATCGGCCTCAGACATCCGATAAATATCCGATTATCCGCACACCCCTCTTGCGCAATCTGCCCATTCTGGGGTCTCCATCAGCGCAGGCGGTAGAGGTAGAGAACCGCTGCCCAGCCGCTCGGTAGCATGGAAGGCGGACTATCGAGTTCTCCCGCGTATTTGATCGCCAGTTGCAGCATCATCCTCGCATGGAAAAACGCTTCAAGGATGGGTCTGGTTTCCTCATGCCAGCGTTCGTTGTGTTCTGCCTCAAATTTTCTGCCGATCCCGCCATCCACGATCCGCATGAAGTCCTCGTTCAATTTCCGCCCGGGAAGAAGGTCACGCAAGGAAGCCACAATGGCTTCGGTATCGGACTGAAGGTGATACACTTTGAAGCTTTGGTGGTAAAAACGGTAAAACATGTCCTCCCCGTGCCAGTGCGAATCCGACTTTTCCAGCAAGGCTTCCAACTCTGGGAACCGTGCCTTGAGCTGTTTCAGAAGTTCGGTTTCCAGCACCTTTTTCTCTTCGTGGGAATCTGCTTTGTGAATGGACATCGTGGTAGAAGTTTTCAGGGATTCAAACGGTCGCGTAGAACCCGTGCAATGCTTTCAAATCAAGAGTTTTTCTAACCGCAGATGGACAGGATGTACGCAGATTAAGAGAATAGGATTAAGAATCTCTTTCTTCCATCTGCGTTCATCCTGTCCATCTGCGGTTAAATTCTTCCCTCTTCATCTTCATGTCTAAGTTGATGCCGGAAGCCCGTGAGCTTTCCGTAGGCATCCCAGCAGCACCCGGCAATCCGCCAGTGCCCGGTGCGCCCCTCCGCCGTCCACCTGCAGGTGTTCTGCCAGCACTGGCAGACCGTAGCCCTTTCTCTTGGGCAGAAGTTGCTTGAACACCGGGATCGAGCATTCGAGAGGGAAACGGAAAGACCTTCCCGTCCGCAAGGCAAAGGCATCCAGGAATCTCCGGTCGAAACTCGCGTTGTGTGCATAGGCAGGCATCCCGGCCATAAATCCCCAGGCTTCGTCCAACACTCCGTCCAAAGACTGCCCCTCCGTCCGCAACATCGCATCTGTGATGCCCGTGATCCCGGTGATGTGCCACGGCACCCTTCCGGAAATGCGAACCAGCCGACTCATCTCGCCAGTGACCTCAAAACGCTCGTTCACCCGGATTGCGGCGATTTCCGTGATCTCATTCCACTCTGTAGAAAGGCCGGTCGTCTCTATATCCAGCAGGCAAAAGGAACTTTTCCCGAAGGGTGAATCTGTCGTTGGTCTCATGATTTGTAATGATTATTCATCTCCGCGATCTCCCCGCAGACCATCTCCCGCAGCTCGACAGGCGCTATCACCTTCGCCGCCCCGCCGAAGCGCAGCACCCAGCTCTTCACCTCCACCAGCTCGCTCAGCCGGAAACGGACAAGCACCCGATCCGATGAAATCTTCTCCAGCTCCTGGCTCGGATGCCAACGCCTTTCCCGTGCGATCCTCGCCCAATAGCCGCTCAACTCCACGCACACCTCATACAACTCGCCACCCGCTTCATACGGCGTCCAGATCCCGAACGCATGGCCGTAGCGGTCATCGAACTCCGGTTCCACGAAACCGTCCGGACGCGGCCGTGTCTCCACCCCTGAAATCCTCGGCAGCGCGTAGGTCTTCTGTCCCCCGCGCTCAAGATCCTCCGCGATCAGATACCAGCATTGCTCGCGGCAGATCAGCCGATGTGGAAATACCGTCACCTCGAACGAGTTGTCATCCTCCAGCTTTCGGTAGCGTATCATCACGATCTGCCGTTGCAGGATCGCCAGCGTCAGCCGTCCCTGGATTTCGTAATCCATCGTCGCTTCACCCGAGAAGGGGCGTGACTGGATCAGCCGGTTCAAATCCTCCCAGCGGAACTCGCCCAAATCGCCCGAATGACGGCAAGCCTTCGCCACCTCCGCCCGGATCTGCACACCCAGCTCAGTCCCCCCAAGCATACGCAGCGACTCATAAGCCATCGCCAACGCCGCGACCTCCTGATGCGAAGTGATACTGGTTTCCATCACCGAAGGCTCCCTCAGGAAATACCCCTGCTTGCCCGCCTCCACCGGCCACCTCTCCACATCGCGCAAATGATCGACACAGCGCCGAACCGTCCGCTCGCTGCACTCCATTTCTCCGGCCATCCTTTCCGCAGTCAACGTCCCGCCATCCCGAAGCAGGCTTTTCACATGTTGGATATGGTGGGGGCGTGGCATCGTGTTTTCTTTACTAGGATTGCCGGAGAATCTGGCTGTCCCTCAGCACGTCAATCGCAATCTAGCGATTCCTGTTGCTATCGAAAAAGGTTGAACCGCCAAGCACAAAGAACGCCAAGTCCAAACGGTGAGAACATCGGTGTCCGGGTTCTAGCGGACATCCAAAAAAATACTCAGTCTTCCTTGGCGAACTTGGCGTCTTGGCGGTTAAAAACCTCTTCATGGGGTAGGCGCTCCGTTTACGGAACTCCTCCACGAAATCCAGTTGTGCGTCCTCGTCCATTTCCAGGACTTTGCGCAAGACCGCTTGGGGGAGTTGTTTCTGAATGGGTGGTGGGATGCTTGAGGTGTTTTGGACTGTCATGCCACCGTTCTAATCCGTGAACCCGGCCAGAAGCTGTCCGGGGTGATATTCTAGCGGGAAATCAATGATATTTTGGTGAAGTGGCACCCGTCCGAGCTTTATCACCCTTTCAAAGGCGGCGGTCTTTCACCCAACGATCCAATTCGCAAATAACATTCTCTATGTCTTCTCTTAGATTTGATTCGCCCTCGGGAAAATTGTAAGATTTTATCCAAGTGTTATTTATGTCTTTAATCGAATCGTGTTGAGCGCATCGCGTGAGAAGACCACTCAATGATGTTTCTTTCATTATAATATCTATTCTTGAAAGCTTATGCTCTGGGTAATCTCTATCCCACACACATAAAATCGAAGATTCAGGCGTGAGTCGTATTTCGATTCGTAGATATTCTTCGCTCCCACCAAGAAACGCAACTCTGTCATTCCCCCATATTGCTGCTTCTAAGAAAGGGCGGCACCGGGATTCGAATTCACGCTTGAGGCGAATCGCTCGATAGTGAGGAAGATCATTAACTATTTCCAGTAAAGACTTTGTGTTAGTTAAAATATTTTTGTCTTTTATGATCTCTTCGTAGAATTTTTCTGTTATTGTTTCGTTCATAGCGTGTGCTCCAAGGTGCTGTATTAATTGTCTGTATTGGCGGAGTGCGGTAAGTGTTTCAAACTCATTTGTTTTTCGTTCACAATCTTGGATCCACTCTAAAAGGCTTCGGGAATCATGGCTGAATGCGACGGTCGGAATGAGAAGTTCGCGCAATCGATGAAAATCTGAACGCTTTTGGCCAACGGCGGCATGCCAAGTGGTTTGATCTGGGTTTTTGATTTGATTCAACGTCAAGTAAACGATCGCAACCACTTCAGAGCCCTCGTCTTCCATTCTGTCCAAATATCTCGGAAGTTGACGATTCATGTCACCTGCTCCATTGATCTTGTTTTCGATAATTATCGACCTTCTTTTGGCTGATCTGTTGCGAATTAGTATGTCAATTCGGCCATGTTTTTCTTTCGATACTTCAACGTCATGAAAATCTTCGATATTTAATCCTTCTAAATCACGGCAGGTTTTCAACCATCTTATAAAAGCATGCACGTGCCTATGTCCCGCTCCGTGGGATTCAGTGGGATCAAGTAGTGCGCAAATAATGTCAGAGTGAAAGTTTTCTCGATGGTAAATCCCAGAGATCAGTCGAAACAAATTGAAGCCAAGTGCATCCGGCAACAAATTCTGCTCCTGTTTCTCACGGAGAGTCTCGCTAAGGCTCCTGTTGTTTAGAAATTTGAGTAAATCATTCCAATAGAAATTGGCGATCTCTCGATGCTTCTCTACGACCTCCACAGGAAAAAGTTGGGCGGGATTAGAAGGCGTAGTCATCCGGTTTTAAGAATGTTCTTCGGAAGATTTGATAGAGGAATTCCTAGTAGGTCAATATTTTCCATCGATTGGGCGATGGTTTCTTGGTGAATTTATCCGAGGAATCCGATTTTCCGTGAGGAGGTTATCGTTTTCATCTCACATTCCTGAATCAGGAGTTCGAGGAAGCGGGAGGCGGTTTTTTGGTTCTGGAAGCGGCATTGTCTGGCGACGTTGCCGAAGTCGCCGGGGGTGGAGTTTAGGAGGTGTTGAAGGGAGCGGATATCTTCTTCGGTGGGTGGGGTGAGGTTCAGGGCGTGGCTGTGGGAATGGAGGAGGCGGAGGGATTGCTCGGGGAGGAGGAAGTCGAAGAGGAGCTTGAGGTCGAAGCGGCGGAGAGAGGCGGGATCGAGGTTTTCCTTGAGGTTGGTGGAGGCGATGAAGATTCCGGGGAAGCTTTCCATCTGGGTGAGGAATTCGTTCACCTGGCTGATTTCCCAGGAGCGGTTGGCGAGGGTGCGGTCGCGCAGGAAGGAATCGACTTCGTCGATGAGGAGGATGGCTTGCTCCTGCCGCGCGGCTTCGAAGGCACGTGCCATGTTTTTCTCGGTTTCGCCAAGATAAGGAGCGAGCAGGTCTGATGCCTTTTTGCAGTGGAGGGGAAGGGCTAGTTCGTTTGCCAGCCAGTGGCCGAATGATGTTTTGCCGGTTCCCGGCGGGCCGTAGAGGCAGATGCGGGCGCTCTTTTCCGAAGCAAGCGCGCGGGCGATTCTTTCAAGGTCCCCGCTGCTGTTGAGGTTGGAGATGTCGTAGGTGGCCGGGTTGATGGGGTCGATGGCATGACGGAAAGGTTCGGGGTGTCCTTGTGCTTTGAGGGTGTTTGAGACGAGGAGAGAGACTGCGGATTCGCGCCGGGTTTTGTCATTTCCCGGGACCAGCCCCGAGATCACGGAGCCGGCTCGTGAGATTACGGCGGGAGAGATGTGCTCGGAATGGGACAGGTGCTGAACGAAGCTTTCGGAATAGGTTTTCCCGAGGATTTTACGGATGGTCTTACTCCGTTGAACGCGCGGTGCGACAGGGACTTCGAAGATGAAATCGAATCGGCGGGTGAATGCGTTGTCGAGGCAGTCCACGTCGTTGGAGATCCAGATGATAGGCACCCGGTTGTTTTCCAGCAGGCGGTTGATCCAGCCTTTGTTGGCCTGGGCAACGCTGGGGGAAAAGAATGAGTGCGAACTGAAAATGTCCTCGGCTTCGTCGAAGATGAGGAGGTTGTTGTTTGGTTGGATGAACGTGGTCGCGGCTTTCAGACTTTGGATGCGTTTTTCCGAAGGGTTTCCTTCCATGGTTTCGGTCGGGACCTCGTAAGCATGGGTGGACGTGAGTGAGGAGAGCAGGCGTGCGAGTTCCGATTTTCCTGTGCCGGGGTGACCATGGATGAAGACATTCACGCCCTTTTTCCGGCTACGTATGGCTTTTCTCAAATACGGGATCAGAAGCGAGAGAATGGGATCGAGGTGAGGAAAATCAGAAATTGTCAGGGCAGAGGGTGGAGCTGGCGTGACGATGTGGTTGACGACGGATTGTTCATTGATCGGGCCGACGAACATTTCATTGGCAATGACGTCAGAAAAAAAACGGAGAGCCGGCTCCACATCGCCATATCCATAGCGGGCGGGAAGAAGGATACCGGAATCCACGAGCCGCGAGTTCGATTGTAAGACTTTGTGGATTCGGCTCAGAGGTATTTTCAGCACGCGTGATAGGAAATTGCTCAAATTTTTAGTGCATTCCTTTCTTAGGATAGAGAAGGTGTCGGTAAATACCATGGCAACTGTTGCTGAGACGAAGAACTCCAGAACGGCTCGTTCCGTCGCGTTCAATTTCAGAAAATTGGAAAGGGTGTCGAAGTTTTTCTTGCCAGTGGATGAGAAGCAATTCCTCGAAGGCTCGGCTTCAAGTTGCTGGAGCTTGGATTCCATTATCTTAAAAACTTCCATTTTTTGCGCTCGGTTCTGCGCACGTAGTGAGGACATATCCTCGCAATGTCTGAATTGGGTCTGGGCTTCGGGCAGTTTCAGGAAATAGGCGACTTCCCGATCCTCGTATGAGAGATCGTCACCTTTCTCGAATAGTAGTTCTCGATGATTCTTGTCCGAGAAGGCGCGGAGTATCCAAAGGGTGAAGAGTCTTCTTTGTTCGCGCTGGTTTTCCGGCGCACGGCGGTTGGCTTGTTTCATCATTGGAGATTTTGGGAGACCATGCCGAGGACGATGCGGATGGAGGCTGTGGTTTGCGGGGTGAGTTTGCGATCAACCAACTCGTCCGTTTGCAGTTCGCGGATCAGGTCGTAGTCGAGGTGATGGAACCGGATATCGAACCGGCAGTTTCCGTCGATGATGAGGTCGTGGGAAATGTCGTGGAGCCGATCATTCAGAATCCCGATTCGTTTGTTCAGCAGTGGTCGCCGCTGTGCTTCCGCGGTTTCCTTTTTCTTCTCCAGTGACCGTAGTTTGCGGACTATGATCCGTGCTTCGTTTCTGACCGCGCTGTCGAGGAAGAGATCCGGGAATTCAGCGATCATTTTCGGCAGGCTGTTGCCAACTTCGGTTTGTCCGCCGGGTAGCGAAAGAACCAGGTAGGCTCTGAGATGAGGGTGTTTTTCCTTGATCCGGGAAAAATGCCGGTTGGCGGCGGCAACCGAGTCCTCAAATATGAGGAAGGGAATTCCGCCGGGAGAAGGCTCCATGGGATCGTGCATGACGACACATGTAGCCAAATGATGATGGCCAGAAACTGTCCGGGATGGAAATTTCCCTGCGAATGAGCAATTGGATACTTTCCTCGCCCGGCATTTACGTCGATTCCGAACGACGCATCGGCTTGGTGAACTTTAACCTGGAAGCCCCTTCTTCGATGAAGGTCAGGTCATGCTCGCGACCGCCTTCTTTCAACGGCTGGAGACCTTCGAAGAAGCATCCGGTTTCTTCCGCCCATTTGACGAGCCTTCGGAGACTTTCGTCGTAAACTGACCACCCGTCGATTTCGCCATTCGGTCCACTTGGGCATAAGCGTCCCGCGAGGTCGTTGCGGGTCTCGATGAGCGAGCGGTCGCGATCCGGTTGAGGTAGGCTGTCTGGTTCATTCAATTACGGACGAAAGGAAACCACACTCCGCGCCCGAATCCAATGAAAATCCTTGGTGCAGCCTTTTCCATTCCCGGCGGCAGGCTAGTTCACCTTGAATATTTAACAGCGAATTCACCTGCGGTTGAGATCTTGTCATGCCTTACCCATTTCCGTTGCCCTTGCGGTGGCAGCCGCGATGGCGGCGATCATTGCGGAGCGGACGTTCTTCTCCTCCAGCACGGCGAGGCCGGCGATGGTGGTGCCGCCCGGTGATGTGACCATGTCCTTGAGCATCGCCGGATGGCTGCCTGTTTGCAGGACCATTTCCGCCGCCCCGCTCACGGTCTGTGCGGCGAGCTGCAGCGCCTCCGCCCTAGGCAAACCGGCGCGGACTCCACCATCGGCCATCGCCTCGATGATCAGATACACGTATGCCGGGCCGCTGCCGGAAAGACCCGTCACGGCATCCATGAGTTTTTCGGGGAGGCTGACGGCCAGGCCGACGGCTGCCAGCAGGGAGCGGACCGTTTCCTCGTCACCGGAGTTGCATCGCCCGCCGAGCGAATAGGCGGCGGCACCTTTGCCGACGAGTGCCGGGGTGTTGGGCAT
>Ga0163144_10019687_pt1 | contig 13559 bp, 10 predicted proteins | sample OliLak19BULKMAT1_FD_123175 | JGI IMG/M metagenome (GOLD analysis project Ga0163144, IMG submission 123175) | Freshwater microbial mat bacterial communities from Lake Vanda, McMurdo Dry Valleys, Antarctica - Oligotrophic Lake LV.19.BULKMAT1 | ecosystem: Environmental > Aquatic > Freshwater >... | reverse complement strand
TACTCGTTCCGCACTTACCGAAAGAGGGTACACGCCCCCACGCAAAACATTGCCGTAAATAAGAAAACGGAGACACTCGTTATAGTACGCATTGGTTTCATCCAGGGTGCAATGTTTCTTTGCACCCAGCGAGTATGCATGCTTTTCGATCTTTTTTAACTCATCGGCAGAAAAACCTCCCGTGTTCACAATAGCAGTATGAACTTCCAGGCCTTTTTCCTTTGCCAGGTAAATTGCACAATAGGTTGTATCCAGCCCACCGCTGAAAGCAAGTAAAACTTTTTTCTTCATTTCTATAAATTAATGTGACGAGGATTGATTGTTATCCGAATTATCTCCGCGCAGTTTATGTAACAACGTGTATTGCTTCATCCTTAACCAGCGTTCGATCTTGGCAAACTGCTCTCGTATATCAAACTTCTTCTCTTCGTGCTGCGTGGGATCGTAAAGCATACCGGTACACAGACACATTTTGCGGTCCTTGCTTTTTAAAATATCCACGTTGGGGCAGCTGTTACAACCCTTCCAGAATTCATCATCCTGCGAAAGTTCAGAAAACGTAACCGGACGATAGCCCAAGTCAGAATTCATTTTTAAAACTGCCATGCTGGTAGTGATCCCGAAGATCTTTGCTTTGGGATATTTTTCTTTTGATAATTCAAAAATTGCCTTTTTGACCTTTGAACCTAATCCATGCATACGGAATTCCGGATTGACAATAAGGCCCGAATTCGCCACATAATTTCCATGCGACCATGTTTCAATATAACTGAAGCCGGCAAACCGCCCATCCTTATGCAGCGCAATGATCGCTTTCCCTTCACTCATTTTTTCAGTCACATATTCAGGTGTACGCGTAGCAATTCCTGTACCCCGCTGCTTGGCACTTTCCGTATACATTTTGCAGATCTCCTCCGCATACGAAAAATGCGCAGGGCTTGCCTGCTGAATAATAAATTCAGCAGTGACATCTTTTATTGCAGACGTATTTGCCATAGTAAATTTCCTCCCGCAAATATCAATATAAAAATCATAGGTAGGAAAATTTTGACAAGAAATTTATTGCTCCTTCAAGGATAAAGTTCGGCTTCTAAGCCGGTGAAAGACAGGGGAAGCTGAAACAGCACTTACAACGTTAAAAGAAAAACTAACTGAACAAAAACTCCCAGCAAAAAACCAGCATACACTTGTGCTGAACTGTGTGCGTTAAGCTTCAATCTGGAATATGCCACCAACCCTGCAAGGAGGAAAAGTGCAATGAGTGTAAAATGAATGTTGATCTGCAAACGATAAGAAATAGCCAGCATCATACCGCAAAGGCCGCCTATGCCTATCATGTGTGCGCTGATCATCCAATAAATATTTATAATGAGTGTAATTACAATAAGGAGTGTGGCTCCAAGCATCATAGCCTGTACAAGCACGGGCACATCCCAATGCATCAGGAAATACGCTTCGGAAAAATAAAAAATTGCAGCCGCCAGATAAGGAAATTTTCTTTCTTCCTTTGTATGCATCTCTAACGAAGCAATCAATTTAAACTTCAGCATCAGTATAGTGCAAAACAAAGGCAAAAAAAATGTTGACAAGGCAGTCACTGCATACAAGAATAATTGCGAACCGGCTGAGGGCATCCAGAGGCCGGGTTCTTCCAGGCTAAAGATTAAAAATAAACCGGCAGTAGGCAGCAATAAGGGATGAAACAGATAAGAGATTGCCTTAGGAAAAAACATGTCGGATCTCAATGTCTATATTTTTTTTCTCATCCTTGCAACCGGAATCTCCATCATCTCACGGTACTTAGCAACAGTCCTCCGGGCAATGTTATAGCCTTGCGTATTCAGGATTTTGGTAAGGGCATCATCGGTAAGAGGCTTCTTTTTATTCTCTGCTTCAATGCTGTCTGAAATTATTTTCTTCACCATTTTAGACGATACGTCTTCTCCTTCATCGTTGGTAAGCGCTTCATTAAAAAGCGATTTCAGCAGGATGGTCCCAAAATTGGTCTGAGCATATTTTGTGCTTGTTACGCGGGAAACAGTAGAAATATCCAGCTTTACCCGGTCTGAAATATCTTTCAGGATCATGGGCTTGAGTAAAAGATCATCTCCTGTAAGAAAATATTCTTTCTGGTATTCCATGATACAATGCATGATGCTGTAAAGCGTGTTCTGCCTTTCCTTTATATTACTTATGAAGGACTTTGCCCCCTCGATCTTTTGTTTTACAAACTGTACTGCTTCCTGCCCGGTTTTATCTTTTCGCTGAGAATACTCGTTGAGCATCTGCTGGTAAAGTTTGCTCACGTGCAAATCGGGAGCATTGCGTGAATTGAGAGAAAGTTCAAGTACGCCATTATTATTTGCCAGGATAAAATCAGGAATGATCGTAAGCATGGAACGCGTACCCTCTTTTGCTGATCCACCCGGACGGGGATTCAGCTTTATTATTTCATCCAAAGCAGGCTTCAGCTTTTCTTCTGTAAGATCAAAATGCTTTGCGATCTTGGTGTAATGTTTTTTGGAGAATTCCTCCATCTGTTCATTTACAATACGGAGAGCAAGGGCCCGGGCTTCTGTCCATTTTTTCCGGTCCAATTGCAAACGTAAACACTCCTGCAGGTCTTTTGCACCTATCCCGGCCGGGTCAAATTCATCCTGTATCATTTTAAGGACAGCATCCAGATCCTGAACTGTGGTAGTAATGCTTTGTGAAAAAGCCATATCATCCACAATAGATGAAAGCTCCCTGCGTAAATATCCATCCTCATCAATACAGCCCAGTAAATATTCCGCTATAACTCGTTCGTGTTCTGTAAGCTCCAGGTTTTCTATCTGATTAGAAAGTGTTTCCTGAAAACTTGTTGATGAAGCCATAGGCATATCCCGGTCATCATCGTCCTTACCTTTATTGCTGACCTGTAATTTATAACTGGCGATATCGCCCTCATCGTCTAAATAATCCTCCGGGCCAAATTCCTCTTTAGCGGCAGCTTCATTATCTGCCCCATCCAGTGCTTCTTCTCTTTCGTTGATCTCTTCATCGGACTCATCGTTCTCGTCCTTCTCTTCGCGAATTTCTTCTTCTGTATTATCTTCTAAGGCAGGATTGATCTCCATTTCTTCCTTGATGCGCTGTTCCAAAGAGGTAATAGGAAGCTGCAACAGCTTCATGAGCTGAATTTGTGCAGGAGATAATTTCTGCAGTAGCTTTTGCTGGAAGGATTGCCTTAACATGGGTGCGAATTTACGAATTCCTTCTTTTTAAAATTTCGAATTCTTAGGAGTTCTCGAAAATGGAATTATACCGATGCTCCATTGAAAATACCGCTTGTCGTGGTATTATTTGTTATGGAAAATACTTATAAATATCCTTTCTGTTTAGCACCCGTAACACTTCAACCGTATTGCCCTTGATCTAGAGTCCAATTCTATAATCCCCAACGCGGATTCGAAAGAAAACTTTCTTGCCCTCTAGTTTTTTTAGGTTCCTTATATGGCTGATATTGCTGTAATAAGGTAGTTCATCAAAGCAAAAGTATTTTAATCTTTTTGTAATAAGGTGTGCTTTTTAATGCTTTTAAATCCTTAAGAAAAGTTTCGGAATACCTAAGTTGTATCATTATTCGCCAAGCTTCTTAAGCGCTTCTTCCTTGCCGTATTTTTTATCCTTCATTGCCCTTTTCATCGCTCTTCCTAATCCGTAATCTTCCAGCAATTCAATAAGGGCTGCGAATTTTTTTGCATCCACAACCACTGATTCCACATTTCCCTTATCATCCGTAATGAAGTGATTGGGGTGAGTAAGTTTTACTAAAGAGTTCATTTTAATTCGTTTTTACAAAGATAAGAAATACAGGTTATTTCTTGTACGATTTTTGTGCCGAATCCGGTTTAATTTTTCTAAAACTCCGCATTCTTAGGCGTCCTCGGAAACGGAATTACATCACGCACATTGGTCATGCCGCTGATGAAAAGCACCAAACGCTCCAGGCCCAAACCGAACCCGCTATGCGGGCAAGTTCCAAATTTGCGTGTTTCGAGGTACCACCAAAGGTCTTTTTCAGGAATATTCATTTCTTTAATTCTGCTCAATAACTTATCGTAATTCTCTTCCCGCTGTGAGCCTCCAATGATCTCTCCTACATAAGGAAACAACACATCCATTCCGCGAACAGTTTTTCCATCCTCATTCTGTTTCATGTAAAATGCCTTAATGTCCTTGGGATAATTAGTCACGATCACCGGCACACCAAAATTTTCTACCAGAAAGTTTTCATGTTCACGCTGCATGTCAATTCCCCAGCTAACCGGGAATTCAAACTTCTTTCCTGATTTTAGAAGAATATCGATCCCGTCTGTGTACGTAATTCTTTTGAACGTAGATTTAGCTACCCTATTCAAACGGTTCAGCAATTCCTTATCGTAATGCTCGCAGAGAAATGCAAGATCGTCTTTGCAGATTTCAAGCACGTAGCTGATAACATACTTGAGCATGCTTTCCGCGACATCCATATTATCATCAATCTCGTGAAAAGCCATTTCAGGCTCTATCATCCAGAACTCGGCAAGATGGCGCGGGGTGTTGGAGTTTTCTGCACGGAAAGTCGGGCCGAATGTATATATCAAGCCCACGCCCATTGCACCCAGCTCTCCTTCCAGTTGGCCGGATACAGTGAGGTTTGTTTCTTTTCCGAAAAAATCCCTTTCATAATCTATCTTCCCATCCTTCTGCGGAAGTCCGCCAGAGGACGGATTAGCTGAAGCTAACTTATTCAAATCAAAAGTGGTAACATGGAACATCTCCCCTGCTCCTTCTGCATCCGAACCTGTTATAATAGGAGTGTGGAGGTAAAAAAATCCTTTGTCGTTAAAGAATTTATGAATGGCAAAAGAAATATGATGGCGCAGACGCAAAATAGCTCCAAACGTATTTGTACGCGGACGAAGATGGGCGATGTCGCGCAAAAATTCCAGCGTATGTCCTTTTTTCTGCAACGGGTATGTTTCATCGGCTGTTCCCAGGATGGATATTTTTTCCGCTTGTATTTCTACGGACTGCCCTTGTCCCTGAGATTGAACTAATTTTCCGGTAACCGAAATACAAGCTCCCGTTGTAACTCCTTTTAATACTTCTTCTCCAAATTTTGCGATTTCAGCAACAACCTGTATGGTATGTATAATACTTCCGTCATTCAATGCAATGAAGGCAACGCTTTTAGCTCCGCGCCTGGAACGCACCCAGCCATTTACTGTTACTTCTTTATTATACTCCGTTGATCCAAGAAGATCTATAATTTTTGTGTGTACCATACAATATGATGAATTGTTATTCGTCTGAGAGCTTATACTTTAAAGCAATCACACAAAAATAGTTTTTTATGTCGCTTCTGAGTAAATCATTCGAAAAAGTATGCACCTCTTAACACTAGCTAAACAATGAGCTTTCTTGCTTATTATCAAGCAGTTAAAATTATATGGAAACTCTTGGAATGCTAAAAGTTTCCATAGTTTTGCCTCCCCGTCTGCATACGGCTCCCTGCCAATGGAAACAAAAGCAAGAATACTCGCTGCCACACACGAACTCTTCATGAAATACGGAATACGCAGTATTTCCATGGATGATATTGCCAAACATCTTTCCATTTCTAAAAAAACTATTTATCAGTCCTATAAAGACAAGGATGAATTGGTACATGAGCTGATGAAAGAGAAACTGAAAGAAGATGCAAGGGGATTTAAGGAAATGGAAAAAGTATCCGCAAACGTTATTGATGAGGTATTCAATATAATGAAGCACATGAGCCAGGTTATAGGCAAGATGAACCCAAGTGTTTTTTATGACCTGCAGAAATACCACCCCAACACCTGGAAATTATTTAAAGAGTTCAAAGAGGATTTTATCATGAAAATGGTGGAAGGCTCACTCATGCGCGGAATCAAACAAGGGCTTATCCGCCCAGAAATAAATACCCGAATAATATCCCGAATGAGGATGGAACAGATAGAGATGGGATTTAATCCTGCTGTATTTCCTCCGGAGAAATTTAAAATACTGGATGTTCAGCTTTCCATGATCGATCATTTTCTTTATGGGATATGCACACTGAAAGGCCACAAGCTAATTAATAAGTACAAACAAATAATTGATGAAGAATAGAGAAACAGTTGGCACTTGGCAATTTACAGTTGGCAATCAACAGCCCAAAACAAGTATGAAAAAAACATTAATTACAATTATTACAGTCATTGCTCATGTCAGCCTGAGCGTAACTGAAGGCTTCGCACAAGCGCCAAGAGATACCGGCAAATATTCTTTCTCGCTGCAACAGGCAATTGATTTTGCTATGAAGAACCAAACCCAGATGGTAAATGCGGGATATGACGAGCAAATAGCAAAACAAAAAGTAAAGGAAACAGTTGGCATTGGCCTGCCACAAATAAACGGAAGTTTTGATGTAAAAGATTTTCTGGAAATTCCCACCAGTGTAATTCCTGCACAGGCTTTTAATCCGAATGCTCCTGCCGGGGAATTCGTAGCTGTACAATTCGGAACACAATACAGCGCAACAGCGGGAATAGACGCTTCTCAGCTCGTTTTCAGCAGTGAGTATTTAATCGGGTTGCAAGCCACCAAAACATTTCTGGAGCTGAGCAGGAAAGCAACACAACGCACTAAAATTGACCTTACCGTTGCAGTTACCAAAGCATATTATTCCGTTTTGCTGAATGAGGAGCGCATGAAGCTGATAGATGCGAATGTGGCCCGGTTAAAAAAATTAATGGAGGACACCAAAGCTTTAAACACCAGCGGTTTCGTAGAAAAAATTGACCTGGACCGAGTGACGGTTGCCTACAATAACCTGCAAGTTGAAAAAGATAAGATCGCGCGCTTAATGGAACTCGGCAACGGCTTATTAAAATTTCAGATAGGGATGGACCAAATGGCAAAACTTACGCTGACCGATAAATTAGACGATGTAAAAATGGCTCCTGATGCGGCTAATGACAAATTTGACTATGGAAAGCGCGTAGAATTTTCTCTTATGCAGACCCAAAAAAATCTTTCCCAGCTTCAACTCAAGAGATTCAAATTGGGCTACCTCCCCAATATGGCACTGTACGGCAGCGCCAGCGCAAATGCTTTCCGGAACAAGTTTGACTTTTTTGATACAAAAAAAGGCTGGTATCCGATGGTGGTAATAGGGGCCCGCATAGGAGTTTCCATTTTTGACGGCCTTCAAAACCAACACCGCATCCAAAGCTGGAAGATCGAGGTATTGAAATCCGATAACAACATACGAATGATCCAGCAAAGCATAGACCTTGAAATCGCAAGCTCAAAAGCAAACTTGCTGAATGCTACTTCAGCACTTGAAACACAAAAGAAAAATATTGAGCTGGCGGAAAATATTTATAAAACTTCCAAGATCAAATACGAACAGGGAGTAGGTTCCAGCCTGGAAGTGATGAGCGCAGAGACATCACTGAAAGAATCTCAAACTAATTATGTAAGCGCCCTATACGATGCTCTTATTTCAAAAGTAGATTACGATAAAGCTAATGGAAATATAAAATAACCTCTGCAACCCCTCTCCTTGAGGAAAGGGGCTAAGGAGCGAGGCAAAAAAAGAACAAATAAATATTTATGAAAAAGATTACAACTACAATTTCAATTCTTGCACTGACAGGCGCTGTTGCATTCATCAGTTCATGCGGAGGCGGGGAAGAACAAAATGCAGGAACCGGTTCGGCCGACAGTACAACCAATACAAACGATAAAACAAAAACCGTTGAAACGGCTTCACTGGTGCCGCGCGTGTTTGATAATTATGTGGAAGTGCAGGGAAAAGTGGATGCTGATGAGAATGTTTCTTTAAACTCAGAAATGCCAGGCACTGTTTCAAAAGTGAACGTGGAGTTAGGGCAGGAAGTTCGTCCGGGGCAGGTGCTTGCCGAAATGGATTCGAAGATCATCCAACAGGGTATTGCGGAATTACAAAGCGCACAGGAGCTTACCAATACTCTTTATGAAAAGCAAAAAACGCTGTGGGATCAAAAGATAGGGACGGAAGTTCAGTTCCTGGGAGCTAAAAACCAGAAGGAATCTATGGATAAAAAAATGGGCACCCTGCAGGAACAGTTAAAAATGTCCAAGATCATTTCTCCTATCAATGGAATTGTGGATGCGATTGATATCAAACTTGGACAAGCCACTATGCCCGGCATGCCTGCAATACGTGTAGTTAATATGAAAACGCTGAAAGTAAAAGGCGAAGTAGCGGAATCCTACCTGGCGAAAGTAAAAACCGGCAATGATGTGATTATAATCTTTCCCGATATGATGGATACAGTGCGCACAAAGCTTACGTATGTAGCCAGAGTGATCAGCCCGCTCAACAGGACATTCACTGCCACTGTGAATCTGGATGGTAAAAAAGAATACCATCCGAATATGATCGCCATCATGAAAATAGTGGACTATTCAAATCCAAAAGCTTTTGTGGTTCCTGTAAGCACTATTCAAAAGGCACAGGAAGGAAATTTTGTTTTTATTGCCGAAAATAAAAAAGCAAAAAAAGTAAAAGTAAAAGTGGGAAGGACATACAATGGCAATGCCGAAGTGCTGGAAGGATTGAATGAAGGAGATAAATTAATCACCAAGGGATTTCAGGAATTAAATGAAGGGGAGACAATAAAATATTAGGCTTTCTCGCAGATTTCACAGATGATCGCAGAAGAAAAAATAGAAAACCAGATTTCATACAGCATACGAGGAGCTGTATTTAAAATCTATAATGATTTAGGCCCCGGGCTTCTCGAATCAGTTTACGAAACGGTTCTTCAGCATCTTTTGACATCAGAAGGCTACAGGGTGCAATCGCAAGTTCCACTTCCTGTTATATATCAGGACGTTAAACTCGAATTAGGCTTTCGGCTGGACTTATTAATAAATGATAAGGTAATCATTGAAATTAAATCTGTGGAAACGCTTATGCCAGTTCATCACAAGCAACTGCTTACATACCTGAAATTGACAAATAAAAAACTAGGACTACTTATAAATTTTAATGAAGAACCCCTGAAAATAGTGCGGATCGCAAACAATCTTTAATCAGCGAAAATCCGCGCTATCCGCGAGAGAAATGAATTAAAAATATGAAAGACATTAACAAAGAATTCAAACCCAGCACCTGGTCCATAAATAATCGCACCAGCATTTATGTGCTTACCATCATCATCACATTTGCGGGCATGATGAGCTACAACAACCTTCCGAAGGAAAGCTTTCCGGAAATTGTTTTGCCGATGGTGATCGTTGGCACGGTGTATCCCGGCACCTCTCCCGAGAGTATGGAGAACCTGGTGACCAAACCTATCGAGAAGCAAATAAAATCCATTGCAGGTGTGAAAAGAATCACCAGCAATTCTTACCAGGATTATTCAAACGTAATTATAGAATTCAATACGGATGTTGAGCCCGATATTGCAAAGCAAAAAGTAAAAGATGCGGTGGATAAAGCCAAAGCGCAGGATCTGCCACGCGACCTACCCGCAGCTCCCAATGTTATGGACATCAATTTTTCTGAGATACCAATCATGTTTGTGAATGTATCCGGTGATTTTGACCTGAATAAATTGAAAAATTATGCGGACAAGATAAAAGACAGGATAGAGTCCATGAAAGAGATCACCCGCGTAGATATGATCGGTGCGCTGGACCGGGAGATACAGGTGAACGTGGATATGTATAAAGCACAGGCGGCACAGATATCTATCGGGGATATTGAACGTTCGATCGGTTATGAGAACATGACCATTTCGGGCGGAACAGTAAAAATGGAAGGGATGGAACGCACCATCAACCTTAAAAAAGAATTCAAAAGCGTAGATGAGTTGAGCAGCCTCATTATAAAATCTCCTAACGGTGCTTCTATTTATTTGAAAGACCTGGCAGAAATAAAAGACACATTTGAAGAACAGAAAAGCTATGCGCGCCTGGGAGGAAAGAACGTGATCACCCTCAGCATAGTAAAACGTTCAGGTGCAAACCTGATCGAAGCATCCGACAAAATACATGCGCTGACAGAAGAAATGCAGGAAAAAGAACTTCCGAAGGACCTGGCCATTGTTCTTACAGGAGATCAAAGCACCGCTACACGCACCACATTGCATGATTTGATAAACACCATTGTGATCGGGTTTATCCTGGTGACCATCATCCTCATGTTCTTCATGGGCGCAACCAATGCCATCTTCGTGGCTTTATCCGTGCCGCTTTCTATGTTCATTGCGTTCCTGGTAATGCCCTGGTTTGGTTTTACCATGAATATGATTGTTCTGTTCGCGCTGCTGCTTGCACTGGGAATTGTGGTGGACGATGCCATTGTTGTTATCGAGAACACGCACCGGATCTTTGCAAATGGGAAAAAAAATATCACGGAAGCGGCTAAAATGGCAGCGGGCGAAGTCTTCCTTCCTGTTCTTTCCGGGACATTGACAACACTTTGCCCATTCATTCCACTTGCTTTCTGGGAAGGAACTATCGGAGAATTCATGTTTTTTCTGCCTACAACTCTTATAATTACGTTGCTTGCTTCGTTGGTAGTTGCCTATATAATCAACCCGGTTTTTGCGGTAACGTTTATGAAACCTCACCTCCCTTCTCCTGAAGGAGAAGGGTCGGGGATGAGTTCCAAATGGACACGCGGAACAAAGATCACCACTATTGTTTTCTTTGCCCTTGCCCTGGTGTTTTATGTAACCGGAAGTTTTGGAATGGGGAACCTTACCATACTTGTTTTACTCCTTAACCTACTTTACAAATTTGTTCTGGAAGGATGGATAAAAACTTTTCAGACCAAAACCTGGCCTGCATTCACCCGGGCATATATAAGACTCGCGAGTTGGTTTGTTAGTGTTAAGAAGGTTAAATTTTACAACCTCCTCACCCTGCTACCATTTGTCAAAAGATCGATTAGAAATTTCTCTCTATTTGTTTTAAGAAAAAGGGAACAGTTTTTTATCAGAAATATATTATTTCCTGTTGGAAAAAGACTAGTAAGAATAAGAATACAGAGAATGTGGTTTGCGATGTGGATTACAATTTTTCTTTTTGTATTTAGTGTTTTCATGATCATAACTCGTGGTAAAGCACCCACCTTTTTTCCAAGCGGTGATCCTAATTTCGCATACGTATATCTTTCTCTGCCTGTAGGCACTGATCCTGCCTACACAGATAGCGTTTTAAAGATCGTAGAGAAAAAAGTAAGTTCGGTTCTTTACCCCGGAGGAAAGGAAAATCCTATTGTTTCTTCTATGATATCGAATGTTACTATCTCCGTTACCGATCCCCAGGATCAGGATCAGGGGCAATATCCAAATCGCGGGAAAGTTCAGATCGCATTTGTGCCATACGCTGAACGGAATGGAGAATCTACCGTTGGCTACATACCACGCATCCGTGAAGCGGTGAAAGGAATTCCCGGTGCAGAAATTACTGTTGCACAGGAACAAGCAGGCCCGCCACAGCCAAAACCCATCACGGTTGAAATTACCGGAGATGACCTTGCTTTAATGGCAAAAACTTCCAAGGATGTAAAAAGATATCTGGACAAACTTGCCGTTGATGGAGTGGAAGAATTAAAATCAGATTTCCAGGATACTAAACCCGAAATTGTTTTTGATATTGACCGTGAACGTGCCAACCGGGAAGGAATTTCTATCGGGCAGATAGGCATGGAAATACGCAATGCAGTGTTCGGACAGATGCAAACCTCCAAGTTCCGCGACCTAGATGACGAATATCCTATTCAGGTGCGTTTCAAATCGGAACAGCGTAATAATATTGATGCATTAAAAAATACCACTATTGTTTACCGCGACATGGCTATGAACGGAATGATCAGGCAAGTGCCGCTTTCATCGTTTGCAAATATCCGCTACGAAAATACATACGGGGGCATCAAAAGAAAAAATCAAAAGCGTGTAATTACACTTTCATCCAATGTGCTTGTACAGGGAACAGAAAACACAGTAGCGCTAAATGTCCAGAATGAAGTAGAAAAATTCAAAGCTCCTGAAGGAATAGAAGTGAAAATGGTTGGAGCACAAGAAGAGCAAATTGAAACAGGAAAATTCCTGGGAGGTGCGTTACTTACTTCCATCATGCTTATCATTATTATCCTGGTGATGCAATTCAATTCGGTGAGCAAACCTATCATCATCATTACGCAAATTGTGTTCAGTATCATAGGTGTATTGCTTGGGATATCAATCTTCGGCATGGATATGTCCATTGTGATGACAGGAATTGGAATAGTGGCCCTTGCTGGAATTGTAGTGAGGAACGGAATCCTGCTTATCGAATTCACTGAGCTGATGGTTGAGCAGGGAATGCCCGTTCGCGAAGCGATCATTGAAGCAGGGAAAACAAGAATGACTCCTGTTATCCTCACCGCATCTGCAACCATTCTGGGATTGATCCCACTTGCAGTAGGATTGAATATTGATTTCGTTACCATGTTCACAGAATTAAATCCGCATTTATTTTTTGGAGGAGATAGCGTAGCATTCTGGGGGCCTTTATCCTGGACGATGATCTTCGGCTTGGGATTTGCAACGCTTATTACATTAATACTTGTTCCTGTAATGTATTTGATGGCTTACAAACGCAAAGAACGTGCGAAGAAGATCCTCGCACATCATAATTTGTTTCAGGGCCTGATGTATTTGCCTTTCATTGTTCCTGTACTCAGAATATTTACTCCAAGGGAAGTGTATCGTTAAAACTTTGGGTACTTTTATTCTGTGAACGCTGTCGAGATAAAAGATCTTTCTAAGAAGTACGGAAAACTCCGCGCACTTAATAATGTGAATCTCGATGTTCCGGAAGGAACAATTTACGGATTGATCGGCCCAAACGGAGCGGGGAAAACCACTTTGATAAAAGCACTGGTAGGGGTGCTAAAACCTACTTCCGGAACTTCCAAAGTACTCGGCCTTGACCCTCTAAAGGAGAAATGGAAACTTCGCAATCTGATCGGCTATATGCCCCAAAGCCCTGCTCTTTACGATGACCTCTCCGCAAAAAATAATATTCTATTCTTCGGCAAAGCACAGAATGTTCCCGATCTAAAAAAGAAAACGGATGATATCCTCGCCTTTGCCGAACTTACTGCCCGTGCGAATGATTCGGTGGGAACGTTTTCAGGCGGAATGAAAAAAAGAGTATCCCTATGCTGCGCGCTTGTGCACGATCCGAAAATTCTTTTTTTGGACGAACCCACGGCCGCAGTCGATCCTCATCTGAAAATGCAATCGTGGATCTTGTTTAGGAAACTTGCTCAGAGAGGTGTTACGATTTTCGTTAGCACGCATTTAATGGATGAAGCCATGCTCTGCGATAAAGTGACGATTCTCCGTAACGGGGAGATCCTGGCAGTAGATGCTCCTAAGAAGATTCTTGAGCGTGGAAAAACAAAATTGAAGATCACAGTGAACGGAGAAGAAAAAATAGTCGTCATTGATTCCACTCCTCAGAAGCTGGCGGAAGAGTTG
>Ga0163144_10019686_pt1 | contig 13559 bp, 10 predicted proteins | sample OliLak19BULKMAT1_FD_123175 | JGI IMG/M metagenome (GOLD analysis project Ga0163144, IMG submission 123175) | Freshwater microbial mat bacterial communities from Lake Vanda, McMurdo Dry Valleys, Antarctica - Oligotrophic Lake LV.19.BULKMAT1 | ecosystem: Environmental > Aquatic > Freshwater >... | reverse complement strand
TTTCACTAGTGATATTTGCCCAATGTGATCCACATGCGTGCCGCCACAAAGCTCTTTGGAGTTTTCGCCGAAGCTCACCACGCGGACAATGTCGCCGTATTTCTCGCCGAACATCATGATAGCACCGCTGTTTTTGGCATCTTCAATGGACATATCCACCGATGTTCTGGCGGTGCCTTCCTGAATCCAGCGATTCACTAAGGCTTCAACCTGATTCAATTCGTTCGCCGTGATGGCACGAGGGAAGCTAATGTCAAAACGCGCCCCATCGGGAGCCACATAGCTCCCTGCTTGAGACACATCATCACCCAATACTTTTTTAAGTGCAGCGTGTAGAAGATGAGTCGCGCTATGGTGGAGGGTTGTATTGTAGCGTTTGACATCATCCACGGCCGCGGTGAGGGTATCGCCGATATTGATGCCATCGCCCTGATCGTAAATACAATGGTGAATAATTAAATCGCCGATTTTTTGGGTATCGGTCACCAACACCGTGATATCCAGCTGGCCGTTTTCGCCACGGAATTGTCCGCTATCGCCAATTTGTCCACCACTTTCTGCATAAAACGGCGTGGCATCTAGGATGCATTGAAAGCTAACGTTGGTTCCTAAAACGGTGGAGACGCGCTCCCCATCTAAGATGAGGGCTTTCACGGTTGCGCAGGATTCTAATTGGTCATACCCGATAAAGGTGCTTTTACCGACCTCTTCGAGAAGCTCCATAAAGACCTGATCGTCCACCAATCCACCTTGTTTACGCGCGGATCGTGCGAGGGTTTTGGCTTCCTGCATGTGCGAGTAGAAGCCTTCTTCATCAAGGGTCAACCCGCGTTCCTGCACAACATCCCGCGTGAGTTCCGCAGGAAAGCCAAAGGTATCGTAGAGCTTGAAGGCATCGGTTCCACTCAAGACATTCCCCTCTAAACGATCCAACACGTCATCGAGCATCTTCGTGCCCTTGTCGAGCGTCTCTAAAAAGCGTTCTTCTTCACGTTTCAACGTTTCCTGCGTGTAGGCAAAGCGTTGATTCAGCTCACCATAATGATGTCCATATTCCTGTTTAATAATCGGCAAAAGCGCATGAAGAATGGGCTGTTCAACGCCGAGGTAACGCTTGGCATACCGTAGCGCACGACGCAGCACCATCCGAATAATATAGCCGCGTCCTTCATTCGATGGGACCACGCCATCCGCGATGGTAAAGGCAAGTAGGCGCAAGTGATCCGCCACGATTTTTAGCGCGACATCGGTGTCCGCACTTTTGCCGTAAGGAACGCCTGTTTGGTGGGAAACGGTATCAATAATGTGTTTAAGCAGATCGGTTTCAAAGGTATTCGTAACACCCTGAACCACCATCGCGAGGCGTTCTAGCCCTGCGCCAGTATCCACATTCTTGTGTTCCAAGGGCGTAAAGTTACCCTCAGCATCCTTAAAGGATTCCATAAACACCAGATTCCAGATTTCAAGGAGGCGGTCTTCTCTATCATCATTAGGATTCTGCGTGAAATCGTAGTGGATTTCGCTACACGGTCCGCACGGGCCTGTGGCACCAGGAGGCCCCCAGAAGTTATCCTTTTCATCGCAGCGGAACATGCGCGATTCAGGCACACCAATATCGTTTACCCAAATATCATAGGCTTCGTTATCATCGCGAAACACCGATACCCAGAGGCGTTCTTCGGGAATCTGTAATTCTTTGGTGCAGAAATCCCAGCTCCAGCGGATGACTTCTTTTTTAAAGTAATCGCCAAAACTAAAGTTGCCCATCATTTCAAAAAACGTATGATGCCGTGGCGTGCGCCCGACTTCTTCGATATCGCTAGCCTTGCCTGAAACCCTTGCGCATTTTTGAGCCGTGGTTAAACGCGGCGGATTCGGACGCGGTTCCAAGCCTAGAAAAATCGGTACAAAGGGGAGCATCCCCGCAGGCACAAGCAGGACGGTGGGGTTATCAATTGGAATAAGGCTGGCAGAGGGCTGGCGTTTATGGCCATGTTGTTTCTCGAAAAAGCTGAGAAACGCCTCGCGGATTTGATTGCCTGTTTTAAAGGGAATGGCGGGGTGGGAGGCGTGGGTTTGCGTCATGGATATTAGGCTTTCTTCAGCTTAGGAAACCTTTCTATTATATCAAAAAGAAATTAGCCTGTAGGAGTCTGTTTCTTATGTCTCAATGAAACAAGACCATGCACCGCTTTTTCGACAATGAATCCTACACCGATGCCAAATACCGCGGAACTAAGTGCTTTTAAGAGCCAGCCAAAAATCCCGTAGTTTTCCGTCCAGTGGTAGAAGGGTTCGAGCAAGTGGTGTAAGGGCGGAATGCCGTGGATAATAATATCTGCGCCCACCCAGAGCATGGCCGCTGTACCGATGGCGCCGAGAATAGCCAAAAACGGCGGCATGGATTTCACGATGCCCTGCCCTAATGCGCGAATCGGCAGCGGTTCTTTCCGAGAGAGCCACAAGCCGATGTCATCCATTTTCACAATGAGGCCCACAACGCCGTAAACTCCTGCCGTAATCAGGACGGCAATGGCCACCATAACCAGTAGTTTTGTGATAAACGGAGAGCTAATCACGGTGAAGTAGGTGATGGTCATAATTTCTGCGGAGAGAATGAAATCCGTGCGAATGGCACTGTTGGTGCGCAGGGTTTCCAGTGCAAGAGGATCAATGGGGATGGCTGCTGCTACCGCATCTTCATGAGATTCATGACGATTCATATGGAGATAGCCGTGAACTTTCTCATACCCTTCAAAACAGAGATAGCTGCCACCGACCATAAGAATCGGGGTCATCACCCACGGCGCGAGCCACCCTAAGAGCAGGACAATCGGTGTGAGAAAGAGGAGCTTGTTCACCGCGGATTTTTTCGCGATGTTCCAGATGATGTGCAGCTCCCTTGCGGGGTCCAGTCCTACGACATACTTCGGGGTAACGGCGGCATCATCAATGACAATCCCCGAGACTTTGCCGCTGGTTTTGGCGACTTGCGCCGAAATGTCATCCAAACTGGCGGCACTTGCTTTTACGAGCGCGGCCACGTCATCCAGTAATGCGAGTAATCCACCTGCCATAACTTCTATCCTTGTATTTTACTATTAGACCTCTTTCGAAACTACCCATTAGGCGCACCTTCTGTGCGCGGGACGCGAGTGATTGCAAAGCCAATCAACAAGCCAAGCCGTTTTTCGGTTATGAACCATATGTTCACTCCCTCAAAGCCGTTTGTCTTTCCCGCTACGCGAGTGATTGTGTCATCCTATCGGATGTCAATCAGCGAATCTGCATCCTACTGAGCAGTTTCGAAAGAGGTCTCTTGTTATTGTGTTACAAGTTGCACTCTATAATCAAAATGGCGATTCTGGCGGCGCAAGTCCGCTAATCGGCATGAAGTTGAATAGCCGACAGGCTTGGCGGAACGAAGTTTCCCCCTTTGTGCACCTTTTAGAGTCCAGAGACTTTTTAGGTGCAAAAAATGCCTTTGGGAACCAACCAGCTTACGTTGGCACCAATTCATGAATCACCAGCTCGGACATCATGCCCCAGCGGGGGACGCTGATCGGGAGATTGCGGGTGGCTCCAGGCAATTTTAACGGCGCGGGGATGCTCGCAGTGCCTGTGGCGTTGTGTACAAAAAGCTGACAGCCACTATGAGTGTCACGAGAGTCGACATCGTACCAGTCTTTAATAAAGGGCGATTCCGTCACGATTTTGGCCAACCATTCAGGACACAAAAATTGACCGCCGTGGGTGTGGCCTGCAAGTGCCACATCAAAATGATACCAGTCGTGCTTGTCGAGCAGTTGCGCTGGATTATGCAGTAACAGCAAGTGATTCATATCAGGGTGTGCTTCTGCATGAGTAACAATGTTCTGAGGGTAGGGGGAACCCTTAATGAAGTCATCAAGCCCGTGAAGTATAAAACGGCTATTGTCCCCAAGATCAATGGTTCTACTATGATTGTCTAACACTTCAAACCCCGCGCAGTTGAGGGCATCCCGAACGGCAGCTCCACGGCTTGCTTCGTAGTAATCGTGGTTGCCCATCACCGCGTAGTTGTGACGTTTCGGCAGGGCACTAAACCACGCTTCCATTTCAGCAATGTAGTCTGATCCATGCGAAATAGAATCCCCTGTAAAGACAATGCTTTCAATGGCGTACTGTTCAACCAAAGTATGAATTTCAGGCACGCAGTTCCAGAGCCAGTCCTGTGTATTCCAGTCCATGTGCGCGTCTGAAATCTGGAGCAGGCGAAACGGACGGGTTAGGGATTTCTGAGGCACGTGAACTTGCTCCACGCGGATGCTCAGACTGCCCGATAGTTCTATGGAGAAAAACCGCGCACGATGAAAATGCTCAATCGTGATCTCAACAACGGTCTTTGGGGGGAGCTTGGTGGGTCGATGTAGGGCGTATGCAACAGACATAAAAAGTGCCTAAATAAGGATACTCTCTTAGTTTATCAAAAAAGAGTGACTTACGCGCTTTGTTACTCTAGTTGTTTAAGAGGGTGTCATAAAACGTAAACGAAGCCCCTGTCATTGACCCGCCTGATGTGGAGAGAGGCACAATAGCCCCTGGTTTCATGGCATAACCCGCATTACGGTAAACAGCTAATGTGCCATCGCCACAGGCTACTTGGGTGGGGCAGGTTAGCACGTTCATCTGATCTGACCCTAAAGCATTCGGGCCTGCTGCACCGTTGGCATCAATGATAAAATGAACATTTGTCGTACCGCCAGCAACGCTTCTAAGGCCTGCGATGACAACACCACTTTTAAGAACCACCGCCTGGTTTGTGACGCTACCAGGAAGGACTCCCTGAGCTGCGGTATTCCAACACCCTTGGCCAGTCGCATTATCGCACGCACGAAGAATCCCCAATTGATCTTGAGCCGATGCGAACAGGTTCGGCGTTGCGGATTCTAAAAACTCATGTTCAGTTAAGTGGTTTAACGCAAGGAGACTTGTACGCATAAGGTTTGCGTTGCCTGCTCTGGCGGTTTGCTGCACCAGCTTCGGCACCAGTAATGTGGCCATTAGCCCAGAGATAATGACCACAACGAGAAGTTCTGCCAACGTAAGGGCACGGGCTTTTAAAACAGGGGAGAGGTTATTTGGCAAATGTATCATAAGACAACGAGGCCCTTTAAGTTGTGAGGCGAAGGAGGCTTTTCCTTGAGTCTACCAAGGGTCTCCGCCTGATGGTTTTCGGCGTTCCGTGAAAAGGTTCTTAAGGATCAAGAGGGCTATTATAAACCCTACAACCAAGCTCCCTAGCCAAAACAGTTGACTCCCCATAATATCGGCCCACGTCTCTAATCCTTTAAGAGTTGTTTCAATTTGTAACCCCGCAAGCAATTCCACAGTAAGTACCATCGAATTCACCACAAAAATAAAATACACAAGATTTAGAAGCGTAAAATAGCCCTTGGTCTCGTTTACTTTCGTCTCTTCTTTAAGCGGTAGATGAGGAATGAGCAAGGTCGTAATGGCTTGCTTACATTGCCAATAGACAAACGCGTACATGATAGTTGACGTAAGCAGTACCGCAGAGACGGTCAACCATTTATTTGCATCCATGGAATAGTCCTTTCAACATGTTGAACCATTAGACCTCTTTCGAAACTACCCATTAGGCGCACCTTCTTTGCGCGGGGCGCGAGTGATTGCAAAGCCAATCAACAAGCCAAGCCGTTTTTCGGTTATGAACCATATGTTCACGCCCTTAAAGCCGTTTGTCTTTCCCGCTACGCGAGTGATTGTGTCATCCTATTAGATGTCAATCAGCGAATCTGCATCCTACTGAGCAGTTTCGAAAGAGGTCTATTAACCTAAAAGAGGACTTTGCTGGCGGCGTACAGCTGATGCTGTAAATCGGAAAACCTAGTGATGCGCTCTTCTAAAATAGGGTTGTTTTCTACTGTTGCCAGTGTGTCATATTTTTGAACCCTCTGTAATGCGATGGGCATGGCTTCATCTGAAACGACGATGTGATGATGTCCTGTTACAGGGTCAATGGTTAATGTCTCATTCATTTTGATGTCGTAGCGCTTGGCGAGTTCTGGAGACATGACTAGGGTATAGCTGACGCGTTCACCCAAATAGGAAGCATTCCATTCTATTGGCGGAAGCATTGCTTGCCACACATCGTTCAGGTTCAGGTAATAAAGACGCCTAGAATAAGGGGTTATACAGGTGAGTATGACATGTTTAGGGCTAATCACCGTAATACTATGCGGGATAGCCCACAACGCCCCTGCTGGGTGCTGATCGATGAGGTGCGTTGCCAGATGAAACTCGATAACACGTTCATCTTTAATGCCTTGCGTAATGACATTAATAAGCGTTTGTCGGGTAAGGCTCACCAGTGAATCGATGCTATGCTTTCCCTGTTTTCCCATAGGGCAGGTATGCCTGTGAACGGGGTGAACGAGTAGCTTCCACTTACGAAAGGCCTGACTCTCTTCATCAAGGCTACACATAAATGCTTCAAACGCCTGACTGTGACTAGCCCCTGGCGCCCAATGGAAGAGGGAATCTTCTACAGTATAGGTGGGAACACCCCTCAGGCGTGCTCGCTTGATTTTGAACCCCGCGTGACGAATTGTGCGAATATACTTACGTAACGTATTTGCGGGAAGCGTGGATTGAGTCACGTCTTCCACATGATCGATCAGTGCCTGTTCCGAAATGTGAAGATGACTCAGAAGGGTATCCAGTAAAACGAGCACACGCTTTGCGGTGCTGTGAGACATTTTTTGGGCTGGAAGCGGTGATAAAATCACGCTGTCCCCTTTGCGTGATTCTGGGCTGTAAGCTGGAGGAATTCAAGGGTTTTCGCATTGCGGGGAATGAGAAACCCGCCCGTGGCTTTTAAACGGGAGCGCAGATAAAAATCGTGTAGCGTGGATACAGAATAATCAATCACGTAACAGCGACGGTGGTAAAACGCCTCCATCTCTTTTAGAAGAGGCAGAACGGTCGCTTCATCAACATCCAACACCCGCGCCTGTTCCTGTTTTAGGCCAGGCAATTCGACATTCATCCCTTTAGGCATGACGATGCTTAGTGTGAAGTCTTCTTGATGATGCAGAATATCGGCGATTTTGCGCTTGGCAGATTCACAGAGGGCTGCTGTATCTGCATTAAGATGCGGACGAATGTTTCGACATCTGCTTAGTCTCAACATCAGTGGGATTAAGGTTCCATCTCCCATCATACGGTAGCAAAGCCAATACACTCGACGCTGCACAATCACAATGGCATCATGCAACAAGTGCCATTCATGCTGTTGGTGCTTACTTTGATAGTACGTAAAATACACCTGATGACATGGCTTTTCCTTGGTAAGCCGTTGAACGAGGGGAACCTGTTCAGGCCTTAAAAAACCATCCAGTAGATCCTGAAGAGATTCTTTTTGAACCGCATTAAAATAAGGCAGGGTTATAAGATGCTCTACGAAATGGTAGGCATTTAAAAAGACGGTGATGATGGTCGTGCTGAACTGCTCATTCAATGCCTCGCAAACGTCAATCCATTCTTCGCTGCTAAAGGTCATGGCAAAAGGATGGTGCTGCAAGGTATAACCATAGTTGTTTTGCGCACTTGGCCGTTCTATCTTACATCCGTAATCATCCAGTGCTGAAAGATAAAGCCGAAGCGTATCAGTCGAAAGGCTGACATGGCAGTCGGGGTCTTCCTCATACAACCGTTGAAAGGCCTGTAGCGATAAAGGGATACCCTTCGCCACTGGCGACGACAAATAATGCAACGCCTTTAATAAATAAAGCGAACTGGTATGTAAGCTATTCATTTGTATGTTACGTGCCATGATGGGGTGCCTGATAAATCCAAGAAAAAAGTTAATAGATGGTGCAGGTGGTTCTTTTTCCTCTCCCCGAGGGAGAAGGAACGAAACTAAAACTCATTTGCCTGCACCATCTTATGATTCATATCCATTAAAAAATAACCTTAAGGAAGCTCTGAAAAAGTCCCATTGGGCGCTTATACTTCGTTAATTTAAGCCGTTTGTCGGTCATGAACCCAGTGTTCACTGCCTCCAATCAGTTTAAATTGCCCGCTTCGCGAGTGATTGTGTCACTTTAACAAGTGTCAATCAACGTTCTCTACATCCCACTGAACCTTCTTTAGAGTTTACTCAATATGCCTCCCTTATAAACTACACCGACAAGTGTATTTTACGCAAGGTATTCTTACGTTATGTCCCATATGTTCAATCCCTACATTCTGGGATGTAACGACCTGATGCATTTGCGTGACCTGACGTATACCTTGCGCTAGGATATATCCACGTGTTTCACATGCGCGTGTACGATCAAGGTTTATCCAAATGCCGCTTGCCTCTTTTGATTCCCACCTACAAACACACTGCATCCAGAACCATCTGGATGCCCCCACCTGTAAACGCCTCACCGCGTACAAGTCGCAGTGCGTTGATTTACCGATGCTCCAACATGTTGCCATCATCATGGATGGCAACCGTCGCTGGGCGAAAGAACATAAGCGTCCCACGCTTCTGGGACACAAGGAAGGCAGTCAGCGACTAAAAGAAATTATTTCAGCATGTTCTTATCTCGATCTAAAAGGACTTACCGTCTATGCCTTTAGCACCGAGAACTGGAAACGTTCTGAAGAAGAAGTGGGCTACCTCATGCGACTCATGGCCGATGTGCTTCGCAGTGAGTTAGAGGCCATTGCTAAGATGAATGTGCAGGTTCACCCCATTGGCCACCTTGAAGAACTGCCTGATTTTCTGCAAAAAGTGTTGAAGGATTCTCGTGAAAAAACGAAAACCAACACAGGTTTAGTCCTGCAACTTGCGATCAATTACGGCGGACGCGCTGAACTCCTTGATGGGGTAAAGCGCATTGCTCAGCGGGTGAAAGATGGCGAGGTGGCGTTGGATGACTTAAATGAAGGCAGCCTCGGCGATATGCTCTTTGATTATGAAGGCCTCCCACATCCTGATCTGGTCATTCGCACCAGTGGCGAACAGCGCTTGAGCAATTTCCTTATTTGGCAGGCAGCCTATAGCGAACTTTATTTTACCCCCACGCATTGGCCTGATTTCAACGTCGATGCATTGATTACAGCATTGAATGATTATTTTTCCCGCAAAAGACGATTTGGCGGGTAGAATAGGGTAACACCCCTTCTTTATGTAGGGGCGGGTCCTGTGCCTGCCCTTCAGCCAGCATCCACGGCGGTCGGGCACAGGACCCGCCCCCACAAAAAAGCCGACACATAGGGCTTATTTTGAAAGAACGACCCATGTTGAGAGTTAAAGTATTCACTGTCTTTATTGCCTTTGTAGGCCTCGTCATCTTCGGATTAAACACCCTCGATAAGCGGGCGGATGCTCGGTATGTGGTGGAGAAAATGGCCACGCTCCCCCCACCGATTCACATGCAACACGACGGTCATTTCTACCGCTGGCCGAAGCACACGCTTTCTTTATATACCGCTGACGCATCTAAGAAAAACCTGATTGACCCCGCCTTGCGTCCGTGGGAAATCTCCCTAGAGACGGTCTACCCCTTAACGATTCAATGGGTCGATGCTCCCTCGATGGCGGATATCCTCATTACCTTTGAGCCTTCGCTCGATCAAAAAATTCAGGTGGATGCGCAACATCGCCGAGGCTACACCGCTGCCCTCACGACGCCTACCCGCTACGAAACCGAAACGGGTGAGCTAAAGCAGATCACCATGCGGATTGCCACGAACAACAGTGGCGGTCTGGCACAATCGCCTGCGGTCATTCAGCGTGTGATTCTCCATGAATTTGGCCATGCGCTCGGCTTGTTTGGGCATAGCGCGAATGCATCGGATGTGATGTCGCCGCATTATGTGAAGCAGGTGGGGGCAAGTGCGCAGGGCTTGACGCTAAACGCAGGGGATGTACAGACCATTCAAACCCTTTACGCCATGCCTGAAGATAAACTGCTATCCACAACGCCCGCATCGTTCACATTAGACCGCCTTAAAGTGCAGGCTGAAAGCACCCCATCGTGGCAGAACATCTGGGCACTTGCAAGAGCGTATCGTAATGACAACCAGCTCGATCTCGCATTAACGCAGTATGAAAAAGCGTTCAAGCTAGCGCAAAGTAATGAAGAGGTATTGCTCGAATGGTTGCAAACCCACCAGCGAGAGAATCAGAATAAAGAGGCGTTAGCGGTTCTCACGAATTCAAGAGTGGCCGCTTCCGCGTTTACGAAACCCCGCATACAGCTTGAAAAAGCATGGTTGCAGATAAAGCTAAATGACAAACTCGCTGCCAAGCAATCGCTCGATGCGTTGCGTGGTCAGCATCCTGAATACACTAAGACTCCGCTGTATCAGCAGGTATTTCATCAGTCGCTTTAGGTAACGCATTTAGATCTATTTCGATGCGTTAGTGTATATATAAATATAACCGCCAAGGTGAACGATGCAAATAGCAATAAATCCTGCCTTAAAGAGTAATAAACAAGTAAATATGAGAGAGGGTGTCGTTCTTGAATCGGGAGCAGTACCTGATAATGTACCTGATGAGTTTATTAAATCTTTAAATCTAAATTTGAACAAATTGAGACAACATTCTCCACAGTCTTGGAAAACTACAACATCTTCTATTGAGGTAGAGAGAGCAGTAAGTTTTTCTCAAGTTGTTGAGAGTCTTGAAGAAGTTATAGCAGTGATTTTCAAAATGCCTAAGCATACTAGCAAGTCAGCTCTTAATATGTCTAAAGTATTACGAACGCATGATATACGGGCGACATATAGAGTACCCGAAAAAATCAACACTACTCTTCTAAATAAAGGGTCGCAAGAGTATCAGAATAAACCCTATGTTCGTTTTGTGTTAAGTCTTGAACATTTGGGAGGTTCTAGTGAGGAGTCAAACTCTTTAAGGTTTAATAAACACTTTCTGAAAAACCATGCGTTAAGTTTGATTCAAATGGTACTTGATGTGAACCGATTCGTCTCAGAATCTTTACCTCAAAAGCCAACAGTAATAAATATCTTCAGAATGGTGCTAAACAAAAAAAACCAACAAGTTCACCCACTTATAGCTACTTTGGACATTCAGGAAAAACAGATACTTAGGACAACATTAAACAAACTTCAAAAGCAGTTAGCTGATTTTGAAGTCGAACATTCTAAGGACCAGGCTTCCGTTGAAGAGTTTGAAAGCTGGGTGGTTAGCACGCTATCATCTATAATGTAATTTGACTTGAAGGTATTACACCACGAGACAGCTTAGGCGGCCGTAGCGGGACATGTAGAGGCTATGCAACACGGAAAGTAATGCAATGCGGTTGGCCTTGACGTTCTCATCAGGGTTCATGACCATGACATCATCAAAGAAGGCCTGCACCACTGGCGCGAGTTCCATCATCACAACCGTGCTGTTTTTGGTGACGGCTTGAGCCAGCGCACGATACAGATTGCGCTCCGCATCTGCTTCAAACAGATCAGGGTTTACTTCGGCAATCGTTGCCTCAGAACGGTAATGCTTCGCGATCATCTTATCCACACGGTTTGCAGGGACATACAAGGCGTCCATCAGTTCAGGCGCATCGTTACGTTTGACGCTCAGATTTTCCACTTTGCCTAAGAACTGCGGGAGATTCTCCCACGGATTAAACGCTTCGTTGCAGGCGGTAATGACATCGTGGGCATAGCCTTTTTCATTCAGATGACTCTGTAGACGTTGCGTCATGAAGCCCTGAATCCGTTCCCATGTGCTGACCCAGTCTTCTTGAGCAAGATTGCCCAGATTGTCGAAGGTGTGTTCGCACCACGTTTCCAAGTTCGCCTGCACGTTAAAGAGGAGCATGGTCAGCAGAACCCCATTCACGAGGCGACGGAGGCCTAAGGGGTCTTTAGAGCCACTTGGCATTTTCGTTTTGCTTTGGCTAAACAGTGCAACAAGGGTATCCAGTTTATCGGCAAGGCTAAGCACCATACCCGCCTCTGTTTCAGGGAGCACATCCCCATTGAAGCGAGGGAGGTAGTGCTCAAAAATCGCTTGCCCGACAATCGGGTCTTCGCCCTGTTGAATCGCGTAATGCATCCCCACTTCGCCTTGGAGTTCGGTGAGTTCAAAGACCATCGAAGTGACGAGATCCGTCTTACACAATAGTGCGGCGCGTTCGATGTGTTTTTTCGTGGCGGTGTCTAATACCAAGGCTTCCGCGAAGGCGTAGGATAACCGCTGGATGCGCTGCGTTTTATCCTTAAGCGTACCGAGTCCTTTTTGAAAGGTTACCCCATCGAGGTCTTTCAGACGAGATTCCAACGGTGTTTTCATGTCGTCATCATAAAAGAAACGAGCATCCTCAAAGCGCGCGAGCAGGACGCGCTCGTTGCCTGCAACAATGGTATCCCCATGCACGGGGTCGCCATTGGTCGCAATTAAAAAGTTTGGGAGCAGTTCACCGTGTTCGTTTTCGAGCGGGAAGTATCGCTGGTGCGCCTTCATCACGGTAATCAGCACAGGGCGTGGAATCGTGAGATACGACGCATCAAATTTTCCTGCAAGCACATTCGGCCATTCGAGGATAAGAGCCACTTCATCAAGCAAGTCATCATCAATAATGACATTGCCACCAAGTTCATCAGCTTTAGCTTGGAGCTGTTCACGAATCAATGCCTTACGCTTATCGGTAGAGGGTTGGACTTTTCCAACGCTTTCAAGTTTCGCGTAGTAGTCATCAACGCCACTAATTGGGATACTCTCCTGACCGAGCAAGCGGTGCCCGCGAGTGGTTGATCCACTGGTCAGCACATCATTACCAAACGGCATGGAAACACTTAAAGGTGCATCATCCCAAAACGCCATGAGCCAGCGAATCGGGCGGGGGAAGGTGGTTGAATTATTCGCCCAGCGCATCCAGCGCGGCCCGTCTAAATCCTGCACCGCATTCACCACCAATTCACCAATAAACTCCTGTGTGCGCTCCCCAACAATGGATTGATGAACCACAACATAGTCTGTTCCGCCAATATCCTGCTTTTGGACATCATCCAGAGACGCATTGTTCTTTTTTAAAAACCCTTCGAGCGCTTTGGCGGGAGAGCCATCGGGGAGGTAGGCAATGTTAAACGGAGGGCCTTTAATGTCTTCTTCGCGATCTGCCTGCTTTTCAGGAAGGTGGGTAAGCGTGATGATGAGCCGACGTGGCGTTTTATCAATAGTGACCTCTGCATCCGCGATGCCTTTGGCTTCAAGGCGAGAGACTACGGCTTTACCCAGAGTATCTTCTACGGTGAGCAGGAATCCTGGGGGCAATTCTTCCGTCCCAACTTCCATGAAAAAGGTGTGTGTGGCAGTGGCGATGCTCATGATGCAGGTGTCCTTTTGATTCTTTTGTATGTCTATTCTCTTATAAAGAGGGTATGCTTACAACGCAACATTCCTTAAGGATAGGGCAATCGCATGAACAAAAACCGTTCAGTCATATCAAAGACTAACATTTAGAAAGTGAAAAAGTTCCAAAAGTGCTCCTTATTGCTTCTATTGGGTTCCGATACTTTACAATATT
>Ga0163144_10019683_pt1 | contig 13560 bp, 10 predicted proteins | sample OliLak19BULKMAT1_FD_123175 | JGI IMG/M metagenome (GOLD analysis project Ga0163144, IMG submission 123175) | Freshwater microbial mat bacterial communities from Lake Vanda, McMurdo Dry Valleys, Antarctica - Oligotrophic Lake LV.19.BULKMAT1 | ecosystem: Environmental > Aquatic > Freshwater >... | reverse complement strand
TAGCAGTTAGTTCTGCTGGATTCCCCCCGGCTATTGATGTCCTGGGGTACTCAAGAATAACAATAAAAGAGATAAATTATTTTCGTTTACGGGACTATCACCCCCTATGGTGTCGCTTTCCAGCAACTTCAACTAATAACTTATTTTTTGACTCCTCTCTAATTAAATAAAAATTGTTACCTTACAACCCCGAGGTATTGCTACCTCGGTTTGGGCTTCTTCCTTTTCGCTCGCCGCTACTTAGGAAATTAATATTTTTTTCTTTTCCTCCTGGTACTGAGATGTTTCACTTCCCAGGGTATGCTCTTTTATCATAAAGATAAAAATTGTTGAGGTTTACTCAACAGGGTTTCCCCATTCGGAGATCTCCGGATCAAAGGTTGCTACACACCTCCCCGAAGCTTATCGCAGCTACGCCACGTCCTTCATCGCTACTTTGTGTCAAGGCATCCACCGTACGCCCTTAAATTTCCTGTTAAGAAATTTACAAATCACAATTCCGCTTCATCAGCGGAAACAAACAAAGCCAGAATCAAAGTCTTTCAGGACCGCTCCCTACTCGATTATTTGCCTTGGCTTTTCCTCGTCTCCAGCAAAGACCCTGAGTTTGCAACTGCAAACCAGAAAGCCGGGACAAGATTTAAGTTTTCAATATTCATTCGTGCTGATTTTATCAAACAAAAAACCGCTTTGAGCGGTTTACAGACTAAAGAAAAGTCTTGCTTACCGCCGAACTTTTAAGCTGTTTGTTGTGTTATTTATCATACTGATTAAACGAGTATATACTAAACAAAAAAGGATGTCAACTAGTGACATCCTTTTTCTTCTAAATATTAAATAATTGAATTATTGTTTGATTTCTTCGCCGATTTTTGAGATAAATCGGGAAGCGTGGTCTTTTGCACCAAGTCCGAAAGCTAGAGCTCCAGCTAGAGCTAGCATAGCTATTATTCCTGAGAATAAGATTTGCATATATGCAGGAGCAACGCCGAGTTGACCCAAAGCAATTATAAATGCAAATACCCAAACAGCGTATTTTGCTACAGTGCCGAGCATGTTTGCACTTCGCAAATTCATTGACTTTGCGCCAGCAGTGATGGCACGAGCAAGTGCATCAGCTACGATAGTTGCGATAATCAAAATAAATGCAGCTACGACTACTTGTGGTAAGTATCCTAAAACATCTTCTTTCAAGAACATACCGATAGAATCAAGCCCTACCAAAGCGAGTGATGGTAATAAGAAAATTATTATTACAAACCACTTCATAACTTGTCCGATAAAATAACCAGAATTCAAAGTCATTCCAGCTTTTCTAAAAAAATCATCCGCACCAACTGATTGAAAAAGCTTGTCTATCTTTAATGCAGTAAAGACTTGTTCGAAGGCCTTTGCAATAAGATTACCTAAAACCCAACCGATGATAAAAAGAATTATCGCAATGATAAGCTTGGGAGCGAATTGAATAAAACTCCACCACAAATCTTGAAGTGAAGAATTGAATACTGCACCCCATGTAACCCAAATATTATTCATAATATATTAAAAAACTTAACTAATAAAAGACTTTCTTAAGTTCGACCTTATTAAAGTTCTATATTTGTATTATATCAGTTTTTTAAGGCTGTTTAGGCTTTTTTGAGAGACTGTGTGGATAACTCTTTGGCTTGAAATATAACCTCATTTGGGAAGTCTAGTATGTCTCGCACGAGTTTATCTCGCATATTGAGTCTATAAATAAAGTCTTTTGTGGTAAAAGTAGCGTAAGTTATCTCCACTCCCATCTCAGCTTCTATTTTACGAATACCGTCTTGTATCTTACTTTTATTCATTTTATCCCCCACGAGAAGCAAATCCACCCTACTTGCTTTATTTTTTATAAAAACACCTGATACAATAATCAGCCTTACTCGGCCCACTTTTTTAAAACAAGTAGTGATGGCTTCTTTGTCTAGCGTATCGGAACTAATGAGTAGATTCTCAAATTCTTTAGTGAATTTAAAAAATGAATTGAATGCCCAGCCCGTGACACGCTTTTTAACAAAATCCACAGATTCTAAAAGCTTTAATTCTCGCCTGATAGTCTCTGTATTGATTCTGCTTCTACCTGCTATATCTTTATTACTAAAAACCTTACTTTTATTAGACAAAAAAAGTCTCATGATTTTAACTCGAGCAGGTGAATTTAGTATTTTACCCAGAATTTCCATATATATGTTATAAACCTTTTTAATTAAAAAAACAAGGTGAAAACACAAAAGCCCCTGACTGCCGGTAGGCAAATCTTGCGGAGCTTTTGTTAAGAAATATTTTAGTTTTATTTCAATTCTACTTTTCCACCTGCTTCCTCGATTTTCTTTTTCATTTCTTCAGCTTCAGCTTTCTTCACTCCGTCTTTAAGTGTTGAAGGAGCGCCGTCAACTAAGTCTTTAGCTTCTTTAAGTCCAAGACCTAATACTTCTTTTACGACTTTCATAACAGCGATTTTTGCTTCTCCCGCAGATGCTAGAACAACAGAAAACGCATCTTTCTCTTCCACCGCTTCAGCACCAGCACCTGCGCCAGCACCACCTGTCATAGCTACTGCTGCAGCAGATACTCCGAACTTTTCTTCGATAGCTTTTACGAGCTCGTTTAGTTCAAGAGCTGTCGCACCATCTAAATCTTTTATAAATGCATCAAATTTTGACATAATGTTTTTGTACGTTGCAAAATAAAAATAAATTTTCCAAGAGCCTTATCCTTATGACCTAATGCAGGAAGATTTGATTTTTATTTTGCAACGTCTTACTTAATTAATAATTTTTACTTTGTTTTTGCTACTTCATTCACAGCTATAGCCAAGCGTTGCATCGGACTCTTCAGTAAGTAAGCAATCTTAGATAGGAGCACTTCTCTACTTGGAATAGTCGCAAGCTCAGTCATGTATACTCCGTCGACAAACTTTCCTTCAAAGATTCCTCCTAAGATATTTAAAACACCTTTGTGAGTTTTTTGAAAGTTATAAATTTCTCGAGCAGGAGCTATAGCATCACTAGAGTAAGCTATTGCTACTTCTCCTCCTAACTCTGGCATGTCACCTTCTGCTACACCTGTAAGTGCACGCTTTAACAAAGTTTTTCTTGAAACTTTATAGCCCACACCTTGGTTTCGCAAATCTCGACGCAAGACTGTTTCGTCAGAAACTTTCATTCCATGGAAATTTACAAATACCACAGATGGAGAATCTTTGAATGCCTTCGTCAGGTCTTTTACCATCTCTTCTTTTTTTGATTTTTTTAACATAATTTTTTGTTTTTTGAAATTAAAAAACGGCTCTAAAAGCCGCAAGCTTGTCCGTCTCTGGCGGATTTGCATCCGACATGACGTTATCGACCCACTAAATAGGACTTATTTTTCGCCTATCTTCTTTGCGGTTTACCTATACACCTTTGTGTAAGATATTTCTAATATAACACAAACTACTTAATTTGCAACCTCTTCGTAATATTCATAACCCTTCAAAGCATTGGCTCCATTGCCTTTTGGTTGGTTGTCATTCTTCCCCAAATAACTAACCACAAATAGCCCTATGAGCCCTATAGCTATCATAGTTATAAACACCACCAACGTCTTCAAAAAATGTCTAGTTATCACTGGTTAAGTATAACACAAGCAAATGCCTAAAAACCCCCAAAATTAAACCCAGATGTTATAAACCTAATAAAGAAATGCAGAGAGAAATATAAAAACGCAACATTAAAAATTAATAAATAAAGAAATTCAATTTTTAATACTCTTTTAAGAAAATAAGCTACAAAAAAACTTAATATTGGCATTATTGCAAAAAAGTAAATTGGAGAAATGAAATAGCCAATTTGAGAATCAGAGGTGGTCGAAAAATCTGGAATAATACTAAACATCCAAATACCATACGCAAGAAACCAAAAAAAGGCGTAGATTGTTATTAAAAAAATGATCTTGTCTAGCGATTTATCTGTCTGAAAAAAGTTTTGTATTTTTTGTATCATAAAAACTAGAAACCACCAAAATATAACTGACTTAATATATATCTATACAAAAGAAAAGAATAAACAAAGGGTAAGATTATTACAAAAATATAGTGATATATATATAAATTTTTATTTGGATATATATTTTTTAATGATTTTGGGATTTTATAACTTAATACTGGTGCAATAAAAAAAATTAGAATCAAAAAAAATACTCCACCAAAATTCGAACCTTGTAACCAAAAAATCAGAAAAGGTATTACAAGATAAAAAATAAAGAAATACATAAAATAAAGAAAGGTTGTGAATAGAAATTTACCCCACCATTTATCTGTCTGAAAAAAGTTTTGTATTTTTTGTATCATATATTATTCTATTTCTTCTAATAAATTATTAACAGACTTTATTATACTCTCTTTTCCAGAACTTTTCATATTTTTAAACTTTCCTTTGTCTTTTTCTAATTTCTGGATGAATTTAGTAAATTTCTCAACTATCTTTTCTTTATTGTTTTTCTCTAATTTTTTCTGTATTTTATCTACCTTAGCCAATAGTTCATTTTTTGTTTTTTCTTTCACATTAAGCTGTAATATTATTTCTCGTAATACATTCAAATAATATTTATAGTCATTTACTTGATTTATGACTATAGTTTTATCCACCACCCCGTCTCCATTCTCATCCATCTTTACTTGGTATTGATTAGCTGGATAACTAGGCCCCACATTTATCTCTCCCGTGGCTTGGATTGTGTCGAGTGGTATTAGTTTCCAATCATCTATTCTAGTAACATTATCATTTTCATCTTGAGCTTTGATTTTAAAATCATATCCGCCTGTATTAGTCGCCTTGATAATTATTTTATAATTCACTCCATCCGGCAGAAATGCAAAATTAGCTCCTTCTAAAACATCATATTCCACTCCATCTATATTATTTTCTATATCTCCATAAATGTTCGGACCAGAGTGATTCTCTGCTTCATCATATATATGGAGCTCCACTGGGCTATGCGTCGACACAGTTTTTCCAGATTCATCACAACTCGACACATCACTTAAAATATTTGGTGATGTGGGTATGTCTATTCCTTTTAAGATAGCCACGACGTATTCTTTTACTCCATCCCCTGATGGTAGTCCTCCGTGAGTTATATCTTTAGCAAAATACACATTTGCATTAGGTATATCGTCTGCAGATACTATAGGCACCGTCTGGTCACCATTTACATATTTCAAATCAAAATCATCTTCCATAAAATAATTCGCTCCCACATGGGCGAGTTTTTGAGTAGTATTTATGCCTCCGATAGTTTTCGTACCACAACCCACAAAATTACTCACCTCTACTCCGGACAAATTCAAATCATCGGCATTATTATGTAAACTCTCTCCAAAAGGAAACATCACCGCATTCCTACCTTTAGATATCATAAAATCTTCCGTCTGATTGTAATCTAGTGTTATTGGATTATTTTTATCTATGACATTTACTATATAACCATTATTTTTAGTAATGTATTTTTGACTTGGTAAAAGCTCATACACTCCGGGCATATTTTGAGCAATTATTTTTAACCTTTCTGGATTTAAAAAATGTATAATATTTGTAGTATTATCAACTGGATTCTGAACTCCAAACCCCAAATCATCCCCATACATCAGTGCCTTAAAAGCTTTAGGCGCACCCAAGTGTGGTGTGCCTAAGAATATTAGCCGATCGACTTTATCTACTCCCACACTTGATATATATTGTTTGGCAACAAGTCCTCCCATAGAATGTGCTACGATGTCCACCTTGCTCTTATTTGTATCCGTTATTATTTGGTTAATTTTATCTTTAAGTAATACAGCATTGTCAAAATTACTTTTTCGCCAATCATACGGAAATACAAATAAGTCAGTTCCTTCTACATATCCTCCAGCTTCTAACTCAGTAATTAATTTATCAAAAACATGTGCTCCACTTTGTTCTCGGATAATATCACCCACACTCATAGGAAAAAGAGAGTTCTCAGTTCCATCTATATTTAAAGCTAAATCATTTAAAAATGCATCAGTGGGAGAAAAAACTAACTGTGATGCATTCGGCCAAATCTCTTCATGGTCTCCATAATTTTTATTTATATACGAACCGGAAATTCCAGGAATTAAAATCACAGGATCATGTAGTGGTCTATCCGTAGGTTCGACTAGTAGCCATGGATCAAATAACACACTGTTAGACACAGCATTGCCGAGCCCAGTAGTGTTTGTCGTAGAGTGATATGGTCCAGTAGCATCACCCCAATAATTATTCTTTGCATCGACTACTGTGAGATTCCCCCAACTCACAACACCAAAACCAGTGAAATTCTTTATACTAGAATTATTTATAGTCACCAGCATATTGGAATCCCCAAATGTTTCAATACCATTTCCAAATCCACCATCTAAAAAAGAATTATCTACATACAAGCTAGACGGAGTATCTACATATTCATAACCATCAAACAAAGCTATGCAGGTATAAGTAGGGCAAACTTTTAAAGATGAGTGGTCTAGCGCCAAATGGCTATGATTAAACACATCTATCGCATCCCCATAGTCCACAAACATATTATTGATATTTAACCTCGTAGCTAAAAAACTACTACTATTAAAAACTGTGATTACAGAATCAAAAACATTTTCTATTTTTACATCAGTTAAATTAAAAGTAGTATTATTAAAAATAGTTATCACGTCTTGTTGTATGTCATGTATGTATCCACCATTTAAAATCAATTCACTGTTTTGATATGCGGTGATGCCAGTGTATGCATCCGATATTTCTAAATTATTAAAAGACGCATTAGAAGTATATAGAGTAAAAGTATCATCGGCATATTTAAAGACAATATTACTAAAGTACGAACCGTGCGAATTGTCCAAATAAACTCCATCCCAGTCCCCCACAAATGGGTCTCCTGTATCGTAACACACAGTTCCTATCACATTTCCAAATTCATCATAGTCTTCAAAACAATAATCATCCGTATTCCCTCCCAAAGTGTCATCATAATTCGAAGTAAAATAAATTTTGTTGTCCTCTGTGCCATTTGCAATCAATGACCCTAAAATATACAAAGAAGAATTATAAAAATCCAGATTAAACTTCACCACCACTCCAGGCTCGATAGTCAAAGTCGCACCAGCCAAAATGTTGATAGGACCATCTATGATGTATGGACTGTCAGCTTGCGCCCAATTAGTATTTATAGCAATATCATCAGTGACATGCGTCTCAGCAAAAGCTTGTGAAACGAAAGAGAAGTAAGAGATAAAAAACAAAAAAATCCCAAAGAGAATAGTCACATACATCAAATTTTTCTTAATAAAAAACATGATTTTTATCGAACATTGAACCCCCAAATTTTATTAAAAAATCCCTCCCTCCACAACACCCCCTGTGGATAACTCTAAAGTTTCCAAGGGATGCCCTTGGCCAAGGGCATCCCTTGGTGAATATTATTCCTTACTAAAATCAAGCCATTCGTCTATAAATTGTTCAAATTCTTTAAAATCACCAAAGTATTCTGGAAACACTGATCTATTTAAAATCAATTCTTCTTCCCTTTTAGTGCCCATGTAATCTAAATAACTGGAGTATGTATAGCTGGTTAAATACTTTTTTGAGTCATTTTTATTTTTAATTCCATCTTCTTTCCATTTAGGATCGATAATTTTTATTGGATTTAAATGAATATAAGAAAAAATATACTTCAAGTAATTATCATTATTTAGATGTGTTGCTTTAAATCTACCCTCAAATAATTTTCCTGTCCTGTCATATTTCTTATTAAAATACATAGAATAAGCAGTAGAAAGTTTTTCTAAAAACCGACTTACGCCTCCTTCAATTTTTTCATGTAAAAGTATGTGAAAATGATTGGGCATCAAACAATAAGTCCCAATATCGACGATAGTGCCCTTCTTTGGTATTTCTGATATAGGTATTCCTTGAAAATCTTTAAACACGACGGGTTCTGTGTTATTACAAAGATACATTAGCTTTTGAAAACGTTTTCTGTCTTTATCATCTAAAAAGATGACGGATTTATTATTCCCTCGGTTGTAAATATGATAAAACTCATTTATAGAAAAATTAAGTTTTCTATCCATAATTAAATTATGACTCCTCTTTATAATTTCTTACCAAGGGATGCCCTTGGCCAAGGGCATCCCTTGGTAACGCACCAACGTCTTCAAAAAATGTCTAGTTATCACAGATGTATTATAACATACCAATCATCCAAGAGTAGTCATTGGAAGCTAATTAATAAGGAGGACAAGAATTAAAAGGAGGGAGAGGATGATTAGGAGAAATACGAGAAATTTGTCGAAAGTGTTGTCGCCTTTCATAGTTTTGGAAAACATGTGCCAAGCTTCTTGAAATATCATCCACGGCAAAGTGATGATCATGAAATATAAGATTTGAAACGGATTCATTCCGTTAGAAGCAGGTCGCGGTCAGTAAACCGAAACTTTGTTTATTAAATTTTATATAATGACCGCGGCTTCTAATGGGATTCATTTTATTTTACGTTAATCGTCGCAGAGACAGTACCAGCGCAAGAAACTGGATACTCCCCCATAGTGCCGAAACCAGAACTCAACATATAGTGCAGAGCACTAAGGTTCTCTGTTCTGTCTAAAACTTTTATTTTTAAACTTTTGTCAGTAGAATTGTTCGCAACCAAGACTCTAGTACCTACTGGAACTTCAAGAATTTTTGGAGTTGCTACACAATTCGCGTCAAATAAAATTCTCTTACTAGAATATTCAGCCAAAGCAGTTTCGTATCCTGACAATACTGCATTTGTAGAAACGACAGGAGTCAAAAGTGTTGCACTCTCATCTTTTACAGGACAAGGTTCGCCTGTTTCTTTGTTAAATTCTTCACCCCCCTTACATGGCTCTGTATTTTCTTCAAAACAAGGCTCACCTGTGGTTTGACTAAAAGTATCACCCTCCGCACAACCTTCTACTGTTGATATTAGATTTTCTGTTTTCTTGCCACCTGAAAGAAAAATTATTCCTAAAATAATCAAAACCAAAACCACCACCCCTATTGTCTTGCTGTTTTTCTCTTTACTCTTGTCTGAGTTAGTCTCTGGTGCCTTAATTGGATTAACCTCTACTTTCGGCTGATTTGCTTGATTTGTTTGATTTGTTTGATTTGTTTGATTGTTATGCATAATGTAGTTAAAATTATTCTATTAAACGTTTCGACTTATATGTCCTTATTCTACACAAATTAGGATATTAATCAAAGAAAAAAAGACAAACAAAAAACCACTCTAAGGGGTGGTTTTTTGTTGTATCTTTTATATTATCTTTTTCTCGAGATTATTTACTCATGAAGCTAGTTGGTCAAAGGCGTGCAGAGAAACAAATCTATCACCCAAATTTAAGATATTCATGCGAATATTTTTATTACCCTCTTTCAGTTCAGAAAAATCAGATTTTAAGGTAGATACGTCAGAAGCCGTTGTAACTCTGTCCTAGCAATAATTTCCACTAACTTTTCTATATTATCTATTTTATTGTTCTTCACTGCTTTCTTTACCATACCCAAAGTATGTCAATACAATAAAAGAAGTCAAACCAACCATTCAACGACCTTGAGCAAGGACCGTCTTTGCTTAACCACAAAAAACAAATTTTATTGCATCATTGCTTTCGCTCGACTAGCAGGACCTAGAAGTCCGTCTGCAGTCAAGCCGGCAGATGTTTGCCAAGTTTTTGCAGCAGCTATAGTCTTTGCGCCACACCATCCGTCTACGGCTAGACCAGCAGATGCTTTAGCATTGAAGTACATTTGCCAAGCTTTACAAGCTTCACCTTTTGTCCCCTTTTTTACTAGTCCAAGTCCGAAGGCATACCCTCCAGCTGAAGGAGATGCTGGGATAGCGGGAGTAGCTGCATTACAATTTCGTCCAGTTAAAACACTAAAAAGCTGTCCTGGCATACAGTCTGTCGTAGTATTGTTTGGCATAGCAGGAGTTGTTGGGGTAACTGCTGGCTTGGATCTTGACCCACTTGATGTACCACGAGGATTAGTACCAGTAGTAGTCGTCAGAGTACCAGTACCAGAAAAGTACGTGTTATTTTTGTACGATGAACTAGAAGCAGTTGAACCCCAAGAGCCAACATGCTGCAAATCTCCATTAAGATACAAACTGCCAGCAGTTGAAGCGCCTGTCAATAAAACCAGTACTCCCGAAGAAACAGTCACGTCCCCACCGATAGTGATGCCACTCAAGATAGATTTTGTTCCACTTCCACTCAAACCAAGATCATCGTAAGATACAGCCTTTACTGTCTGAAATCCACCGGTATAGTTTACAGTATTCCCGACTGCTGTAGCAGTGAGACCAGTCACAGACATGCCTCCATCAATATTCAAAATACCAGTTGCACTATTTATAAGCGTACCTCCCCCATCGAGCATAGTAGAGATAGTAAAGGTGCCATTGTTTGTGTAGTTAGAATTAGTAAAAGTCACATTCGGAATAGAGAGGCTACCATTGATAGTTCTATCAAAGTTTAGGAAAGTATGGACTCCTACTCCTGCTGTGAATGTACCGTTGTTTGTCACATGACCCAAGAAAGTTACCACAGTTGCACCTGTCTCTGTGAAAGTACCCCCCGAATTTATCAATACATCGCCATTGTGAATCTTGGCACCAGTGCCGTGAGTTAGAGTACCACCATCTTCAATGGTAGTACCTCCGGTGATGTCAAGGGTGTGTGTACTTGTAGTAAATACACCTTCGGTTACCACTAAAGCCTCAAGAATAAGTGAATTACCAAGAAGAGTGGCTGTGCCAGCAGATTTATTTATCACAACGTTGGTATAATTATACGCGCCGACATTCTGTGCGCCACTACCATTAAAAGTCACGGTGCTACTGCCACGAGCAAAAGTTCCGCCAGAAGGAAAATGCCCTCCCAGATTAATATTGCTTGCTCCTGTAGAAGTGACTTGAACATCTGCTCCCTCAGTAATAGTGAAAGTAATATTTCCAGTAACATTTATTGTACCTGTGCTTACACTAAGAACTTTGTCTCCACTACCAGCACCGTCATCTATTCCAATGCTTCCAGCAGAAAGTGTGCCGTTGGCGACAGCAAGAGTCGAATGGTTTGCACCTGCAGTGCTAGCAAAAGTGACAGCACCAGTAACATTGAGAGCGCCTGGGCTCGCAATAGTTATACCATTGGCACCACCAGTTGGATCATTTAAAGTAACTGATGCTAATGCTGGTGTAACTGTGTCTAAAGTAACCACAACACCTGTATTGATAACTACAGTATCACCCACAAGTGGAATACCCCCTGGAGCTGTACAGCCAGCATCGTCCCATGTTCCTCCTGCGCTCCAAAGACCTGTAGCGTTTGCAGTACAAGTAGCGGCTGATACATTTGATACACCAAAAGCAAATACCCCGAGCATCACAATCACCAAAGAAAATAAAACATTTTTAAAATTTAATTTCATAACTTTTAATAATTTTAATAAACATTTACAATTGGAATTCTCGACAGAATTCTTTTTTACAATTTAATAAGTAAATACTTTTATTATTATATCAGGCAACAAAACAAAAAACCACCCCGAGGGGTGGTTTTTTGTAATACCTTTTAAGGCGTATTAACCACAAACAAGAAAGATTACTCAGCAATAACTAACTAAATTAGTCAGCGACTGTAGCGTAAGAAGTCTTGTAATCATCTTGAAGATTAGATGTATAAACAAAAGTACTAGCAGTTGTAATAACTACATTATTACTAAAGGTTATTCCAGTTAGTATTGAGCGTACTTGTGCGTCATCTAGATCACCAGCTGTAGCAACAGCGTTAGAAACATTTACTTTAGCAGTGAACGTTTCTGTACTTCCATTATTAACTTTAAACAAGCTTGTGTAACTATTGTCTGTAGCATCAGTACCTGTAGGTGTATAACTAGTTTCACTCGCACCTGCTGAAGTTAAGGTAGCTGAACCCTTAGCTGTTGTTAACTGCGCATCAGAACTTTGCAAATGCAAGCCAGTTCCTTGTGCAGCAGTTGGTGCTGTTCCTGTTGAACCTGTACCAGCACTAGTAACTGTAATTAGACTAGGAAGGTACACATCTGACCCGAAGGCTGTAACCTCGAAATTGATTACCAATTCAACACGATCATTGTTGACTCCGTCAACTGTAAATGGATCTGCGTCGACTGAATCAAGTGTTACAGATATACCATCGGTATAGAATGTCTGAAGCTCACCAGTAACTGAACCAGTTCGATCTCCGTTTACAACACTATCACCGTTTGAATCATCGATAGATGTGTTTGTAGCGTTGAAGTTTGTACTTGTTAGAGAAGCAAGTATTGTATCTCCTGAAGTAAATCCTGCATTAAGATCTTTGATGTCAGCAACCAACTTAATAACAACTGTATCGTCTTCATCAACCATGAAATCATCTTCAAGGTCAGTAAATTGGATTTGTCCTGTAGAAGTTGAAGCGATTGAAGTAGCAGAGATAGAATCAATTTCTACTCCGTCCACCAAAAGTTTGTACTCGCTAACTATTTCATTTGCATTTGCTCCTGTAGGAATAATGTCAAATGAAAGATCGTCAACAGTCATGTCAGAACCAGTTGCCTTAAAGTCTACAGCAAGAAGAAGGACATCATTTGTATCTGAAGTGTCATCTACTTCTACGCTCATAGCGTCTGGGCTAGCTGAGTTCTCAGTAATTTTTGCTTCAAGATCTCCTGAAGCTGCTAGAGTATCGAAGTCAAATGACTTTTGTAGATCAGGTGAAGCATCAGTATCTTCTGTAGTAACAACACCATCAGCGTCTTCGAATCTAACATTTATAACGTCAACTGTGAAAGCATCATCGTCCACATCTCCTGAATCAAGACTGCTATTTGCTGTAACAGCAATAACGAAATCTTCCATTTCACCCGCTCTAACAATTACATTGTTAAGAGAGATAGACTTTGTGTAAACATCGCTGTTTTCTGAGAAATCACTTGCATCGGCTGAGCCAACTTTTGTTGAACCCATCCATACTGTAACTTCATCGATGTAGTCAGAGATATCTTCTGAGTTTGTAGCAAGTGTTTGAACGAGCTCAACTTTGATTGAAGAAATCGCTACATCTGATTCGTCATCAGCTTCAATCTCGAAAGCCATAACCTTTGCATCCTCGTCACCTTCTAGAACATCTTCACCTGAATATGTTGATTTATCATCCCAAGTAATAGAACCTGCTCCACCCATCAAAGGACCGCCAGTTGTAGGTGTTGAACCACCTGAACACATAGCACCTGTTGTTGGACTGTAACCTACAGCTGAAGTACAACCTGCTGGGTAAGTCATAGTACTAGCACATGACATACCAGTTGTTGAACTATAACCAGTAGCTGACATACAACCAGCTGGGAAAGTTCCACCTATCGGTAACACAACGCCTGAATTGATTTGAGCTACAGCTGAAGCACGAGACATAGGTCCCGCTACTCCATCAGCACCCAAACTTCGGGAAGC
>Ga0163144_10019682_pt1 | contig 13560 bp, 5 predicted proteins | sample OliLak19BULKMAT1_FD_123175 | JGI IMG/M metagenome (GOLD analysis project Ga0163144, IMG submission 123175) | Freshwater microbial mat bacterial communities from Lake Vanda, McMurdo Dry Valleys, Antarctica - Oligotrophic Lake LV.19.BULKMAT1 | ecosystem: Environmental > Aquatic > Freshwater > Lake... | reverse complement strand
TCTATCATGCAATTGATCAAATCGCTGCTACTTGTAGTAAATGTAGCAACTGATTCTCTGAGATTTCATGACTTCCAAAGGCACTGAAACCTAAGGCTGTCATATGCAGTAAGGATATGAGCATGCCCTGGTGCACTAGCAATCCTTTCTATGCTCACTAAAGTGCAATAGGAGGGATGGGATGTAAACAATGATCATAGTTGGGAATCTCCTGCCTTTGTTATGGTTTCATATGTGCCACTAGTAGTAGCTAGAGTTTTTGTTGATGTTTTCCTTTTGGTTTCCAGATTGTGACGAGCCATTTAGCTCTGTGACAGTGGTCTGCACCGGCAGAACCCTCGTCGTTTTGAGTCACAAGATGCCCAAATTCTACTGCTATCGCGTGACGCAACAGCTCCTGTGGCTTTCTGCTGTGTAAATACCGGAAAAGTGCTCTCGCAAGATCATATATTATGGGAAGACCGAAGATACGAGCTCACATCGATGTTAAATAGCAGAGAACTGCCGTTCTGTTTGAGATCCTGAGCAATGGACCGCTTCTTCTTTTGCGCGCACCTGCCCTTGACGGTGCAGAGGCTTGCCGAGGCTAAACGCGGACTCCTACAGTATGCTGCATTGAATCGTGGTTGTCCTACCTCTAGTTCTTTCCAGTGTTTGGCACAGAGGAGCGAAGATCCGGAAATGTGTTTTCTCCTGACTATCACTACACGTCATCTTACATGCTAGAAGATCTCCATCGTCACATCTCCCCGGGTGGTTGCAAGCAGTGTTGTTTGTTTGGCTGCTTGGCGGTCACTATCATCGTTGTCTTCTATCATGCTATCCATCATCATGCTGTCAAGCTTCGCCACGGACATCATGACAACTTCGGCAACGTCGTCCCCTGTTCCTGTCTCATCGGGAGTTCGACTTCTATCGGCTTTGGCCTTGGCATGTTGCAGCCACGACTTATAATGTTTCAGCTGACCTGCCACATGCATTCGATCATCGTCCTCTTGTACAGAACGCAAGAGCACATCGACAGCCTTGATCTGCGCCTCCGGAAGAATAAACTCGTCTTCCATCAACATGCGGATTGCGATCTTGGAAGCTTGGTCCATATTTCCTTTTATGACATGATAGCGCATTAGCTCCGTTTCCACCTGTTGCATCCGGCCAGCGGGGCTCAACTCGCGAAATAGATCAGAACTTAGTTTTTTCGATTTCACCTCCTTATGCACAGTATTGAACAACTCTTCTAGTAATTCCTCAATATCCCACTCGTCTGGGTACCCTATCTCTAGCAGCAGTAAGTGCCCCCGAGCTCTGTTGAGAGATACATTGTAGAGTTTCCCAATAGTATTTACGTTCCAACCAACCTCTGTACCTTGATCAACAATTTCGACATCCATGTCTCTGGCAATCTGCAAATCTCTCATGCCCAATGTCTCCACCTCCGTGGGGTCGTCGTGATCTTCTTTCACGGTCAACAAGAACATTGCTCTGTTAAAATATCTGTTTGATAAATGCTGCATAAAATCAAGACAAGATGGTGACCAGCCCTCAGCTTCATAAAAATCATCGTAGGCTTTCTCTCCCAGTTGAATGGCTTGGTGAAAGTATGCCATTCCCTTAAGGACGATTTCACGACGCGTCATGCCACAAAATTGTTCGCCACCAGTGTGAATGCGTGTGCGGTAGGCAGCAAGCATGGTGTTCCCCAAGTTGTTACTCGCTACTCCCACCGCCTTTTTGTTGTCTAGCCTTTTGAAAAGCCTTGCGGAGTCTGAAAGTACTGCATACGCCTTGTCAACATCACCGGCGAAGTAAGCAGTGTTGGCACATTGAACTATCCTGTGTAGAGTTCCCATGGTGCTCGCAACGCTCCTCAGCTCGTGACAGCCAAAGGTGGCGCGAAAACCAGCTAGAGCTCCTTCATCGCCGTGTCTAAAACAAAGCAAACCGTGAACTAACAGATGAGATACTAGCTTCATTCGAATCGTCAAGCATAGTTTCAATGATACAACCATAAACTTACTCGTTGATGATGCAAATCAATTCCAGAAAGTACAGCATCGGGTGTGAAATAGACACGGCCACCAGATAAGAGATGTAAATGACCATAGCGGTAGCTAAGACGATTGTGATACTCATAATACCGATGCCGATGTCGATAATGACCTCCATATCTTCTTGTACTTCGTCGAACGAAGATTGTAAATCGTCTTCCGATTCGGTAAGGGCGAGGTAGTAAATGACGTTGCTTGCCTTCGCCATTCCTCGCTTGAAATCTGAGCTGTTCAGAGGCTCGTACGTCTCCACAACCACGGGAGTGTACACAATAAACATTCGCTTATCTGATCCGTCCTGCGCTCTTACAGAGAAAGTTTCATTCTGCACTTCCTGCGACGACTTGATTCGGTCTATTAGTTCCCGAAACTCTTCCTTCATTTGTTGGCATCCTTCATCCCGGCAACTGGAGTCGTCGCCGAAGAGTACCTTCTCGACTGGCTTTGATACGTTCTTTTCATTGACCTTGAACCCAGGCCCGATTATTGTGTCGCCGCCGCTTCTATCAGGGTAAGCTGTGAGGAGGAGAGGGAATCCACTCTTTGAAAGCCAAGTATTCTCAGCAGAAAAAATATTCACAATTGGATCTGACAGGACGTCGACGTATGCTTGGCCAACATACTTATTGTCAACTGGATCAAGAAGGGGCGACGTCAACGTCTGCCCTATCGTCGAGTCTGTTAAGGCCCGCGGTGGAGCCACGTAGAGCTGCGCCTCGCCCGCTTCAGCCAGTCGTTTGCCCGTGTCGTAAAAATCGCGACAGCGCGGGTCGTAGCCAAATTTGCCGATTGGGCAAAGTTCTGGTCTCAAATCATTCGCATGATTGTCGAACCGGGATTCCCAAAATGGCGCAACAGCCTCCGCAGTCAATGAACATCCGTGGTATCCAACAACCATCCCGTCCGCTTCCATCGCCACTGCATTCTGAACAACCCCCCCACCCCCGCCTGGAGCACTGTTGAACATAATCTGAAACACGGGGATTGCTGAAAGGACACGAAGGCGATCATACGTCGTGGCGTATCCTGCGGCATCAGACCCCTTCTCAGCGCCCGGAACAGCAGTGGCGTCATCCCACCACGCCGTTTTCGCAGGTGAATATGACACATCTGGGAAACTGAAAGAGCTATTTCGGTCTCCGTTTCGGTGCGTGTCGCGCGATTCGCAAGTGAAGAATGTTTTTTGTTTGTAGCGGAAAGAGTAGTCGATACCAGGAGCGTACGTGTCATCGCAATTTCCATACTGGGCATCCCACGAGCATTGACAAGGAAATTCATTAAAGTATCTGCATTCCAGGGGATTGCTTTCTGACTTGCACTCCTCCGCACCAGTTGTGAGTTCAGTGAACGAATCGGCTCTCTCCAATCCACCAAAGAGCAGCCAGGTTGCATAACGAGTGACAATGTGCAAGCCAAGCGTCCATCTTGCTGTTTTTCCTGATATCCAATCGGAGCGAAGTACAGCCGCTTTTTCAAGGGCAAATTTTTCCAGGCCAACATATTCCTCCCTCCCAAAGTCAATAACTTCTCCCAACTCTTCCGAAACGTTGTATGTGACAAGCGCCGACATGGTGATGGTCGTAACCAAAAGGGGGGTGACGATGAAGGCAACGATCCACAGAAACAAAGGTGATGTCCGCTGCCGCGCCAACGCTTGTTGGTCGATCGAAGGGCGGCGCTTCTTGTAAGGTCGAAAATCCAAATGAGTTTGAGAACCTGTCAAAATGGTTCCAAAATGAGTCACATGACCCTGACTCTTTTTCGCTTGCTGGAAGACCAGCGGCGCTGCTTTTAGCGATTTGTCCTCATCAAAAGCATAGCGGAAGTCTCCATCTTGTCGACTCTTGTATAGATCCTCAAATTCTCGTTGAAAGCTAAATTTATTCGCCAACTCCGTGAACTTTTCGTGGACCGCCTTCGCCATTGTACTAGAGCCGGAGAATTTATTGACCATTTTTTCAAATTCGCCCACAACGAGGCTCACTTCTGTCCTGGGCGAGCACCTGCCCAGCAAAGGATTGGATGCTGCTTTGTAAGCGATACCCTTCTCGGAATTTGTCCCAAAATTATCTACAATTGCTCTTGTCGCTTGGTTCATCTTCGTAAGTGGAAGTGTTAGGGCTCTCGAGACGACAACAATCAGAGCCATGACGACGCCCCATCCAACACTGCCTGCTGCCAGTGAAAATTGCAGCAGATCTTCCACTTTGCTCTCAACCTTGGCTTGGTGCTTTTCCGCAGTTTGAAAAATATCATTTTTCGAAATGGACATGACGAGAAACCATTGCGGTCGGTAGTCTGGGTCGTACTCATCAGGGATCTCCGGAATCGGCCATGCCGCCGTTAGATATCCTTGGTCTTCGTCGGGGAGAATCGATTGTGCGTACATCTCCCGTACTTGTGTAGGATCCCATGAAACGGAATAATCCACCATTTCTAAAATTCGTTGATACTCTCCCTGACGCACGCCAATCTGCAGCTCGTGGATCAACTTGGTATCCGTCGAATTCATTGCCGTCGATGCGACGAGGCTTCCGTAGGGATCGTTACGAACGATGCTGACATGCGAGTTGGGCGTGATCCTGGAGTTTTCCAGAATGGTGATAAGGTTGTTGATTGTGAAGTCCTGATACATGCACCCAACGAATTCAAGGGTCAATGGATCATATATTGCTAGACCAACCAACATGACTTGATGCTGGGGATTCCATACATCTTGAAAGGGTCCAATCCACTGAAATTTCCCTGGATTGAGAGCAATATCTATACACCACTGTCGCTCTAGAGCATTGTATTCCCGGTTGTAAACAGTTGTCCCCTCAGGATGGCACTTAGCAATCATGTCGGGTGTGCCAATTGGTTGATCCGGCTTGTACGGATTTGGCTCTTTCATCCAACCACATCCCTCGGATCTGTAGTGTTTTGTTCCATCCACCGAATATCCTGGAAAGGTGAAGCACGACCCGGCCCCATCGTTAGCAAAACAGACGCCGACATCTCGCACGGCAGGTGAATCCTCGTACACGGCCTTGAAGAGTGGCATCACATCGTTCATTCGTTCATATAAGTGTCGATGGGTGGGTACAGGATGGTTGACTCCTCCCGTGGTAAAATCATTGTTGGCGTTCATACAATTGGGGTACCAAGCATAGGTCCCGGGTTGCGCTTGTGGATCGCAAGTTCCTTGAAAGAAATACGCGGCATGCGCCGTCGTCACATTTTCATAGCCAGAATACATTTCGTATCGTTCCTGCCCTTGGACGTGTTCTTCCGCGGTTTCCGGTGTCACAACGTCTTGCAAATCCCAATCCATTCGTGCCGTCGGTCCCTTGACGGGATATATTTGTTGTTGGGTATAGACATCGGTAAAGGGTGTCAGATTGTCCTCTTCGTAGCCAGGATAATCTGGATAGCCGATCAATCGATCCACAATGGCATCATGCACAAGCTGCATACGTTCATCCACAATGACAAATCGATTGCTCAGGGCTTCCGCAACATACCGGGCAAGTTTCCCTTCCATATCATTTGCCAGCTGTCGCATGGAATTTTCGGTCAAATCACTAACGTTTCGTCCTGATACAATCGACACTGCCATACAAACACAGAGGACAATCAAAATGGTAATGGTAGATACCATTCCAAAGGAGAGTAACAATTGTGTTTGGAGTGAAAAATTGGAACGCAAACAAGTGGATCTCAAAAACCGTCGTGCCAGTGTGTGCCGACCCCCAATTCCACCATCGCCACCACCGCCCGTCGCATTCGAAGAGCCCACACCGCCACCGCTGCCGCTTCTTTTTCTTCCTCGTGTCTTCTTGCCGCTGCTGCCTTTGGACGTACCACTGGAAAGATTCAAAGTACTGCCACCCAAATTAAACCCAAACAGAGAACCACCCATACTGCTCGCCACACTTCCACTTTCGGCTACCGAATCCAAATCAATGGTACTGTCACTCCCATCGAGCATAAATCTCGAGGAAGCCGGGCCTGACAGGGAGCTGGTAGCACTGATGTGCCTCACATTTTCAATCATGGCCGTGCTGGCAGTACTGTTGTTGTTGTTGTTGTTGTTGTTGGAAGGTTCAATTTCACTACTGGGAGCTCCATTCAAAGGAATGCCATCGGCAGAAGCGGCGGCAGTAGAGTTACTGCTTTTTCCCTCCATTTCAGTAGCGACTCCTGCTGATTCTACTGTTTCTGTCATGGCGGCGGCCGCCGTGTCATGTTCTCGTTTTTGTAGTTCTCGTTCCTTTTGCTGTTGTTCCTGCAGCTGTTTTTCTTGTTGCTCTTTTCGTTTTTGTTTTTGTCGCTTTTTCTTTTTCTTGGAAAACAGGGACGTATCAATGGGCAATTTACGGAGATCCAGAGACTTTCCTCCCCCCGCGCGTTTGCCATGACTGGCTCCGGAACGACCACTGCTGCCCGTACTGTACAAGGAGTCACTCAATATGGAAAAGGGTCTTGACGAGAGCATTGATGAGGAACCACCTGAGGAGCCGCCGGACTGAGAGCAAGAAGACTGGGCGACTGTGGGTGCTTCTTGCTTGCGGTTACTGCTGCTGCTGTCGTTTGGAAGAGGAGAAGTCATGGTACCATTCATTGTCGTTGTAGCCGTAGCGTAACCGTTTCCGTTGTGGCTGGTCCTTTCGTCTTCACCGAAGGTTATGTTCGTAGTGGCGGTGACACCACGAGGGTTTTCTTCTACCGGAACATCATCATCATCATTGCCCTGATTGCCCTTATTCAGTGATGACTCTTCTGTCATGGTGATGAGTGATTCGATGGATTCTTTTACTTCCAGCTATTTATTTCGCTTCTTTCCCAAAATCAAGTCTCTCTGGCTTAGCTTCGCTGCTATTGTATTTGTTTATTTAGTTGACACAAAGGTACCTTCTAATAGAGTGCCGCTACTAGCTAGTGAACTGGTGACTACAGTACTATACTAATAGGTGGTTACCAACAGTTGTCGGGACCTCTTACTTGGCGGTCGTTCGTTGTGTCTGATGAGTCCGCCTTTTCAATGTATTGTCTTGTTGATTCTTCGTTACCCACCCCATACTCGTAACGTGACGTTTAGCACGAGCGAGTACTTTCTTTTCTATTTGAAAAGGGATTCTACCGCTTTTACGCGTTCGCTACGTTGGTTCGCTAAGTAGGATTCACTACTTCCGGTTCTACAGTATTATATACTGGTAGTATGTGAGTTTCTTCGTGCCATAACTGAAAGTTGACACAAGGAGGGGAAGTGGCAACCGAGGTCAATAGGTAGCGGTCCAATTTCTGCTTTTGAGAAATGCCAAAAAGACTGCATACAAGTTAGAACGCACATTTGTCTCAACAAATGTCATAGGAGCAAGCTGTTGGGAACAAACATGGTGCTGACCTGACAATGTGGACCAACTTGGTTAGAATCTTGGTGCAGTGAGAATGAGTTGCACCTTGGGATCCCAGTGGAGAATGTTGGTTGGCAACAACTTGATCTGACAAAGAAGAAGTGAGCCAAGCAAAAATTGCAAAAATCAGAAAGTGAACCATGTTGTCAACCAGGAACCGACACAGTGTTTTTGCAGTCTGCCAAAAATGAAAGACTTTCAGCAGGCATTTCTCAACAAAACACCAGGCATGCTGGTAGGATGTCTTCACACTGCAGACATGGTCATCCAGATGTGCATGTGGAAGCAGCTTGATCCTTGAGACAATGAGAAATTGAGACAATGCGCAACTCTTGAAATTGATGACCATTGATGCTGCCACAGTTGCAACTCATTGCAGGGCACAAGCTTCACGTGCTTTTGGGGTTTCAGTTAAACCATGACTGACCACAGTGCTGAATTTCCTGCAGTTTCAAACAAAACAATGGCGGGACGGGAGGTGTTTGACCTTGACAGCCAACCTGCAATCGGATTTTCAGTGACGCCATGGATGGACAAGGCACATCTTAACATGTTCAAGCTCCTGTGCCAATGCTGTTACTGAAAACCAATTTTATTTTTTTCAACCACTGATGCAGCGCAGTTGCCCAACTGCTCGACAGGCTCGCGCCCCACATTGAGGGAGACTTGAGGGCCCGGGAACCCAACATGAATGCACAAGGAGACCAGATTCTTCAACCAGGAAGTTGTTTTGTTTTTCACATGTGCTTGTCTCTTGGCTTCTGCAAGGCATCTCAAAATCATTCAGGAGAACCAAGCATGAGAGGATCTCAAAAACTGTTTTGTGATGATGAATTGTTTGGTCCGAGTCTTTTCTAAAATCATGCTGACAGATGAGGGAACTTAACACTTTTCACATTGCACATCTCATGCACCATCAAAGGGAGAAAAAGATTGCACTAGACACCAAAACTGCATTCTCTCTAACATTCCAAATGAACAAAACTTTGCATGTTGTCCTGACTTCCTTGGAGGTTGCTCGACAGTCATGGCCAAAAAACATGGATTGCCCACAACATCCAGCCATGTGCTCCAAACACATCCATTGATTTGATGCTAGGTTCTGCCTTGGGTTGGGTCATGGAACATTCAGTTTTGTGCATTCATTGCATCAAAAACTCAATGCTGTTAACATTGTGCAATCATCAATCAGCCCTTCTGCACCATCCTTGTGTGATGTGAAAACCGAGACTTCCATAGTTTGACCCTCATGCTCACACTCTTCTTTTCATCCAAAATGGCATTCATGCTAAAATGGCACATCGCCAAAAGACTGCTACCAAAGAGGTAGGTTTCAAAATGAGTTGGTATGGACTAGATCCTTTGGATCAACAAGAGTCATGGAGTCTACTCTAATTCATCGATACGAGCATGCCTTTCAGATGCAAATTAGTGAACCCTTGACCGATGCTTGTAGCGTGTGTTATGATGCCATTACCATGGCAAGACTGAAGGGTGCCGGCTTCACTGGCTTTTTGACAGGTGCCGGATCGAGCGTATGCCTATGGGCCTTCCCAGAAAGTCAGCTAGGGCAAGTCGCCATGCAACGTTTGGCCCATCCTTCTGCTGCGGTCGCGGCTGAAGCAGCGCCGCGGAGAAAGAAGAAAGAGACTCCATTTTCTCCTTAAAAGCGCTGGGCAACAAAAAATTTAAAATCAATTAGAATTGCTATCAACAAGAATTTCATTTCTACTCAGACTGTGAATATAGGTAACACCTAACAAAACAAAGCTGTAGATAAAAAACCCAGCGCAATTCCAACTGCTGTGTGATTGCCAATATGGTCACACCTGAAAGATCCCTGATGGAAGAGGCCGAGGCACGCCAGGTGGAAGAACAACTGGACTCTCGTCATCGTCGTCATCGTCGTCTTCATAGCAACTAGATGACGGTCGTTTGGGCAGTCCAGGAGCCGAATCAAACGAAGTAGTTCCTGACGACGTTCGTGGGGATAGCATGGGCGGGGGCGGAACATCATCATCCTCTTGATAGCAACTAGATGCCGCTCGTTTGGGCAGCCCAGGAGTTGAATCACACAAAGTACTTCCTGCCGACGTCCGTGGGGAAAACATGGGAGGGGGTGGAATTTCCAACCCCTTGCTATCTATGGATGTTTCAGATGCTTCCTGTTCTTCCAAGATGGTCTCATTAGTAGAATCTGTAGAGAAGACTGAAAATAACCGGAGTGGAAGAGCAGGTATGGAATCGGAGGAGGCTCGGCGCTGGGCTTGTGACGTTACAATGATAGGCTCCTTTTGCTCCTGCTGCTCATGAATCGAATCACTTTCGCTACTGTAGCTACAATCCGGAAGACGACTTGGTAGTGCAGGAGCAGAGTCCGTACTGGCACGGCGGGCTAAAGTGGTGGGTGGGCGCTGTGATGTCGCGATGGGCCCTTCGAAAATACTCTTTTTGTCTTCCTCAGCTAGAGACGAAAACTCAGAAGCAACTCGAGCGGGTGGAGCCAAGAGGACATCTTTTGTTTCATGAATGGTTTCCAAACCAGAGGCAAGTGTAACAGAGGACACAAGGGGCCTCTTTTTGTATTTCTTAAGAGATTTGCGAGGTTGCGGGAGAGGCTTTTGCCGGATATGTAATTCAGATGCAGTGATGGAAGAAACAGAAGGAAGCAGATACTTTGTTGAAGGATGTTGGTCGTTCGGTTTTGCTTCAATATCTTCTTCAACTTGTGGTGGTGCATTCATGTTAGTAGGTGTGTCACTACCTTCCTTCTTGACCTCTGCTCTTGGTGAATCGCTCTTGTGCTGAACTTGGTCTGAAATGACGGTTTCCATTCCAGCTTGAATCCACTTGAATACACTCATAAAGCCTCTTTTCTGGTTTGCTTTTCGGTATTTCAAGTATTTGGGATAGCAATAAACCAGGAGATTTGGCAAGCCTTGCAGGGGAGTGGTAATGGTTGCCAAACAAGTGAGCCAAAAAGGAGGCGATTGGCCGGTCAGTTGGATCACTCTCACACAACTAATAGGAAGCCATGTGAAGTAAAAAGCAAGAGTAAATCTCAAGTTCTGTAAAGCCACTCGTTGTCGCATCCTGATGTATCGATTAGCCTGTTTGTCTTTCTTTAGTCGGCTTGAACCACTTTCGTCGTGGGGACTAGAACAAATCGACTGTGTTTCATCTGTTTCATCTGTTGCGAGAAAATTTTCATCGTCGTCACCTTCTTCATCGTCGTCATCTTCTTCTTCCACTCTTACAGCAACATTATTCCCATTGGAACAAGTAGTAGTAGAGGAACGGTGGATGATTTTGTGTGTGAGTCTTCTCACGTATCGAATGATCAAGTATTCATTGATGGTAACAATGAGAAGGATCAAGTAGAGTGGCCCATAAAAGAAGAGCATTCGAAAGATATGTGCATTCTCCCCTCGGCCCTCTTCTCCTGGCGCGATCCAACACCAAAGATTGGCATTATTGTAGAGCTTGAGAGGGATACCTGAAATGGCAGTGGAGAGTCCCCACATAATAGGAACAACATGAAAGCAGAACTCGTAGCGTCTAAACTGTGTTTGTTTCCATTGGAAGAGAACTACCAACAGAAAGTAGAAGGTCAAACTGGAATTGTAAATAGTGGCAGCACTTGTGGGTCCTTGTGTAAAGACGCCTTGAAAATTGCAAGAAGCTTGGTTGCCTACTGCCCAAAGCACTCCAGTTTCTCGAGGAATGGGCCATGTACTCAGAAACATTCCAACGCTCGCCAACCAATCAGCAACAGACATACCCATGACCAAACGATCGTAGACACTGATCTTGCGTTTGTGTCGAACAACCTTCTTCGCGATCGTGAACAAGATCATGCTGCTAAAGGTCATGGAGATAGCGCCTGTCACCTTGGGAAGCAAGGCCAGGGCATGCTGCTTGCCGGACATGATAATGCTCTATAGAACGATTGATCGCTTACAATCTAATGATTGATAGAGGAGCAGCGGTTTCGTGTTCACACACAGATCGTTCTGCCACTTGTATCGGTTATTCGTAGTAGCGCTCGAGATCGTTCAAAGAAGTGTTCATTCTTCTGCGGCCTTCCTTTGTGTGTAAGTTGCGAACATGTCAATGTGTACAATGAACTACTGTTGGCTATTGTAGCTAGCTAGATTAAGTAGCGCTGAGATCGTTCTAAGTGTTCATTCTTCTGCCTTCCTGCGAAGCATTTAGTCAGTCAGTCAGTGGTACAGCAGGAAGTAAATTCGCGGCGCTTGTACAGTTAGTCATAGTGAATTCATTTTGTATCAGAAATGAAGTAGCACGGATCAAGAGAGAAGGAATTATGATCGCACAAGATATGACTCTTGCGCCATTCAGCATGTAAGAAATTTTCAGTCATCCTATTTTTGAAGTAGGAGTAACATTTTTAAAATGACCACACATAAATCCATCGATCGTTTTGGGGCATTTGCGAGCACCTGCAGCGTGAAATGCGCACGAATCTTCTGGCACAGCAGGCAGTGTGCCGCACTGCGAATCTTGAAGGTCTTTGAGAAAAGAATTCTAGCTATCATACTGGTACTCTAGCTAGTAGCTAGCTACTCTAGCTAGTAGGTAGAAAGCTAAAAGATTCAGTGTTCAGACCGTCTGCACCAGTGTTTTGCATGGGAAACGAGCACATCGGAATTGTCTGCAGCACCTCGCATCAAATGAACATTTAGCTCTTGAACGCGCATGGGTCTTCCAGAATGTGAAGAAGGAGTCTACTGTATTCTATGCTGCACTTTTGAGTTATTTCGTAGCTGTATTATGTACATGTTATGAAGACGATTGATAAAAAATCTAATCGTACGCAGCCTTGCCGTTCCTTGCCGTTCCTTGCCATTCTAAAAACTTTCTGTAGAAAGCTACGATGCAACTTGCACAATGCTGCTTCGCTGATCAGTGGTATTGACCATAGAAAGTAGCAGTTGATCGGCGCTTCTGCTGGAGTTTGCTTCGCCCAGGAAACCGAGCAAATGGTGCAAGCCAGGAAATGCTTCTGCTCTGGAATCTGACATTTCGTATTGGGATACTTGACCAACTGTTCTACCCGAGCATTCGGCCCGCAGAGAATTGGCCATTTCTTCAAGATTGTTAGACGCTTCAAACGTCATGTAATTATTGAAAATCTCCTCGCCTTCATGAAGATCTCTCAAAGCAATGTTCTCGCCACAACCATGGGATCGCAATGTGCGGTCCAAGGCTGGATTGAATTTCAGCGATGGGGTACCATGGACGGATGGGAGACCTTCACTAATGGCTGTAAAAGAGTCTTCCGATAGGTGAAGACTACTTTCTTTGCCTACATTGGTAGTACCATTGCATCCATGATTCACAAACGTACCAATGCCCGCATCCACATCATAGGCTCGCTCTCCAAAGTCTTCCGCGGTGTAGCCGTAACCATCGGCATACCACATTATGGTTTCCCAAATGTCCACATTGATATCATCATAATCACCCTCCACTATGTTCTCCACCAACCGGATCGTTGAGTCGGTTAAGTGCATTCCATCGACACAATCGTCCATGAAAACATAGGAACCTGCCTCAGCCGCATGCTTCATGAAAATTCCACGACCAGCGTTTGGTATTGTACTTTGCTTGACTTCAAACGAGGAGATTGGTATCAAATAACGCTGTGGATCCAGCCCATGTCCTTCTTTACACGTAGCATCGTCAGGATGATCTTGACAAAAGTCATCTTCTGCACGGCGGCTCGGGTACCTGTAACGTTGCATTGTCGACCCGTCCATATAGTCCAAAGGTACCACGACCCGTTCACGAATGGCCAAGTTCACCTCTGCCTCATTGCCGAACCAGCGTCCAAGGGAAACCTTGTCCTCGACAAAGGCAATCAAAAAGTTTGCCTCTCCTTCGGTGTACTCTCGTATATTTTCATATTCCCTTCCTTGAGCTACAAAACCTTCAACCCAATTATACTTTTCCTTCCTGTCCTCTTGTGTTTTGGTTGGAGTTTGAATGACAACAATGCCTTCTTCGGAAATTAGGTCAGTTATATGATCAACAACCGACACTAGATCCACGTCACTGACTCCGCCGAAGGGTGCCGTCGAAGACGGCCCTTG
>Ga0163144_10019681_pt1 | contig 13562 bp, 11 predicted proteins | sample OliLak19BULKMAT1_FD_123175 | JGI IMG/M metagenome (GOLD analysis project Ga0163144, IMG submission 123175) | Freshwater microbial mat bacterial communities from Lake Vanda, McMurdo Dry Valleys, Antarctica - Oligotrophic Lake LV.19.BULKMAT1 | ecosystem: Environmental > Aquatic > Freshwater >... | reverse complement strand
TACCTGATTTTCCGCGGCGTAGCTCTTCAGCCGCGCGAGCGCCTCTTGCTCGCCGAGCGGGCGATCCGTCGGCAGACCAGTGAGCGCGAGCGGGCGCCGCAGCTTGATGCCATCGGGCACGACCGCGTCGGTCAGTGCGTCGAGCGAGTCGAAGCCGAGCCACGCCAACATCGCCTTTTGATCGTTGGGCGACGGGCCGATGTGGCGGCGCTCGAACACATCGCTCGGCGCGAGCGGGTCGGCGGCGGAGGTCTTGGCGGCGGCGGAGGAAGGAGCGGGACGGGCAGAGGAGAGAGTCTGATCCAGCGTCATGACGAGGCGGAAGCTAGGCCGCGCAAGCACGCGCCGCAATGCGCGTGGTCACGTTGCCGACGCGCGGCTAAGGGTCGAGGTCGATGGCTTGGAGGAATTTCTGAAAATCAGCCAACGACGCGTCGAAGTCCGCCGGCGCCGCCGCGACACCAGCGAGCAGGATCACGGGCCACTCGCCAACGCCGCGCCCGGTGCGAATCCGATAGTGAAGGGGCGTGCGCGCGATCGCGACGAGCGCGCGCACGTTCGCCGCGCCTCTCGCGAGCGGAGTCACGCCGGCGACGTCGAACAGCACCGCCTCGGCTTCTTGGCCGTCGATGCCAATGCGCCGCGTGTCGAGCAGCCGCGTCGGGAACTGACCGGCCTGCAAGTGCTGCGACCCGCCGGCGCTGAGGCCAGCGTGCGACGGGCCGAGCGCGCCGACGTTGTCCAGGTAGCGCTCCGTCAAGGCGCTGAGTTCCGTCGCCGACATGGCGGTAGAGACCGGAAACGTGCGCAGCCAGATAGAGGTGCTGCGGTGTCGATGGTGGAGCAATAGGTCGTAGTTGGGAGCGCGCTCGAGTGGCTCTTCGGCGCCCCCTCGTTCGATATCGATCGCCCACGTCGTGTCCCCGCTGAATAGGGGTTTCGTCGAGCCATCCGCCGCGTGACTCTCGACGGTCCAGTCATCCGAGATGAAACCCGCGCCGTCGCAGCAGCCCGCGACCCGATAGCCGAAACGCTGATGCACGAGGCCATCGCTGGTGACCACCGCCATCGGTGGCGCACACGCGCCGACGCTGAGCAACAGCAGGCAGAGCGCGACGATCAGCGTCCGTGTGACAGTTGCAAAGCGCCTGCTCACAGGAGTCTCCGCTCGAGCATGACCAGCGCAGAGATGCTGAGGTTATCGGCCGCGACGCGCAGCCCGAGGTCCCACGACGCGTCTGCCCCGAGCGTGGTGCCGACTCCCAGCTCGCCGCCATAGAGCGGCTCGGCCATCGAGCGATGGGCGCGCCGGTCCGGTGCGCGCGGTGGTGGCGCGTCGCGCGCTGAGCAGACGTCAGTCGCGTTGCACTGCCACAGATCGAGCGTCGCGAGCACCGCGCCAAAGCCGAAGCGGCCCGCGAACGCGAGGTACACGCCGTTGGTCCGAGTGGGTCGAAGGCGCACTCCAATCGAGAGCGTGCTCGACATCCACCAAGCCGCGCCTAATGCGACCTCGTCCGCGAGTGCGCTCGACGGTGACGCCGACCGATCGACTGAATACGTTCCACGCGCGTCGAGCGTGCCGGGCACTATCACCAGGTCGATGCGTGCAAACAGCTCCGCCGCGAGCGTCAGACCGTACACCGCAGTCGCGGACGCGCTCAGCGCCGGCTGCAAGCGCTCCGCCTGATCGAACACGACGAGCTCTGTGCCTTGTGCATCAGCAGATACCCGCCGCAGACCGCCGCCGAGCGTCAGCAGCGCGCCGGCGCCGAGCCCTGCGCTCAGGCGGAAGCGATCCGTCCACGTGAACGGTGGCGGCGCGGCGCGCGCTCTCTCTTCGGGCGGCCCGAGGGCGGCGACGAACGACGACGGAATCGCGCCATCCGGCGGGCTGCCGGCGAACGGATCGGCGGGCGGCGTCTGCACCGGATTCGGTGTGGTCGCGGTGGGATCCGGCGTCGGCGTGACCACCTCGTAGCCGTCGAGCTGCGCGGGCATCTGCGCGACAGCGGCTTCGTTCGAGGCGTCCGCTGCGCTCGGCGCTTGCGCGCTGGCGATGGTCGTGACGAGGCACGCGAGCGCGAGGGCGCCCAGCGAGAGCGCAGCGCGACGTGGAGAGTGCGATCGCGGCAACATCAATCGAGCCGCTCGGCGACGACGAATACGTGCGAGCCACCGGTCGGCACGGGCGGCGTGGTGGCGAGCCGCGCGCTTGGCGGGAGCGCCGAGGTGGTGTCCCACGCGCTGCGATAGCGACCGGCGACGGCGAGAATGCGTCCACCGCGCGCAACCGAGGTCGCGCGCTCGTCGTCGTCACCGCCGTCGGTTCGCAGCTGCACGAAGCGCCCACCGACGCTGAGCGTCGCGAGCAACACATCGTAGCTGCCCGAGCTGACGACGCCGGTCTCGAGCCGGCCGCTGAACGTCGCGGCGAAGTAGATTGCCGTCTCGCTTGCGGCAATGGCGCTGCCGCCACGCGGAACGGAGCCGGCGACGAGCGGGGTCACCCAGGTCACGCTGCCGCGGACGTCCACGCCGAGCGCAAAGACGGCGTCGTCGAAGCCGGGATCGACGCTGAAGCCGGGCGCGAACGTGGTCGAGCGGGTGATCGTGCCGCTGACGTAAATGCCGATCGTGTTCACGGCGATTCCGTCGATCGACTCGGCCGGGATGAGCGTGGTGAAGCGATGGCTGAAGTCGGGCGCCAGCGACGCGAGATAGCCAGTCGCTATGCCGCTGCTGGTGCCCGCGCCGAAGTCGATCCCTGCGCCGGCGAGCCCAGCGATGAACAGGTTGCCCGCGGCGTCGAGCGCGAGGCGTGTATCGGTCTCCGTGCCAATGCCGCCAAAGCGTTGCCCGGTGATCGAGCGACCATCGACGCCGTCGAGCGTGACGAGGACCAAATCTCCTTCGCTGCGCGAGCCGATCGCGACGCCTCCGATGCTCATCGTTCCGCGCGAGTGCACCGCGAGCGCGATGCGCATTCCGTCGGCTGATGCAGCGATACCGCCAGCGGACTCGCTGCCGACGCCCCCGAGCACGGTGGTCCAGCGGATCGATCCGTCGCTGACCGCGAGCGCGACTACGGCGACGTCCGAGAGACCGGCCGAAGTGTACGACGTCGCGCCGCTTCGCCACGAGCCCTCGAACGTCGTCGCGAAAACGACCGTGTCCGCGCCGAGCATCGTGATGCCGCGCACGCCGCCGGAGAACGTGCTGAACGCGCTCGACCAGCGCGTCACACCGTTCGGCTCGTACGCGGTCAGCTCTGCTCCGCCGCGCGCCGCGCTGTGTGCGAGATAGACCCCGCCGAGCGCGTCCGCGGCGATGACACCATCGTCGAGCCACGGCGACGCGGCGAAGCCCGAGCCGCTCGCACGCCCGCCGGACCACGCGAACACATCGCAGCGCGAGTCGACGCAATTCGCGGTCGCGCCGCACGGCATGCGACAGCCGCCGCAATGCGCCGGGTCGTTGCTGAAGTCGATGCATCCACCCCCGCACGCGGACAGGTCTGCGCGACACGCGCAGCGCCCCCGAGCGCAGCTGCGCGTCGCGTCGCAGGTGCGCCCGCAGCTCCCGCAGTTCGCGTCGTCGCTCTGCAGCTCGACGCAGAGCGCAGATCCTGCGCAGGTCACTGCTCCCTCGTCGCACACACACGCGCCGTCGCGGCAGACGCTCGCGGGAGCGCACGCGTCGCCACACGCGCCGCAGTGCGCGTCGTTGGCGAGGAGGTCCACGCAGACGGCCGACTCACAGCGGTCCGTGCCAGGCACACAGCCGCAGCTCCCCGAAACACAGCGCTCACCGCTCGGACAGGCGGCATCGCAGCCACCGCAGTGCAGCGCATCAGAGGACGAGTCGACCAGCACGCCACCGCAGAGTCGCGACGGCGTCGTCACAGGGTCGTAGCAGCTGCCCTCGAACGCAAACGACGGCGCGGCACACGTACATAGGCCCGAGCTGCAGACCTCGAGGCGCCCGCAGACCACACCGCAACCGCCGCAGTTCGATACGTCCGAGCTGACTTGCACGCACGCTCGACCGCACTGCGTTGCTCCTTCGCTCACGCACACGTCGCCGCTACACGAAGCGACGAACGCGCCAACGAGAGCGAGCGTGCTCCACCTCTTCCAATCGGCGCTGCCCAAAAGCATGAGCGGCATCCTACACGTGAACGGCGGTGGCTGCGTCTGAACGCGCCGCGACGGTCGTGCGCGGAGATGTCTGCGAGCGCCTGTCCGCCGTCGCGCGGCGTCGTGACAAAGTGTCCGCTTTGCCGCTGCCCGAACGCGTGCGCCGCGAGGTGTGCCTCGCGGAATGTCCGTACTGCTCTGCTACGTTGCTCGACCAGTGACCGATGCACCTGCGCTCAGCCTCGATCAAGTGACGCGCACCTTCGGCGAGTACGTCGCCGTCGATCAGCTCTCGCTGACGCTCGCGCCGGGGGCGTTTCTCGGGCTGCTCGGGCGCAATGGCGCGGGCAAGTCGACGACGCTGAAGATGATCACCGGACTGCTGCGGCCGACCTCGGGGCGCATCACCGTGCTCGGCCGCGACGTCGTCGCTGATCCGATCGGCGTCAAGCGCACGATCGGCGTGATGCCGGAGGATATGGGCCTGATCGACACGCTGACGGGGCCTGAATATCTGCGCTTCGTCGGGCGCATGTATGGCCTCGATGAGGACAGCATCACGTCGCGCGAAAAGGAGCTGTTCGACGCGCTCGATCTCGCGCCGCCGAGCCGCGCGCTCGTCGCGGAGTACAGCTTCGGCATGAAGAAGAAGCTCGCGCTTGCGGCGGCGCTGGTGCATGCGCCGCGCGTCGTGCTGCTCGACGAGCCCTTCGAGGGCATCGACCCGGTCACCAGCCGCACGATCAAGCGGATCCTCGCGGCGCTCGTCGCGCGCGGCGTGACCATCGTGATGACGACGCACATCCTCGAGGTGGTGGAGCGCTTGTGCCCGCTCGTCGCGATCCTCGACCGCGGCAAGCTGCGCGGCTTCGGGCCGATCGAGTCCCTGCGCGGCGTCGATCAGACGCTCGAGTCCGTGTTCGTCGCGCTCGTCGGCGGCGAGAAGGCCGCGGATCTCTCGTGGCTGGCGGGCAGTTGAGCGCCGTCGTCAGCGAGACGATCGGCGCGTCGCGCAGCGCCAGCGGCAAGCGCGTCGGTGCGTTTCGCGCGGTCGTCTCCGTACACCGCGCCGCTGCGCAGAATCGCGTGCGACGCGAGCTCGGGCGGCACGGTCTGGCGGCGCTCGGCGGCTTCGTCACCGCCGCGCTCCTGGTGGGGCTGCTTCCGGTCGCAGCCGCGCTCGGCGTCGGTGGGTTTGCGGTCGGGCACTTGCTCGATCGCATCGGTGTCGAGCTCGTCGTCGGCTGGCTGCTCGCGCTGCAGCTCGGCGTCAGCGTATTGCAGAGCTCGGCGACCGGTGATTGGTGGCTGCCATGGGAGCGCTATCGCTCGTTTCCCGTAGGCGCCGGAACGTTGTTCGCGGCCGAGCTGGTGGCGTCGTTCGGCACGTTGCAGACCGCGCTCGATCTCGCGGTGTTCGGCGGTTTTCTCGGCGGTGTCTGCCTCGCGCGACCCGCGCTGATCCCCCTCTCGCTCGTCGCGCTGCTCACTTCATTGCTTGCGGCGATCATGTTGCGGCAGCTCTCCGCGGTGTTCTTCTCGCGGCTCGGGTTCGCGATCCGCGGACGGCTCGGCGCGCTGGTCACGATCGTGCTCGTGATCGTGCTCGGCGTGTTCCAGTTCTCGCTGCGCAGCGGCGATGGCGCGGGCAAGGGCGCGCCGATCGGCATGCGCGCGGTGCTGTCACGTCTGCTCTGGCTACGCGACGTCGGCGAGTGGCTGCCGACGATGCCTGTTGGCCGCGCGCTGCGCACCGCGGCGCAGGGCCAGATGTTCGAGGCGTGGCGCTCGATGAGCGCGTTCGTCGCGCTCGTCGTCGTGCTGCTGCTGATCGGCTGGTGGCTCGCCGCCCGCGAGACGCGCGCCGGGGAGGCCGTCGCACCGCGCGAGCTCGGCACCGAGCGCCGCGTGCCCTTCGCGCGCTCGACGCTGCTGACGCTCGCGTGGCTCGACTGGCGCAACCTCGTGTCCGGACCGCGCGGCCTCGCCGGAATGCTGGTGCCATCGCTCGCGCTGCTCGCGCTGCGCGCGCCGCTGATGGGACGCGAGGCGTCCGGTCCGCTGCTCGTCGGCTTCGCGTATCTGTTCACTGCGTTCACGCAGGCGGTCGCGCAGCTCGGCATGTTCGGCCGTGATGGGCGCGGCATGCGCACGCTGCTCGTCTTGCCGATCGAGCTGCGCACGATGATGCGCGCCAAGCTGCTGACCGGCGTGCTCTATCACGCGATCTCGACGACGCTCGTGAGCTTCGTGCTCGCCGTCGCGATCGGGCCCGACGTCACGCTGCTGCTCGCCGGCTGGCTATTCTCTTGGTGCGCGTTCTTCACGTTCGCCGCGATCGGTCAGCGCACCAGCGCCTGGCTGCCGAGGCCGATCACCCGCGGCGCGCGCTCGAACCCGCTCGCGCTGCCGGTCGTGTTGATCTCGCTGTTCACCGCGCTTGGTCTCGCGGCCACCGCGCTCGTGTGCTGGTTCGCCGAGATCGCGCTCGGCGGCGGCTGGCTGCCGTGGTTCGGGCTGCTGCTCGCGAGCGGCAGCGGCCTCGGCTGCTGGGCGCAGCTCGGCGACGCGGTTCGCTTCGTCGAGGCGCGCCGCGATGTGTTGCTGCGCGTCTCGGAGTAGCTCAGCGTGTTTGCGGCCAGCTGAGCTGCGCGCGCGCCCCCCACGGGCACTCGAACGCGCTCGGCTTGGTCAACATCCACAGCGTCGGGATCGGCGGCGGCGCCTGCGGATAGGGCCCATCGCCGTCGGTGAAATAGATGACGCCATCGGCGCCGTGCGCGCGCAGAAAGCGCGCGTCGAAGACCGGTCGCAGATCCGTCCCGCCGCGCCCCTTCACGCTCTCGATCGCGCCGGCGAACGGATACACGCGCGCGATCGCCGCGTCGCACTCGACGATCATCAGCCGCGCGAGCTCACTCAGCGGCCGCAGCTGCCGCGCGATCTCGGCGAGCTCTTGGGCGCTCATGCTGAGAGACGTGTCGATCGCGATGATCAGCGCCGGACGCATGATGCCGCGCAGCTGATAGGTGCGCCCTGGCAGCTCGCCGATGCGCGTTGGAAAGCGCCGGCTCGGACGCGACCAGGTGTGCACCGGCGCGCGCGCCTGCGCGACGAACGCGCGCAGCGCGGCGCGCCAGTCGATGTGCACCTGCGGCGCGTCGGTCGCGCCGACGAGCGCGAGCAGCAGCTCTTCTGGCGTGCGACCAGCGAGCGTCCCGCCGCCTGCGCGTCCCGCCGTCGCGCGCTTGGCGTCTTCGGCGCCTTCGTCGCGCGCGCGCTCGATCAGCTGCTTGGTCTGCTCGACGCCACCCGCCGGCGGCGCGCTCTGCTCGCGCCAGCCGTGCTCGTCGACGAACTTCGTGTCGCGCTTCACGATCGGCTCCGCGCCTTCCGCGCGTGCTGCGCAGAGGCGCGCATAGCGCTCGAGCGTGCTCTGCCCGGCGCGCAGACCGAAGCGCTCGAAGTGTTGCCACAGCACTGGTGAAGGCAGCGGCTCTTCGATGTGCTCGTTCGCGCTCGTCTCTTGCGCGATCAGCATCAGATCGCGATGTTCTGCGCCGAAGAATTTCGGGTGCGCGAGGTGTCCGAGGACGAGGTGATGCACCTCGTGCAGCAAGATGCCGCGCAGATATTGCGGCTCGCGCAAGAACTGCGCGACGTTGACGTGCAGGTAATAGCGACCGCCGCGGCCGGGCACGCCGTGGAGCGAGAGGCCCATCGCCGGCACGCTCGGATCGGCGACTGGCTCGAGCCCCGCGAGCACATACGCGTAGTACGGATAGCGCGAGAGAAAGCCGCCGTCGTGAACGAAGCGCGCGAGCCACGGCCGCAGATCGACGGGCTCGTCGGCGCGCGCGCTCATGTCACGCCGGTCGGATCGGCGTCGCGCCGATCTTCTGCAGCGCCTCGACCAGCGGCACGCCCCAGCGCTCGCCGACCTGCGCGAGAAAGTGCCCGAGCGAGAGGCGCTGCGCGTTCGACTTACGCAGCGTCTCGGCGATGTGCGGCGCGAGCACGTGTGCGCGCACGGCGGTGACGAGCAGCGCGATGCGGTGATGCTTGCCCGGCTGCGCTTTCCACTCGGCGACGCGATGGATGGCGGCGCCCGCGCCGTAGTTGGTGATGACCTCTTCCGGGCGCACGTCGAGGAGCGTCGTCGCCGTCGGATTACCGCCGAGCGCGTCTTGCGCTCGTTCGCGCAGATCGCCCGGCAGATCGACGAGCAACGCCTCGAGCGCCGGCAGCGCCAGCGAGCGCTGCGCGATCAGCACGCCGCACTCTGGCCCGCCGAGCACGGTGCACAGCCGCGCGGTGAGCTCGTCGAGCTGATCGGTCTCGCCACGCTGCTTCCACGTCCGCAGTCGCTCGGCGTACGCGCTCTTCGGCGTGTAGTCGCGCAGCAGCTCGTAGACGTCGAGCTCGAGCGGCCGCGAGGTGAGCGAGCCGCTCGCGACCAGCGCCTCGACCCACACACCAGGCAGATAGCCGCCGAGCACGTCGCGCAGCAGCGCGCCATCGGCGAGCTCGTGGAGGCGCATCGCGAGCAACACCTCCGACGCGTAGGTGAACGAGCGCGGCGCGACCTCGGTGAAGATGCGCTCGTGCGCGCGCACCAGCGTCATGATCGCCGGATGCACGCCGTGTTTGCCGGCCCACGCGAGCCACGCCGCGCGATCGGCGCGCACCGGCACTTGCAGAAAGCGCGCGCGCAGCGCGGCGTCGAGCGGCGTGACCTGGTAGTCGCCGTTCTCCGGATTGATCGCCGCGAAACACGCCCAGCCATCCGGCAAGACGTACTCGTGCAGCGCGCGCGCGGTGAGCAGCTGCAGCGCGGGCTGCTGGATGTAGCGCTCGGCGCGATTGAGCTCTTCGAGCATCAAGATGCCGGCGCCGTCACGCGGCAAGAAGCGCGGCAGCGCGTAACGCGTGCGGCCCTCTTCGATCACCGGCAGGCCAACCAGGTCAGGCGGCTCGAGCAGCGACAGATCGAGCACGATGTGCGCGATGCCGAGCTTCTTCGCGACGTGCGCGACCAGCTCCGACTTTCCGATGCCCGTCGCGCCCTCGAGCAGCACCGGCCGGCGCGCGCGATACGCCACCTCGAGCACCGACTCGACCCGCGGGCCGAGCGGGAGCGCGTTCGACGGCGCTTCGGGGACGAACTTCGACTCGGTCGAGCGGGAGCGCGGCTGCATGACCCGCGCAATGTAGAGAGTGCAGCGCAGCTTGGCGAGGAGACGACGCTTCTCGCGCGCTGTGGCGGGCACCGCGCGAGTTGCTACCCTCGCGCCCATGTCGGCACCTCGCGAGAGCACGGTCCTCTGGTCGGTCGCGGGTGCGCTTTTGCTGGCCGCCGGTGTCGTCGTCGTCATCGCGATGCGTCCATCGGACGACGCGACGCTGCCTGCGCCGCCCATCGACACCGCGGAAGAAACGGCCACGTCGGAGTCGGAGAGCACAGCCGCGAACGCACCGAGCGCGCCGCTCGTCGCGGCCGAATTCGCGCGCGCCGACGTGCCCGTCGTCGAGGGCGCCGAGCCCACACCGACGACCGCGGCGACGACCGATACAACCGCCGACGGCGAGGGCGCCGACAACGCTGCCGTCGCCGCGCGCTGGGCGCCGAACATGCCGCCCGCCGCGAGCGCGCTTCAAGGGCTTCACCTGACGGTGCCGATCGCGCAGGTGCTCGAGCCCGGGCTGCCGCGGACGCGCCCCGCGCTCGCTGATCAGCGCTTGAACTGGATGGAGAACCTCGCGTCGTCGCAAGCCGCGGAGATCGAGCGCGTCGAGGCCGCGCTCGCCGCAGAGGCGCAGGCGGGGCCGATCGAGAACGAGCGCATCCGTCGTCAGCGGCTCGACTCGCTCAAGCGCGTGCACTCGGTGCTCACCTCGCAGGTCGCGCAGTCGCGCGCCGAGCGCGGCCTGCCGCCGAACTGAGCTGCGCACCGCGCGGCACATTTCCAAGGGCACTCCGAGAGCGGTCGCTGCCGATCTGCCGCGGGCCTGATCTTTCCGCGCATCCGTCGTAGAGTCGCTGCCTCTCCTCGGGGACCGCATGACACCTTCGCTCCCTCGCTTCACATCGATTCTCGTGCTCGTCGCGCTCACCTCGGCGTGCGGTGACGACGACGACACGCCCACGCTCGATGCCGCTATGGCCGACGCGAACGTGCCCGATGCTGGCCCGAGCGACGGCGGCAACGAAGATTTCGGCAGCGACGATGGCGGCGCCATGAGTGACGCCGGCTGCATTGGCCCGCCGGGCCTCTACGTGCCGGGCTCCTGCGAGGCGCTCGCCGACGGCGTGCGCCCGTTCGAGCCCCGCTACGTGCTGTGGGCCGACGACGCTGGCAAAGGCCGCTGGGTCTACCTGCCGCCCGGTGAGCTCATCGACACGAGCGATCCCGATGAGTGGATCTTTCCCGTTGGCACCCGTTTCTACAAAGAGTTCGGCCTTGGCGGACAGCGCCTCGAGACGCGCCTCCTCGAGAAGACCGGCGTCGAGCCCGGCCTGTCGAGCTGGAACGTCACGACGTATGTCTGGGATGAGGCGCAGCGCACCGCGACGCAGACGACGACCGCGGTCCCCGATGTCCTCGGCACCCCGCACGATGTGCCATCGCGCGCGCAGTGCGGCACCTGTCACCGCGACTCGGTCGACACCGTGCTCGGCTTCAGCGCCGTGCAGCTCGCGCACGACGGCGCTGGCGTCACGCTCGCCACGCTGCTCAGCGAGGGAAGTCTCTCGGCGCCGATCGATCCGCTCGAGGCGCAGGTCCCTGGAGATGACGTGACGCGCGCCGCGCTCGGCTACATGCACGCCAACTGCGGCGGCTGTCATCGCGGCGTGAGAGCGCCGGGCGAGCTGCGCCTGCGCGTCGACGTCGGGCTCGCGACGCCGGCCGAGACCGGCGCGTACGCGGCGTTCGGGAATACGGCCTTGTATGCTGGCGGCCCTGCGACGATCACTGCGCAGATCGCCCCCGGCATCCCTGCAGAGAGCCTCGTCCTCTGGCGCATGGAGCAGCGCGTCGAGACCGAGCAGATGCCGCCGATCGCGACCGAGATCGTCGATACCGAAGGTGTCGCCGCCGTGCGCGCGTGGATCGCCGCGCAGCCTCCGCTCTGATCGGCGCTCGGTGTCTGCCGCGCGCACCGCGCTATGCGCTAGGCGTCGGACTGCGCACGTGCCGATTCGAGCCGCCGCGCGAGCTACCTCTCTGCGACTGCGATGTCGTATAAAGGGCGCGCGTGATCGACTACGACCCACACAAATGGTTCGCCCACTTCTTCGACATCCGCGGCTCGATGGTGCGGGTCATCGTGTACCGCGTGCTGCTGTGCGTGGCGATCGCGGCGCTGATTACCTATCTGCACCACGAGCACATCGAGCTCGGTATCAGCGAGCGCGCACACTCGTTGATCGGCGTGGCCCTCGGTCTGCTGCTCGTGTTCCGCACCAATGCCTCCTACGACCGCTTCTGGGAGGGTCGCAAGCAGTGGGGCGCGATCGTCAACGAGACGCGCAACGTCGTCCGGCTGGCGAGCGTCCTGCTCGAGAAGGACCCAGAGCTGGTCGCGCGTATCGTGCGCTGGACCATCGCCTTCGCGTGGGCGACCATGTTTTATCTTCGCGGCCAGAAGAACCTCGGCCCCGGTAAGAGTTCGCTGCCGAACGCAGACGTCGGCGCGGTCGAGGCGGCGCAGCATCCGCCGCTCGCCGTCGCCCGCGAGATCAGCGCTGCGATCGCCGAGGCGCAGGCGCGCGGGCTCATCACCGACGTGCAGCAGATGGCGCTCGACATGAACGTCAAAGAGCTCGTCGACTATCTCGGCGCGTGCGAGCGCATTCGCGGCACACCTTTGCCGTTCGCCTACGTCGTTCATCTGCGCCGCGCGCTGCTGCTCTATTGCCTCACGCTGCCGTTCGCGCTGCTGCCGGTGTTCGGCTACGGCACCATCCTCGGCGTCGCGGCGATCTCCTATACGCTGCTCGGCATCGAGGAGATCGGCGTCGAGATCGAAGACCCTTTCGGTACCGACGACAACGATCTGCCGCTCGATCAGATCTGCAGCAACATCGATCGCAACCTGCGCGCGTTTTTACCCGCGACGCAGTCGCAGCAAGACTGAGACCTACCGCCATGACCGATCACTTCATTCACGGACACTTTCAGTTCTCCAAGCGCTATTTCGGCGAGCGCGAATACCTCGTCACGCTGGCGAAAAAGCAATCACCACGCGCGCTCTACATCGGCTGCTCGGACTCGCGCGTCGTGCCAGAGCTGCTCACCAGCGCGGCACCCGGCGATCTCTTCGTGCTGCGCAACATCGCCAACCACGTACCGACGCTCGATCATCCCGATGCGAGCGTCGGCGCCGCGATCGACTTCGCCGTCGCACACCTCCGCGTGCCCGACATCATCGTCTGCGGCCACACCGGCTGCGGCGGCGTGCGCGCGGCGCTCGACGGCCTGGTCGGCATCGGACCGGAGACGCCATCGCTGCGCGAGTGGCTCACCGGCCTACTGCCCGCGACCGAGTCGGTGAAACACGCCGGCCTCGATCCCGACGCCACCTTTCGCGCGGCCGTCGAAGAGAACGTGCTGCAAGCGCTCGCCAACCTGCTCACGTATCCGTCCGTGCGCACGCGTCTCGATGCGGGAGAGCTGCGCCTGCACGGCTGGGTCTACGACATGCACTCGCTCGCGCTCAGCGTGTTCGACTCCGAGCGCAACGAGTTCGTCGACGCCGCGAAGCTCGCGCCCGAAGCCGCGTAGCGCGACGCATCCCGCGTAGGGCGGAGGGCGCGACCGGCGGCGCACGGTGCAACCGGCCGCACATGGTGCATCCTGCGGCACCTAGTGCGTTCGGCGGCGCAGGGTTTGCGCGCTGCCGGTGCAGGTTCTGCATGCCAAAGGCGCACGCGTCCGCGGGAAAGGTAATTCACTAAAGAAAACCGCGCTCTGCGGGCGGCACGCGACGTGCGTAGGCGGGCGCGATGCCGCCGCCCAACGCAACCATCGACGCCGCTGTCGCGCTCGGCGACAACGCGCGCGAGGCCTTCGGCGGCGACGCGCCCGCTGACGCGGCAGGCGTCTGCCTGCACTGCGGCGCGGCGCTCGGTGGTGCAGCCGACGACGCAGGTGCCGGCTTCTGCTGCGCAGGCTGTCGCACCGTCTACGGGCTGCTTCGACGCGGCGGGCTAACCCGTTACTACGCGCTCCGCGGCGAGCGCGGCACGCCGGTCGGCAGCGCGCGCGCAGGGCACGATGCGAAGTGGCTCGAGCCCTTCACCGAGCGGGTCGCGGCGAGCCCCGGCCTGTGCGAGGTCGCGCTCGATCTGCAAGGCGTTCACTGCACCGCGTGCGTCTGGCTCGTCGACGAGCTGTTCCGACGGCAGGCGGGCGGCGCGCG
>Ga0163144_10019680_pt1 | contig 13563 bp, 9 predicted proteins | sample OliLak19BULKMAT1_FD_123175 | JGI IMG/M metagenome (GOLD analysis project Ga0163144, IMG submission 123175) | Freshwater microbial mat bacterial communities from Lake Vanda, McMurdo Dry Valleys, Antarctica - Oligotrophic Lake LV.19.BULKMAT1 | ecosystem: Environmental > Aquatic > Freshwater > Lake... | reverse complement strand
GGGAACGATCAATCCGCGCGGCAGCGCGGAAAACGATAACCTCCACTACGACGTGGCGAAGCTCGACCAATGGGAGAAGGTGTTCTCTCACGCGCAACGGCAGGGGATCTTTCTGCATTTCGTGTTCAACGAAGCGGAGGAAGCGAATAAGCGCGAACTCGACGATGGCGAACTGGGCTTGGAACGCAAACTCTACTATCGCGAAATGGTCGCGCGGTTCGGGCACCACCTGGCGCTGCAGTGGAATCTGTGCGAGGAGTACAACATCAACTTCGATTACGGCGCCGAGCGGATTGGGGCGTTTGCCGATTACTTGCGCGCCGTTAATCCGTACGAGCATCCGATCACCGTCCATAGCGCCGGCGATCCCGTGGAGGCGCTGCGGTTCACCTTCGGGGATCCGCGCTACAGCATGACGTCCATCCAACTGAACCAGCGGCCGATTCACCAGGTGACGGAAGCAATCCGTCGCGAAACGCTGACGACCGGTCGACCGCTGCCGGTGAGTCTCGACGAGTTCACGCTTGATCGTGGACAGCGGGCGTCGCACATTCCGGTCGATGACGCGGCAGGGCATCGTCGCGAGAAGATTTGGCCGACTTATTTCTCCGGAGGGATGCTGGAGTTCATTCTGGATGATTTGCTGCGGACCGACAGCTTCAAGACGGCCGAGCGCGAGCAGCTGTGGGAATATTTGTGGATCGCTCGCAACTTCATGGAGCAGAACCTCCCCTTCTGGGAGATGCAGCCGGCGGACGAATTGGTGAGCGGCGGCGCTAGCGTGCGCGTCGGCGTTGGCAATGGCAAGCAGGTGGAGTTGGGGCCGCAGGCGTTCGTCAAACGGGGCGACGTTTACGCGATCTACTTTCCGACAGCGACAAAGACCGGCGCGATTGACCTTGCCGACATGGCGGGCGCCGGAAGGCAGCGCTGGTTCAACCCACGGACTGGTGAGTTTGCGGGGACAGAGAAAACGATCACGGGCGGCGGAAAGCTGCCGATTGGGCCGCCCCCTGCGGACGCCGAAGCCGATTGGGTCGTGCTGATCGAACGGACTGACCAACCACGGTTCGAGCCGATCGACGTCAGCGGCTTTCGCGACGGGACCCATCATTGGCGAAAGATCCGCGATCCGAAGCGGGTGATTCATACGTTGCCAGAGCAGGCGACCTATGCCGTGGATCAGGTCGAAGAAATCGCCGCGAACATCCTGCGCTTTCAGCGCGCTAACGGCGGCTGGCCGAAGGATTACGACATGCTGGCGGTGCTGACGCCGGAGCAGCAGCAAGTGATTCGCGAGACTCACGAGCGGAATGACACCTCGTTCGACAACTACAACATTCACTCGCAAGTTGAGTATTTGGCCCGCGCTTATGCTGCGGGGGGCGAAGAGGCGTGGCGGGACGCGTGCGTGCGGGGTTTTGATTTTCTGCTAGCCGCGCAGTTGCCCGCTGGCGGGTTCCCGCAGAAGCATCCTGAAGGCGACGGCTACGCGAAGTTCATCACGTTCAACGACGGCGTCATGATTGGCGTTCTCAACGTGCTACAAGACGCGGCGGAGGGGGCGCCGCAGTGGAAGTGGCTCGACGACGAACGTCGGCAAGCGGCGCAGCGCGCCGTGAACGCCGGAGTCGAGTGCATCCTGAGTTGCCAGATTGACGCGGATGGGAATCGAAGCGGTTGGTGCCAACAGCACAACCCGGACACGCTGGCCGCGGAGCCGGCGCGGTCATTCGAGCTGGCTTCGATCTGCCCGCAGGAGACGACGGCGATCGTCCGCTTCTTGATGCGCTTGCCAGAGCCGAGCGAGCAGGTCGCGCAGGCGATTGAGGATGCGGTCGCGTGGCTCCGTGAGACGCAGCTGACGGGAATTCGCGTGCAGCGGGTCGCCGCCGATGCGGAGAAGTTCGAGTTTCACACGCCCGACTTCGACGTTGTCGTCCTACCTGATGAAGAGGCGAAACCGATCTGGGCGCGGCATTACGAGATCGGCACGAATCGTCCTGTATTTGCCGGCCGTGACACCGTGAAGCGGTATGCATTGAGCGAGATCGAACGCGAGCGTCGCACCGGCACGCCGTGGTACGGTGATTGGCCGCAGCAGTTGCTGGAGATAGAGTACCCGCGGTGGCGAGCGTCGCGCGGCGACGCGCAGTGAGCCAGTAGCCAGTAAGTCGCTACGGGGTTGAAGTTGGATCGGGCTCGATGGCCACTTCGAATCGTCCGTTAGAGTCGGCCATCCCGCGGGGCATCGCGGCGGTGTTGAAGTCGGTGACGATTTCGCCGGCGGCGTTCATGGCGATCAAGCCAGCCGTCTCTTTCGGCAGCCGCTCGTCAATCTGCACGGCCGCCGCCTCGGCGAGCGTGGCGCCGGCGTAGCGCATCCGCGCGGCGACGTCGTAGCAGACGGCGTTGCGGATGAAGAGCTCGCCGACCCCGGTGCCGGAGATGGCGCACGTGCCGTTGTCGGCGTAGGTGCCGGCGCCGATGATCGGCGAGTCGCCGACGCGGCCGAACCTTTTCATCGAGAGGCCGCCGGTCGAGGTGGCGGCGGCCAGGTTGCCGTGCGTGTCGAGCGCGACGCAGCCGACCGTGCCGTAGTGGTCGGGCGCCGGCTCCCCGGAAACTTTCTTGGCGCCGTCGACTCTCTTTTCCTGGGCCTCGGCATCCGCTTTCGCTTTGGCCTTCTCGAATTCCTGCCGCGTGTGGTCGGTCCAAAAGTAGTCGGGTGAGACAAGCTCCACGCCCGCTTCTCGTGCGAACCTGTCGGCCCCCTCGCCGGCGAGGAGGACATGCTTTGTGTCGGTCATCACGCGACGGGCGAGCGAGATCGGATTCTTCACCGTCATCACGCCCGCGACGGCGCCGGCGGAGATGTCGGCGCCGTTCATGATCGAGGCGTCGAGTTGGTGCTGGCCGGTGGCGGTGAAGGTCGCCCCGCGGCCAGCGTTGAAGTTGGGGGCGTCTTCCAGGATGCGCACCGCTTGTTCGACGGCGTCGAGGCTGCTGCCCCCTTTGGCGAGAATGTCGCGACCGGCGCCGAGCGCCTTTTCGAGGCCGGCCAACATCTCGGCGCGCTTCTCCGGCGTCAAGTTTTCCCAGCCGCCGGCGCCGCCGTGGATGGCGATCGCATAGCGCGGCGGATCCGCCCCAACCGTCTGAGCGGAGATCATCGACGGCGAGCCGCAGGCGAGCAGCGCCGCGGCCCAAAGCCACGGCTTCATTCCCAAGGAAACGTTTTTCGTCATGATTTTCATCGCGATTGGTAGTGAAGGGTTTCCAAGGCTGCAGCATAGTGGAACGAATTACTCGTCGCCAGCAAAAACATGAGGCGGTCCAGGGGAGCTGCAAATTCAAAATAATTAACCGCCAAGGACGCCAAGAGCGCCAAGGAAAGACGAAGAGAAGATTGGAACCGCGGATAAACGCAGATAAACGCGAATAAAATCTATCCGCGTTCATCGGCGGTTCCACACTCTTCTTTTCTTCCGTCGTGCCCGTCGTGCCGCCGTGGTTCAACTCCTCTCCTGTAATTTCCTTGGTGAACCTTGGCGTCCTTGGTGGTGAATCAAAACAACTTTTGCCGTTCTCCTGTGAGAAGATAAACCATGGTAATTGCGCAACTCGTCGTCGTTCTGCTCACTTCGCTGATCTTGCTCGTCGACGCCGGCGGCGGCGTGTGCCAAGCGGCCGAGCAGGCCAATCCCATCGTGGCGGAGAATCAGCGCGAAGGCGACCTCGATTGGCAGCTTACGCGCGTACGGGTCGACGGGGATGGTTTTCGCTCGCCGTGGATTGAGGGTTACTGCTCGCGGCAAAGCGTCAAGGCGGGAGAGTCGATCGACGTCATGGTCTCGACCAATCCGCCGCAGAAGTTTGAGATCGAAATCTTCCGCATGGGGTACTACGGCGGCCGCGGGGCGCGGCTGATGACGAAGCTCGGCCCGTTCGATGGCGTCACGCAGCCCGATCCCGAAAAAGGGGAAAAGAATCTCCACGAATGCCGCTGGCCGGCGGCGGCGACGCTGACGATTCCCAACGACTGGCTGAGCGGCGTCTACCTGGGGCGTTTGACGACGTTGCCCGAGGACAAGAACGCTCCCTATTGGCAGAGCTACGTCATTTTCATCGTCACCGACGATCGTCCTGCCGACATTCTGTTCCAATGTTCCGACAACACCTGGCAAGCCTACAACCGCTGGCCGAACGATTTTTCGGTTTACACGCATCCCCAAGGGGGGCAGGGGCCGTGGGCCGACGTGAGCTTCGATCGGCCGTACGCCCGCGAAGCGCAGCACGACGCGATCGTCAACGATCCGCTCACCGTCGGCGCCGGCGAGTTTCTGCCGTTCGAGTTCCCGCTCGCGTATTGGCTGGAAGAGCAGGGATATAACGTCTCCTATTGCTCGAACAGCGACATGCTCACGCCGGAGCGCGGGCTGAAATGCAACGCCTTCATCAGCGTCGGCCATGACGAGTATTGGGACATCCGCCAGTTTCGCAGCGTCGAAGCGATGCGCGACGCCGGCGTTGACTTGCTTTTTCTCTCGGGCAATGCCGTCTGCTGGGTCACGCCGTATCGCGATAGCGCCGACGGCCGGCCGAACCGCATTATGTTCCGCGGCGGTCCGTACGGCGCCGAGAACGACTACGCCCTGCAGCGCGAACGCGAGCATGGCCCGTTCCCGGAGCGGGGCCCCGATGAAGGGCTCCTTATTGGCGCTCGCAATATCGAACCGATCAACGGCGCGGGCGATTGGATTGTCACGAAGCCTGAACATTGGATGTTCAGCGGAACCGACATCAAGCCGGGCGATCGCATCCCGGGTCTCGTCGGCTGGGAATATCACGGCGACGCGGCAGACATTCCGGGTTTAGAAACCGTGGCCGCGGGCACGGCGTGGGTCGGCGGCGACGTGCCGCAACAATGGACGGCCACCATTTATCCGGGGCCGAAGGAGAATTTCGTCTTCAACGCCGCAACGATTTTCTGGTCGCAGGGGCTCAGCTCGCCGCCGGGGCATACGTTGCCGTGGTCGCACTGGACGCGGCCGCATGGGCCCGATCATCGGGTCCAGCGAATCACGAAGAATCTTCTTGATCGGGCTTTGGAGACACCGACCCCGGCAAAGTAATGGGTGCCACTGGCATCCTGCCAGTGCAGAAGTGCCGAGCAAGTACCCACTGCTCACTGGCAGGATGCCAGTGGCACCCAAGTCCCCTCCTTGATACCCCGGCGGCGACTGCCAATTTGGCGGAGTTGACCAACAGGCCGAAAATCCTCCTCTTAGCCCCGAGCTGCCACTTTCCGCCGCCAAACCCGGCGATTGCCGCTTGCCCGCCGTTCTTCGGCAGCGTTGGCACGTTGCTTGCCTTAACAGACCTCCACATCAAGGTCTGGCTGCCATTTTCGGCAGGCCGCCCATACCCACGCCCCGATTTGCGACCGCGGCGACTATCGCAAAGCCCTTAAGCCGTTTAGATTTAGCGATTCGCCGCAGTCCGCTCCAGGCAAGCATACACAGCTCGAATCACCGTCCCGCTGGCCCGCTTGGGCCCCGGGGCTATCGCATCAGCCTTTTGAGGAGGATTTTCACGTGCCCAAGCAGATGGTCTTTGAAGACGACGCCCGCAAGTCGTTGGCGGCCGGGGTCGAGAAGTTGGCCCGCGCCGTCCGCAGCACGCTCGGCCCGCGCGGCCGCAACGCGGTGCTCGACAAGGGATGGGGCTCGCCGAAGGTGACGAAGGATGGCGTGACCGTCGCCGAGGACATCGAACTCGAAGACGCCTACGAAAACCTCGGCGCCCAACTCGTCAAAGAAGCCGCCAGCAAGACGAACGACGTCGCCGGCGACGGCACCACCACCGCGACGGTGCTGGCTGAAGGGATCTTTCGCGAAGGCTTGAAGATGCTCGCCGCCGGCGCCGATGCGATGGCCCTCAGCCGCGGCATCCAAAAGGCTGTGGCGGCAGTCGCTGAAGCTATCCAAAAGATGGCCGAGCCGATCGAAGTGAAGGACAAGAAGAGCCTGCAACAAATCGCCACGATCGCCGGCAACAACGACCCGACGATCGGCGCTGTGCTCGCCGAAGCCTTCGCGAAGGTCGGCAAAGATGGCGTCATCACCGTCGAAGAGGGTCGCGGTAACGAGACGACCGTCGAGGTCGTCGAAGGGATGCAGTTCGATCGCGGTTACTTGTCGCCCCACTTCGTCACGAGCGAAGACGACCAGACCGCTGACCTCGAAAACTGCCTGGTCTTGGTCTTCGAAGAGAAGGTTTCCAACGCCAAGAACCTCGTGCCGGTTCTCGAAGCCGTCTCGAAGGCAGGCCGTCCGCTGTTGATCATCGCCGAAGACGTCGAAGGCGAAGCCCTGGCGACGCTGGTGGTCAACAAGCTTCGCGGCATCGTCCAGGCGTGTGCCGTGAAGGCCCCCGGCTACGGCGATCGCCGCAAGGCGATGCTCGGCGACATTGCCGCCCTCACCGGCGCCACCGCGATCTTCAAGGATCTCGGCATTAAGCTCGACGGCGTGCAGCTCACCGACCTCGGCAAGTGTCGCAAGGTGATCATCTCCAGCGACAACACGACGATGGTCGGCGGCGGCGGCAAGAAGGAAGCGATCACCGGCCGGGCCGAGCAGATCCGCCGCGAGATTGAAACGACCGACAGCGATTACGATCGCGAAAAGCTCCAAGAGCGTCTGGCGAAGCTCGCCGGCGGCGTGGCCGAAATCAAAGTCGGCGCCGCGACCGAAACCGAAATGAAGGAACGCAAAGACCTGCTGGTCGACGCCAAGTCGGCCACGCAAGCCGCTCTTGCCGAAGGCGTCGTCGCCGGGGGTGGCGTGGCGCTGCTGCGGGCCGAGAAGGCGATCGACAAGCTCGGTCTCGAAGGGGATCAGAAGCTCGGCGCCGAGATCATCCGCAAGGTTCTCGATTACCCGCTACGGGCCATCGCTGAGAACGCCGGCATCGACGGCGCCGTCGTCGTGAACCGCGTTCGCCAGTTGAAGGGCAAAAACGACGGCTACAACGCCGACAAGGATGAGTACGGCGACATGATCGCCGCCGGTGTCATCGACCCGGCGAAGGTCGTCCGCACGGCTCTGCAAAACGCCGCGAGCGTCGCGGCCTTGCTGCTCACCACCGACGCGCTGATCACCGACCTTCCGAAGAAGGATGAAGAAGGTGGCGGCGGCCATGATCACCACGACCACGGCATGGGCGGGATGGGCGGCATGGGCGGAATGGGAATGGGTGGCATGGGCGGCATGATGTAAGCGAGAAGGCTAACGGCCGTCGGCTTTCGGCTATCAGCCAGAGAGCTTGATGTTTGGCCGATAGCCGACAGCTGAGAGCCGTCAGCCAAACTGTCCCAACTCAAATTCGATCAACACCTCAAATAAACATAATCAAGGACTCAAACTCATGGCCAAAATCAAGCTTCGTCCGCTCGATGATCGCGTTGTCGTCCAACCCCTCGACGCCGAGGAAGTCACCGCCGGCGGCATCGTGCTGCCCGATGCGGCTCAAGAGAAGCCGCAGCGCGGCAAGGTGATCGCGGTCGGCGTCGGCAAGCTGCTCGACAGCGGCGCCCGCGGCGAACTGTCGGTCGCCGTCGGCGACGAAGTCATCTTCGGCAAGTACGGCGGCTCGGAAGTCGAAGTCAACGGCGAGGAATACAAGATCCTCCGCGAGAGCGACATTTTGGCGAAGGTCGTCGGCTAACACGCCGTCTCCGCGCTTCGGACTGGCCGCTTAAGCGACCAGTCCAGCCCCGGCGAAGACTTTCCACTCCAAACAATTCACTCCTGAATCAGGAACTTTACAGTGCCAAAGCAACTCATGTTCGACGACGCAGCCCGGGCGAAACTGCTCCGCGGCGTCGACAAGTTGGCCGATGCGGTGGCCGTCACCATGGGCCCCACCGGCCGCAACGTTATCATCAACAAGTCCTTCGGCGGTCCGACCGTCACGAAGGACGGCGTGACCGTCAGCAAGGAAATCGAACTCGAAGACCCCTTCGAGAACATGGGCGCCAAGCTCGTCCATGAGGTCGCCGACAAGACCTCGACCCTCGCCGGCGACGGCACGACGACCGCCACGGTCCTGGCCCGCGCGATTCTTCGCGAAGGCGCCCGCAACATCGTGGCCGGCAGCAACCCGATGGCTGTCCAGCGCGGCATCCGCAAGGGCGTCGAAGCCGCCGTCGCGAAGCTCGACGAAATGAGCAAGAAGGTCTCCAGCAAGGAGCAGATAGCTCAGGTCGGTTCGATCAGCGCGAACAACGACCGCGTCATCGGGGACCTGCTCGCCGACGCGATGGAAAAGGTCGGCAAAGACGGCGTCATCACCGTCGAAGAGGGGAAGTCGACGGAAACGACTCTCGAATTCGTCGAGGGAATGCAGTTCGACAAGGGCTACTTGTCCCCCTACTTCATCAATCAGACCGCCGACATGGCGTGCGTCCTGAACGACGCCTACATCCTGATTCACGAAAAGAAGATCACCAGCCTCCGCGACCTGGTGCCGATCCTGGAGCAAGCGAGCCAAAAGGCGAAGCCGCTTCTGATCATCGCCGAAGACGTCGAGGGCGAGGCCCTGGCCGCCTTGGTCGTGAACAAGCTCCGAGGCGTGCTGAACGTCTGCGCCGTGAAGGCCCCTGGCTTCGGCGATCGTCGCAAGGCGATGCTGGGCGACATCGCCGCCCTCACCGGCGGCACGCTCATCAGCGAAGATCTCGGCATCAAGCTCGAGAGCGTCACGCTGGAGCAGCTCGGCCGCGCGAAGAAGATTACCGTCACTAAGGACAACAGCACGATTGTCCAAGGCGCCGGCGCCAACGCCGACGTGAAGAAGCGGATCGATCAGCTTCGCAAGGGGATCGAGAATACCACCAGTGATTACGATCGCGAGAAGCTCCAAGAGCGGCTCGCGAAGCTCACTGGCGGCGTGGCCATCGTCTCGGTTGGCGCCAACAGCGAAGCCGAGATGAAGCAGAAGAAGGCCCGCGTTGAAGACGCCCTCCACGCCACCCGCGCGGCAGTCGAGGAAGGGATCCTTCCCGGCGGCGGCGTCGCGCTGATCCGCTGCAAGGAAGCCGTCGAGGCGGCCCGCAGCGGCGCCAAGGGCGACGAGAAGATCGGCGTCAACATCATCGCCGGCGTCCTCAGCGCTCCGCTGAAGCAAATCGCCGACAACTGCGGTTTGGACGGCAGCGTCGTCGCGGACGAAGTGAGCCGTAAGTCGGCCAACATCGGCTACGACGCCAACAACGGCGAGTACGTCGACATGTTCAAGGCAGGCGTCATCGATCCGACGAAGGTGGTGAAGACCGCCCTGTCGAACGCCGCGAGCATCGCCGGCCTGATCCTCACGACCGAAGCCCTGGTGACGAACCTGGACGGCAAGGACCAGGACAAGCGGGCTGTCTCGGGCAGCGTCCGGTAAAGCTTTTGCCGTATCATTTCGATAGTTCGCAAGCCGGGCCACTCGATTGGCGATCAAACGAGTGGCCCGGTTGCGTGTGACAGGAAGAAAAGTGGATCGCTGTTGAGAATCGTCGTACGGGTGCTACTGGCGTGTCGCCAGTGCTGAAGTAGGTACTCGCTCGGCACTTCTCACTGGCGACATGCCAGTGGCGCCCTATCGACCGCCCCTACGGACAGCCAGATGGCGACCAAACGCTGTTATTACGAAACGCTCGATGTGACCCGCACCGCGTCGGGAGGCGAAATCGCTGCGTCGTACCGGAAGTTGGCGGTGAAGTATCACCCCGACAAGAACCCCGGCGACGACGAAGCGATTTCACGCTTCAAGGAATGCAGCGAAGCGTTTGAAGTCCTCAACGACAGCGACAAGCGGGCTCGCTACGATCGCTACGGCCACGCCGGCGTCAACGGCGGCGGGGCGGGGCACTTCAACGACGTCGAAGACATCTTCTCGGCGTTCGGCGATATTTTCGGCGACATCTTCGGCGGTCGCGGACGTGGCCGACGCGTTCGCCGCGGACGCGACGTGCGCTGCGAGGTGACGCTCACCCTGAAAGAAGCGGCCGAAGGCTGCCACAAGACGGTGACGTTTCACCGCCACGAACCTTGTAGCACCTGCGAAGGCAGCGGCGCAGCCCCCGGGAGCAAGCGTGAAGTTTGTGGCTACTGCGGCGGCCGCGGCCAAGTGATCCAGCAGGCGGGCATCGTCCGCATGCAGACGACTTGCCCGCAGTGCCAGGGCGAAGGTTCGGCCGTTTCCAGCCCCTGCAAGGCCTGCCGCGGCGCCGGTCAAACGGCGAAGAAGGTTGAAGCCGAGGTCGACGTCCCCGCCGGCGTCGATAACGGGATGCAGATCCGCATGACCGGCCAAGGCGAACCGAGCCCGCAAGGGGGCCCCGCCGGTGATTGCTACTGCGTGGTGACGGTGTTGCCCCACCCGCTGTTCGAACGCGAAGGCCAGCACCTCATCTGCCGCATCCCCATCGCCTACTCGCAAGCGGTGCTGGGGGCGACGCTCGACGTGCCGACGCTCAGCGGACCGATGGAACTGAAGATCCCCGCCGGGACGCAATCGGGCGAAGTCTTCCGCATCCGCGGCAAGGGTCTCCCCGACCCGCGCGTTCACGGCGTCGGCGATCTGCACGTGCAAGTCTCGATCGAAGTGCCGAAAAAAATCACAGCCGAAGAGAACGAACTGTTGCGGAAACTCGCCGAGCTCGAACGCAAGAACGTGGCGCCGGCCCGCAAAGGATTCTTTGACAAGGTGAAAGAATTCTTTGCCCCCGAGGAAGAACACAACGAAGTGGAGGCGTCCTGATTGCCTCAGGAGATAAGCGATGCAAAGCGGAACCTACCGACAAGATCAGCCGTCACGCGACGGCGGCGACGACCACCCGACCGACGCCCAGCTCGAAGGCGCCACTGCTGACGGCGCGCCGACGCCGAACGCTGGCATCGAGGACGCGACCAGCGGCGGCGATCTGCTGGAGATCGAGCTTCACGCCGAGCGCGATCGAAACCTCCGCCTGCGGGCCGAGATCGAAAACCTCCGCAGCCGCAGTTCGCGCGAGTTGGCCGATCAAATCCGCTACGCCGCCTTGCCGATGGCCCGCGACCTGCTGCCGGTGCTCGACAACATCGATCGCGCCATCGCCGCCGCCGACAAGAGCGGCGAAAAGGGGGTCTTGATCGACGGCCTCCGCCTCGTCCGCCAGCAATTGGTCGGCGTCCTGCAGCAGCATCAATGCCAGGAAATCGCCGCCCTCGGCGCCGAGTTCAACCCGCAGTTCCACGCGGCGATTCTGCAGCAGCCCTCCAGCGACGTTCCCGCCAACCATGTGATGATGGTGACGCAGGCCGGCTACCAACTCCACGACCGCGTTGTGCGGCCGGCGCAGGTGATCGTGTCGAGCGGGCCGGCGTAAGGATCTGATGCTGGATGCTAGACGCTGGTTGCTTGATGAAGGATTCAGCGTCCATCTTGTTCTGAACCCCGACCTCTGAACCCTGACCCCTCCCTCCATGCCCACCTACGACTACGAATGCGACGGCTGCGGCCACGAGTTTGAGCTCTTCCAAGGGATCAACGACCCGTTGCAGCGCAAGTGCCCCCAGTGCGGGAAGCTGAAGCTCCGCCGTCTCTTCGGCACCGGCGCCGCGGTCGTCTTCAAGGGCTCGGGCTTTTACGAGACCGACTACCGCAGCGAGTCGTACAAGAAGGGAGCGGCCAAGGACAAGAAGTCGTCCGAAGGGTCGAGCGATTCCAGTAAGAGCGAGAAGTCGGCCGAAAAATCGACCGACAAGTCGTCGTCTGGCGGCGAGTCGAAGAAGAGCGATTCCGGGGCGAGCGAATCAAAGTCGAAATCGAAGAAGCCGAAGAAAGACTAAAACGAAGAATGGGACGCGGATGTAGCGGATTGCCGCGGATGGAAGTGAGCGCGACAATCAGGTTAGAAGACTAACCACCAAGGCACGAAGATCACTAAGAAACACGAAGGAATGCAAGGAAAGAGAAGAGCGACGAAGCCAACGCTCCCAATATGCGTATTCTTCCTCCTCCTTGGTGCGTCTTTGTGCTCTTCGTGCCTTGGTGGTTAATCTTTCTCGCTCCGGCGGGTCGTTGACCCGCGGCTACATTTCCATGCGTTGCCCCACCTGCGAACGTGATTTTCAGCCCGTCGAATCGACGGCGCTGCCTTTCTGCAGCGATCGCTGCAAGCTGATCGATCTCGGCCGCTGGCTCGACGAGGGGTACGCCCTTCCCGAACTGACTGACGTCGAAGAGAGCGATGCGGATGACGCAGAGTAGCGCGCCGCTCGTCCACATCGGGGTGGCACGCCCAGAGGTACTCCGATGGGCGTGGAGCGCCAGAATGAAGGGTTCCCCACGCCCTTCAGGAGTACCTTCAGGGCGTGCCACCCAAGTCGTCTGGACGTTCAATTTCGCGGTCGCGGCGCACGAGCGTTCAGGCGTATAATCGCCCTCACGCGATTGACGTACCGACGAAGTTTCCCGCTTGATGACGCTCCTTCCGCCGCAACGCTGAATCCATGACGCTCCCTCCGCCGCAACTCACTTCGGTCCGCTGGACCGCAGTCTTCCCTTGGCTCATTCTGGCCCGCGCCGCGCGGGTGGCGTTGATGATGCGCGTCATCGCGCTCGCGCTGGTCGGAGTCGCCGCGACGCAGGGGGGCTGGTTGTTGATCGGTTCGTCGCCGCTGGGCGATCGCGAGATTCGTGAATTGGAAGTCATGTCAGAGATGCAGCTTCGCGGCGCGCGACCGCAGGCATTGCCGATGATGGGCGACTCCGGCACAACTTTTCTCAAACCTCAGTGGACGCCTGGTCCCATTGTTGCGGGCTGGCGGTGGGTGACGCATCCATTCGCAAAGTTATTCGGCGCCGAAAGTTGGCGCGGCCGGACGGCTCTTACTTTCGCGGGTCTCTGGACGCTCGCCGTCTGGGCCCTCTTCGGCGGCGCCATCGCCCGGATCGCGGCCGTCTATCTTACTTACGGCGAGACGCTCGGCCCCGTCGCCGCGCTGCGCTCCTCCGCGCGTAAATGGCTCTCCACGGTCGGCGCCCCGCTGCTGGTCGTATTAGCGATCGCCTTCCTCGCGCTGCCGCTCGTGTTGGCCGGGTTGCTCCTCCGCTTCGATCTAATGGCGTTGTTGCTGGGCTTGGCATGGATCGTCGCGCTCATCGGCGGCGCCGCGGTCGCCATCCTCGCGGTTGGCCTGACCATCGGCTGGCCGCTGATGTTCTCGACGGTCGCCGTTGAGCGGACCGACGCATTCGACGCCATCAGCCGCGGCTTCGCTTACGTCTACCAACGGCCGCTGCATCTGTTGTTCTACATCTTCGTGGCGAGCCTCTTGGGCATCTTGGCTCAAGGCGCCGTCGACCTCGCGGCGATGGCGACGACGACCGCGACCGAATTCGCCGTCAGCGTCGGGGCAGGGGAGGGCCGGCTCGGCGACCTGGGCGCCGACGGCAATGGCGTGAGCCATGAAGTGAGCGACGTCGGCGCCATCGGCGCCACTGCTATGCAGTTCTGGACCAATGTCG
>Ga0163144_10019679_pt1 | contig 13564 bp, 14 predicted proteins | sample OliLak19BULKMAT1_FD_123175 | JGI IMG/M metagenome (GOLD analysis project Ga0163144, IMG submission 123175) | Freshwater microbial mat bacterial communities from Lake Vanda, McMurdo Dry Valleys, Antarctica - Oligotrophic Lake LV.19.BULKMAT1 | ecosystem: Environmental > Aquatic > Freshwater >... | reverse complement strand
GGCCTCAAGATGACCGACATGCACACCATCATAATCAGCGGCCTGGCCTGCAACGAGCATTTCCGCCAGTACTGGCCGGGCAAGGTCCTGGCCGGCGACACCACCCCGGGCTTCGCCATCGACCTCGCCTTCAAGGACCTCTCGATCGCGGTCGCCACCGCGGCGGCCGCCGGCGTGCCCGTCATCACCGGCAGCGCGGCGCGCGAGGCCATGGGCATCGCCCGCTCGGTCCACGGCCTCGGCAAGGAGGACATTACCGCCGTGCTGATCGCCGCATCGCGCAACGCGGGCGTGGAAACCCCGCGCCTTTGAGCATCAGGTCCCGCGCCGGCCGATGATCGCGAAACGCAGCCGGGTGGAGACCATGTCTATCACCGCCACCGTGACCAGGATCATCACGATCAGGAACGACACATTCTGCCACTCGTTCAACCGGATCGTGTCCGACAAATGCAACCCGATGCCGCCGGCGCCGACGATGCCGATGATGGTGGCCGAGCGGGTATTCGATTCGATGTAGTAGAGCACCTGGCTGATCATGATCGGGAACACCTGCGGCAGGATGCCGAAGCGGATGCCGTGCGGCGCCCCGCCGCCGGCCGCCACCACACCCTCGATCGGCTTGCGGTCGGCGGCCTCGATCGCCTCGGAGAACAGCTTGGCGAACCCGCCGATGTCCGACATCGCGATCGCCAGGATGCCGGCAAAGGGCCCGAGGCCAACGACGTTGATCCAGATCAGCGCCCAGATCAGCACGTCGATGGCCCGGAAGAAGTCGAGCCCCCGGCGCCAACCGAAATGGAACAGCCGGTTGGGGATGATGTTCTTGGCCGCCAGCAGCGCGAGCGGAAACGCGATCAGTGCACCGAGCAGCGTGCCGAGCAGGGCGATCGCGACCGTCTCGCCGAGGGCGTGGAAGTATTTCCAGAAATGCTTGCCGGGATCGGGCGGCAGCATGTAGCCGAGGATGTAGCCGAGCCGCTCAAGCCCGTTCCAGACCCGCTCGAACGTAAAGCCGAGCGCCACCATGCTGTAGACAAACAGCCCGAGCACCAGCGCCACCACCGCCGGGCCGAGCAGGCGGTTGGCGAGCGGCGGGCGGAACACCGCGGCGTGGCGGGCAGCGATGCCGGCGGCATCGGCCAGGGCCGCGTGGCGCAGCGCGCCGCCGGAATTGACGCTCATGGCCGCGTGTCCATTCCGATGAGGGCGTGGCGAAGCCGCTCTGTGGCAATGTCGATTACCGCCACCGTGGCCACGATCATCAGCAGGATGGCGCTGACATCGGGAAGGTAGAACTGGCGGATGGCGCTGAGCAGTTCCTGGCCGATGCCGCCAGCGCCGACGAAGCCCAGCACGGCGGCCCCGCGCACATTGATCTCGAAGCGCAGCAGCGCGTAGCTGACATAGTTGGAAAGCACCTGGGGCAGCACGGCGAAGCGCATCGCCTGGGACCACGACGCACCGCTGGCATACATGCCGTCGACCGGCTTGAGGTCGATGTTCTCGTTCACCTCGGCGAACAGCTTGCCGAGTGCGCCGGTGGTGTGAATTGCAATCGCCAGCATGCCGGGGAAAGGCCCGAGGCCAAAGGCGACGACGAAGATCAGCGCATAGACCAACTCGGGCACGCTGCGCTGAATTTCCAGCAGGCGCCGCGCGAAGAGCACCAGCCAGCGCCGCGCGGTGAGGTTGGACGAGGCGGTGAAGCACAGCATGAGCCCGCCGACGAACCCGAGCAGGGTGCCGGCATAGGCGATCAGCACGGTATCTATCAGCAGCCGGCCCCACCGCTTCCAGCCCCAGTACCACTCGGCGAAATCCTCGCCCAGGGTGGCCCAACGCAGCTGCGGCGTGATCGACAGGATGTAGTTGGGGAACTTGTGGAAGTTCTCGACGAACTTCGCCAGATCAACCTCGCCCATCCAGGCCGCGAGCAGGCTGGCAACCAGCGTCGCCGCCGCGAACACCAGGGTTCGCAGTCGCTTTGCCGCCTGTTCGGCACGGTAGGCGTCGAAGCGGTGGAGTGTGGCGGGCGCGGTGGTCGGGAGGGGCAGGGCGGCCATGCTGTGCGGACCGCGGCGGCCCCCGGGATGGGAAGCCGCCGCAGCACTTCAGTCGATCAGGAGGACTTGCGACGCAGCGCGTCGATGAACTTCAGCATGTTGGCGGTATCGAGGTAGTCGGCGTGGGTCACCTTCACCCAGGCTGCGGTCTGGCCGTCCTCCATCTTGTCCATCATCGCCTTGTCGTTGATGTGCATGTTGTAGAACGCGTCCTCGATCTTCTTCTTGAGCTCGGCCGGCAGGCTCGAGAGGTAGGCGTAGGGCGAGCCGGCCAGCAGGTCGGATTTCCAGGCGATGCGCACGTCGGACTTCTTGGCCATGCCCTTGCCGACCATGCGGTCGAAATTGGAATCGCCATCGGCGTTCCACCAGTTCATGGCGATGTCGACCGTGCCGTTCATCAGCGCGATCACCGCGTTCTCATGGCTGCCGGTGAAGGCGACGTTGGAGAAGAAGGTCTCCGGGTTGATGCCGACCTTGTCGAGGAAGAAGCGCGGGGCGAAATTGCCCGAGGTGGAGTTGGGATCGACGAGGCCGAGCTTCTTCCCCTTGAGGTCCTGGATGGTCTTGAAGGGGCTGTCGGCCTTCACATAGCCGACGGAATAGTATCCGACCGCGCCGGCGTTGCTCTTGGTGGTGGTGAAGGCCAGGACGTTGCCGTTCGACTGCTGGTGCGCGCGCACGTAGCTGCCAGGGCCGTAGCCGCCGATGTGGATGTTGCCGGCCTTCTGGCCCTCGATCACCGCGGCATAGTCGCTGGCGACGCGCAGGATGGTCTTCACCCCGGTCTGCTTGGTCAGATAGGCGGCCAGAGGGGTCACGCGGTCGATGACACCTGAGGAGTTCTCGGACGGCACGACGGCGATCACGAGTTCGGTGGGCATCGCCTGGGCGCGCGCGGCCAGGGGCATGGCGGCGGGAAGGGCTGCGCCGGCGGCGACCGTCAGCAGGGTGCGGCGGTTCATCACGTCAGGATACTCCGGGATTGAGGGGGGGGAGTGGCGAAGGGCAGGGGTCAGGCAGCCGCGGGCTGGAAAGCGTCGGCCGGTGAGCCGACGCTGTGGGCGAGGCCGGCCTGCGCGGGTGCGGCCTCCAGGCCGTAGAGTTGCTGCGAGATCTCCGGCGTCAGCATGGCGGGATGGCCGTCGAACACCACGCGCCCGGCCTTCATGCCGATCAGCCGGCCGCAATATTCGGTGGCGATGTCCAGGTCGTGCAGGTTGCACAGCACCGTGATGCCGTAGTCGCGGTTGATGCGCGCCAGCGCATCCATCACCACCGCGGTGTTGCGCGGGTCGAGCGAGGCGATCGGCTCATCAGCCAGGATGATGTCGGGCTCCTGCACCAGGGCGCGGCAGATCGCCACGCGCTGCTGCTGCCCGCCGGACAGGGTTTCAGCGCGCTGGGCCAGGTAGTCGCCCATGTCCAGCTGCTCCAGCGCCGCGATGGCCATCATCCGGTCCTCGCGGCTGAACAGCTTCATCAGGGTCGCGACGGTGTTGCGCTGGTTCAGCCGGCCCATCAGCACGTTGGTCAGCACGTCGAGCCTGCCGACCAGGTTGAACTGCTGGAAGATCATCGCGCAGCGCTGGCGCCAGTTGCGCAGCGCCTGGCCGCGCAGTTCGGTGACATCGCTGCCGTCCCAGCTGATGCGGCCGGAACTGGGGTCGTTCAGCCGGTTGACCATGCGCAGCAGGGTGGACTTGCCGGCGCCGGAGCGGCCGATGATGCCGACGAACTGCCCGCGTGCAATGCGCAGCGACACATCGTCCACGGCGCGCACCGCGCCGAACCGTTTCGTCACACCTTCCAGCACCAGCATCCGCTCATCCCTCGTTCATCCGACGAGGGGCTTATGGCAAACGGTCGGCGTCAGATCGTTGAAGGTAAGGTGACGAATTGATGACGTTTTTGTTGCCGCCGCGCAACCGGCTCCGAGGGGCCCGGCGCTTTGCCGGCAGCGTGATCCCGGCGCGGGCCTGCAGAGCCGCGTCGCGGATGTTGCATTCGCCCTGCGGATAATCCGCCGCCTCGGCGCGGCACAGCCAGGCGATCACCTGGGCCGGCAGTTCCGGCGGCAGATGGTCCTCGGGCAGGATCTGGCTGACCGGGTTCAGGCGCGACGCCCTGATCTTCTCCTGCATCGCGGTGCGCACGCCGCCCGGCGCGAAGCCGTAAACGCGAACCCCCTGCGGTCCGTATTCCAGCATCAGCGACCGCCCCAGCATCGCCAGCCCCGCCTTGGAGGCGCAATAGCTGCCCCAGCCTTCCAGCGGCCGGTGCGCGGCCCCGGAGCTGACGTTCACGATCACGCCCTTGCTCGCGACAAGGTGGGGCAGGGTGGCGTGAATGGCGTGGTAGGCGCCGACCAGGTTGATCTGGATCGCCCGCGCCCACTCCGCCGGATCGGTATCGCCGACGCGGCCGATCGGCTCGATCACGCCGGCATTGTTCACCAGGTGGTCCAGCCGGCCGAAATGCGCCACCGCCTTGTCGACGGCCGCCTGCACCGCTGCATGGTCGGCCACGTCGCAGACCACCGGCAGCACCTTGGGCCCCAGCCGGGCGGCCAGCGCCCGCAATTCGTCCCCGCGCCGGGCGGCAATGGCGATCGAGGCGCCCTGCGCCACCAGCATCTCGGCGACCGAGGCCCCGATGCCCACGCTGGCGCCCATGACGAAGCTGACGGTTCCGGCAAGCGGTGCGGCGGCCATGGTCGAACTCCCTGGTCTGTTGGCTGCGGGTTGCGCAAGAGCGCAACCGTGTTCTTGGCCCAGCGCGCCGCTTCCGGCAACCTCCAAGCGGGCAGGGGAGAATACGGATGAGCGATCCGGTCGCGGCGATCACCGAGGCGGAGGCACGCGGCGAGACCGCCGCGCTGTTCGCCGACATCCGCGCCGTTTATGGCGTCAGCGTGGTGAACCTGGTCTGGCGCCACCTTGCCACCATCCCCGGCGCGCTGCCGCATGTGTGGGGGGCGCTGCGCCCGATGTATGTCGACGGGACGATTGCCCGCGATGCCGCAGTGCTGCGCGCGGGACTTGACGTGCCAGCTGCGCCGGCGGTGCCCGGCTTCGTCCTGGCCGCCGCGGGGCTCGACGACGCGGCAATGGCGGGGGTGCGCGCGGTGATGGCGGCGTATGACCGCACCAACGCCATGGCGCTGCTGGCACTGTCCGCGGCGCGCGCGCGGCTGGCGGGGCAGGGCGGGCCGGCCTGGGTGCCGGATGGCGTGCCGCCGGCCCCGGAAGCGGCCATCGCGCTGCCGCCGCTGCTGGACCTCGCCGCCATGGCGCCGGCGACCGCCGACTTGGTGCGCGCCCTCAATCGCATGGGCAGCGACCGGGCGGACCCGGTGCTGGCGAGCATGTGGCGCAACCTCGCGCACTGGCCGGCCTTCCTGTCGATCGCCTGGGGCACGCTCGCGCCGCTGCACGCGGATGGCCGCCTGCCACGCGCCGTCGCCACCGGCCTCGCCCTTGCCGCCACGCAGGCCGCGACCCTGTCGCGCGTGCCCGATGCGCCGGCGCTGGACCCGGGGCTGGTGGCGCAGGTGGATGCGGCGCTGGCGTTGTTCACCGGGGACGCCATCGCGCGGATGCTGGTCGTCACCCGCGTTCTGCGCACGGCCATCGGGTAGCGGCCGGGGTGCGGCCGCTTCATACTGCGCGCCCTTGCCGTCCTTCCGGAGCCCGCCATGTCCAGCCGCGACCACGCCATTTCCTCTGCCCTGGCCTTCTTCGACGCGGGCGGCTTCCGCGACCGGCTGGCGGAGCTGGTCGCCATTCCCAGCACCCTGCAGGACCCGGCCTTCGAGAAGGATGTCTGGCGCTACCTGCGCGAGGCGATCGAGCCGTGGGTCACCCGGATGGGCTTCACGGCGACCATCCACGACAATCCCCGCCCCGGCTTCGGCCCGATCATGGTCGCCGAGCGGATTGAGGACCCGTCGTACCGCACCGTGCTGACTTATGGCCACGGCGACACCGTGCGCGGGCTCGACGACCAGTGGGACGACGGGCTGAAGCCGTGGGAGTTGAAGGAGGTGGGCGACCGCTGGTACGGCCGTGGCACCGCAGACAACAAGGGGCAGCACGCCGCCCACCTCACCGCGCTCGAGCATGTGCTGGCGGCGCGCGCCGGCAAGCTCGGCTTCAACCTGAAGCTGGTGCTGGAGATGAGCGAGGAGCGCGGCTCGACCGGGCTGCGCGAATTCGTGGCCGCGCACGCGACGGAGCTGGCGGCCGACGTGCTGATCGCCAGCGACGGCCCGCGCGTGGCCGCCGCAATCCCGACGGTGACGACCGGCACCCGCGGCTCCTGGGGCTGCGACCTCAGCGTGCGGCTACGGCCGGGCGGGGTGCATTCGGGGAACTGGGGCGGGATGATCGTCGATCCCGTCGTGGTGCTGTGCCACGCCCTGGCCGCCATCTCCGACCGGCACGGCAAGATCCTGGTGCGCGACTGGCTACCGCGCAACGGCCTGCCGGCGCAGGTGCGCGGCGCGCTGTCCGGGCTCGAACTGCCCAGCGAGGAGGCCGCGACCATTGACCCGAACTGGGGCGAGCCGGGGTTCACCTCGGCCGAGAAGGTGTTCGGCTGGACCAGCTTCATCGTGCTGGCGATGATCGCGGGCCGGCCGGAGGCGCCGGTGAACGCCGTCGCCCCCTGGGCCAGCGCCAACATCCAGCTGCGCTATACCGTGGACAGCGACGTCGCCGGCTTCGAGGCGGCGCTGCGCCACCACCTCGATGCGAGCGGCTTCCCGGAAGTGGCGATCGAGAACCCCAAGATCGGCATGCCGGCCAGCCGCACCGACCTCGACAACCCCTGGGTGTCCTGGACCGTGCGCAGCATGGAGGCGTCGCTGGGCAAGCGGGTGCAGGTGATTCCGAATGGCGGCGGCGGGCTGCCGGGCGATGTGTTCGTGGACCATCTCGGCGTGCCGCTGGTGTGGATTCCGCTGTCGTACAACGGCTGCAAGCAGCATGGCCCGAACGAGCATTTCCTGATTGCCCCGGCGCGCGAGGGCCTGGCCGCCTATGCCGGGCTGTGGTGGGACCTCGGCGAGCCGGGCGTGCCCTGAATCCCGTTCGGGCGCGCCGCCGCAAATCCTTCACTTGACCCGCCTCGCCCGGTCATTAGAGCGATGGGGCCGATGACAGGTGCGTTACAACCTCGCTTGCGATCTAATGCCCCGGCTGCGTGGCACGGGCGCGGGCGCGGAGGGGTTGGATGATCGAGCGGAACGACGGAACCGAGACCGAGCGCACGATGATGAGCCGCGCCGCCGTGCCCGACGGGCCGGTGGATGGCACCGTGGTCCATGCCCTGGTCGTGGAAGCCTACAACACCGAGCTGCGGCGCGTGCCGGTGGGCGCGGCCCCGCTGATCATCGGCCGGGTCGCGCCGGCCGCCATCGTGCTGGAAGGTGGCGCCGTCTCCCGCCGCCACTGCCTGATCGACCGGACTGGCGACCAGGTGCGGGTAATGGACCTCGGCTCCACCAACGGCACCTACGTGGATGGCGTGCGCGTGGCCGAGCCGGTGCTGCTGGCCGATGGCGCGCGCATCCAGGTCGGCCCGCACACGCTGCGCTACGAGCGCCGCCGTCGTGGCGAGGCGTTGGCGGCGGCGAGCCTGGCCAGCGACATCGCCCGCGCGCGCGACTACGTCAACGCGCTGCTGCCGCCGCCGGTGGCCGACGGGCCGGTGCGCGTTGCCTGGACCTTCCAGCCCTGTGCCACGCTCGGCGGCGACGCGCTCGGCTACCATCGCGATGGCGACTGGTTCCACGCCTATATCCTCGACGTCTCGGGCCATGGCGTCGGGGCGGCGATGCACTCCGTCAGCATCATGAACGTGATGCGCCAGCGGGCCCTGCCGGGCATCGATACGCGCAACCCCGCCGCCGTGCTCACCGCGCTGAACGACATGTTCGACATGGAGAAGCACCACGGCATGTATTTCACGATGTGGTACGGCGTGCTGCATCTTCCGACCCGCCGCCTGGACTATTCCGCCGGCGGGCACCATCCGGCGCTGCTGCACCATCCCGACACCGCCGAGGTGCGCCCGTTGCCGGGGCGCGGCGCCGGGATCGGCACGATGCCCGGATACGCCTACCGCACCGCCACCGCCGAGTTGGCGCCCGGCACGCGGCTGCACCTGTTCAGCGACGGCGCGGTGGAACTGGCCGACGGCATCGCCGAGCCCTGGGGCATGGCGCAGGTGAGTGCCACGCTGTGCGCGCCCGGCGACTGGAGCGAGGCGCCCGACCGCCTGTACCGCCGCGTCCGCACCCTGTCCGGCATGCGGCCGCTCGACGACGACTTTTCCGTGCTGACCCTGCAACTGGCCTGACCCGCCCGACTTCGCGCCACCCGCCCTGACGAAAGGACCACCATGAACTACGAGATCATGCCCCTCGGTGCCGACGCCTGCCGCGTCGTGCTGGCCGGACGGGCCGACGCCGCCGCCGTGGACGCGGTCGAGCCCGCGCTCAGCGCCCTGCTGCGCGAGACCAGCGGCCACGTGCTGGTCGATCTCGCGGGCGTGCCGTTCATGGGCTCGCTCGGCATTCGCATGCTCATCTCCGTCGCCCGCCTCGTCGCCCGGCGCGGCAACCGCATCGCCATGACCGGCGCGCAGCCGCAGGTGCTGGAGGTGTTCGAGACCATGGCGCTGCTCGACCTCATCCCGCACGCCCCGGACCAGGACGCGGCCCTGGCGCTGCTCGCCGGATGACGCTGCCGGCCGCGTGCGGCCTGCGCCTGTGCCTTGTGCTGGAGATCGCGTCCCTGGCCGGTGCCCAGCGCCGGCTGGGGGAGTACCTCGCCGCCGGCGGCTGCCCGCCCGACGTTCTGTTCCGCGCCGAGCTGGTGGTGGAGGAGACGGTGATGAACCTCATCCGCCACGCACGCGGCGCCACGCAAGCGTGGCTGGTCGCCCGCTGCGGCGCGGGGGCGGCGACGGTGGCGATCGAGGATGACGGGCCGGGTTTCGACCCCCTGACCGCGCCGTTGCGCCCCACCGCCGGCGCCATGGCCGGCACCCACCAGGGCGGATTCGGGCTGCACCTGATCCACCGCAACGCCGATGCGGCGCGCTATGCGCGCAGCGCCGGGGGCATCAACCACCTGGAGCTGGAGTTTGCCCCACGCGGCTGATCGCACGTCGCGACGCGTGGTTCGATAACGATGAAAGGGCGGCGAGCCGGGATGGTGGGCGCGACAGGGATTGAACCTGTGACCCTTCGCGTGTGAAGCGAATGCTCTCCCGCTGAGCTACGCGCCCGGCCCGGGAAGCGCGGATTAGGAGGGAACGCCGGCCAAGTCAAGCCGCCGGTTGCGGCATGCGGACCGCGTGCCTACATCCTTGCCATGCGTGCTCCTCTCCTCGCCGTTCTGGCCGCCCTGCCGCTGGCCCTGGCCCCGGCCGGGCCCGCGCGCGCCGCCGAACCCGGCCGCAGCTTTACCACGCTGGCCTACACCACCCAGGTCGCCGGCCTGGCGGTGATGGCGGCCGAGGCGGATGTGGAGCTGGACGCCACGGGCTACCGCATCGACATCGTCACCCGCACCGTCGGCGCCTTCGGCCTGCTGGTCCGCGGCGAGTCGCGCTCCCTCGCCCAGGGGCGATGGGCCGGGACCATGGCCGCCACCCTTGTCGCGCCGCAGCGCTATGCCGTTGACGGCGCCTGGCGCGGGACCCCGCGGCGCACGCTGATGGAATACGCGGCCGGCCAGCCCACCATCCTGCGCCTGGAACCGCCGAACGATATCGAGCGCGAGCCGGTGCCGCCCGACCTCCAGCGCGAGACGATCGATACCATCAGCGCCGCCGCCATGCTGGCCCGCCGCGCCACCGTGTCCGGGCGCTGCGACGGCGAGGCCCGAACCTACGATGGCCGCCGCCTGTTGGAGATCGCCGTCCGCTCCGGCGGTTGGGAAATCCTGCCGCCGCAGGTCATGCCGCTGGCCGTCGGCCCCACCCTGCGCTGCGATTTCGAGGGCCGCCTGCTCGCCGGCTTCCCGCGCGACGGCGACCGCGAGAGCGTCGCCCGCCCGCAGACCGGCACCGCCTGGCTCGCCCGCCTCACCCCGGACGCCCCGCTGCTGCCGGTGCGCATGCGCTTCGACATGCGCTGGATGGGCAGCGCCACGATGACGCTGACCGCCGCCACGCCCGGTGGCGACCCGCTGGTCCGCCAGCGCGCTGATGCCGGGGTGGCGCCGCCGCGGCGGTGATGCCGTTCTATCGCCGCAGCGTGATCACCGGCGGGGTGCGCAGCGTTTGCAGGATCACGCAATAGCGCTCGGTGGTCTGGATCATCCGGTCCAGCTTGGCCGCATCGGCGTCGCTGTCGATCTCGAAGGACAGTGTCACCTCGGTCAGCCCCACCGGCACGCTGCGGTCCACGCCGAGCGTGCCGCGCACGTCCCACACGCCCTCGGCCACCACCCGGCCGCCGGATATCGTCACGCCGGCGCAGGCCACCACCGCTTCCCGCAGCATGTCCGCCGAGCAGGCCAGCGCGCCGCTGCCGCCGGCGGCAACCGGCGGCTCAGCGCGGGCCGTACATCCGCCGCAGCCAGTCCCGGTACCCGCCCGGCGGTTGGTCCGGCGCGGCGTGCGGCGCATCCTGGTCGCCCGGAAGCGCCAGGCCGCGCAGCACGTCCCAGGCCGGTGACTGCGCGACGGGGGGTGGTGGCTCATCCGCCTGCGCCCTCGGCCGTTCCGCCGCCAGCGGAGCCTCGCCATGTGCCACGGGCGCCGGGTCGGCCTCGAGCGGGATGCGGAACGCGATGCACCAGTTCCACAACGGATACGGCCGGCCCATCAGCGCCGCGATGCGCGCCGCCGAATATTGCCCGGTGCCTTCGCGCCATTCGTACTCCTGGCTCGCCTCGGCCGGATCGCTGTCGCGCAGGTTGCCGTAGCCGCCATGGACCGTCTGGTCGGCATACCAGAGCACGGGATCGGCGCCCGGCGCGCGCTCCAGCATCAGCAGCACCGAGGTCTCCGCCACCACCGCGGCCGCGACGACGCCGATCCGCCCGGCCGCGTCGCTCACGCTGAAGCCGCCATCGGCGAACTCCACCGGCGCCGGTCGCCGGCAGCACGGGCTGAAGACCAGCGGCGGATGCGGCACGTGGAAATCCACCAGCACCTGGCAGCCACGCAGCGTGGCGCGCAGCGGATGCAGCGGCTTCCACCCTTCGCCCAGATCCAGCACCGTGTGCATCACCTTGCCGAATTGCTGCCCGAGCCAGCGATAGCCGTTCGGGTCGAGATGCCCGCCCTTCTCCGTCACCGGGTAGCTCGGCCCGACCATGAACCAGTCCGGCAGCGTATGCGCGCAGTCCAGCTGCGCCATCGGGATCGACATCTGCGTGGCGTCGCGCACGTAGATGCCGCTCACCTGATGCGTGAACACCGCCGGCATCCGCGCCTGGCCGGCGACGCCCGTCGCGACCTCGCGGTTGAAATCCACCTGCAGCGCCGCCGTCAGCCGCACGTATTCCGCCCGGTCGTTCGTGCAGTCCTGCCCGACCGAGTTGCCCTCGCCCTGCAGCCACAGCAGCGCGGCCACGCCATAGCTTCCGCCTGCCGCCTCGGCCAGCCGCCGGCCCGCCGCCGCCGCCGTCACCGGCCGGCCGAACGGGCCCTCGCCGTAGCCAAGTTGCTCGATCGACTGCCCGCCCACGCCGGTCGAGGTCGCGACGAACCGCCCCGGGAAGCTGGCGTCGCCGCGCGCCGCGCGCAGCGCCAGTTGCCGCCCGCGCCAGAAATCCAGCGCGCCTTCCAGCACCGTCTCTCCCAGCGCCGCATTGCCGGGTGCCAATGCCGCCACTGCCTCGGACGGGAGCAACGTGCCGTTGCGGCCGTTACTCATCACGGTGGCCACCAGCGGGTGGAACGCCTCCCGTCCGGCCGGCTCGAAGCGTGGCCCGCTCTCGCTGGTGCCGTGGACGGACTCGCCGATCATCAGGCTGTCGTGGCGCTGCTGCACTGATAGCGCCGGCCAGCCTTCCCAGCCGCTCGACAGCGACTGGCCATAGGCGATGACATGGTTGAAGGTCCACTCCGGCCGCGCCGCAGTGCGGTTGCCCGTCCCCGCCAGCTCGGCCGACCGCCTCCGTGCCGCCGCCGCCCGTGCCTGGATCTCGTCGAGCGCGTAGCCCGTCGCCTCCGTTTCCGACATGGGGCGCTGCGCCCTAGACCACCTGGTTCAACAGCGCCGCCTCGCCCCGCCACTGGCGCGACAGGTTCTCCATCAGGATATCGAGCACGTTGTCCTCGTAGCGCCGCGTCTCGCCGGCGGTATGGGGCGTGATGAAGGCGTTCGGCGCATCCCACAGCGGGCTTTCCGCCGGCAGCGGCTCCTCCCAGGTCACATCGATCCCGGCACCGGCGATCGTGCCCGCGTGCAGTGCCGCGACCATCGCCGGCTCGTCGACCACCCGCCCGCGCGCGCAGTTCACCAGGTAGGACGATGGCCGCATGGCCGCGAGCGCCCTGGCATCGATCAGGTTGGTCGCCTCCGCCGTCAGCGGGCAGGTGAGCACCACAAAATCCGCCGTCGGCAGCAGGCTGGGCAGGGCGGACAGCGCATGCACCTCGTCCGCCGCGCCGCGCCCGCCGGCCGGGTCGCGCCGCACCCCGATCACCCGCATGTCGAACGCCTTCGCGAGCTGCGCCAGCCGCCCGCCGATGCGGCCGAGCCCGACGATCACCATCGTCTTGCCCTCCAGCTCGTCCTCGCGCTGGCCGAGGTCGCCGATCATGCCGCGCCAGACTTTCCGCGCCTGGTTGTCCCGCGCCTCCGGCAGCCGCCGCGCGAGGGCGAGGACCAGCGACATCGCGTGCTCGCTGACCGCGCGTGCATTCACCCCCGCGGCACTGGCCAGGCGGATGCCGCTTGCGGCCAGCAGCGTGCGGTCGAACTGGTCGGTCCCGGCGCCGATCGACTGGATGAACTTCAGCCGGGGCGCCATCGCCGCGATCTCGTTGCGCCACAGGCCGGAGACGACCAGCACGTCGGCCTCGCCGATCCGTGCTTCCAGGGCCGCGCGGTCGCGCACCTCGAAGCTGGCGATCCCCGCCTCCCGCGGCGCGAACCGCGCCTGCATCTGGTAGGCGACATGGGCGAAGCAGATGGTCAGCCGGTCGGCGGGGGGAAGCATGGTCAGCACTCCTGGTTGCGCAGCCCGGCATCGCATGGCGGCGGCGCGCCATACCAACATCGCCACCGAATGCTTTCAAGGCCGCCCCCCGCGCGTTACGCTGCCACCCCAGGGAGGGCCACGCCATGCCGAAGATCCTTGCCGACACCCAGCGCGCCCAGTACGCAGCCGACGGCTTCTGCGGCCCGGTCGACGCGCTCACCGCCGCGGAGGCCCGGCAGTATCGCGCCGGCCTGGAGGCGTGGGAGCACCGCGTCGGCCACACGCTCGACTTCCCGGAGAAGTCGAAATCCTACCTGCTGTTCGACT
>Ga0163144_10019678_pt1 | contig 13564 bp, 8 predicted proteins | sample OliLak19BULKMAT1_FD_123175 | JGI IMG/M metagenome (GOLD analysis project Ga0163144, IMG submission 123175) | Freshwater microbial mat bacterial communities from Lake Vanda, McMurdo Dry Valleys, Antarctica - Oligotrophic Lake LV.19.BULKMAT1 | ecosystem: Environmental > Aquatic > Freshwater > Lake... | reverse complement strand
CCAAAAGCGGTGGAGGACCACCGCACTCCAGGACGCTGCCTCGTGAATCGATGCCCTACACCTTTTTGCGATCTACTCCGCAAGTGTCCCGATTCGGGGCACTTTTTCCAATTACGGGACACGCTTCGCGAAAAATGCCTCGGGCACTTCATCGAATGGCAAAAGATCGCCATCGAATGACGCCGGAAGTGAATCGAATGGCTCCGGGAGTTCATCGAACGACGGCGGCAGCGCGTCGAGCGGTGTCGGCGTGTCCTATAATTGGACAAAATGTGGATCGAATGACGCGGGCAGTAGCTGCCGATGCGGCTCGATGGGGTGCGGGTCCGGTTCGATGCGGGGGTGGGACGGGAATCAGGTCACGGCCCAGGCGAGGATCGACTTCTGCACGTGCAGGCGGTTCTCGGCCTGGGTGAAGATGGTGTCGGCGTGCGCCTCGAAGGTGGCTTCGTCGATTTCCTTGCCGCGATAGGCGGGCAGGCAGTGCATGACGAGGGCGTCGGGCTTCGCCAGCTTCAGCATCGCGGCGTTGATCTGGTAGCCGGCGAGGAGGCGCAATCGTTCGGCGGATTCGGCTTCCCTCCCCATCGAGACCCACACGTCGGTGTAGAGCAGGTCCGCTCCGGTGCAGGCGGCTTCGAGGTCGGCGGTGACGATGATTTTTCCGCCGGCGCGTTTCACGAGTTCGGCGGGGGGCTGGAATTCCTTCGGCGCGGCGATGCGCAATTCGAAGCCGAGTTTCGCCGCGGCCCAGATCCAACTGATGGGCATGTTGCACGCGCCGTCGCCGATGAAGGTGATGACTTTGCCCGCGATGGGTCCGCGCTTTTCCTGGAAGGTGAAGACATCGGTGAGCACCTGGCAGGGATGCTCGGCGTCGGTGAGGGCGTTGATGGTGGGGATGCCGGAGTATTGCGCGAATTCCTCGACATCGCTCTGCGCGAAGGTGCGGATGACGGCGCCGTGAATCATGCGGCCAAGGACGCGCGCGGTGTCTTTGATGGGTTCGCCACGGCCGAGCTGAATATCGTGCGCGTTAAGAAACATGACTTGTCCGCCCAGCTCGCGGATGCCGACCTCGAAGGAGACGCGGGTGCGGGTGGAGGACTTGGAGAAGATGAGGGCCCACGTCTGCCCGGCGAGGGGCGTGGGTCCGGGCTGGCCGCGGCGCTTCTTCATGGCGGTTCCGTCAGCCAGGACGTGTTCCATGTCGGAACGGGCCATCGTTTCGAGACTCAGCAAATGATTCATGTTCGGCTCTTGTTCCGCCGCCCGCAGTTGGCCGGGCGTGACCGGAAAAGCCCGCTATTAAACACAAGGCGGGGGCGGCGTCACGAAAGAAGATTCAACGACAGACGGAAAAATCTTCCTCGAAGATTTCGTATTCGGTGTGGAGGAAGCCGAGGCGGAGGTAGGTCTCGCGGGCGCGCTGGTTGTCGCGCGCGGCGTAGAGGCGCACGCCGCAGACGTCGGGGCGCGCGAGGGCTTCGCGCCGCACGAATTCATGGAGCGCACGAAACACGCCGCGTCCGCGGCAGTCGCGATGGACATAGACGCTTTGTATCCACCAGAAGAAGCCGTTGCGCCAGTCGCTCCACTCGGTGGTGATCATGAGCTGGCCGACGACTTTCCCCTCGTGCTCCGCGAGCCAGTAGGTGCCTTTCGACGGATCGGCAAAGAGGGCGTCCACGCCGGCGCGGAGGCGCGTGAGGTCGAGGGAACGCGACTCGGTTTCGAGCGCGAGCAGGGCGTTGAACTCGGTGATGACCGGGGCGTCCGCAGCGGTGGCGGCACGGAGAACGGGCTTGGGTGATTCGGACATGGCTGGAATGGGCGATGCCGTTGCTTATTGCTTCGCGGGTGGAGCGGGCTTCGGGGCGACGCCGGGGGACCATGAGGAATTATCGAGCAGTTGGATGCCCGGCTTTGCGAAGCTGATGCGGCGGTCCTTGTAGAGTTTGCCAAGGGCTTGCTTGAAGGCTTTCTTGCTCGCGCCGAAGGCCTGGCGAATCGCGTCGGGCGAACTGTCGTCATCGAGTTCAAGGCGACCGCCGTGGCGTTCAAGTGTCTGCATGACTTGCTCGGTCAAGGTCGCCACGCGCTTGTAGCCGGAGGCGTCGAGGCTGAGATCAATCTTGCCGCCGGGGCGGACGATGCGGACGAAGCCTTTCAGCTTCTGCCCAACTTCCAGCGGGACGGACAGGTTGTTGTGATAGAGCAGGCCGAGATGGGCGTTCTCCACGATGGCGGTGTAGCCGAGCGGCGTCTGGCTGACGACGAGGAGATTCACGGGCTGTCCGTTGCGATAAGCGGGCGTGTCGCGGCCGAGGTGACGCTTGAGCCGGCTGGTGGCCAGGAGGCGGTCGGTCTTTTGATCGAGGCAGACATGCACGACCACCCGCTGGCCGGCGCGCACCGGGAATTCCTGTTCGCGGAAAGGCAGGAGCAAATCCTTGGAGAGACCCCAGTCGAGAAACGCGCCGACGTTTTGATTCACGCTGATGACTCGCAGGCACGCGAATTCGCCGACCATGACATGCGGCGTCTCGGTGGTGGCGACGAGGCGATCCTCGGAATCGCGATAGACGAAGACGTCGAGCTTGTCCTTGGGCTTGAGGTCGCGCGGGATGTAGCGGCCGGGCAGGAGAATCTCGCCCAGTTCCCCGCCGTCGAGGTAGAGGCCGGGGGCGGAGGCGCGGACGATGGAGAGGATGTTGCGTTTACCAATGGTGGCCACAGGCGGCGAGGATAGGCGCGTCTCCACGACATCGGGAGCAAAATCCGATCGCGGTTCAACCGCCGGCGAAGACCGGCCGGAAATTCGCCTCGGTCAGGATGCGCGCGACTTCCTCGCGTTTGTCCCCCTGGATCTCGATGCGTCCTTCCTTCACCGTGCCGCCCGTGCCGCAGGTTCTCTGCATCGCCTTGGCCAACTGCTCCTTCTCCGGCAGGCCGATGCCCACGAAGCCAGTCACCACGGTCACGGTCTTGCCGCCACGCCCGGCCTTTTGCCGGATGATATCGACGCGCCCGCGATTCTTCTTCGGCGCCGGCTTGCCTGCGAGGTGTGAGGCGGCTTCCGCAGGCGGATGCTCCGGTGCGGGCGGCAGCCCCGCGCTGGAGAGGGCGTCAAAGGGATTATGGCCGAAGCTCGGTCCGCCGTCGGTGGGAATGCGTTTGGAGCCGCTCATGCGTTTGATTTGGAAGAGACTTTAACCAGTGATCTCGCCTAAGGCGAGGTCGGAACCAGTGAGGGAAAGAATGGCGGAGAGAGAGGGATTCGAACCCACGGTAGTGTTTAGCTACTCACGCTTTCCAGGCGTGCGCCTTAAACCACTCAGCCATCTCTCCGCTAAGTCGACGTAATCTGAATGAGCGCCCCGGTCGGTGCAATGATTTTGTCGCGCTGGCGCGAAGTCCGGAGCCGGCCATGTCCCCCGGGCTGACAAAATGTTTTCGTATGATTTCCTGAGTGCAAAGCCAGGCGCGTCGAAGTAGAAATTCCTCGAAGCCCATGAATACGAAACCCTCATCACCTCTATCTGCATTGTCCCAAACCCTGTCGCGGCGTCGCTTCTCCAAACTGCTCGCCGCTTCGGCGCTGGGCACGCTGGCGGCGCCGGCGTTCCTGCGCGGGCAGAATCTCAACGGCAAATTGAACATCGCCATCATCGGCGCCGGCGGACGCGGCGGCAGCAATATGGGCGACGTCGGCCGGAGCGAGAACATCATCGCCGTGTGCGACGTGGCCGAGGCGGCGCTGGACTCGGCACAGAAGAAGTTTCCGCAGGCCAAGCGCTTCACGGATTTCCGCAAGCTCTACGAGATCGAGAAGGAGTTCGACGCGGTGGTGGTGAGCACCTGCGAGCACACGCACGCCTTCGCCACGCTGCCGGCGCTCAAGCTGAGCAAGCATGTCTATTGCGAGAAGCCGCTCACCTACAACATCTGGGAGGCGCGCCAGATCCGCGAGGCGGCGGCGAAGGCAAAGGTCGCGACGCAGATGGGCACGCAGATTCATGCGGACGACAATTACCGGCGCGTGGTCGAGTTGATCCAGACCGGTGCCATCGGCCCGGTGCGCGAGGTGCATGTGTGGGTCGGGCGCGCGTGGGGCCGGCAGTCACCGGAGGCCGCCGCGAAGAATCGTGACATCGTCAACGTGATCGAGCGGCCCACCGAGGCGTCCCCCGTGCCGAATGGACTCAATTGGGATCTGTGGCTGGGGCCGGCTCCGTTTCGTCCGTTCAACCAAGTCTATTTTCCGGGGCCGAAGTGGTATCGCTGGTGGGATTTCGGCAATGGCACGATGAGCGACCTCGGTTCGCATTGGAACGATCTGCCGTTCTGGGCGCTGAAGCTTCAGGCTCCGTTGACCATCGAGGCGGGCGGGCCGCCGCCGCATCCCGAGATCGCGCCGGCGTCGATGCACGCGACCTACGAGTACGGCGCGCGCGGCGAGATGCCGCCGGTGCGATTGACCTGGCATCAGGGCGAGGACAAGCCGGCGATCTGGACGGCGGGCGGCATCCCGAAGTGGGACAGCGGCGTGCTCTTCATCGGCACGAACGGGCGCATGTTGCTCTCCAGTTACGACAAGCATCTGCTGCTGCCGGAGAAGGATTTCGTGGACTTCAAGCGACCGGAGCCGTTCATCCCGAAATCCCTCGGCCATCACGCGGAATGGATTCACGCGTGCAAGACTGGTGAGCCAACCACCTGCAATTTCCAATATGCCGGATGGCTGACGGAGGCGAATCATCTTGGCAACGTGGCCTATCGCGCCGGCCAAAAGCTGGTGTGGGATTCCGCCAAGCTCCGCGCGACCAACACGCGGGCGGCGGACCAGTTCATCCGCCGCGAGTATCGCAAGGGCTGGAAGCTGGCGTGACGCGCGGTCGCATCTTTCGTGCAATTCCAGACCACCTTTGCCTACACTCCGCCCATGAAAATATTTCTCCTCACAGCATGGATGACCGCCGTTTCCGCCACGATGATCATGGCGGCGGATGACGACGGGTTCGTGCCGCTCTTCAACGGACGCGACCTCACCGGATGGGTGAACGCCAATTGCGCGCCGGAAACCTGGAGCGTGAAGGACGGGGTCATCCATTGCACGGGCCGACCGACGGGCGCGCTGCGCACGCCGCGGCAGTACGAGAATTTCATCCTCGAGGTGGAATGGCGACATTTGAGCAAGGGCGGTAACTCAGGCGTGTTCATCTGGGGCACGCCCATCGCCGCGCCGGCGGTGCCATTCCTGCGCGGCATCGAGGTGCAGGTGCTCGACCACGGCTACGCCGAGCAATACGAGAAGGAGAGCGGGAAGAAGTCCGACTGGTTCACCACGCACGGCGACGTGTTTCCGATTCACGGGGCGACGATGAAGCCCTTCGGCCGGCACAAGGGCGACCGTAGTTTTCCGTCGGAGGATCGCAGCAAAGGAACGCCGGAGTGGAACCATTATCGCATCGTCTGCACCAACGGCGTCCTCCGCCTGAGCGTGAACGGCAAGGAGGTTTCCGGCGGCGAGGACTGCAATTATCGCAAGGGCTATCTCGCGCTGGAATCCGAGGGCGCACCGGTCGAGTTTCGCAACATCCGCATCAAGGAGCTGCCTTCGAGTAATCCACCGGCGAACCTGATCGCGCCCGCGGACACCGGCCTGCGCACGATCTTCACCGGGCTGGATCTGCGCGGGTGGAAGACCAACGCCGCCACCGCCGGGCGCTGGGTCGCACGCGGTGAGCGCATCAATTTGCGCGCGGGCGAGGCGAATCCCGACGCCACGCTCTGGTCGGAGAAGGAGTATGGCGACGCGGAGTTCGTCTTCGACTGCCGGCCTTTGAAACCCGCCGAAGGCAAAACCACCACCGTGCCCACGGTTGTCGTGCGCGGCGCGGAGTTGAAGCTCACCGAAGCCACGCTTGGCAATTACCAGCGTTACAGCATCACGGTGAAGGGCAGCGAAGTCATCGTGAAGCACCGCGACCAGGAAACCCAACGCGTGCCGCTCCCCGTGGACGCGAAGGCGCACGGGCCGTTCGGGCTGCGGGATAACGGCAACGGGATGGAGTTGATGAACCTTTACGCGCGGGAGTTGTAGTCCGGGTGGGCGTCCAAGAGCTTGTCTGAAAATGTGGGCGCCTTCCAGCCTGACGGTTCACGGGGCATCCCTGCCCCGTGTTTCAGGAGGCATCCTGCCGCCTGAAATGTTGTTTCCGTACAGGCCATTGCCCGTGTGTGAGTGAGGCAACTCTCCACCGGACGGGGCGAATCGGTAAGTGGTTACGATGGGACAAAACACACTGTCTTACGCGGCAGGATTAACTTCTCCTGCAAGGCACAATCCCGGGGTGGGGACGCTGGCAGGAGACAGGGTTCCTGCCATTCAAGGACGCGCGCTGCTGAGGGCTGCGATCAAATCCGCGAGGTCCTGCGGCTTCATCGTCTTCTCAAAACCCTCCGGCATCAGGGAAATCCCAGAGCTGGTCAGTTCGCGAATCTCCACGCGCAGCAAAGTCTCATCCTGTCCGCCGGGACCGCGTAGGGTGAGGCTGTTCGGCGTCTCGTTGAGGAGGATGCCGCTGGCTTCGTGCCCACTCGCGGTGGTGGCGGTGTAGTTCACGTAACGATCTTCCACCGCCGCGTTCGGATCGAGAATAGAGAGCAGCAACGCCAGCGGGCTTTTGTCCGAGATGCTGCCAAGATCGGGACCGACCTCGAACCCCTCGCCGCGAAGCTTGTGACACGTCGCGCAATTCTGCCGGAACAACTCCATGCCATGCGCCGCATCGCCCCGGAGCTTCGCGGCAGACGCATATTCCGTGAGCAACGCCGCGCGATCCGTGTGCGCGGCGGCAAACACCTTTCCGGCACTCTCGCGAATGCTGCTGTCGGAATGGCGAAGAAGCTTCTGTTGCTGCGCAGTACTGACCTGCCCGGCGACGACGCGTCCATCCGCGACGGCGGCGAGCAGAAGTTTCGACCAGCCTGGACGATTGAGGAGCGCGGCCAGCAATTCATGGCGCAAAGTCGGACTGGCGCTCTTCCATGCCGCAAGCATGGCTTCGGCAGCGGCGTTATCCTTCCCCCGCCCGAGCGCAGCGACCGCCGCGCGCTGCACGGCCACGGATTCCTGTGGGCGCAACAATGCGCCGAGTTGACGGGCCTCCTCGGGATTCGATCTCGATGATTCTCCGAGCAGGCGGATCGCGGCGAGACGCTGCGGCTCATCGCGCTTCGCGTCTGCGGCGCTCCAGCTCGCGGTCTGGATTGTTTTAGTTACCAGCGTGGTGAGCGCGGAGAACTCGGTCCTCTTGTCCACAAACTGGCCAACTGAAAGCCCTCGCTGATCGAGTGCAGTCAGAAAAGCAGTCAGGAGGCCGAACCGTCCCACCTCGATGTCGTTTACCCCCGCCAGTTCTCGAAGCATCTCGGAGCAAACCGTGTCGCGCGCATCCTGCAGCGTCGCCAGCGTAAGCAGCTTCTGAAATAGCTGCGGATGCAGCATCAACGGGTTAACCGAATGCCCCGTCGTCAGCATCGTCTTGAGATGCGGCGTCGCGGAACTCATCACCGCGGTCTGCATCACGTCGTCGTTAAACCTTCGCATGGCGAGATACAGCAGCACTTGCCCGGCTTCCGGATCGCTCCATTCACCAAGCGTGAAGGCAAGTTGATAAAGAACATGCGGCGATTCGTCGACCAACATGAGATGCAAAGCTGCAACCAGACGCGCGCCCGGCTTTTTCCGGAGCAACGGTTCGCTCAACTGAATGGCTTGCGCACGCACTGCGGGATGCGCGTCCTTCAGCGCGATGAGCAGCGCGTCTTCATCTACTGACTTCAATCCGTCCAGCGTCGCCAGCGCCTGCAACCGGGCCTTGGCGTTGTTTGAAGATTTCGCCATGGCCTTCAACGGCTGCACTGTCGCGCGATCCTGTTTGTGGACGAGCAATCGCTGGGCGGTGTCGCGTTGCCAGCCGTTCGGGCTGTCGAGCGCGGCGACGAGTCCGGACGTGTCGAGTCGGTCGAGGCGCGGGACGGGACGCAGCTTCGCCCCAACGGGGAACACGCGATAGATGCGCCCCCGGTCCGCGCCCGCGCGCAGGTCGAGACGCGGCTGGATGAACTTGGGAATCCACTCGGGATGTTCGAGAATGAGCCGGTGGAAGTCCGCGATGTAGAGCGCGCCATCAGGCCCGGTCTTGAGCATCGTCGGGCGGAACCAGGGATCAGTGGACGCGAGGAATTCCCGGTCCTTCTCATCCTCCGCACGGTGGCTCGTGAAGCTGATGCCGTCCGGCTCCAGCACTTCGCGATGCACGAGGTTGTGGACGGGATCGCTGATGAAGATGCTTGTGGCGAACGCCTCGCCGAAGAGTTCGTCGCGATACGGCGCAGGGCTGCACGCGCTGGTGACGTGGTTGAAGTGATGATGATCATTGAAGCGCTGCCGCGTGCGGCTCGCGGGGAAAAGCCTCGTGCCGTCGGGATATTGCGCAAGGTCGCGCCGGATGGATTTCACGGCGAGCTGCGGATTGCGCGAGAGATAGTGGTCGGGCAGATAGTAATGCCAGAGCCACGCCGCGTTGAAGTTGCCGAACCAATTCCCCCAGTCGTCCCTGCGCCGCCCAAATTGCGTGGTGCCCGGAACGGACTCGAAACTTCCATCATCCGGTCGAAAACGGAAGTCTCGTCCACGCAGACTCAGGGCGGGCGCGTCGGGCTTGAGTGTGCTGCGCACCGTGCCGCCGCTTTCGCCGTTGGCGCAGTAGACCCAGTTGTCCAAGCCGTATTCAAATCCGTTGAGGCGATGCTGCTGGTTGCCTTCCGTGAAACCTTGGCAGAGCGTCGTTCGCTTGTCGGCGCGACCGTCGCCATCAGTGTCCTCGGCGAAAATGATCTCAGGCGCGGCGCTCACGAGCACGCCGTTGCGCCACGGCATGACGCCGCTGGGGAAGCTCACTCCGTCGAGGAAAACCGTGGCCTTGTCGTAGCGCCCGTCGCCATTCGTGTCTTCGAGGAACTTGATGCGCCCGCCGGGCTTGCCCTTGCCGTCCATGCCCAGCGGATAATCGCGCATCTCCGCCACCCAGAGCTTTCCATCCGCGCCCCAGTCGAAGGCGACGGGCGACTCCACGAGCGGTTCCGCTGCGACCAACTCGACTTGAAAACCCGGACGCGGTCGCATCGCCGCAAGCGATTGCTCGGGTGAAAGCGGCGGCGGATCGTCCGCGGTGAGCAACTCGCGGAAGGTGCGGCGGTCCACCTTGTCGGGCCGATGCGCGGTGTCTTCATTCTGCACCCACATCGTGTCGCGAGTGAACCACACTCCGTTGTCCGGATGTGCGCCCGCGCGCACGATGGGCGGCACGTCGGCGGTGGTGAGCGCGTTCGATCCGCGTGGCGCGGACCACACCTCATCATTCCAGCCGACCTCCCACATCAAGCGTTTGTTTGCGCCGGGGATGAACAGATGCAGGGAGAATTCGCGCTCGTTCGAGACGAGCGCATCCAGGCGTCCGTCTGTGTTCACATCCACAAAGCGCAGGCCCGTATCGCGTCCCTCCGCGTCAACGATGGACGTGCCGCGCGGGAGCTGGAAATCGAGCTTCTTCCATGAACGCGGAGCGAGTGACCACGCGAAGACGGCGTTCTGCTGCTCGTTGCCGACGATCAATTCACAGCGTCCATCCGCATCCACATCGAGCAGGCGCACGCCGCGGTCGCGTCCATTGCGCGCGGTGAAAATGTTTTCATCCATCAGCACGTCATTGCTGATGGCGCTCGCGTCCCAGTTCGTCGTGGCGAATTGCCAGATGCCCGCGGTGGAATCATTGCGCAACACCATCGCAGCATGGCCGCCCTCACCGAGGATGCCGAAGCGCACGCCAGTGTCCCGTCTCGTTCCATCATTGCTGCGTTGGACAAAGGCGACTGGCAGAGAACTCTCCTTCCATTGGCGCGAGGCCGGTTCCCAGACGCGGGTGCGGCGCATGGCATCGTTGCCAATGAGCACGTCGGTGTAGCCGTCGTGGTTCAGGTCCAGCAGGCGCACGCCGTTATCGCCGCCGTCGGCGGCGCGCAGCGGCTGGCCGGCGAGCAGGTTCCTGTCGAGCCGCTCCTGCGCCTCGCGGAACGTGAGGAACTTCACCTTCTTCCCGTGCTTCGTGACGGCGTGGTCGATGAACTCAATGAATTGCTGCGGGCTGCTCCAGCCGTGCGGGTGGAAGATGAAGGTGAACACGCCCTGCTTGAGCACCGTGAGGTCGAGCGCAGCCTTCCAATCGGCAAGGGTGACGGGATTCGTCGCGCCGTGGACGTTGAACGCCTCCCAGTCGCTCGGCACCATCGCGGGAAATTCCCAGCCGAGCCGCCCGATGACGTACGGGAACGGATAGTCCTCGATGGTCGTGGCGAAGTTCTTCAACGAGACGCGCGTGATGCGGTTCGTTTCCGCCGGTAAGTATTTGCGGAACCTTTCCCTGCCGCTCGCGTCCACCAGCAACTCTCGCGGAACGCGGGTGTCATTCGTCGTGGGCAGCGTCATCACCGACGAATCGATGGTGAGGAACTGTCCCGCCGCATTCGTGCGGTTGAAAATCTCCGAGAAGAAGCGCGGGCTGGGACTGTTCATCGAATCACAGCACGGCATCCGAAACGCCACGGGATGATTCCCCGGCACCTGGTTCATCAACTCCACGCAGCCATGATACGTCGCCGCCGCCGCGTTGAAGTCGCCCTTCGCGAGACACGGGCACGGATGCGCCAGGGTGTGGACTTCGAGCGAGAGACCTTCCGCAAGCCACGATTGGAACTGCGCGTTCGTGGGCGACTGCGCGTTCACCATGATGCTCACCGGCGCGCGTCCATCGATGCGCTTGAGTCGTTCGAGAATCGGGCGGAGGAACGTCTCGTATTTCCCCGTCTCCCGCAGGTCGTCGATGGCGAGGATGACCACGGCTTCCACGTCCGGCTCGCCAATCCACTGCGGCGTGGTAAGCCGCGCGAAGTCGCGGTGCGGATAAAAGAGATCGTTCCCGTCGAGATGAGCCAGGCGATTGCCGGGCGAGGGAGCAGAATCGTCCTGCGCCAATGGGCCGATGGCGGACAACAACAACGCGACGAGGCAGGAGAGCCAGCGAGCCAGCGGGTTCATGCCGCGAGCGTAGGGAAGCGGGGCGGCGGCATCAAACGGCAAATGGCAGAACTGCACGACAGCCGCATCGGCGCCCAGTTGAATGAAGAACGGAGTCAGATTCACACGCAGGCGCACGCAGGGCATGCGCGAGGGATTTCGTCTGCGTGATTGTCATCCGACGCGGCCGGACTAGAGTCGCCCGCGAAATGTTACACCCGCTTCCCAAATCATTGGCCGCCGGCGCGGCCGCCCTGTTCTGCCTGGCCATCACGCTGCACGGGCAGGAGATGCCCATCGCCTTCGTCGGCGCAAAGATCATTCCCATCGCCGGTGAACCAATCGCCAATGGCGTGCTGGTGGTGCAGCGCGGGAAGATTGTTTCCATCGGCGGCCGCGACTCGAAGATTCCTGCCGACGCCACCAGGTGCGACGTCACCGGAAAGATTATCCTGCCCGGCCTGGTGGACACGCACAGCCACATCGGCGCGGTGGCGTTGGCGGATGGTTCCGCCCCCATTCAGCCGGATATCCGTGTCATTGACTCGATTGATGTGCGCGACGCGAGCATGCGCAAGGCGCGCGCCGGTGGCATCACCACGGCGAACGTCATGCCCGGGTCGGGACTGCTCGTGGGTGGACAAACGCTCTACTTGAAACTGCGCGATGGCGATACCATCGACGGCTTGCTGATGACGAACAAGACCGGTCGCGTCGCGGGCGGGCTCAAGATGGCGAATGGCACGAACTCACGGCGCGACCCGCCCTTCCCCGGCACGCGCGGCAAATCCGCCGCGCTCGTGCGGGAGAAATTCATCGCGGCACAGGAGTATCGCGACAAGATCGAGCGCGCCAAGGGCGACGCGGAGAAGCTGCCCGCGCGCGATCTGGGCCTGGAGACGCTCGTGGAAGTGCTCAAGGGCGAACGCGTGGTGCATCATCACACGCATCGGCACGATGACATTCTCACGGTGCTGCGGTTGCAGAAAGAGTTCGGCTTCCGCGTGGTGCTGCATCATGTCAGCGACGGCTGGAAGGTGGCGGAGGAGATCGCCGCGGCCAAAGCGTCCTGCTCGGTCATCATGCTCGACAGCCCCGGCGGCAAACTCGAAGCGCGTGATCTGGAGTTCAAGACCGGCGCGGTGCTGGAGAAAGCCGGTGTGCTGACGGGCTTTCACACGGATGATCCGGTGACGGATTCGCGGCTGTTCCTCCGCTCCGCCGCGCTCGCCGTCCGCGCGGGCATGTCGTCCAAAGGTGCGCTCGAAGCACTGACTATCGCCGGCGCGAAGATGCTCGACCTCGACGAGCGCCTCGGATCGCTGACGCCGGGCAAGGACGCGGATTTTGTGATCCTGAGCGGCGAGCCATTGAGCGTGTACACGCAGGTGCTGGAAACGTGGGTTGAGGGCGCGAAAGTTTTCGACCGCGAGAATCCCAGGGATCGTCTTTGGGCGACCGGCGGTCCCGGTGCGGGCGATCCGCGCCGCGCGCATCTGTGCTGCTTCGGCAACGGGGAGGATTTGCGATGAAACGGATTTGCCACCCAGTGACCGTTCTCTTCACGACGCTGGCTTTGATGGCTGGCGCAGCGGAACCGCTGGCGATTCGCGGCGAGCTGATTCACACGATGGCGGGCGAACCTCTGCGCGACGGCGTGGTGCTGGTGAAGGACGGGAAGATTCAATCCATCGGCAAGGCCGCGACGACGAAAATTCCGGATAATTATCGCGTGCTCGCCGCGAAGGTGGTGACGCCGGGGTTGATTGATGCGCACACGGTGGTGGGTTTGTCGGGCTTGCTGAACCAGCCGCACGATCAGGAGCAGGTGGAGAAATCCGCGCCGATGCAACCAGAGCTTCGCGCGGTCGATGCCTTCAACTTCCAGGACCCGCTCGTGGATTGGGTGCGCAGTTTCGGCGTCACGACGATGCACACGGGCCACGGGCCCGGCGCGCTCATCAGCGGACAGACGATGATCGTGAAAACCTTTCCGCGCTCGCTGGACAGGGCGCTGATCAAGCCGGACGCGATGTTCGCGGCAACGCTCGGGCCGGGCGGACTGAAGGACAAGGCGCCGGGCACGATGTCCAAGGCCGTGGCGATGCTGCGCGCGGAATTGATCAAGGCAGCCGATTACACGAAGAAGCGCGCGAAGAGTGACAAGGAAAAGGCCGACAGCCGTGACTTGCACCTCGAAGCGCTGGCGCGCGCGCTCGACGGCTCGCAGCCGTTGCTCATCACGGCGCATCGGCATCAGGATATCCTCGCGGTGTTGCGCGTGGCGGCGGAGTTCAAGCTCAGGATCATCCTCGACGGCTGCGCGGATGCGCCGCTGGTGCTCGACGAGATCAAGCGCAGCGGCTTCCCGGTGATTCTTCACCCGACAATGGCCCGCGCTTCTGGTGAAGCGGAAAACCT
>Ga0163144_10019675_pt1 | contig 13566 bp, 6 predicted proteins | sample OliLak19BULKMAT1_FD_123175 | JGI IMG/M metagenome (GOLD analysis project Ga0163144, IMG submission 123175) | Freshwater microbial mat bacterial communities from Lake Vanda, McMurdo Dry Valleys, Antarctica - Oligotrophic Lake LV.19.BULKMAT1 | ecosystem: Environmental > Aquatic > Freshwater > Lake... | reverse complement strand
CGCTGTGGGAACGCCGAGGCGGTAGTTGTACCGAGGTGTCGGCGTGGCATTGAACACTGCGAGCACCGGTCGGGCCTCGCCAGTGGGGTCCTTGCGCAGCCAGGCGTACACACTCTGGTCGGCGTCGGCGGCTTCGACCCATTGGATGCCACCCGGGTCGCTGTCGCCACGGTGCAGCGCAGGTTCACTCGCGTACAACCGGTTGATGTCGGCGAGCCACTCACGCACGCCGCAATGCCCGTCGGCGTCGTGCAGCGACCAGTCGAGCGTGCCTTCGTGATTCCATTCGGTACGGGTCGCCAGTTCGCACCCCATGAACAACAGCTTCTTGCCGGGCTGCGCCCACTGCATCGCGTACAGCAGCCGCAGATTTGCGAACTGCTGCCAGGGGTCGCCGGGCATCTTGTTGAGCAGTGATCCCTTGCCGTGCACCACCTCGTCGTGGCTCAGCGGCAACACGAAGTTCTCGCTCGACGCGTACACCGATCGGAACGTGATCTCGCCGTGGTGCCAGCGCCGATGGATGGGATCGTGCTCGAAGTAGGCGAGCGTGTCGTGCATCCAGCCCATGTCCCACTTGTTGCCGAAGCCGAGCCCACCGATGTAGGTCGGGCGGCTCACCATCGGCCACGACGTGGACTCCTCGGCCATCGTGGCCACGTCGGGGAACTCTCCGTAGACCGCTTCGTTCAGCTGGCGCAGGAACACGATCGCGTCGAGGTTCTCGCGCCCGCCGAACTCGTTGGGGATCCACTCGCCTTGCTTGCGTGAGTAGTCGAGGTACAGCATCGAGGCAACGGCATCGACGCGGATCCCGTCGACGTGATAGCGGTCGAGCCAGCACATCGCGCTCGACACCAGGAACGAGCGCACCTCGTTGCGGCTGTAGTTGAAGATCGCCGAGTTCCAGTCGGGATGATATCCCTGGCGCGGGTCGGCGTGTTCGAACAGGTGCGTGCCGTCGAACTCGTACAGGCCGTGGGTGTCGTTCGGGAAGTGCGACGGCACCCAGTCGAGGATCACACCGACCCCACGCTGGTGCAGCCGGTCGATCATCAGCATCAGATCCTGCGGCGTGCCGTAGCGGGCGCTCGGCGCGAAGAATCCGGTGGTCTGATATCCCCACGAGCCGTAGAACGGGTGCTCCATGATGGGCAACAACTCGACATGGGTGAAGCCGTGCGCGAGCACGTGATCGGCGATCGGATCGGCGAGTTCGTCGTAGCGGGGGAAGCGCTTTCCGTCGGTGACGTGACGGCCCCACGAACCGATATGCAGTTCGTAGATCGACACCGGCGCGTCGAGTGCGATCTTGTCGCGACGCGAGGCCATCCACTCGTCGTCGCCCCACTCGTACGTCAGGTCCGCGATCACCGACGAGATCGACGGTGGCTCCTCGGTCTGCGCACCGACGGGATCGGACTTCTCGACGACCGAGCCGGTCGGCGTGGTCACCCGGTACACGTACGAATGGCCGATGGCTGCGCCGGCGACCCAGCCGCTCCACACACCGGACTCGCTCGGGTCGAGGCGGTGCTCGTGCTCCCACCCGTCGAACGAGCCGACGACGACGACCGCCTTGGCGTTGGGTGCCCACACGGCGAAGTGGCAGCCGCCGTCGGATGGTTGCGCGCCGAAGCGGCGGTGGAGATACCGGTGGGTACCTTCGTTGAAGAGGTACCGGTCGAGTTCGTCGGCGTGGCCGTGGAGTTGGTCGGCGCTCATGTGCTGCTCCTCCTCGCTGTGTCGTCGGTGTCGTCGGGAACGTCGCGCTGGCGAGCCAGGGTGGCGAGCCGTCGTCGGACGTCGGGATCGTCGAGCGTTTCGGAGGTGGGGCGGTCGAGTCGGCGCGACCACAACTCGGGGCTGACGCGTCCCGGCAGGTTGTGCGGGCGGCGTTCGCCGATCAGGTCGTCGAGGTCGGCGATCACCAGGTACGAGTCGCTGTACGCCAGGCGCACCAACATCTGGTCGACCACGTCGTCCCACCGGTCGGTGATCTCGCACCCGTGAGCGGCGCCGAGTCGGCGTCGGTACTCGCTCGTGTCGTCGGTGGCGACGAGTTCGGCGATCGGTTCCATGTCGTGGGTGCGGATCCCGGCGACCGTGCGGGCCGGGATGTGGGCGAGCGGCTCGTCGTCCATGTGGAACTGTTCTTCGTACATGCCGAGCACGTCCCACCGATCGAACGCCTCCGACACTTCGAGGGGCACTGTGCCGAGGTCTTCGCCCACGATGGTGACGCCAGCGGCAGCCGCCGACGCGGCGATCACTGCCAGGATCTCGTCGCGCGGGTACGTCACGTAGACGCCTTGGGTGGCCGAGAATCCCTCGGGCACCCACCACAGGCGGTGCACCGCCATCGCGTGGTCGATGCGCAAGATGTCGGCGTGGCGGCCGACCCGTTCGATGAGGTGACGCCACAGTCGGTGTCCACTGGCGTGCATCGCTGCCGGCATCGGTGGCGGGAAGCCCCAGTTCTGTCCGTCGGCGAAGAACGAATCCGGCGGAGCGCCGACGGTCATGTGCGGAGCGAACATCGACGGGTCGGCCCACACCTCGTACCCCTCGGGGTGCGACCCGATGGGAAGGTCGAGGGCGAGCGCCGCCGCGTCGGGATCGCTGCGGATCGCACCGAGTTGCTGATCGGCGAGGTATTGGGCGAGCAGATGCGACTGTTCGACGATCAGGTCGCCGCCGGCATCTCGCCCGGCACGGAATCGCGCGTATGCGCCGACGTCGGGGTGGGCTGCGGCGAAGGCGATGAGTTCGTCGTGCATCGTCGGGCTCAGTGCCTTGGTTGCATCGAGGAGTTGGGCTCGGCGGCGAGCGGCCAACATGCGCCAGTCGACGATGTCGCCGACGGCGGGCACGGGCGCAGGGGGCAGACCGGTGTCGTCGAGGTACACCTCGTTCCAGTGCAGCCGGCTCACCGGCGCATACGGGCTGGGGTCGAACGGTTCGTCGAGGTAGGTCGCATGGAGCGGCAACGTCGACACCACGTGGAGACCGTTCGCCTTGGCGGCTCGTGCGAGATCGTGGAGGTGGGCGAACGACGGCAGCGGCCGTTGGTGTTCCCACAGCGCGTACGTGGGGGCGAACAGCCCGCCGGTTTCCGCGAAGCGGTCGCTGCGCGGCATGGTCGGCGGCGCCACCACGATGACGGTTTCGCCCGGCCCTCGATCGGTGTCCAACTGGAGGAGGTGGCACCCCACCGGCAGATCTGCTGGCACCTCGATGGTGTCGTGGCCGTCGCCGTGGAGCGCGGGAACGTCGACGGGAGTGCCGGCCACGGTCAGGCTCGCCTCGACGACGCGAGCCTCGACGACCAGCGGTCCGGACCCCGCGAGATGGAGGGGTGGCGCATGACGGGTGCTCGACGCCACCGATGCCCGATCGGCTTCGAGTACGGCGACGACGTGCTCGACGGTGATGTCATCGGCGTGATGGAGCAGACCGTCCACGTCGTGATAGCTGGTCTGGATTCCGAGTTCATCGGCTCGAGCGCGCAGTGCGTCCCTCATGTCACCATCATCCCCCGACGGCGGCCCCGGGCAACATCTCGATGACTGACGTCATCGGCCAGGTGGCCCAACCGGGCCGGTTGGCGAGTTCGTAACGGATCTCGTACAGCGCCTTGGTGACGGCATAGATGTCGACGAGGAGCTGTCGATCGCCGTGGTCCACCGGCACGAGACCGGTGCCGTCGATGGCCTCGAAGTAGGCATCGAGCAGGGCGTCGTGGTTTCGCCGTGTCCACCGTTGGCGCCAGGTGTCGAGATCGCCGAGGTCGGTGACCCGGCCACGCTCGATGGCGGTGTGTACGGCCATACGCCCGGCGTAGTCGAACGACCGCAGCAACCCGGCGACGTCGGCGAGCGGCGACCGTTTGATGTTGCGCTGAGCCATCGGCGCACCGGGTTCGCCCTCGAAGTCGATGAACACGATGTCGTGGCCGGTCCACAGGATCTGTCCGAGGTGCAGGTCGCCGTGCACTCGGATGCGCTTGGCGTCGAACTTGTCGTGTCGGAGCCGATCGAAGCGAGCCATCAGCTGATCCAGGCGGCCGTCGAGGACGTCCGCTTGCTCAGCGGCCTCTGCGGTGAGTCGGCCACTTCGGCGAGCGCGGCGAAGATCTCGTTGGGTGGCGCGGATCGACGTACGCAGCGTCTGGAGGATCGAGCGTTGCCACAACAGCGTGAAACCTTCTGGTGCCATCGGCGACGCGCGGCGGGGTCCCTTGCCCGTGAGGGCGGTGGTCGAGTCGTCGGCGAGCGAGCGGTGGAGTTCGGCGGTACGTCTCCCGACGAGTTCCGCGATGCCGGTTGCGATGTTGCCGTGGTGACGTTCGTCGGACGACAGCACCTCGTCGATGGCGAGGCCGAGTTCGTCGAGCATCTTCACCCACAGGTCGCTCTCGTGCGCGATGGCGTCGTGGATGACGACGACGTTCGCCGGTGCTGGCTCGCCCGGGAGATCGACGTCGAGTGTGGCGGCCACACCAGGCACCCGGTCGAAGCCGTTGGCGAGGAGGTGGGTGGGCAGGTCGACGTCGGGGTTGGTGCCGGGTTCGAGTCGGCGGATCAGTTTTGCGATCAGGCGTCCGTCGATGATCGCCGACGAGTTCGACTGTTCGACCCCGAGGATGTTGATGCGGCGGGGGTCGTCGGCGAGTCTGGCGATGCGTCCGCGACGTGGATGGCCGCGCAGTTCGCCGTGGCGAGATGTTCGGTTGCGCTTGTGCAGTGCGGCGCCGAACAGCACCGCGGCACCGCGGGTATCGCTCATCGCGTCGATCAGCAGGCCACCATCGTCGAGATGGGCGATCGTGGCCGGCGACGTCGAACGGTCGCCGGTTTCCGCGAGGTCGCGCCCGATCCGCATCACCGGCACCGCGTAGCGCTGGTCGTCGCCGTCGGCGAACGACACGTGCGCCACCACGAGCGCCACGTTGACGTCGCTGTCGAGGGCGATCGCATCGTCGATGGTCACTTGGCGTATCGCACGGCCCTTGCCCGCGTACCAACGTCGTTGCGGCAGCCAGCGTTCGAGGGCCCGGGCCAGTGCGGCGCGGCGGCGCAGCACCTCGGTCATCGAGCCCGGCAGGGTCGGCATGGCGGACACGTGGGCGTCGCTGTCGAGTCCGACGAGCGAGAACCAGAAGAAACCGTAGGGAGCGAGGGTGACCTGGTAATCGTGTTCGCGGATCGGGCCGAAGCGGTTGTAGCCGAACACTTCGACCGGGGTGGCGCCCTGGAACTCGCGCAGGTCGAGTTCGACGTGCTGCGCGAGTCGTGACAGGTTTGCAACGCACAGCATCGGCGGTTCGCCGTCGAGGCGGCGCACGAAGGCGAGCACGTGCGGGTTGTCCGGGTCGAGGAAGCGGATGTCGCCTCGCCCGAGCACGCGGTGGCGGGTGCGCAACGAGATGAGCTGGCGCATCCATGACAGCAAGGAGGCCGGGTTGGCCTGCTGGGTCTCGACGTTGACGCTCTCGTAGTGGTACTCCTGCTCGGTGATCAACGGCAGGTACAGTCGATGCGGGTTGGCGGTGGAGAAGCCGCCGTTGCGATCCGACGACCACTGCATCGGTGTGCGCACGCCGTCGCGGTCACCGAGGTACACGTTGTCACCCATCCCGAGTTCGTCGCCGTAGTAGACGACCGGCGTGCCGGGCAGCGAGAACAGTACGGCGTTGAGCAACTCGACCTTGCGGCGGTCGTTGCCGAGCAGCGGCGCGAGGCGTCGACGGATGCCGAGGTTGATGCGCATCTCGTCGTCGCGGGCGTAGGCACGCAGCATCATGTGGCGCTCCTCCTCGGTGACCATCTCGAGGGTGAGTTCGTCGTGATTGCGCAGGAAGGTCGCCCACTGGCAGTTCTCTGGCGGTTCGGGTGTCTGGTCGAGGATGTCGATGATCGGCATCCGGTTCTCGGTCTGCAACGACATGAACAGTCGCGGCATCACCGGGAAGTGGAAGTTCATGTGGCACTCGTCGCCGTTGCCGAAGTACGCAGCGGCGTCTTCGGGCCACTGGTTGGCCTCGGCGAGCAGCATCCGGCCTTCGTACTTCGAGTCCATGTGGGCGCGGATGCGCTTGAGGATCTCGTGGGTCTCGGGCAGGTTCTCGCAGTTCGTGCCTTCGCGTTCGATCAGGTACGGCACCGCGTCGAGGCGGAGTCCGTCGACGCCCATGTCGAGCCAGTAGTCGAGCACGTCGAGCACGGCGGCTTCCACGGCCGGGTTGTCGAAGTTGAGGTCGGGCTGGTGCGAGTAGAAGCGGTGCCAGTAGTACTGACCGGCCACCGGATCCCACGTCCAGTTCGACGACTCGAAGTCCTGGAAGATGATGCGGGCGTCGGAGTAGGTGGTGGGGTTGTCGGTCCACACGTAGAAGTCGCGTTCGACCGATCCGGGTGGTGCGTTGCGGGCCCGCTCGAACCAGGGATGCTGGTCGGAGGTGTGGTTGATCACCAGCTCGGTGATGACGCGCAGGTTGCGGGCGTGTGCTGCGGCGAGGAATCGCTTGAACGCGCGCAACGTCCCGTAGTCGGGATTCACGGTGCGGTAGTCGGCGATGTCGTAGCCGTCATCTCGCAGCGGCGAAGGGTAGAACGGCAACAGCCACAGCGCTGTGACCCCAAGGTCGCTCAGGTAGTCGAGACGCGACGTGAGTCCGTCGAAGTCGCCGGTGCCGTCGCCGTTCGAGTCGGCGAACGCGCGCACGTGGAGTTCGTAGATGACCGCGTCGTGGAACCAACTCATGCCGCCACCGCCGTTCCGGTCGTGCTGGCCGTTCCGATGTCGTCGGTGGCCGCCTCGTCGACGCGGTGCACGCTGAACACGTGGGCCGACGCCGACCAGGGGGCGAGGTCGACGAAGTTCATGTTGCCGCTCCAGCGATAGGTGACCCCGCCGAGTTCGTCGACCACGTCGAAGTCGGCGCCGTAGGGCAGCCCGAGTGCGTGGAGGTCGATGTCGACGAACGCCTGGTGACGTTCGAACGGGTCGAGGTTGACCACGACCAACACCGGACGTCCGACCCCGGCCGGGTCGGTCTTGCTGAAACACAGGATCGCCGGATCGTCACACGCATGGACGTGCAGCGTGTGCAGGTTGCGCAACGACCGCTGGTCGTGGCGGATCTGGTTCAACCGGGTCAGCAGCGGCGCCAGCGAGTCGTCGCTGGAGAGATCCCACGTGCGCAGTTGGTATTTCTCCGAGTCGAGGTACTCCTCGGAGCCCTCACGCACGGCGGTGGCCTCCAGCAGTTCGAACGCCGGGCCGTACACCCCCCAACTCGGCGACAGCGTGGCGGCGAGGATCGCCCGGCTCACGAACACGGCGCGCCCACCGTGTTGGAGCTGCTCGGTGAGGATGTCAGGTGTGTTCGGCCAGGCATTCGGGCGGAAGTAGTCGACGGTGCGTGTGGCCAGATCCTCGAAGTACTCGCGTAGCTCGGTCTGCGACTGGCGCCACGTGAAGTAGGTGTAGTTCTGATTGAAGCCGATCTTCGCCAGGCGCTCCATCACCCGCGGGCGCGTGAAGCTCTCGGCGAGGAACACCGTTTCGGGGTGCTCGGACCGCAGCATGGCGATCGCCCACTCCCAGAACGCGAAGGACTTGGTGTGCGGGTTGTCGACACGGAAGACCGTGACGCCTCGCTCGATCCAGAATCGGAAGACGTCGGCGAGCGCGTTCCAGAGGCCCTGCCAGTCGTCGGACTCGAAGTCGAGCGGATAGATGTCCTGGTACTTCTTGGGCGGATTCTCGGCGTACTGGATGCTCCCGTCGGGCCGCTTCGCGAACCACTCGGGATGTGCAGGCACCCAGGGGTGGTCCGGCGAGCACTGGAACGCGATGTCGAGCGCGAGGTGCATGTTGCGCCCGCTGCACGCAGTCGCGAAGGTGGTGACGTCGTCGACGGTGCCCAGGTCGGGGGCGACGGCGGTGTGGCCGCCCTCGGGCGAGCCGATCCCCCACGGGCTCCCGACATCGTCGGGGGCCGCGGTCGTGGCGTTGTTGCTGCCCTTGCGGTTGGTGGTGCCGATCGGGTGGATCGGTGGGAGATAGACGATGTCGAAGCCCATCGCTGCGATGTGGTCGAGGCGGTCGATCGATTCGAGCAGCGTGCTCGGCTGCGGGTCGGGCTCGTGGCCGACCCTGCTCCTCGACCCGTTCACGACCGCCGATCGGGGGAAGAACTCGTACCAGGCCCCGAACGTGCCGTGCAGCGGGTCGATGTCGACTGGCAAGGGACGGGCGAGGTGGGCTTCGGGTTCGCGTGGGGTGCAGCGCCAGAAGATGTCGGTCCAGCGCGCATCGCTCAGCACCATCGTGTCGCCGTCGCGCAGCGTGCGGTGCAGGTGCGCGAGGTGGTCGCGGTTCTCCTGGCTGGTGGTGGCGCAGTCGGCGGCGGCATCGATCAGGCGGGTGCCAGTGAGCAGTTCCGACGTGACGTCGAGGCCGGCATCGAGCTTGGTGACCGTGTCGCGTCGCCACGTCTCGAGATGGTCGATCCACCCGACGACGTCGTACTCGATGCGTCCGAGTTCGTTCGGCGTGATCGTGGCCGTGTACCGGTCGTTGCCGACCGACACCATCGCGACCTCCTGCCACTCGCTCTGCTGACCGGTCGTCACCGGGCGCCATCGAAGAGCAGCCGCGACCACGTCGTGTCCGTCGGCGAACACGTCGGCGACGACCGTCATCGGTTCGCCGATGGCCGACTTGGCGGAATAGTTGCCGCCGTCGACCACGGGCCGGACCGGTTCGACGACCACTCGCGAGGGGCGGCTGGTGGGCAGGGTCGATGTGCGTGGGGGCATCAGATCAGGTCGTCTCCCGGGCCGTCCGTGGTCGGCTCGTCGGTGTTCGGGTCGCCGGTGTTCGGTTCGTTCGCTGTCGGGGTCGCTCGTTGATGGATGGGGTGGCGGCTCGGGGGCTTCACGGAGCGCAGCACCACCATCGAGCGGTCGGGCACGTCGAGCAGGTCGCCGGGCCGCTTGTTGACGGTGCGCAAGACGCCGCGTTTCGGATCGGAGGTGTCGAGGTCGATGGTCCACCGTCGGCTCCATTCGGGCCCGGGGATGCACCACTCGATCGGGTCGGCCGACGCGTTGAAGATCACGAGGAACGAGTCGTCGACGATGCGTTCGCCGTAGGCGTCGGTGGTGGGGATCGTGGCGCCGTTCATGAACACCGCCACGGCGCGAGCGAACCCGGCGTCCCAGTCGTCGTCGGTCATCTCCTCACCGTCGGGCCGCAGCCAGGCGAGGTCTTCGATGCCGCGGATCTTGCGACCTTGGAACCACCGGCGGCGCCTGAAGACGGGGTGAGCGCGACGGAACGCGATGATGCGCTGGCACCACCTGGCGAAGTCGGTGTCGACGTCGCTCCAGTCGTACCACGAGATCTCGTTGTCCTGGCCGTAGGCGTTGTTGTTGCCGCCCTGGGTGCGGCCGAGTTCATCGCCGCCGAGCAGCATCGGAACGCCCTGCGAGAGCAGCAGGGTGGTCACCAGATTGCGTCGCTGGCGGGCGCGGAGCACGGTGATCGCCAGGTCGTCGGTCGGGCCCTCGGCGCCGTGGTTCCACGAGCGGTTGTGCGACTCGCCGTCGTTGCCGCCCTCGCCGTTGGCGTCGTTGTGCTTGTCGTTGTAGGACACGATGTCGCTCAGCGTGAAACCGTCGTGTGCGGTGACGAAGTTGATCGAGGCGGTCGGGCGGCGGGTGTCGGCTTCGTACAGATCGGAGCTGCCGGTGAAGCGGTAGCCGAACTCGGCGAGCGTCGACGGTTCGCCACGCCAGAAGTCGCGGATCGTGTCGCGGTAGCGGCCGTTCCACTCGGACCACTGCGGCGGGAAGTTGCCGACCTGATAGCCGCCCTCGCCGATGTCCCATGGCTCGGCGATCAGCTTCACCTGCGAAACCACCGGATCCTGCTGCACGAGGTCGAAGAACGCCGACAGCCGATCGACGTCGTACAGCTCGCGGGCGAGTGTGGACGCGAGGTCGAAGCGGAAGCCGTCGACGTGCATCTCCGTCACCCAGTAGCGCAGGCTGTCCATGATCAGCTGCAGCACGTGCGGGTGGCGCATGTTCAAGCTGTTGCCCGTGCCGGTGAAGTCGAGGTAGTACCGCGGGTCGTCTTCCATCGTGCGGTAGTAGGCGTGGTTGTCGATGCCGCGCATCGACAGCATCGGGCCCAGATGGTTGCCCTCGGCGGTGTGGTTGTAGACCACGTCGAGGATCACCTCGATGCCCGCGGCGTGGAGCGACTTGACCATCGTCTTGAACTCCTGCACCTGGCCGAGTGCGATCGAAGACGTGTAGCCGTTGTGCGGCGCGAGGTAGGCAATCGAGTTGTAGCCCCAGTAGTTGCGGAGACCTCTTTCGACGAGGTGGTGATCGTGGACGAACTGGTGCACCGGCATCAGCTCCACAGCGGTCACGCCGAGTTGCTGGAGGTGCTCGATGATGGCGGGATGCGCGAGGCCCGAGTAGGTGCCACGCAGTGGTGGCGGCACGGCGGGGTGTTGCATCGTGAGCCCGCGCACGTGCGTTTCGTAGATGATCGTGTCGTGCAACGGCACGTCGGGTGGGCGGTCGTTGCCCCACTGGAAGTAGCGGTCGCCGACGACCGCCTTGGGCACGTGCGGGGCCGAGTCGTCGGTGTTCGGTTTGTCGGGATCGTCGAAGTCGTAACCGAAGCAGGCCACCGACCAGTCGATGTCGCCGGCGATCGCTTTCGCGTACGGGTCGAGCAGCAGCTTCGACGGGTTGCACCACAGGCCCTTGGCCGGTTCCCACGGTCCGTGCACCCGGTAGCCGTAGCGCTGGCCGGGTCGCACGTCGGGGAGGTAGACGTGCCAGCAGTGGCCGTCGACCTCGGTGAGCGAGATGCGGTGTTCGTCGATCGGGCTGTGATCTCTGACGTTGCCCTGGCCGCTGAGGGCGCCGTCGTCGTCGCCCAGGAGACAGAGTTCGACACCGTCCGCGACGCTGGAGAACAGCGAGAAATTGGTGCCCGAGCCGTCGTAATCGGCCCCGAGCGGATACGGATTGCCGACCCAGGCGCGGCGGGTGGCGCGTCCCTGTTCCTGCACGATCGGACTTTACCGCGCCAGGCGATGGCCGAAACCGGGCGTCTCCAGCCTTGGCGGTGGCGGAGAGCGCGACCGTGTCGGTGGGCGCTTGTGACACTCGACCCGTCGCCGATTCCGAGGGGCAGCGCGGCACGACCGGTAGCTTCTCCTTTCCTTCGATCCCGCAAAGGGGACTCATGCTCACACGTCCTTCGCTCGTCTCGGTCACACTGATGCTCGGAGCAACCGCATGCGGATCTGGAGAGGTGTCGACAACGCGACGGTTGGACGCTCGCGGCGCAGGCTGCGAGGTCCTCAGGCTGTCCGGTACACGTCTCGGCGATGGCCGACACGGACGACTTGGATCACCAGACGAGTGTCGATGACCTCGTACACGATCCGGTAGTCGCCGACCCGAACTCGATACGCCGAGTCTTCGCCCGAGAGTGCGACGCAGCCGGGTGGCCTGGGCTGGTCGGCGAGGAGCTCGATCGCGGCACGAATTCGCTGTTGCTCCTTGCGTGGCAATTTCGCGATCGACTTGATCGCGCGACGAGCGATTTCGACGGAGTAGCGGCTCACGCGAGCCCGAGCTCGGCCTTGACCTCATCCCATGGCACATAGTCGTCGTCGGCACGCGCGGCTTCGAGCTCACGCCGGTCGTCTGCGTCGTCAGCAGCGTCGACCAGACGGTCGTACGCTGCGGACTCCAAGATGACAGCCACCCGCTTGCCGCGTCGGGTGACCGAGATCGGCTCGCCGGATCGGCGGGACTCCTCGATGACGTCCGCCAGCCTGTTTCGTGCGTCACTCACTGCGACTTCGTTCATGTACGAATCGTACATCAACGTGCTGGGGACTGCAACCGTTCGTTTGGTCGCTCTTCGTGATTCGGGCTACTCGGCCATCGTGGGAGGTTCGAACGCATCGAGCTGTGGCAGGCCCATCGGATTGGGGAACCGGAGCACCCCTGACGTCGCGACCGCTCGGGCTGCAGAGGTGAGCACGTCGATCAGGTGCTCGGCGCCCTGCTCGCCGAGCGCTGCGGTGAGGGGTGCCGACGCCAGCGAATCGGTGACAGCCTCGACCTGAGCCCGCAGCCGACGACCGGCATCGGTGAGATCGTCGCCGCCGAGCAGCCGGCGGCGTTGCAACCGGCGCCGTGCGTCATCCCATTGCTCCACGGTCCACCCGCGGCTGTCTCGGAAGATTTCGGGGGGCAGATGTTGTTCTGCGACCAGGAGGTGGTGTGCTTCGCACCCGTCGATGGCCGATGCCGCCAACGCGATCACATGGCCGTCACCCCGATGTTCTCGGAGCGTGGTGCAGTGCTGCCAGAGCTGGGCGACCGGGTCGTCGATGGGGCCGACGTCGCGGTTCGCTCCGAACATCGGTCGGCCGACCGAGTCGCACATCTCGATCACATCGGACAGTGCTCCGTTCGCGAGTGACGCGACGGACTCGATACCCGGGCACAGGCGACGCAGCGTCGCCGCGGCGGCTGCGGCGCGGGCGGCAACGAGCGCGTCGGGCCGAGCGAACTCCCAGGCGTCGGGGAGTGATCTGCGCACCATCCACGGCGCGAAGTTGGCGAAGGCGGCCTCGACCGGGCCGGGGTTGACGGCACCGAGTGGAGCCGCTCGGAAGCCGAAGTAGCCCATCCAGAACCCGCGCAGTCCGGCGTTCGTGGCAGCGTCGGTCGACTCGTGGTCGAAGTACGTCACGGCGTGCAGCGTCTCGATCCGCTTCCAGAACTCGCGCGCGATCGACGCACCACCGGTCACCTGGCTCTCGACGGTCTGATGGGCCTCGCCCCTCTCGTGTCTCTCGCCACTCTCGTGTCTCTCGTCGGTCTCGGCCCAGCACTGGGCGACGCGAGGTTCGCGTTCGCCCGGCTGTCGTCCGATCCGTACGACCAGCGGCTCAGGGCGGGTTGCGAGACGGTCGATGGCGGCGCTGACGGCGTCGGTGTCGCCCGCTGGTCCCCGCGCGTATCGGTCGGTGCGGGTCGTGATCTGGTTGAGCGTCTGGGCGCCCCGCAGCAACAGCACGGCGAGCACGGCGAGTTCTTCGCCATCGAGGCCGAGCACATCATCGACGATGTGTTTGTGCTTGCCGACCCGGTGGCCCGTACCGGTGACGGTGCGTGCGAGCCCTCCCTGGCGCAATTCGAGCATGAGGGCATCGACCTCCCGCTCACTGAAGTCGACCACCGGGTCGCGGTTGGTCGCCTGGTTGCACGCCGCCTGGAGCGCCTTGGTGGTCAACGGGTAGTGGTCGGGGGTGGTCTCCGACTTCTCGATCAGCGACGCAAGGGCCCGGGCGTGTTGAGCACTGACATCCACGCACGGAACCTTAGATCCGGAGGGCGCCCGACACGGCCGGGTCGGGCGCACCGATCAGCATCGACGGGCTCAGCCAATGGACCGACCACTCGGCCCCAACCGTCCGGTAGCGAGGAGGGTGGCAGTGGTGACGAT
>Ga0163144_10019674_pt1 | contig 13566 bp, 14 predicted proteins | sample OliLak19BULKMAT1_FD_123175 | JGI IMG/M metagenome (GOLD analysis project Ga0163144, IMG submission 123175) | Freshwater microbial mat bacterial communities from Lake Vanda, McMurdo Dry Valleys, Antarctica - Oligotrophic Lake LV.19.BULKMAT1 | ecosystem: Environmental > Aquatic > Freshwater >... | reverse complement strand
CGTCTTTCTTGCCACCCGGATCGAGGACATCCTTGCCACGATGTACCTTGGCCCGGCGATGTCGACCGCCGTCCTGGCCGGGATGACCGTCGAGTTTCTGTTCATCCTGCTGCTGATCGCCACGGTGCTGGGCGGGGTGGACTATCTTTGGCAGATCACCCTCCACCGCCAGCGCAACCGGATGTCGCGGAAAGAGGTGCTGGATGAGTTCAAGGAAAGCGAGGGCGACCCGCATCTGAAATCCGCCCGGAGGCAGCGGGCGCAAGAAGTGGCGACGAACCGGATGCTGGCCGATGTGAGGACCGCCGATGTCGTGGTGGTGAACCCGACGCATTATGCCGTCGCCCTGCGCTGGGACCGGCAGAAGGGCGGCGCGCCGGTCTGTGTCGCCAAAGGGGTTGATGAACTGGCCGGCGTCATCCGCGCCCGCGCCGCCGAACATGGCGTTCCGGTGCACAGCAATCCGCCCACTGCCCGCGCGCTTTACGCCACGGTCGAACTTGGGCAAGAGATCCGGGCCGAGCATTACCGCGCCGTCGCCGCCGCGATCCGCTTTGCCGAGGCGATGCGCAAGAAGGCCCGCCGCAGATGAAACAGGAATTGAAACGGCTGGAGGCACTTGCCCGACTGGTGCTGGACCATCGGCTGGACCAGTTGCGCGCCAGCGTCACCCGGCTGGAACGGAGCGAGGACCAGCTTCAGGCGGTCAACGCTGCCGCCGCCCCGGCAGATCTGCCGCCCCTTGCTGCCGGTCTGGTCGAGATCAACTATGGCCGCTGGGCCGACATCCGCCGCGCCGAGCTCAATACCCTCATCGCCAGGCAAAGGGCCGAGGTGATCGAGGTGCGGGCCGAAGCGACAACCGCTTTCGGCCGCCTGCAGGCCTTGCGCGGCGCTGGCGAAAAACTCAAGACGCTGCGCTAACTGTCCTGTCGCGCGATGTCGGTGATCAGCACGTCCTTAACCGTTGTGCCCAGGACCAGCGCTGCTGCCTCATGCAGGCTGGTGCGCAGAACCACGAGGTTCGCGCCATCCGTGAACGATCCGCTGAACCCGCCGGTGTTGGCATGATCGAACAGGACCTGGAGAAACACATCCCGCAGCTTTGGTTCCCGCTCATACACCACCTCGGAAAGTCCGGCCTCCACCTCCAGGGACAGCGACAGGACGACCATCGACGCAACCCGCCCCTTTTCGACGACCGGAACGACGAACTGGTTGTTCAGCTTCACATATTCCGGAAGGCCGGTTTCGCCGTGATCGGCTTCCGTCTCGTCTTCCGCGGCCGCATGACCGTTCTCGGCATCGGCTTCGGCGCTGTGGTCCTGTGCGGGCGTGGGCCGCAGCATGACCCCGCCGACAATACCGCCACCAAGGCCGATCGAGGCGAGAACCAAGGGGAGGAGCTTGCGCAGCATGGTCAGAACGGCATCAGGATGTCGGCCGCCTGCTGGCCATAGGTCGGCTGTTGCATGTCGGTGATCTGTCCGCGCCCGCCGTAGGCAATCCGCGCGCCTGCGATCTTGTCATAGGTGATCTCGTTCTGACGGCTGATGTCGATCGGGCGGACAAAGCCGGTCACGATCAGCTCACGCAATTCATTGTTCACCCGCACCTCCTGCTGACCTTCGATCCGAAGGACGCCGTTCGGCAGCTCTTCGACCACCGTGGCAGCAATGCGCAGGGTCAACTCCTCTTTCCGGGCCACATTGCCGGAACCCTTGAAGGTCGAGGACGACTCGGCCTGATAGGCCTCCGCAATGCTGGCGCCTTCGGGCAGGTTTTCGTCGATGCGCTGCGGGATGCCGAGAAACTCCGGCAGGCCGGAGCTTTGTTCCCCCGTCCGGCTGCGGCCGGTGGTGTTGGATATCGCGGCGCTGTCGTCGATCTCGATCACCACGGTCAGGATGTCGCCGCGCTGTGCCGCGCGCCGGTCGCCGAAAAGCGAGGCGGTTCCAGCGGACCAGAGCGAGCTGTCGTCAGACGGGGTGCCGGCGGTCACATCTTCGGGCAAGCTGGCCGAATACATCGCGTAGTGCTGGTTGCTCCCCTCCAGCGGGGAAAAGCCGGGCGCGCGACCGACCTGGCCGAGTTTTCCGCAGCCGGTAACGCTCACTGCGGCCAGAGTCAGAAGGCAAAGGGGTTTCAGCATATCATTCCTCCGTTCGGACATAGACCGCGCCATCGGGGCCGATCTGGCCGCTGATCGTGGTGCGCGAGGCAAGATTGAGGACCTTGATGACATCGCCCTCCGACCCGCGCGCGAGGGCGCGGCCTTCGGTCGAGATCGCAAGGCTGGCGGACAGGTAGATCAGGGGCACGATCTGGTTGCGCCCGACCAGCGTCGGCGGGCCAAGATCGGACAGGAACACCGGCCTCCCCGCATAGATCGCCACCCGCGCCTCCAACCCGAGGGCGAGGGCCGGGTCAGTGAGCGCGCCGGGAAGATCGGCGGCGACCAGCGTCAGATCTTCCGGGCCAAGCACGGTTTGCGCGCGGATCGTGCGGGTGGCGACCACGCTGTCGGCCAGGACCGGGGTGCCCAGAACGAGCATGGCAAGAACCCGCCACATCATCGCACCTGCGTGGTGGCGGCAAGCATCTGGTCGGCTGCCGTGATCACCTTGGCGTTAAGCTCATACCCGCGCTGCGCCTTGATCAGCTCGGTCACCTCGCGCACGGCATCGACGGAGCTAGACTCAAGATACCCCTGACGCAGCGTGCCCAGACCGTCTTCGCCCGGTGCGCCGGAAAACGCAGCGCCCGAGGCCGGGCTTTCAAGAAACAGGTTGGACCCGATCGCCTCCAGCCCCTTTTCATTGGGAAAGCTGGAAAGGGTCAGCTGGCCCAGAAGCTCCGGCTCCACCCGGTCGGCAAAATCGGCCCACACCTCACCCGAGGGGCTGATCGTGAGGCCCCGCGCATCAGCGGGGATGGTGATCCCCGGCACCACGGCGAACCCGTCGGAGGTGACGATCAGCCCATCCGCCGAGCGTTTCAGCGCGCCGTCACGGGTATAGCCGATCTCGCCGGATGGCATCTGGACCTCGATATAGCCATTGCCATCGATCGCCACGTCAAGATCACCGCCGGTCGCGTCGAGCGAGCCTTGTCCCAGCACCACCGAAACGCTCGCCGGCCGCACGCCGAGGCCGATCTGCACGCCGGTCGGAAGCATGCTGCCGTCCGAGGCGGAGACGCTGCCGGGCCGGGCCATCTGCTGGTAATGGAGATCGGAGAAATCCGCGCGGCGCGGGTTGTAGCCGGTGGTCGACATGTTGGCGAGGTTGTTTGACACAACATCGACCTTCATCTGCTGGGCAGCCATGCCCGTCGCCGCGATCTGCAAGGCTTTCATCGTGGTCCCCTATCGACCCAGCGTCTGGATGACGCCGCGCACGCGTTCGTCCTCGGCATCGAGGAATTTCTGGCCAAGCTCATATGCGCGCTGGACCTCGATCATCCGGGCAATCTCGCTGACCGGCTCGACGTTGCTGTCTTCCAGCATGCCTTGCAGGATCTCGGCGCTTTCGACCGGTTCCAGCTCGCCCCCCGCGAAAAGCGTGCCGGAGCGGTGGACCAGCGTCAGCGGATCGACCGGCTGCCAAAGGCCGATCTGCGCGATGGGCTCGCCATTCGCCGAGACCGTGCCGTCGCGGGCGACCGCAACCTTGGCGTCGGGGGGCACGAACACCGGCGCACCCCCAGAATCGAGCAGCCGGTAGCCGTCCGCCGAAACCAGCTCCCCCTCGGCCGAAGGGGTGAAACTGCCGGCGCGGGTAAGTCGCTCCCCCTCGGGCGTATCGATCAGGAAGAACCCCTCACCCTGGATCGCAAGGTCATAGGCCCCGCCGGTCTGGCTGAGTGTAGCCTGCGCGAGGTCGACATGGCGGCCAGAGGCATGGGCCATCGAGAGCGACGGGTCCTGGTCCATCGCCGCGACGAACTCGGAGAACACCACCCCCTCACGCCGGAAACCGGTGGTCGAGGCGTTGGCGATGTTGTTCGCGACGACGCCCATTTCGCGCATCAGGCCCGACTGGCGGTTCAGCGTGGTGTAACCGGCGGCGTCCATCCCTAGCTGCCTTCGATCTGGGGAATGATCGTGCCTTGGAAGAAATCGACGAGGGAGGAAGTCATGAAACTCATCGAGGCCCAGAACACCACCAGCATCAGCGCCGCCTTGGGCACGAAGGTCAGCGTCATTTCCTGGATCGAGGTCAAGGCCTGAAAGAGGCCGACCACCACGCCTGCGACCAGTGCGACGCTCAACACCGGGGCAGAGATCACCACCGCCACCCAGAGCCCCTGACGCATCAGGTCATAGATCATCGTTTCGGTCACGCCACCGGTCATACGGGCATCCTCAAAATCTCCTGATAGGCCTCGACCACGCGGTCGCGCACCGTTGCCACCGTCTCGACCGCGAGTTGCGAGGACGCCAGCGCCTGAACCAGTGCATGCGGGTCGGCACCACCGGTCATCGCGGCTTGAGCCGTTGCCTCATGGCTTTGCAGCGCGCCCATGAAGTTGTCCGCCAGTCTGGCAAACCCTTCTGCCGCTGCCCCGGCCTTTGGCTCGGGGGCGGCGACTGTGCGGGCGTTGTCGTAGGCTTGGGCGACGAGAGAGGCTTTCACATCCATTCTGGATCTCCTCTATCGGCGCAGAAGGTCGAACAGACTTTGCGTCATCTGCCGCGTCTGGTCGAACATCCGAAGGTTCGCCTCGTAGCTGCGCTGCGCTTCGCGCGCGTCAGCGATTTCGATCACCAGATCGACATTCGAGCCGTCGTAGTGACCGGTTTCATCGGCCAGGGGGTGGCCGGGGTCGTAGATTTTCACCAGGGCGCTCTGGTCCAGCCGCACGTGGCCGGGCTCCAACATCCCGGTGTCCATCGCGGTCTCGAAGCTCATCACCTTGCGGTGGTAGCCGGGGGTATCCGCGTTGGCGATGTTTTCCGACACATGCCGCAGACGCATCGCCTGCGTTTCCATCCCGGCAGCAGCAAAGGAGAGAGAGGAGAGAAGGTCGTTGCCCATCTATGCCCCCCTACCGCGACCGGCCAAGGCTGGCCCGGATCACGTCCGAGGTCGCCCGGTAGACCGCCAGCGCCATCTCATGGCTTTGCCGAGCCTCCACCGACTTCACCATCTCGCCCTCAAGCGAAACGGTGTTGCCGTTCGGAGCCTCTCGCCCTGGCGCACGTTGCGGCTGCATCGGCGCGTCCGGTCCGCTGCCCCCAAGATGACCCGGCCGCGTGGTGCGCATCGCTTCACCCTCGCCAGCGAAGACCTTGGCGAAGGGCGGCAGTTCCTGCGCCTTGTAGCCCGGCGTATCGGCATTCGCCACGTTCCGGGCGATCACGCCCATCTGTGCCCCGGAATGCGCAGCAAGCGTCTGCGCCATCCGGGTAAGGTCCAGTTTTTCAAACATAAGGGCTTCTCCCTTGATCAACTTCACCAAGGCTTAAGGGTGATTCCTTTAGAAACGGTTGAGAGCGAACAAAGGGAGAATCCCGTGACAGTAGTGACGCCGGGACTGTTCGATGGGCTGTTGGCAGAGATCTCCGCAACGCCTGTCCTGCGGCGTGTGGGCCGGGTGGTGGAAACCCGGCGCGGGCTCGTCGATGTGGCGGGGCTGGATGGTGCGGCGCTGGGTGACCGCGTCCTGATCAGCAGCCGTGACGGTCACGCGGGGGGGGAGGTGTTGCGCCTTTTGCCCGGCCGTGCCTCTGTCCTGCCCGACGCCTCGGGCGACGGCATGGCGATCGGCGACCGGGTGGAGCTTTTGGGCAAGGCCGAGGTTGCGCCCGATGCGGGCTGGATCGGCCGGATTGTGGATGCCATGGGCCAGCCCCTGGACGGTCGCCCACTTTTGCGCGGACCGAAACCCAGCGCCCTGCGTGCGCCCGCCCCGCCTGCTGCCAGCCGTCGGCGGCTTGGGGCACGGCTGGATACTGGGGTCGCTGTCTTCGACACGCTTCTGCCTTTGGTTCGCGGCCAGCGGATCGGGCTTTTCGCCGGGTCGGGCGTGGGCAAGTCCTCGCTCCTCGCCCGGTTCGCGCGGGGGGTCGCGGCGGATGTCGTGGTCATAGCACTGGTCGGCGAACGCGGGCGCGAGCTGCGGGAGTTTACCGAGCGGGTCCTTGGTCCTGCTGGCATGGCGCGCAGCATCGTCGTCACCGCAACTTCGGACCAGTCCCCGCTGATGCGCCGGATGTGCGCCTATACCGCAATGGCGGTGGCGGAACATTTCCGGGATCAGGGGCTGCATGTCCTTCTGCTCGTCGATTCCGTCACCCGATTCGCCGAAGCCCACCGCGAGATTGCGCTTGCGGCCGGAGAGGAGGCGAGCTTGCGTGGCTACCCCCCCTCGCTGAGCCAGGCAATCATGGGCCTTGCCGAACGCGCCGGGCCGGGGCCGGAAGGGGCGGGCGACATTACGGCGGTGTTTTCGGTGCTGGTGGCAGGGTCCGACATGGACGAACCCGTGGCAGATATCCTGCGCGGCGTCCTCGACGGGCATGTGGTGCTTGACCGGCGGATTGCCGAGAGGGGGCGCTTTCCCGCGATCGACCTTCTCCGCTCGGTCTCTCGCGCCTTGCCCGACGCAGCAGATGAAGGGGAAAATGCGCTGATCACCGACGCCCGCAGCCTGCTTGGCGCCTATGACCGGGCAGAGTTGATGATTCAGGCCGGGCTTTATGCGACGGGCACCGACCCGGTCATCGACCGGGCGATCCGGCATTGGCCACTTCTGGATGCCTTCCTTGCCGAGCCTGCGCCTGCAGAGGGAGTGGCTGGCAGCTTTGCCCGGCTAAGGGCGTGTCTGGCGGACCAAAGCCCGCCAGCAAGACGCTCGCCGTTAGATCGCTGACTTGATCCAGGTTTCCAGCGCGGCTTTCGGGGCGGCACCGACCTTGTTCGACACGACCTGACCGTCCTTGAACATGAAGAGCGCCGGAATGCCGCGCACGCCGAGGGTAGCAGGGCTTTCCGGATTTTCGTCCACGTTCACTTTCACGATCTTCACCTTGCCCGCATACTGGGTGGCTAGCTCTTCAAGCGCCGGGCCGATCTGGCGGCAGGGGCCACACCATTCCGCCCAGAAATCCACCACGACCGGGATCGCGGATTGGCGAACTTCGGCATCAAAGGTTGCGTCCGAAACGGCGACAGTTGCTGCGCCCATGATCCAGTCTCCTTGGGATGAAATCAGACATCGAAGCTAAGAACGTGAGGGGGCGGCGTCAAGGGATCGTGGCACGCAACAGCGCATCCCTCACGATATCGGGAGGGAGTGACATGAACAGCGGCACGCGGGTCCACAGCACCGCCGTCTCGATCCGGTGGTCAGGATAGATCTGTGCCAGCACATGCGCATAGGCCCCAAGCTGGCGCAGGATGCCTTCGGGCACCGACGAAGGTCCCGGCGGGACGACTGCGTTAGACTTGTAGTCGACCACCAGCACATGGCCGGGGCGGATCACCAGCCGGTCTATTGAGCCGGTCACCCGGTGGCCTTGCCAAAGGCCGGTCACCGCGACCTCCGCCAGCGTTCCGGGTGCAAAAAGCGGGGCCAAAGCGGGGTCGTCCAGCACGGCCCGCGCCTCTGCCATCAAGTCCGCCGCAAGGGCCGGGTCCGGGATCAGTGCCAACACCTGCACGGGCCAATCCGCGCGGTCCACCTGCGGCAAACGCTCCAACAACAGATGCAGCGCCGTTCCCCGCGCCTTGACTGCCGCGTCCGGGCTGGGCGGCTCTCCGGGCAGAGCCTTGGCCCCGCCAAGGTCCGAGGGTGACAGAACGGCAATGTCGCGCGGGGCCGGTGGGGCGGGTCGCGTCGCCCAGCCCGGTAAGGACCGCGACATCACGGCTGGCGCAGCCCTGGTCACCGGCAGGGGCCAGTCGCCCCAGGAATGGCGCAGGATGTCCCCGTCCAGCCGCACGGCCCCGGCCTTTTCGACGCCGGCGCGGATCAGGCTGTACCAGCAATCTTCCTGGGTCGCCTTGCCTTGCGCCACGACGATCAGCCAGCATCGCGCCCGCGTCATCGCGACATACAACAGGCGCAACCGCTCAGCCGCTGCGCGCGCCTGCCGGGCGGCTCGCTCGGCGGTGATCAGACCGGGACTGTCTTCCTTGGTGCCTTTCCAGACGGCTGCCCCGTCGGGCAGGCAAAAGTAGTCGTCCTTTTCATTGACCTTGCGGTCGGCGGTATCGGGCAGGATGACGACCTCGGCTTCCAGACCCTTGGCACCATGGACCGTCATCACCCGGATGCGGTGGCCTTCGCTGTCAAGCTGGCGCTTCACTTCGAGATCGTCCGTCTCCATCCAGACCAGAAATCCGGTCAGGCTGGGCACTTCGGTCGCCTCATAGGTCAGGGCTTGCGACAGCAGCTCGTCAATCCCGTCCTCCGCCTCCGGTCCCAGCCGCGCCAACAGTTTGCGGCGTCCGTCGTGGCGATGCAGCACCCGCTCGATCAGGTCATAGGGGCGCAGGAAATCGGCCTCACTGCGCAGGTCGTTCAGGAAAGCGACTGTCTCGGTGTGGGTGGGGTGGTCGCGCAACGATTCCCACAAGTAGCCGCGACGGCCTTGCGCAAGGGCGTAAAGATCTTCCTCGCTCCACCCGCAGAGGGGCGACCGCAAGACCGCCGCCAACGAAAGATCATCTTCGGGCGTGTCAATGAATGCGAGGAGGGCCGACAGATCCCTGACCGCCATCTCACCCCCAAGCTTCAGCCGGTCCGCCCCTGCAATCGGCAGGTCCAGTGCCTTGCAGGCGCGGATGATCTCGTGAAAAAGCGGCGACCGGCGCTGGACGAGGATCAGGAAATCGCCGTAGTGGATGGCGCGGGGGGCCGAGGGTTTGCCATCCTTTGCGGCCTGCGGAATCTGCTGGCCGCTGGTCACCAGTTCCTTGATCCGCGCAGCGATATCCTTGGCCAACCGCACCTCGGCATCTTCGGGGTGGGTCTGGTCCAGCGTCTGATACCAGGGTCCCGGCTCGGGCGGCTCGCTTTTCTCGACCACCGGCCAGATATCGACCCGCCCGGCAAGACCGTCGTTGAAGGCAATGTGGCTGCTGTCGCCGCCGATGGCATCGCGCTGCGCGTCCTGAAACGTCTGGTCCACCACCGTCAGGATCGCGGGCGATGACCGGAAGGAATGTTCCAGTGACAGTTCCGCCAGCCCCGCCCCGCCAGCCAGCCGTTCGCGGAACAAAAGGCGCTTCTGGTCAAACGCCGCGACATCGGCCCCCTGGAACGAATAGATCGACTGCTTCTTGTCGCCGACGACAAAGAGCGTGCGTGGCCGGTTCACCGCGCCCTCGCCCGCGGTCAATTCGGCGGCAAGACTTTCGATCAACTGCCACTGGTCCGGGCTGGTATCCTGCGCTTCATCAACCAGAATATGGTCGATCCCGCCATCCAGCCGGAACAGGACCCAGGCCGCAAGCGCGGGGTCGGTCAGCAAGGTCCGCGCCCGCTCGATCAGGTCGTCAAAGTCCAGAAGGCCCCGCGCGGCCTTGCGGGCGGCATAGATCGGCAGGAAGGCCGTTGCAAACTCTTGCAGCACAAGGGTCTTTTCGGCGGCGGCGACGGCAAGCTCTGCCTCTCGCGCGGCCGCGACTCGCATCATCAGGGCGTCGAATTCGTCTTCAAAGCCGGCCATTGCCTTGCGCGCGTTCCTGGTCGGCACGCTCTTCAACTTCGGCTCGGGCAGAGGCTTGCCCGCATCCTTATAAAGGAAAGCGTCGTACAAAAGGCCGAGACACTCCGGCCCCGGTGCTGCAAGGTCAATCCCGGCCAGCATCCGGCCCAAATCCACCATCGTCGCACTGGCCGCCATCAGGACCGGCACCGCCTTTGCAAACAGCGCGGCTTCATCGCCCTGAAACACCCGCGACAGGACATAGTCATCCGGCATCGGATGGGGCAGGCCGAACGTCGCCCAAACCTCCGCCACTGTTTTCGGGCGGGCAAAGGCGGCACGGTCTCGCGAGATCCGGTCGACCAGTTTGGCAAAATCCTCACCACTATGCACTTCGGTCAACCGGCGGACGGCGTGGGGGGCCAGCCGGTCGGCCATCTCCTCCACGATCTCGGCGCGCATTAGCCGGGCAGAGCGGTCGTCCATCTCGGTGAACCCCGGCGGCACCCCGGCCTCAAGCGGAAAGCGGCGCAGGATGCTGGCGCAAAAACTGTGGATCGTCTGGATGCGCAACCCGCCCGGAGTTTCGATCGCGCGGGCGAAAAGCTGGCGGGCGCGGGCAAGGCGGGGGTCGGAAAGCTCGGTCTCGCCCAGCTCCAGAAGCTCGCGGCGCAGCGCGTCGTCCGGCTTCATCGCCCAGGTTCCAAGACGGCGGAACAGACGGTTCTGCATCTCGGTCGCGGCTGCCTTGGTATAGGTCAGGCACAGGATATGCTGCGGCTCCACCCCGTCCAGCAAAAGCCGCGCCACCCGGTCGGTCAGCACGCGCGTCTTGCCCGACCCGGCATTGGCCAAAAGCCAGGTGTTGCGCCCCGGATGCGCGGCGGTTTGCTGGCGCAAGGTCGCGGCGTTGATCGTCACGCCTTGCCCCCCGCGGCGCTGGTCATGTCCCATTCGCCAAAGCGCGCCATGTGGTCATAATCCGACGTGTCAGTCCGCTTTTCCATCGCGCGCCGGGCGGTATAGCCCTGTTCGGGTGTGGCGTAACCAGCGATCAATTGGCCGAACTCCGCCCACAGCTCATTTACCTGCCCCGGTTCCGGCGTGGTCGGGGCCAGCTTCAGCTCTGCCTTCAGCCCGACAAAGACCAACTCGGCCACTTCAGCCGGGCCAAGCTCGGCAAAGCCGCCCCGCTCCGCCATCGCGGCGAGGAGGAAGAGCTGCTTGTCGAATTGCTTTTGCTGCTTGGCTGATGGCGGCGCACCGGTCTTGTAATCGATCAGGATCAGTCGCCCGTCCGCTAACCGGTCGATCCGGTCGGGCTTGCCGGTCAGGGTGAAGTCCAGCCCTGGCAGGGTGACCGCACCCTTTTCTTCGATCAGCACTGGCTGGCCGCCCGTGTTAGCCGAGAAGGCAAGCAAGGCATCCGCCGCCTTCTCGATCCGCGCCCGCCAGATTGCCCGGGCCAGGGGCCAGGCCACGCGGGCGGCAAGCACCTCATCGGTGATGGTCAACAGCGCACCCGCCCCGCTGACACCCTGACGAACGAAGGCCTCAAGGATTTCGTGCAGCACAGTGCCGCGCAACCGGGGATCAGCCTCGGGGCGCAGCGGGTCCAGCGGGCGCAAACGCAGGATGTGGCGGGCATAGATCGCATAGGGGTCGCGGATCAAAGTCTTGATCTCGGTCACCGACAGCCGCTTGGGCCGTACCTCGACCGGCGGGCGGGGGGAGGGTCGGGGGGCTGGCGGAACCATGGCGACCGGAGTGTCAAAGGCAAGCGCCCGGTCCAGCCAGACCTGCCCCCGATCACGCATCAGGGCCAAAGCCTGCGGTCCCTGACGATCCGGCAGCCCCTCCATCAGGTTGACCAGCCGGTTCACCCAGCGCGAGGGCACAGTTTCCGCCTCGGCCCCTCGCAGCGCGCGGGTCAGCACCACCTCGGGCGCTGCCACCGCTTGCTGGTAATCATGCGCCGACAGGCCCACCTTTCGGTCCGGCAGCAACAGCCCCGCCGTCTTTCGCATCGCCCGGTTGAGCCACGGGTCCGGCGGCGGCTGCGCGGGCCAGGTGCCGTCGTTCAGGCCGCCAAGGATCACAAGGTCCGCCCCCTGCACCCGTGCTTCGAGCGTGCCCCAGATCATGATGTGGGGATGCACGGTTTCCGTCTCGCGCACCTCATGACGTTGCAGGATTGCGCGGAACAGGTTCTGGTAATCGCCGGGCGTCAGTATGCCCGCAGCCCCGGCTTCGGCCTGCAACTCGGTGACCGCCTCAAGCGCTTTCGCACCGGCTTCCTTGTCCCAAAGCCCGCCGTCGCCAGTCGCGGCAAAGCCCCGCGCAAGGCGACCGGTCAAGGCAAGGTGCCGAGCCACCAGGTCGGTCAAAGGCAGCGGGCCAAGCGCGTCATGTCCGCACAGCGTCTCGCCAAGCAGGCCGGCCCAAGCCTCCGCCCCCTCCAGTCCCGACGCCGCAGACCATGCAGCAAGGCTGTCGGCAGTCGGAAAGGCCGGGCCATTCCGGCGGGCGAAAAGCTCATACTCCCGCGTCAGGATCAGGTGCTGGCCGCGCCCGAAAGCACCGCCTTGCCCGGTAAAGGCGAGCGGGTGCTTCAAAAGCGCCAGCGCCATGTCGACCGTCAGACGCTGCCCGAACAGACCTGCCACCTGCCGCAGCAGCCGCCCCGGTGCAGAAAGCGCAAGCGGGCGTCCGGCAGAATCATCCGGTCTGATCCCCCAACGGTCCAGCGCCGCCGTCACCCGCCGCGTCAGGTTGCGGTCGGGGGACACCAGCGCTGCTCGTTTCCCCGTCTCCGAAGCCTCGCGCAGGATCAGGGCAATCGCCAGCGCTTCCGCCCGTTCACCCGGGGCTTCGATCAGGGTCATGCCATCGGTCGCTTCGACGAGGTCGGGAAGGTCCGGCCCCTCGGTCAGCCACTGGTCGGTGATCGGCGCAGGGCGGAGCGAGAGCGAGATCAGCCGGTTCCGCCCCGGTGCAGGGGGCTTTGCCGCCGTCCAGCGCTGCACGGCTTCGCGATCAATCCCCAGCGCCTCCATCACCCGGCGAAAGCGGTACTGCGGGTGATCCTCGGCGGTCAGGGCGTCGGACATGCTGTCCCAGACCGGCGCAGGTTGGTCGAAATCGAAGCCCGGCAATACCACTGCCCCCCTGGGGAGTCGTGCCACCGCCTGCATCAACAGCGCCGTGGTGCCACGCGACCCGGTTGATCCGGCCAGGATCACTGGGCCTTCGGGCGGATGCGTTTCCCACCTTTTTGCCAAAGCCAGTACCACGCTTCGCAATCGCGCCTCGGCATCGGGGGAATCGCCCTCCATCGCCTTTGTGACGATCGCGAGGAAGGCCTGGGTCCGCGCCCAATGCGCCGAATGGTTCGCGACATCCAGGTCGGCGATGCGGTCGGGGGTGACACCTTCCCCCGCCATCTCCTCCATCAACTGGGCCAGGCTGTCGGCCAGATCGTACAGTGCGGCACGCGGAAAATCGGTGGTGCCGGTCGCCAGCAGCCCGTCCAACAGCACCGAAAGCTCCAGCCGCCGCTTCAGGGGCGACACAGCGGGGGGCAGCGCCAACTGGCCAAGGGTGGCAACCTCGGTTACCAACAGCAGTCGGGGCAGAAAGCCCGGACCTCGCGCCTCGAAACAGGCCTGCACCCGCCGCCGCATCCGCTGCGTGTTCACGATCAGCGTAACCCGCGCCATTGCCTCCGGCGGCTGGCCGTCCATGCGCCGGATCAGACCGGAAACCAGTTCGGCCGGGAAATCCACGCCGAGGGGCAGGGCAAAGAGGTTGGGATCAGTCATCTCATCCAGCCTGCAACAGCGCTTCGGCTGCGGCAATCCCTTCGGGTCTGCCGACGTCGCACCAACCGCCCTGATGGACGATGCCGT
>Ga0163144_10019672_pt1 | contig 13567 bp, 10 predicted proteins | sample OliLak19BULKMAT1_FD_123175 | JGI IMG/M metagenome (GOLD analysis project Ga0163144, IMG submission 123175) | Freshwater microbial mat bacterial communities from Lake Vanda, McMurdo Dry Valleys, Antarctica - Oligotrophic Lake LV.19.BULKMAT1 | ecosystem: Environmental > Aquatic > Freshwater >... | reverse complement strand
CCACTGGCATCAACTTCACGCTGGTGATCGACGATGCGCAGGTGGTACCCGCCATGCAGCGATTGCACGCCACCTTTTTCGAGCGCGACGAGTGACGCCGACGCCCGTGCGCGTCGCCCTCGTCGGCATGGGGCGCATGGGTCGCGCCCTCGACATGCTCTCCACAGAGCGTGGCTGTGAGATCGTGGCGCGCATCAACGTTGATGTGATGACGCGCGGCCTGCAGCGCAGCGATCTCGCGCACGCGCAGGTGGCGATCGAGTTCACACAGCCCGCGTCGGCGGTCGACAACGCCATCGCCTGTCTCAACGCTGGTTGTCCGGTGGTGATCGGTACCACGGGCTGGTCTGCACGCAAACCGGAGTTGGAGCAGGCGATCGCGTCAGCCGGCGTTCCAGCGCTCTGGTCGCCGAACTTTTCGCTTGGCGTGCAACTGTTTCTCGCCATCGCCGAGGATGCCGCGCGACGTCTGGCCGCGCTGCAGGGCTTCGAAACCGTCGTGGTGGAGACGCATCACCGCGCGAAGAAGGACGCACCCTCGGGAACGGGCATCGCCATTGCGCAACGACTTGCACTCGGGCTCGGTCGTGACGTGCCCATCAGCAGCGTACGCGTGGGCTCGGTACCGGGTACGCATGACATCGTCATCGATGCGCCCTTCGAGCAGATTCGATTGACGCACGAGTCGCGCGATCGCCGCGTCTTTGCCGACGGCGCGCTCGCGGCCGCGCGATGGCTCGCGCTCGGACACGCACCGGCGCTGTACACCATGCAGGATGTGCTCGCGACGCGCGGCACCGGCACATGAGCCGCACGCGCCTGCGACCAAGCACGAGAGAAGCGGTAGCGACGCGAGCCGATCTGCGGTGGGCGACGCTGCCGCCACCCGGATTTTCTCAGAGGGAGCGCGCGCAATGAACATTGTGAAAACGGCCAGCACCTCCGACAGTCGCGCACTCGCCGGTTGCGGTACGGCGCTGGTCACACCATTCACCGCCGACGGCGCCGTTGATGAGGCGGCGTTGCGCGCCTTCGTGGAGTGGCAGGTTGTCGAGGGCGTGCAGTTCGTCGTACCCTGTGGTTCCACGGGCGAAGCGGTGACACTCACGCCAGCCGAGCATCGTCGCGTCGTCGAGATCACGGTGGAGCAGGTGGGAGGACGCGTGCCTGTGGTCGCGGGAGCCGGCTCCAACGACACGCAGAAGGCGATTGCGATGTCGCGCGAAGCGAAGTCGGCCGGCGCCACGCATCTGTTGCACGTCACGCCGATGTACAACAAGCCGCCACAGCGGGCCCTGCTGGCGCACTTTCGGGCGATCGCCGACGCCTGCGATCTGCCCATCATTCTGTACAATGTGCCCGGTCGTACTTCGGTGAATCTCGAAGCGCGCACCTGCCTGACGCTTGCCGAAGACCCGCGTTTCATTGCCGTGAAAGAAGCGTCGGCCAATCTCGCGCAGATCGTACAGATCATTCGCGAGCGACCGAGTGGCTTTGGCGTGCTCTCGGGCGACGACGGCTTCACGCTGAGCGTCATGGCGCACGGAGGCGACGGCGTCATCTCCGTCGTCTCCAACGTCCTGCCCAAACTCGTTGCGGAACTGTGTCAGGCGTGCGCGTCGCACGACTACACGCGCGCGCGTTCGCTCGAAGCCAGACTCGCGCCGATGGTGCACGCCGCCTTCGTCGAGTCCAATCCAATTCCCGTGAAGGCGATGCTGCAGATGCAGGGTCGCATGCAGAACGTGCTCCGCCTGCCGCTGGTGCCGCTGGCACCGGAGTATCATCCACTGATGCGCTCCGTTCTCGGTCTCGCGTAGTCCTTGTCGCGTAGTCTTCATTCGACCGTCACACACCACTCCATGGCTCTCTCCATCGCCGACCTCGAAGCGCGGCTGAACGATCCGCTGCTGCTCGACTCCGGGACACCGCTCCCGTCCGACGCGCAACATCTCTTCGACCATAGCATCGCGTTGATGGAACGCGGCGAGATTCGCGCGGCGCAACGCGACGCGAATGGGCAATGGAATGCAGTGGCGTGGGTCAAGCGCGCGATCCTCCTCGGCTTCCGCGTTGGTAGAGTCGTTGAGATGTCGTCGGGCATGGGACCGTTTCATTTCTTCGACAAGCACACGTTCCCCACGCGCGACTTCCGCATCGAGAACCAGATTCGCATCGTGCCCGGCGGATCCACCGTGCGGCGCGGCGCGTATCTCGCGCCCAACGTCGTCTGCATGCCGCCGATGTACGTGAACGTCGGCGCATACGTGGGTCGCGGCACGATGATCGATTCGCACGCGCTGGTCGGCTCGTGTGCGCAGATCGGCGAGCGCGTGCACTTGAGTGCCGCCGCACAGATCGGTGGTGTGCTCGAACCCATCAACGCGTCGCCGGTCGTCATCGAAGACGAGGTGATCGTTGGCGGCAACTGCGGCGTGTACGAAGGCACCGTGGTGCGGACGCGTGCGGTGCTTGGCGCCGGCGTCATTCTCACACGCGGCACGCCTGTCTACGATCTCGTCAACGAAACCGTGCATCGCGGAACAAAGGACACGCCGCTCGAGATTCCGGCCGGCGCTGTCGTGGTGCCCGGTGCGCGTCGCGTCAGTTCCGCGTTCGGCGAGCGCGAAGGATTGTCGTTGCAGACGCCCGTGATCGTGAAGTATCGCGACGAAAAGACCGATGCGTCCACCGCGCTCGAGGCGTGGCTGCGTTGACCGACACATCAGTGCGCCTCGTGGTGCACGGCGTCGTGCGAGCGCCCGGTGACAAATCGATCAGTCATCGAGCGCTGATCTTCGCTGCGCTCGCCAAGGGCGAGTCACGCGTGCAGCACATTCTCGAATCCGAGGACGTGCAGGCCACGGCCGCCGCACTGCGCGCCATGGGGACGGACGTGCCACCGCTCGGGCCGGACATCGTGGTGACAGGCAAGGGTGTTTCGGCGTTGCATTCACCCGCCGCGCCGCTCGACTGCGCCAACAGCGGAACAACCACGCGTCTCCTCGCCGGTCTGATCGCAGGATTGAACGAACGCAGTGCGCGTTTCGAGGGCGACCCGAGCCTGAGCCGTCGCCCGATGAAGCGCGTGGCCGTCCCGCTCACGGCGATGGGCGCGCGCGTCGACTTCGAGGGAGCGACTGGGCACAGTGGCTTGCCGATGCGCGTGCATGGCGCGCCGCTCACGGACATCGAGTGGAATAGTGAGCATGCCAGCGCGCAGGTGAAGGGCGCGCTGCTGCTGGCCGGCATCACGTCGGGCGCGGCAGTGCTCGTTCGCGAGCCACAGCGCTCACGCGATCACAGTGAGCGCATGCTCGCCGCGCGCGGCGTGACGCTCGACGTGTTGGAGGACGGCGTGCGGCTCGCGCCCAGGCAGACCGTGCAACCAGCCGATGTCGAAGTTCCAGCGGACCCGTCGTCGGCGACCTTCTTTGCCGGTCTGGCCGCGTTGGCCGATCACGGCGAGTTGCGACTGATCGATGTCTGCCTCAACCCCACGCGCGTCGGTGCGTTCGACGTGCTGCGCCGCATGGGCGCCCACATCAGCATCGAAGACGAGCGAAGTGTGGGCGGCGAGACGATCGGCACGGTCGTCGTTCGACCGGCGCAACTGCACGGTACGCACATCGGCGGCGACGAGATTCCTCGCTGCATCGACGAGCTGCCGTTGCTCGCCTGCGTGGCCTCTCGTGCCGTAGGCGAAACGCGCATCACCGATGCAAGCGAATTGCGAGTGAAGGAAAGCGATCGCATTCATGCGGTCGTGGAGAACCTTCGCGGGCTCGGCGCAGACGTCGAAGAGTTTCCTGACGGCATGCGCATCGTGGGGTCTCCGAAGCCGCTGGTTGGTCGGGTCGCCACGCACGGTGATCATCGTCTGGCAATGGCCTTTGGCGTCCTCGGCGCGCTTCCCGGCAACAGCATCATCATCGATGATCCGGTGTGCGTGGCCGTCTCGTATCCGACCTTCTGGACCGACCTCGCGCGCGTCATAGCGCCCCCGCTCGTCATTGCCATCGATGGGCCGGCCGCGTCGGGCAAGAGTTCGACGGCGCAGTGGGTGGCCGAGTTGCTGGGCGTGCGTCATGTCGACTCGGGAGCGTTTTATCGCGCGATCACCTGGTTGGGGCTGAAAAGCAGCGTCGATCCGTCGAGTTGGACTCCGCAGGCGCTCCTGGCCCTCTCCGGTCGCGTGGCCTGGCGTCTGACGGATCGCTCGGTGCTTCCATTGGTGGACGCGAAAGTGGTGGACGAGGAATTGCGCGATTCTCCCGTCACCCGCCACGTCTCGCAGGTGGCGCAGATGCCTGCGGTTCGCGAGTGGGTGAATTCGGTCGTCCGCAGTGCCGCCGCCGCCACCGACGTGGTCGTCGATGGACGCGATATTGGCACTGCCGTGTTCCCGGACGCCCCGCTCAAGGTGTTCCTGGTGGCCGATCCATGGGAACGGGCACGCCGACGTCTCGTTCAGCGTCTCAGCCGTCGTCCGTCCAACGAGGAGATTGCGGCCGAAACCGAGGCGCTGGTACTTCGGGACGCGCAGGATGCAACACAAAGCGCGCCGTCCCGTGACGCCATCACCATCGATACGACGACATTGACCCAGGAAGAGCAGGTCGAGCGGATCGTGTCGCTGGCGCGTGCCACACGGACGCGACTGCAAGGAGCCTGACCTCTCGCTCGTTCGCGGCGACGTCCATCGGACGAGCCCGCAGATCGTCCCACCACAGCTACTTAGGTCCTTGACCGGGTCCGTTGACCGGATGGACCGACCCGTCTACGTTTCATGGTTCTCGACACCGCGCGCCTTGTTCGGGCATTCCGGGCAGGTGCGTGGTGCTGTGCGTCGTGCTGATCGACGTGCAGACCATTAACCCCAGCCTCGGCGCGGCGAGCGTTGTCCCGCGATGTGGAGATCAACCCCGGTATGAATACCGACATCGAGAACGAAACCGCGATCGAAACCGCGATCGAAGCGGAGCTCGACCTGAACGCGGATATGCTGCCCGCCAAGCTGACCCCGCGCGAGAAGCGCGATCTGCAGAAAGCGCAGCTGCGTCCGCTCGCCAACCGTCGCCCGGAACTCTACGAAGAAGACGAATTCTCTTCGGAAGAGTACGAAGCGATGATGGAGATGTACAACGGCACGCTGGCCTCGATCGAGGAAGGCGAGATCGTCAAGTCGCGCGTGCTCGAGATCCGCGAGAACCTCGTGGTGCTCGATATCGGTTTCAAGTCCGAAGGCACGATCCCGCTCGAAGAGTTCAAGGATATGCCCGACCTCAAGGTCGGTGACGAAGTCGAAGTCCTGCTCGAGCACCTCGAGGACATGGAAGGCTCCGTCGTCCTGTCCAAGAAGAAGGCCGATTTCATGCGCGTCTGGGAACGCATCCGCGTTGCCTACGAAAGCGATATGCCGGTTGAGGGAACGCTGGTCAAGAAGATCAAGGGTGGCGTGGTCGTCGATCTCATGGGCGTCGATGCGTTCCTCCCGGGTTCGCAGATCGCGCTCCGCCGCGTGCCCAACATCGACGAGCTGCTCGGTCAGAAGTACGAGTTCAAGATCATCAAGCTCAACAAGCGTCGCCGCAACATCGTCGTCTCCCGCCGAGTGATCCTCGAGCAGGAACGCGCCGGCAAGCGCGAGAAGTTGATGAAAGAGCTCGCCAAGGATCAGGTGCGCAAGGGCGTCGTCAAGAACATCACCGACTTCGGTGCCTTCATCGATCTCGGTGGCGTCGACGGCCTGCTGCACATCACGGACATGTCGTGGGGCCGCATCTCGCATCCGAGCGAGATGGTGCAGATCGGCATGGAACTCGAAATCAAGGTGCTCGACATCGATTGGGAGCGCGAGCGCATCTCCCTCGGTCTCAAGCAGCTTCAGTCGTATCCGTGGAAGGATGTTGCCGCCAAGTACCCGGTTGGTACGCGCGTCAACGGAAAGGTCGTTTCCATCACGAACTACGGCGCTTTCATAGAGCTGGAGCCGGGCATCGAAGGCTTGGTGCACATCAGCGAGATGAGCTGGACGCGCAACGTCCGTCACCCGTCCAAGATCGTCAGCATTGGCGAAGCGATCGAGGCGGTGGTGCTCAAGGTCGACGAGAGCGAGGAAAAGATTTCGCTCGGCATGAAGCAGACCGAGCAGGATCCGTGGGTCATCCTGCCGCTCAAGTACCCGGTCGGCACTCGCATCAACGGAAAGGTCCGCAACCTCACCAGCTTCGGTGCGTTTGTCGAAATCGAGCCGGGCATCGATGGTCTCATCCACATCTCCGACATGTCCTGGACCAAGCGCGTCCAGCATCCGTCGGAAGTCGTGAAGAAGGGCGACGCGGTCGACGTGGTGATCCTCAACATCGACAGCGAAAACAAGCGCATCTCGCTCGGCCTCAAGCAGGCGGAGGAAGATCCGTGGCTTCGCATCGGTGAGACGTACCCGGTCGGTACGGACTTGCCGGGCAAGGTCGTGCGGTTGATGGACAAGGGCGTGGTCGTCGATCTGGGTAACGACATCGAAGGCTTCGTTCCTGTGAGCCAGCTCAACCCCGAAGGCACGGTCACCAACCCCGCAGACTTTGCGTGGGAGACGATGAACCTGATCATGCGTGTGCTCGAGGTGGATCCGATCCACCGTCGTATCGTGCTCGCCGTGACGGGTGTGCCCGAAGAGCAGCCGCCCAAGCCGGAAACCCCGAGCAAGGTGCACAGCTCTGAAGAAGAGCTCGGGCTGATCTAAACAGAACGAGATTGTCGATCGCCGAAACGCCCTCCGGGATTCACTCCTGGAGGGCGTTTCGTTTGTGGAGCAATGACTTAGCGGCTGCAGTGACAATCAACGCCCGGAGCGCCGCGAACGGCGCTCCGACTCGCCAGCGACGTTTACTCCACCTTGGCGCTCTGCCCGACGATCAGCGTCACCGCATCGTCGTTCTTGCTGCTGCCGCTGCGGCTGCTGCTGCCCGTGCTCCCCGCTTTCGCGGTCGTCGCGCGCGCGGCCCTGGGGCCGCGGAAGCACGCGAACGCGAGCATGGCGTACGCCACCGAGAACACCAACGACAGCACGCCAACGCGCGCCATCGCGATGTTGAACTGATCCATCTGTCGCGACTGCACAATGGTCTTGAGCTGCAGGCCGTCGAGCACGAAGAGCACCGTCGATGCCACGAGGCCAACAGCAAACAGCCCGACGAGCGCGCCGATGACGCGCGACAGGCCGCGACTTTCGGTTGCACGCGCGGTGAGGAACATCAGCGTGGCGCCGAGGAAGGGGAGCAGCAGCACGGCCGACAGCGAGTTTGCTGCCGTAAATCGCCACTGAATATTGGACAGCTGCAGCGGCCAGATCTGCGAACCGACCTGCACGAGCGGAACGGCGATGAGAAGAAGCGCGCCAATGTAGACGATCCGGCGTGCCGGTGCGTCGTCCTCGAGTCGGGAGAAGTCAGACATGTGAAGAAAGTGGAAGCGAAAGACGCACGTCAAACCGGTGATTTACCGGCCTGGCTGACCTGCTGCCTGCAATTGCGTGCAACAATGCATGCTGCACCTGACAACCCCTACCATGCAGTCCTCGTAGCAGGACGTCCAGTCGGCCCGCTCCGTCACGCTACCGGTCGGGGAAACTAGACGCTCCGACCGCAGAAAGGGAGAACGTGCCACCGGCGTGACGAAGGAGCAAGCGCACGTGACACACGCCCAAGCTCATGGTGGGATACGTCGATAGTCGGAGGCGCGCCCTTCTCGCCTCCACGGCGTTCGCCGCGCGTCTCCTCCAGGAGTCCTACCCGGCCGACCTGAAGAACCGTGGTGCCGTCGGCATGGTCGAGCTGTGGTTCATTGTCGAAGACTGTGAGACACCGGCCACGAAGCCGACTGCCCTGGGGTGGTCGGCTTCGTCCATTTGCTGCATCCGCTGGTCGCGGTATCCGCACGGCGATAGGTTCCCGCACTATGTCCATGCGAGAGAAACTCGAACGGCTGGCGATCGCACGCGACGCAGCCGAGCAGGGAGGCGGCGCCGCGCGGCTCGCAGCGCAGCACGCGAAGGGAAAACTGTCGGCGCGCGAACGCCTCGACGTGTTGTTGGACGAGGGATCGTTCGTCGAGATCGATCGCTTCGTGACCTCGCGCTCCGTGGCCGAGGGCGAGACTCCCATCTACGGTGATGGCGTCGTCACGGGCTACGGCCGCATCGAGGGACGTCTCGTTTACGTCTTCTCGCAGGACTTCACCGTCTTTGGCGGATCGCTCTCCGAATCGCACGCGGCGAAGATCTGCAAGGTCATGGATCTCGCCGTGAAGAATGGCGCGCCGATGATCGGACTCAATGACTCGGGCGGCGCGCGGATCCAGGAAGGCGTCGTGTCGCTCGGCGGATACGCCGACATCTTCCTGCGCAACACGATGGCATCGGGTGTCATTCCGCAGATCTCGGCCATTCTCGGACCCTGCGCTGGTGGCGCCGTGTACTCGCCTGCCATCACCGATTTCATCTACATGGTGCGCGGCACGAGCTACATGTTTGTGACCGGGCCGAACGTCGTGAAGACGGTGACGCACGAAGACGTCACCATGGAGCGACTTGGCGGTGCCGATACGCACGCCGGCATCAGCGGCGTGGCGCACTTCGCCTGCGACTCGGAGCTGGCCTGCCTCCAGCAGATTCGCGAACTGTTCCGCTTTGTGCCATCCAACAACGTCGACGATCCACCACGCGGATCGGGGCAGGACCCGCACGACCGACGCGACGAGAGTTTGCTCGACATCGTTCCGGACAATCCGAACAAGCCGTACGACATGCACGATGTCATCAACCGCATCGTGGACGACGGCGCGTTTTACGAGGTGATGCCGGATTTCGCGGGCAACATTCTCGTTGGCTTCGCACACCTGGGCGGCGACAGCGTTGGTCTGGTGGCCAATCAGCCGTCCGTGCTGGCCGGTGTGCTCGACATCAACGCATCGATGAAGGCCGCGCGCTTCGTGCGCTTCTGCGACTGTTTCAACATTCCGATCGTCACCTTCGAGGATGTGCCGGGCTTTCTCCCGGGCGTCGCGCAGGAGCATGGTGGCATCATCAAGCATGGCGCGAAGCTGTTGTATGCGTACTGCGAAGCGACGGTGCCCAAGCTCACGGTCATCACGCGCAAAGCATACGGCGGCGCCTACGATGTCATGAGCTCGAAGCACATTCGCGGCGACTTCAACGTCGCGTGGCCCACGGCGGAGATCGCCGTGATGGGCCCCAAGGGCGCGGTGGAAGTGCTCTATCGCAAGGAGATCGCGGAGAGCAGCGATCCGGTGGCGGCAACGGATGCGCGCGTCAACGAGTACTCCGAGAAGTTTGCCAATCCGTACATCGCGGCAGCATACGGCTATGTGGACGATGTGATCGATCCGCGCGACACGCGCCCCCGCCTCATCAGCGCGCTCGATACGCTGCGCGGCAAGCGCGATCGCAATCCGCCAAAGAAGCACGGCAATCTTCCGCTGTGAGCACAGGCATGTTCAGCAAAGTGCTCGTCGCCAATCGCGGAGAGATCGCACTACGCGTCATCCGTGCCTGCCAGGAGCTCGGCGTGCGCACGGTGGCCGTGTACTCCGACGCAGACGCACATGCGCCGCACGTTCGCGAAGCCGACGAAGCGGTGCACATCGGACCGGCGCCCGCCGCCCAGAGCTATCTGCTCGGCGATCGCATCATCGAAGTTGCATTGCGCACCGGCGCCGAGGCCATTCATCCGGGCTACGGTTTTCTCTCCGAACGCGCGTGGTTTGCGCGCGCCGTGCGCGAGGCGGGACTGGTGTTCATCGGCCCGCCCGCCGAGTCCATCGAAGCGATGGGCTCGAAGACGGCAGCGCGACAGCTGGCCATCGCGGCCGGCGTGCCGGTGGTGCCTGGCACGACGGAGGCACTGCGCGATGCCGACGAAGCGAAGGAGATTGCGGACAGGTTTGGCTATCCGGTGCTGCTCAAGGCGGTTGCCGGCGGTGGAGGCAAGGGCATGCGCGTGGTGCGGGCAGCGGAAGACATCGCCGATGCACTGGCCTCGGCGCAGCGCGAGGCACGTAATGCGTTTGGCGATGATGCGGTGTACGTCGAGAAGTACATCGAAGGGCCGCGACATGTCGAGATTCAGGTGCTGGCCGACTCGTACGGCAAGGTCGTGCACCTGGGAGAGCGCGAGTGCTCTGTACAGCGTCGTCACCAGAAGATGATCGAGGAAGCGCCCAGCGTCGCCGTCTCGCCCGAGTTGCGTTCCCGCATGGGTGCGACGGCCATCGCCGCTGCGCGTGCCGCGGGCTATGTAAACGCAGGCACCTGCGAGTTCCTGCTGGACCGCAACGGCGACTTCTTTTTTCTCGAGATGAACACGCGCATTCAGGTGGAGCATCCGGTCACTGAACTGGTCACGGGCCTCGACCTCGTGCAGTGGCAGATCCGTATTGCATCCGGTGAGCCGTTGCCGTTTGCGCAGAAGGATTTCCATCCGCGTGGTTGGGCGATGGAATGCCGCATCACGAGCGAAGATCCGACCAATGGATTCCTTCCGTCGACGGGGCGCGTGGACTATCTGCACGTGCCGACTGGTCCAGGCGTACGGTGGGATGGCGGTATCGAAACCGGTAGTCAGGTTGGACTGTATTACGATCCGATGCTGGCCAAGCTGATCGTGCACGCGCCGACACGGGCGCTGGCGATTGCGCGCATGCGACGTGCATTGCTCGAACTCACCATCGATGGCATTGAGACGTCGCGCGCGTTTCATCTGCGGGTGATGGATCACCCCGCGTTCAGGAGCGGTGACATCACCATTCAGTGGCTCGAGCAAACGCTCCCCGAGTTGACCAAGCCGACAGAAGACCCGGCGGCACTGCGACTCGCCGCAATCGCCGCGGCACTCGTGACGCACGCAGAGCGTACGGCGGGATCGACCACGCGCAGCGCCGTCGGCGCCGATGCGGCGGCAGGAAACGGTCGCTCGTCGTGGGCCGCCGTCGCACGACGCGACGGCCTGCGGTCGTCCTGATGGCGCGACGCGGTGGTCGCTCGCTGCGTGCGGCGCGCTCCACGTTGGCAAAGCGCGGACGCGACGCACGGCGCGAGGAATCCGTCGCCACCGTGTGCATCGAGAGCATCGCGGCGGGCGGTGACGGGGTGGGGCGTCTCGACGGCCTGGCGTGTTTCGTGCCGCGCACTGCGCCGGGTGATGTCGCGCAGGTCGCGCTGCAGGTGCACGCACGACATGCGCGCGGTCGCGTCCTGCAGTTGCTCGAGGTCTCGCCGCTGCGTGTCGATGCCGCCTGCCGACACTACGACGGCGATCGATGCGGCGGTTGTCAGTTGCAGCACCTCAATGCCGACGCACAACGCGACGCACGTCTGACCATGGTGCAGGAAGCCTTGCGACGGATCGGGAAACGCGAGGTGCCACGCGCGACGCTCGTGTCCGGCGCCGAGTGGGCGTATCGCGGTCGACTCACGCTCACGTTACGTCCGCGTGGTGGCACATGGATCGGCGGACTCCATCCGTACGACGATGCGTCGCGCGTCTTTGCGCTCGAAGAGTGCGCGATCGCGCACCCGTCGCTGGTGTCGGCCTGGCATGCGGTACGGGCGCAGGCGCGCGGATTGCCGGTGGCTGGCAGTCTTCGGCTCGCCTTTCGGCAGGTCGCATTGCGCGGTGTGGCGGACGCGCCGGCGGTGCCAACGCCCGAGACGACGACGTTGGTGGCGACCGTGGTCGTGGTCAGCGGCGGTATCGAGTGGCCGGACGGCGCGGCCTGGGGTGCGACGCTGTTGCGCGCGCATGCCGATCTGGTGGCCGCATGGTGGGAGCGCGCCGACGGCGAACGACAGCTGCTCGCTTCTCGCGAAAGTGTGCACGATGGACGCGACGTTTCATCCGCGCCGGTCGACTTGAACGACCCCACGCCTGGAGACCGCCTGCCAGATGAACTGTCGGAACATCACGCGTTGGTGGAGGACGACGGTCCGGGCGCCGCGGAAGCGCTGGCGTTTGCGCAGGTGAACGAGGAAGTTGCTGCGGCGCTCCGAAGCTTTGTGTTGGAACGAGTGCTCGCGCACGCACCGACGCGCGTCGTCGATGCGTATGCGGGCATCGGGATTCTCAGCGCGCTGCTGGCAGCCGCCGGCGTGCACGTGACCGCGATCGAAGCGGATCATGCCGGTGCACAGCAGGCCCGTCGGCGGCTGCGCGCCATGCCACAATCGCGTGTCGTGTGCGACACGGTGGAGGCGGCGCTGGCATCTTCACTGCCGGCGGACGTCGTGGTGCTCAATCCGCCGAGGCGCGGCGTCGACGTGCGGGTGACCGCGTTGCTCGCGGAGGCGGCAGACCGTGGCTTGCGTGCGATTGTCTACGTGAGCTGTGACCCCGCCACCCTCGCGCGCGATGTGGCGCGACTGCCGGCGTGGCGCATTGCGGCGCTGCGTTGCTTCGACATGTTCCCGCAGACCGCGCATATCGAATCGGTTTGCGTTCTCGTTCCGGAGGGAAGCTGACGTGCCGGGACGCATCAGGTGGACCTTCGCATGAACCAACGCGCATGAAATACATCGTCGAGGTGAACGGCACGCGTATCGCAGTGGAGCTCGACGGCACCACAGCGATCGTGGATGGCGAGCGCTACTCGGTCGGGTTGACGCCGGTCTCGGGCACGCCCGTGCAATTGGTTCGGGTCGGCGAACAGCTCCATCGGGTCACCGCGCGCCGCGGTAGTCGCCGAGGTGCCTGGACGCTCGACGTCGATGGCGAGCGCTACGCGGCCGACGCGCTGGACGAGCGCATGCGTACGTTGCGCGACCTGACGGACGCATCGGCGGCGGCCAGTGGCCTGGCGCCGCTCCTGGCGCCGATGCCGGGGCTCGTCGTGCGTGTGGCCGTCACGGTGGGCGACGTGGTGACCGCGGGGCAGGGGCTCGTGGTCGTCGAGGCGATGAAGATGGAGAACGAATTGCGCGCGACCGTCGCGGGTGTGGTCACCGCCGTTCGCGCTGTCGCCGGCACCGCCGTCGAGAAGGGAACCGTGCTGGTGGAGCTGGGACCGATCTCCGAGGTGTGACCGGAGATCGGGCGGCGCGCGTGAGTGGCGCGCGTCAGTGGCGTCCGATCAGACCGTCCTGGCGGGTTCGTTCCGACGCATGCGATTCACCGCCTTGATGACCATGAAAATCGTGAAGGCGACGATCAGAAAGGTGATGATCTGATTGATGAAGAGGCCGTAGTTGAGGGTGGCCACACCGGCCTTTTTCGCCTCTTCCAGCGTCGTGAACGGGCCGCCCTGCAGCGCGACAAACCGGTTGGAGAAGTCGACCCCGCCGGTGAGGAGTCCGACGACCGGCATGATGATGTCGTTCACGAAGCTGTCGACGATCTTCTGGAAGGCGCCGCCGATGACCACACCGATGGCGAGGTCCATCACGCTTCCCTTCATCGCGAATTCCTTGAACTCCGACACCATCCCCATACACACTCCGTGAGTTGAGGGCCTGCGCGAGCGGCGGGTGCGCCCACTCGGCATGACCGTGGCGCAT